>ERZ772957.835-NODE-835-length-22110-cov-3.675856_pt1 | contig 22110 bp, 16 predicted proteins | sample MGYA00580682_ERZ772957 | MGnify/ENA primary metagenome ERZ772957 (study PRJEB29015, sample SAMEA2737921) | human oral metagenome | biome: human oral; feature: human-associated habitat; material: dental | place: China | collected 2025 ...
GATGATGAAGGGCCGCGGGGCCAGCCGCCGGGCCTCGGCCACGGGAAGGTCGCTCTGCCCCAGGTGTACGCCGTCGGCCCCGCAGGCCAGGGCGATATCCAGCCGGTCGTTCACGAAGAGGGGCACGCCCAGCTCCCTGCAGAGGCACAACATCTGCCGGGCCTCGGCGAACAGTTCTCCGCCGCCCGCCTCCTTGTCCCTCAGCTGCAGGGCCGTGGCGCCCCCGGCCAGGGCCTGACGGGCCTGTTCCTCCAGGCGGAGCGGCGCCCCGACGGTCCGGTCCGGTATCACGTAGAGGCGCATCGCGCGCCGCAGGTCGATTTTTCCGTGTTTTCCGTGAGTTGTCGTCATATCGCCGCCTCCAGATTCCAGCGGGCCGAGGAACCGGAAAAGTCCTCGGGATCGAGCCGATGAAGCGCGTCCACCAATGCCGCCGCGAAGGTGCCGCTTCCATGGGCCTCCCGTTCCGCCCGCTCCGAGGCGAGGTCCATGGCGAGCAGCCCGCAGAGGCTTCCCAGGGCCGGTTCTCCGCAGGCGGCCGCCGTGGCCAGGACAACCGTCCCGGCCGCGCACCCGCTCCCCGAGATACAGGGCAGCAGGGCGCTGCCGCCCCGGATCAGCGCCACGGATTCGCCGTCTCCGAGGATGTCCTCCGGTCCCGTGGCGCAGGCTACGCAGCGGAATCTGTGGGCCAGCCGCGTTACACCGCTGCGGAGGTCGCCGGACTCGGCGACGTCCACACCCCGGGTCGCCCCTCCCGTCCCCGCCATCAGGGAAATCTCCCCCGCGTTTCCCTTGAGGATGGAGGGTCCGTGTCGCTCCAGGATGCCGTCGAACAGCTCGATCCTCAGGCGGGACGCCCCGTAGCCGACGGGGTCCAGAAGCGTCATGCGCCCCAACCTCGACGCCGCGGCGAGGCCCAGGTTCACGGCCTCGATGGAGTCCGGCGTCGGAGTTCCCAGGTTTGCCAGAAAACCGTTCGAGAGGGCGGCCAGCTCCTCCGTCTCCTCGGGATGCTTCGACATGAGAGGGGACGCGCCGACGGCCAGGCAGACGTTGGCCTGAAGCGGCGCCGCCACGTCGTTGGTGATGTGGAAGATCAGCGGCTTCCTGGAGCGCAGTGCGCTCCAGGCCTCCTTCACGTCGTTCTCCGTGATGTCCTTCAATTTTTTTATAGCGCTCATTTTGTCGTCCTCCGTTACGATTTTGTCGTCGGGTCCCGCAGCACCGCTCCCTGAACGGCCCCCCGGTCAAACCGTGGGGCTTCCAAAAGACTATAAGAGAAGGCTCCCCATTCCAACAATCCCTCAGGAATGGAGAGCCTCCGCATGACGATTCGGAAAGTCCGACTTCCTGCGCCGGCATTGTCCGGTTCAGGTTCAGGGGTCGAAAGGGCGTGGCACCCTCTCCTCTCAGCCTGGGCTCCCCCGCGGAAATGGATTTTTAATCGTCGTTTGTTCTATCGTGTTTTGGATACGGCCTCCTGACTGTTTCTGGCCTCCGGCAGCAGCAACCACTGTCCCCAGTCGAAGCGGACCGGCCCGCTGAGGATGTAGAGGGCGAACAGGAAAAGCGGGGCCGCAGTCCCAAGAAGGCAGAAACACAGAGAAACCAGCAGAAACAGCGCCAGGCAGCGTTTTTTGTCCGCGCTCCTGCGGGTGAGCTTCTTGAGATTCGCATAGGGGATGCTCGAGACCATGAGGAAGCCCGTAAAGGCGAGTACCACCGCCATCGCCGCCGGGTGAAGCACCGCGTCGGCCAGGACGAAGGAGGCTGCAAAAAGTCCTCCCGCCGGGCTGGGGAGCCCCTGAAAGGGGCCGGGGATATGGACCACGTTGAAGCGCGCCAGGCGCAGCGCGACGCAGAGCACGAAGAAGCACGACACGGCCGCTCCGAGGATGCCGAGTACCCCCCTGAAGCTCGCCAGGTAGAACAGCATGCCCGGCGCGATGCCAAAGCTAACGAGGTCGGCCAGGCTGTCGAACTCCAGGCCAAACTGCGTTCCTCCGCCCAGGCTCCGCGCGACCTTGCCGTCGAGCCCGTCGAAGATCGTCGAGAAGAAAATCAGCCATGCGGCGGGCACGAAACGCCCCTCCACGGCCAGCATCAGGGAGAACAGGCCGCACAGCAGGTTGCCGCTCGTCACCATGTTGGGCGCGATCTGCCGAAACTCGAGCGGCTTTCGCCTGCGCCATCTTCTGCGACCCTTCAGAAAATTCACGAATCCATCACTCCCAGGGAGGAGATTCCTGCGTACACCTTATCTCCATGTTTTGCCAACAATCTTACATCCTTCGGCAAATATATGTCAACTCTCGAGCCCAGTCGGATCATTCCGTAGCGCTGTCCGGCCTCCAGGACCTCGCCCCGCCTCAGCCGGCAGACGATGCGCCTGGCGAGGAGCCCGGCGATCTGCACCATCAGGACGGGACCGTACGGGGTCGAGAGCCCCACGAGGTTGCGCTCGTTGACCTCCGACGCCTTGGGGGCGAAGGCGGCGATCTTTTTCCCGGGCACGTATTCCAGATAGTCCACCCGCCCCATGCAGGGGGCGCGGTTGACGTGGACGCTGAAGACGTTCATGAATATCCCCACCTTGACCGAAGGCCCCGTGAAGGGGTGTTCCGCCTCCGATATCTCCACCACACGGCCGTCGGCGGGGGAGACGAAGAGCCCGTCCCCGTCGGGCGCCGTGCGGTCGGGATCCCTGTAGAACCAGACGACGAGGGCCGCCAGTACGGCCAGGACCGCCGCCGGAAGGGGAGATATGAAGGCGAAGGCCGCCGCGGCCAGGACGAGAAAGGTTATCGTCGGTATTCCGTCCCTTGCGAGCTTCAAAGGGCATACTTCCTTTCCTTGATTTCCTCTTGGAGAAGTGAGGGGCTATTCCGCGGGCCCCTCGTCGGGCCCGGCCCCGAGGATCGGAGCGGGCTCCCGCCCCTCCTCGCCGCCCTCCGCCGTTTGCTCTCCCATGCGGTCCTCCGTTCGGACGATGGTGCAGTCCGCAACGAGGTCGCCCTCGTCCAGGCGTACCGTGATGTTGCCCATGGCCACGCGGCTGAGCAGCGGTATCTCCTGCACCGCGACCCGAATGGTCCGACCGCGCGTCGAGACGGCGATCATCTCGTCCTGGTCCCGGACCGCGTGGCAGCAGACGAGGCGGCCGGTCCTGGGCCCCAGGTTCATGGCCCGCACCCCGGACGTGGCGCGGTGGTGCGGCGTGAACTCGGCAAAGCGCGTGCGCTTGCCCACGCCCCGCTCGCTGAGGATCAGGATGTCGCAGTCCTCGCTCACGACGTCGCAGCTGATGATGGAGTCGCCCGGTGCGAGACGCATCGCCTGCACCCCGCGGGCGCCCCGCCCCATGGCGCGGAACTCCTCCTCGGGGACGCGGAGCGCCTGGGCTTCGGCCGTCATGAGGAGGAGGTCGTCGCGGCCGGTCGTCAGACGGACCTGGGCGATCTCGTCCCCCTCGTCGAGGGTGATGATCCGCCGCGGCCGGTTCGAGCCCACGAGCTCGGAGAGCTGAATGCGCTTGGCGACGGCATCCTTCGTGAGGAAGAAGGCGTAGTTCAACCCCTCCATGTCGCCGCTGGAGAGGGTGACGACCCGCTCCCCCTCCTCCAGCGGAAGAAGCCGGGAGATCTGCTTGCCCTTGCCCGTCCGGGTCTCGGGTATCGAGAAGCCCTTGAGGCTCAGAACGCGCCCCTTGTTGGTGAAGAAGTACAGGTCCCGGTGCGTGTGCGTCACACAGACCGTGGCGATGCTGTCATCCTCCTGGACCGAGGCGCCCTTGCGCCCCTTGCCTCCGCGCCCCTGCAGGGTGTAGCCCTCGAGATCCTGGCGTTTCAGAAAACCGTCCTTCGAGAGCACCACGACGATATCGCTCTCGGGGATCAGTTCCTCGTCCGCGGACTCCCGGTAGTCGTCGACGATCTCCGTCCGGCGGTCGTCCCCGAACCTCCTGCTCAGGTCCCTCAGCTCGTCCCGAATAACGCCGTCCAGGACCTTGGAGTCGCCCAGAATCTCCCTGTAGGAGGCGATGTCCCGCAGCAGCTGGCGCAGCTCCTCGTTCAGCTTCTCGCGTTCCAGGCCGGTCAGGCGCTGAAGACGCATCTCCAGTATGGCCTGGGCCTGGAGCTCCGAGAACCCGAGCTGACCGACCAGCCCGTCCTTGGCCTCCGCCGCCGAGGCCGAGGAACGGATGAGCTGGATGACTTGGTCGATGATGTCGAGCGCCTTGACCAGGCCCTCGACGATATGCTCCCGCGCCAGCGCCTTGTTCAGGCGGAACTGCGTCCTGCGCCGCACCACGTCCCGGCGGTGGTCCAGAAAGAGGCCCAGAATTTCCGCCAGGGGCAGTTCGCGGGGACGTCCCTTGTCGAGCGCCAGGTTGATCACGCCAAACGTGGACTGGAGCTGCGTCCGCCTGTAGAGCTGCCGCATCACCAGGTCGGGGTCGCCGTCCCGGGTCAGGTCCAGAACGATGCGCATCCCCTCGCGGTCCGACTCGTCGCGGATATCCGAGACGCCGTCGATCTCCTTGTTCTGGACGCAGGAGACCATCGTCTCGATCAGGTTGGTCTTGTTGACCATGAAGGGGATCTCGGTCACCACGACGCAGGCGCGGCCGCGCCTGCCCTCCTCCGCATGGATACGCCCGCGGACGACGATCCGCCCCCGGCCCGTCCTGTAGGCGTCGTAGATGCCCTGCCGTCCCAGGATCAGCCCCCCGGTCGGGAAGTCCGGACCGGGCATGCGCTCCAGGATGTCCGCCAGGCTCAGCTCTCCGGCGGCCCTTCCCGTCTCCAGAATCCAGCAGAGAACGTCCACGACCTCCCTCAGGTTGTGGGGGGGGATGTTCGTCGCCATGCCCACCGCGATGCCCGTGCTGCCGTTGATCAACAGGTTTGGAAGCACCGCGGGTAGGTACAGGGGCTCCTGGAGCGACTCGTCGAAGTTCGGGCCCCAGTCCACGGTCTCCTCGTCGATATCGGCCAGCATCAGCTCGCCCGTCTCGTGGAGCCGCGCCTCCGTGTAGCGCATGGCCGCCGGGCTGTCCCCGTCGATGGAGCCGAAATTTCCCTGACCGTCCACCAGGCAGTAGCGCAGGCTCCAGTCCTGCGCCATGCGGACCATCGTCTCGTATATGGAGCTGTCGCCGTGGGGGTGGTACTTGCCCATGGTCTCGCCGACGACGCGGGCGGACTTCTTGTACGCCGAGTTGTGCCGAAGCCCCAGCTCCGACATGGCGTACAGGACGCGCCGCTGCACGGGCTTCAGGCCGTCGCGGACGTCGGGCAGCGCCCGCCCCACGATGACGCTCATGGCGTAGTTGAGGTAGCTCTCCTTGATCTCGTCCACCAAGGGCAGGGGGACGACCCTGCCGAACAGAGAGCCCTCCTTGTTCTCTTCCGTCATCAAAAAATCCCTCCCGGATTCCATCCACTCTCCCCGAAGCGGGGAGGGGACCAAACGACAAAAGCCCGATCGGCAAAGGGACGCCGCCGATCAGGTGTTTTTTATTGTAACACGTGCGTCGGGTTCTTTATGTCGGGCTCTTTGCCGCCGGGTCCTCGGAGGCGCCGTATCCGTCCCCTTCGCCTCCGAGGGGTGTCCCGGTTCGCGGCTGATATAATACCTGCGACAGGATCCGTTCGGCATCGTTTCCCGCGTCCGGGTGCATCCCGGGCGGCGGAATGGGGTGCCGACGGCAGAGACCGAAAAGATGAAGATGCTGCGGAAGGAAGGTAACGCGATGAAGCCGACGGTGGTCGATCATATAGGGATAGCCGTGAACAGCATTCGGGATTCCCTTGCGTTCTGGGAGGGGACGCTCGGCATCCGCTGCACCGGGGTGGAGGAGGTCGCGGAGCAGAGGGTCAAAACGGCCTTCCTGCCCCTGAAGGATACGGAGGTAGAGCTTCTGGAGCCCACAGCGGAGGACAGTCCGGTCGCCAAGTTCATCGCCAGGAAGGGCGAGGGAATCCACCATCTGGCCATCCGCGTGGAGGACCTGGAGGCCACGCTGGCCGAGCTCAGAGAAAAGGGAGTGCGCCTGATTGACGAGAAGCCCCGCAGGGGTGCGGGCGGGGCCCTGATCGCCTTCGTCCACCCCGCCGCGACGGGGGGCATTCTTTTGGAGCTCTCCCAGCGCTGAACGTGGCGGAGGGAAAGGGGACCGGCCTTGGCCGATACGCGGTCGCCCTGCTGGTCGGGATCGTCCGGAGGCTGCCTCAGAGGCTGGCCGTAGCCATGGGCGGCCTGTTGGGGCGCCTGCTTTGGGCGTTCAGCTGGCGGAAGGTCGATCGGGGCGAGGTGCGCTGCGTCGCGGCGCTGGGTGTGGGGATCACCGTCGCGCGCGGCATCGTGCGGAGGTCCTTCATCAACCTGGGGCGCTCGGCCGTCGAGTTCGTCCGGCTGGATCGGATGATGTCCGGGCTGCGGGAGACGGTGACGGTGGAGGGGCGCGAGAACCTCGACCGCGCTTTGGCCCGTGGGCGGGGGGCCCTGCTTATGGCTGCCCATATTGGCAACTGGGAGCTCGCCGGGGCGCGCCTGGTCCTGGAGGGATATCCCGTCGTGCCGCTCTACACTCCCCAGCGCAACCGGGGTGGGCTCAACGACCTGATTCAGCATCAGCGCACGGCCGTGGCCGGGATGAAGATGGTGCCCAGCGAGGGGGCCGGCCTGCGCGAGGCCTTCCGAACCTTGAGGCGGGGGGGGATCGTGGGGTTCCTTCAGGACCTGGACGCCCGGGGAGAGGGGATTCCCGTTCCCTTTTTGGGCCTGCCCGCCAGCGCGGCCGACGGAATCGTGAAGCTGCACCGCAGGTTCGGCTCCCCGGTCGTCCCCGTACTGTACTTTCGCCGTCCCGACGGGGTTTCCCATGCCGTCGTCATTCAGGATATCCTGAGCGATGCGCTCGACGCGGACGGCAATCCTTTTGGGGCGGATATGGCAAAGTCCCTTCAAATGTGTCATAATGTTTTGGAGGGCTGGGTTCGGGCTTATCCGGATCAATGGCTGTGGCTTTTGGATCGGTGGGAATCCACGTTGGGGTGACGGTTGGGCTGGATCCCGGAAGGGACAAGGTGGGATGGGCCTTCGTGGGGCAGGGCCGGGAGCTCCTCATGTCGGGGATTTTCCCAGCGGGGGAGCGGGCACTTTTCTGGCAGGGGCTCAGGGCTCTTGCGGGGGATGTGAATGCCTTGGATGCCTGGACCTTGGAGACCTCGTCGCCGATGGGTGGAGCGTCTTCCATCACGGCCTTCGTCGTCGGAGACGGAACGTGTGGCGGCGAGCTCGCCGCGAGCCTGGAGGAGCAGGGCTTTGGCTGCCCCATCCTTCGTGTGGACGAAAGGGGAACGACCCTGGAGGCCCGGGCCCTTTATTGGCGTCTGCATGGCCCGTCCTGGTGGCAAAGGCTTTTGCCCCGGACCCTGTGGGTTCCGACTCGTCCCCTTGACGACCTTGCGGCTTGGGCCATCGCCATGCGGGGGATGGCCGGGCCTGTCGAATGATGTGATCGACAAAAATTTTTGATAAACGCGCCGGGTTCTTTGTTGGAGAGGGCGTGGTAACGTGGAAGGGAGTCGTTCAGCGATATGGCTGGTATGGATAAGCTTGCCGTTCTCGTCAACAGCTTTGGTTCATCCGTGATCTCCGTGGGGCGGGAGGTAGGGTTGGACATCTCTTTGAACAAATCCCAGGTCTCCCCGGGGGTCAAGGTGGCCAATATATGCGCGGCCTCGCTGATCGGGATCGTGGGGAACGGGACGCATGGAACGGCGGTCATCATGCTCGACGAGATCGGGTTCAAGGCCGTCGTGTCGGCGATGTCGGGCGGCATGATCGCGGCCGACCTGAACGACCCCGTCTCCATGAGCGTGATCGGCGAGCTTTCCAACATGGTCAGCGGCCGTTCCCTGATTCAGGCCGCCCTTGCAGAGGTGGACGTGACGCCTCCCCAGTTGATCGTCGGGGACAACATCCAGAACGTCCCGACCCAGGCCGCCGGGGTGAAGTGCTTTACGCTTCCCTTTTCCCTGCAGCCGACGGGCGTGCTCTATCTGGTGCTCTCCTTCAACGCCGCCTGAGGCGGGCTGCTCCGAAGAAAGGAGCTGCTGGAGGATGGACGTTCGGGGTCCTTCCTCGGGTTTCGGCGTGGAGTAAAAAGTAAGGGAATGTGGGGCGGCGCGGCTCGGTGGGCCCCGCCGTTTTTGTATTCGAGGAAGCGCCGATTCAATCGGCGCTTCCTCGAGGTCCGGACGGAGGATGTGGTGAGAGTGCGGAAATTTTTATGCGTGCTGCTGGCTCTGTGTCTGTCCCCATCCCTTGTGGCCGAGGCGGGGGTCGTGCTGGTCCTCTCCGGAGGCGGGACTCGCGGGTTTGCCCATATCGGCGTGATCGAGGCCCTGGAGGAGCGCAAAATTCCCATCGTCGGCATCGTCGGGACGAGCATCGGCTCCCTGATCGGCGCGCTCAAGGCCAGTGGGTACGACGCGGCGGCGATGCGGCAAATCGTCGGAGAGCTGGACCTTCCCTCCCTGCTTGCGGAGAACACGGGGCCGATGTTTGTCTTTACCGGAAACGACCGGAGGGCCAGGACGAGCACGGTGTCCGCCCTGACCTACAAGAAGTCGGGCCGGCAGCGGGGCCCCTTGGGGATACTGACGGGGGACAAGCTCTACCAGTATTTTACGCAGCTGATGCGGCACGTGACCGTGACCGACTTCTACGACCTCCCCATCCCCTACGCCGCCGTGGCGACGGACATCCAGACGGGGGAGAAGGTCGTGCTCCGCGGGGGCAGCCTTCCCTCCGTGATGAGGGCCTCGATGTCCATCCCCGCTCTCTTCGAGCCATGGGAGATCAATGGCCGCCTCCTGGTGGACGGCGGACTGGTCTCGAACCTTCCGGTCGATGCGGCCAGGGAGCTGTTTCCGGGCGTCCCCGTAATCGCCGTGGACGTCTCGGAGCCCCCATCCCAGGACCGTGTGCTCAACTCCTATATAGACATTATCGATCAGTCCCTCACGGTCATGATGCGGAAGACCACGGGCGAGGAGGGAAAACACGCGGACCTGCTGATATCCCCCAAGGTCCGAAGCTTCTCGTTCCTCGATTCCTCGAGGGCGGACGACATCATCGAGCGCGGCCGGGAGGCCGTCCTGCCCCATATGGATGAGGTCGCCAGGCTCTCGGACCTCGGCCCGGGGCTTTTGGATCTGGACCTGAACGGGACCCGACTCGCCTCCAACGTCGTCGGAGACATCCAGGTCGAGGGCCTGCCCGAAAAAATGGCCTCGGACCTTCGCAAACGCTGTCTCGTCTGGGTCGGCAGGCCTGTGGACAGGGACAGGATCGAACATCTGGTCCAGCGCCTGACGGAGTCCCCCAGCATCGCCACGGTGGATTACCAACTGGGCCGCACCGCGTCTGGGGACGCGTTGGTCCGGCTGGACGTGCGGCAGAGTCCGGAGCTCGAGATCGGGGTGTCCGGCTATACGACGAACCTGCACCGCAACCGCTGGCTCTACGTCAAGGGCGTGGCCCGAGGCCTGTTCTCGGATTACGACAACCTTTCGGGGGTCCTGAGGCTCGGCGAGCAATGGGGGATCGACCTTTCTTACCAGACAGCGCCCGAGCCCATGAACGCGTGGGAGGTCAACCTGGCGGCGCATAACTGGAAGATCGATTCCAACGGCGGGATGCGGGACTGGGACCGTTATGCCCTGGGGGTGAACCGGCTCTTCCGCTGGGGAGACGTCCGCCTTGGGGTGGGGCTGGCGTACGAGCACGTGGAGGGGACCCGCGGAGCGAGCGGCGACGGGCACAACGCCGTGGGACCGACCTTTTTCGCCGCCTACGATACCCTGGATATCCCGGGCGATCCCACGAAGGGCCATGCATGGCGGCTCAATGCGTGGTGGCCTAACCTGGAGGAGCTCAACTACCGGCTCACCTATTTCAAGCCCCTCGAGGTCGGCGACAACTGGCGGACGTACTTCCGGCTGGGCTACGCGGAGGGGGACATGGACTTCCGCAGCCACGCCGCCTACCTCGGGGCCGCCGAGGAGCTCTATTCGCTTTCCTCTCGCCCGGTGGAGGCCGAGCGCATGGTCTGGGCCAACGTGGCCTTCCGGAGGGTACTGAACCGGAGCGTCCTGGGGATCGTGGCCGTGGAGCTATTCGGGAGCTACGGCTATGCGATGGACAGGGAATATGGAAAAATAGCCTCTCCCTGGGAGGTCGGCCTGGCCGTGAACTTCCCGAACAACATCATCGACGCGAAGCTCGCGGCGATGTACGGCTCCGAGGAGTTCAAGGTGGGATTCTTCCTGGGGGTTCCTATCTGGGATCATTATCCCCTGCCGTAAAACGGACGGGGCGAAGCGAAGAGGACGGCCCGGCGAAGAGCCGCGGCCGCAGTTTTGGGAGGTCTCGTGTACGATGGCGCGCAACATCACTTCGCGGAGTGTCGATTATTCTCAATGGTATCTCGATGTCATCAGGGTCGCGGAGCTGGCGGACTACGCCCCGGTCCGGGGCTGCATGGTCATCCGGCCGACGGGCTACTCCATCTGGGAGTCCGTGCAGCGGCACTTCGACGACGCGTTCAAGAGGACCGGACACGTCAACGCCTATTTTCCGCTCCTCATCCCCAACTCCTTTCTGGAGAGGGAGGCGGAGCACGTCGAGGGCTTCGCGCCCGAGTGCGCCATGGTCACCCATGCGGGAGGGGAGGAGCTGGAGGAGCCCTTCGCCGTGCGCCCGACCTCCGAGACGGTCATCGGGCACATGTACAGCAAATGGATTCAGTCCTGGCGCGACCTGCCCGTCCTGATCAATCAGTGGTGCAACGTCATGCGCTGGGAGAAGCGCCCGCGCCTTTTCCTGAGGACCTCGGAGTTCCTGTGGCAGGAGGGGCACACGGCGCATGCGACGGAGGCGGAGGCCCGCGAGGAGACCCTGAGGATGCTCGAGGTCTACCGACAGGTCATGGAGGACGTCCTGGCCCTGCCGGTCGTCCCGGGTGAGAAGACCGAGGGGGAGCGTTTCCCCGGGGCCGTGGATACCTACACCTGCGAGGCCATGATGAGCGACGCCAAGGCCTTGCAGGCCGGGACCAGCCATTTCCTGGGGCAGAACTTCGCCCGGGCGTTCGAGATCCGTTTCCAGAACAGGGCGGGCGATCTGGAGGAGTGCTGGACGACGAGCTGGGGCATCTCGACGCGCCTGATCGGCGCCCTGATCATGACGCACTCCGACGACGACGGCCTGATCCTCCCGCCTCGGGTGGCGCCGACGAAGACGGTGCTGCTCCCCATATCGACGGACGAGGCGCTGCTGGACGGGTCCCTGCTGCCCAGGGCCAAGGAGTTTTCCAGGCAGCTGAACGACGCGATGGGCGGCCTTCATACCCTCGTCGACACGCAGTTCCACATGAGGCCGGGGGACCGCTTCTTCCATCATCTGCAAAGGGGCGTCCCGCTGCGGCTCGAATTAGGGGAGAAGGACATGAGGGCGGGGACGGTCCGGGCCGTGCGCCGCGACACGGGGGAAAGGCTCGACATCGCCCACGACGCCCTGGTCCCGACGGTGACGAGGGTGCTGGAGGATATTCAGGCCTCGATGTACGCCCGGGCCAGGGCCTTCCGCGAGGAGCACACCTCCTTTGCCGGGAGCTACGAGGAGCTCAAGGCGCTCCTGTCGGAGCGGGGGGGCTTTGTGGAGGCCTACTTCGCCGGTTCCCCGGAGGACGAACGGCGTATCCGCGAGGAGACGGGCGGGGCGACGCCCCGCTGCATCCCCCTGTCCGACTCGAGCCGGGGCAAATGTGTGGTCACAGGGCGGGAGGGGCGGAGGACGATCTTCGCCAAGGCGTACTGAGCTCCCGCTTGGGACACCGGCCGCGGGGATGAGGAAGTGGGAACGGACTCTTGGAACCGTTCCCCCTCGCTTATGGGGTGGAGGTTGATGGAACCGCCGAGGCCTTCCCCTTTCCTATCAGCATTTCCTTAAATCGGCGTTTTCACAAGGAGGGAATTCCCCCCCTTTTTCTCTCGAAAGGAGCCTTGTCCTTCATGCGGCGTTTGTGGTCCATCTTCGTGCGTTTTTTCAGGATCGGCGCCTTTACCATCGGCGGGGGCATCGTCATGCTGGGGGTCATCGAGTCCGAGGTCCGCGCCATGGGTGAGTTCACCGACGAGGAGATCGCGGACATGATCGTGCTGGCCACCGCTGTACCGGGCCCCATCGCGACGAACCTCTCCTTCGTCGCGGGCAGGGCGCTGGCGGGGTGGAGGGGCGCCTGCGCCGCCGTCCTCGGGACGTCCCTGCCCCCCTTCCTCAGCATCCTTCTTCTGTCCTCGCTGATCCTGAACCACATGTCGAACCCCTGGATGATCGCCTTTTTCCTCGGTGCGGGGGCGGGAGTTGTGGTGGTGGTCTGGAACTCCCTCTGGAAGATGATCCGGGCCTCCGTGTTCGTCGGCCTGCCCCAGATGCTGGCCTTCGCCGCGACGGCCGCCCTGCTGATCGCGTGGGACGCCCACCCCTTTATCGCCTTGGGCTCGGGGGCGCTGGTCTCCCTCGTCGGGGGATGGCTGAGGTCCCTGACCGGTACGGGGGGCCCGTCATGAACACCATTGCCATGCTGGCCGCCGTTTTCGCCAAGGTGGCGTTGGGGGCCTTCGGCGGAGGGCTCGCCACGATCCCTTTCATCCATCACGAGCTGGTCGCGGCGCGTCCCTGGCTGACGGAGACGATGTTCGCCCAGACCATCTCCCTGGCTCAGATGACGCCGGGGCCGGTTGCCCTGAACTCCGCGACCTTCGTAGGGTACCGCCTGGCGGGTTTCTGGGGCTCGCTCTGGGCCAGTGCGGCCCTCGTGGGGACGCCCATCCTGGTTATTTCGCTCCTCTTGTGGCTTATATCCCGGGCCTCGGAGCGGATGCGGGGGCGCATCGAGGCCTTTCAGAGGGCCCTGCGCCCCGCCGTGGCGGGAATGCTCCTGGTGGCCTTTTGGACCCTGGCCCGCCCTCTGGTCCCCAGGGACCTCTCCTCCCCGAGGTCGGCTCTTCCCGGCCTGGTCTTGGTCGGGCTGGTCGCCGTATGCTTCGCCCTGTCCCGGCTCCGCATCTTCCGGGCCTATCCGCAGCTCCTGATCCTGGTCTCGGCGCTGGCCGGGCTTTGTCTGAAGGAACTTTTGTCCTGAGGCGTTTCCCGTTCCGCGCGGCCGGCGAGGGGGCTGGGACGAAAATTGTGGCACTCGCGGGGCATTTTCGGGGTATTTTGTGAGATAATCGGGACGTATTCCGGGCGGTTCAATCTCACTGGAGGTGTTGTTCATGGCGACGAAGGTGGCAATCAACGGGTTGGGGCGTATCGGGCGCATCGTGCTGCGCAGCTGGGTGGCGCGCAAGTTTAAGGATATCGAGATCGTGGCGTTGAACGATCTGATCCCGCCGGAGGACATGGCGTATTATGTGAAATACGACTCCACGCACGGCAAGGCGCCCTTCGAGGTCAAGGCGGACTCGGAGAGCCTGATCCTGGACGGGGTTCGCGTCCCCATGTTCGCGGAGAGGGACCCTGCGGCCCTGCCGTGGAAGAAGCTGGGCGTCGATATCGTGATGGAGTGCACGGGGCGCTTCACCAAGAAGCCCGATGCGATGAAGCACGTGGAGGCCGGGGCCAGGCACGTCATCATCAGCGCGCCGGCGGACGGGGTGGACCGGACGATCGTACTTGGCGTCAACGAGAAGGACTTCGATCCCAAGGCGGATATCGTCGTCTCGAATGCCTCCTGCACGACGAACTCCCTGGCCGCCGTCACCAAGGTGATGCACGAGACGTTCGGGATCGAAAACCTGATGGCGACGACCATCCACGCCTACACGTCCACGCAGTTCCTGGTCGATACGCCTCAGAAGGGCGGCGGGCGCAAGGGGCGCGCGGCCGGGGTCTCCCTTGTGCCCGCCACGACGGGCGCGGCCAAGGCGATGGTTCCCCTGTTCCCGGATCTGAAGGGCAAGATGGACATGATCGCCGTCCGTGTCCCCACGGTTGATGGATCCTTGACGGATGCCAACTTCCTGCTGAAGAAGACCGTGACGCTCGACGAGGTCAACGGCGCCCTGAAGAAGGCCGCGGAGGGTCCGCTCAAGGGAATCGTGGAGTTCTGCGGGGAGGAGATCGTCTCCGTCGACATCGTCGGCAACCCTCATTCCAGCATCGTGGACGGCCTGTCCACAAAGGTCCTGGACGGCAGGATGGTCAAGCTGATGCTCTGGTACGACAACGAGTTCGGCTACTCGAACCGGATGCTGGAGCTTGCGGCCTATATGGGTGGCAAGGCGTAAGTTTCAAGGACAATTAATAGTTTGTTTTGACGAAGTGGGAGCGGCCCCGTGTGGGGCCGCTCCCACTTCATGGAACACGGATAGCTCGAGCTTGGAATTACAGCAGGAGCAGCGAGAGCCCCCACACGGTGGCCACACCTACGACCCCCTCGATGAGGGTTGCGATGGTCTGCGCCCTGTATGCCGTTTCGATGTCCATATCCGAGAATTGGGCCACGACCCAGAAGTAGGAGTCGTTGGCGTGGGAGACCACCATCGCGCCGCTTCCAATTGCAAGGGTGGCGAGGACGGCGCCCATCGGGGACCCCAGGCCGAGCGAGGACAAAAGAGGGGCCGTGATGGTGGAGGTCGTGATCAGCGCGACGGTCGAGGACCCTTGAGCGGTCTTGAGGGCCGCGGAGATGATGAAGGGAAGGAATATCCCCAGGTCGAACCGGGCCAGTTGGGCCCCGATGTAATCGCCGACCTTCGTGGCGGCGATGATGGCCCCCAGGCTTCCGCCCGCGGCCGTGATCATGATGATGGAGGCCCCGTCCCGGACGCCCTTTCTGAGCCAGTAACTCCAGTCCTCATCGCTGTTGACCCCGCGGAAGGAGGCGAGTGGGATGCAGAGGAGCAGGCCGATGAAGAGGGCGATCATGGGGGTGCCGGCGAAGGTGATCACCGTGTGGAGCATGGATCCCTTACCGATGAGTGAGCGGATGACGGGGTAGTTGGCCGCGGAGCTCAGGGCGATCAGGAGAAGGGGCAGGATGAGCGGGGCGAAAGCCTGTCCGGGGGATGGAAGCCTGAGGTGCCTCTGGAGCAGGGCGTTCCAGTCGTCGCCCTCCGGCATCTCGATCTCCAGTCGGTTTCCGGCCGTGACGGCATAGAGGTATCCGGCCAGCATCGCGGGAATGGATACGACGATTCCCCAGAGGATTACGAGCCCAAGGTCCGCCCCCAGGTTCCCCGCGGCGGCGATGGGGCCGGGGGTTGGGGGAACCAGGGTGTGTGTGGCGTAAAGGCCGGTGGAGAGAGCGATGGCCATGGTCGCCATCCTGGCCCCGCTGCGTCGGGCCATCGAACGGTTGAGGGACGAGAGGATGACGAAGCCCGAATCGCAGAAGACCGGGATGGAGACGATCCAGCCGATGATGCTCATGGCCAGGGCTGGACGTTTCTCGCCCACGTGCCGAAGGACGGTGTCCGCCATGGTGATGGCGCCTCCGCTGCCCTCGAGCACCGCGCCGATGATTGTCCCGAACAGGATGATGACGCCAATGGTGCCGCACGTTCCCCCGAACCCAGCGGCGATGGTGTCGGTGACCTGGAGGAGGGGCAGCCCCGAGACCAGCCCCATGAAGAGCGCCACGGCAAAGAGGGAGATGAACGGGTGGATCTTGAGCTTCGATATCATGAAGACCATAACGACGATAGCGGCGGCAAGGAGCAGAAGAAGAGTGGAACCTGTTACCGTGAAACCTGTTGCCATGGCACATCACCTCTGTCTCGACAATCTGGTGGATTACGGGGACGCCGACGCCCCACCTGCATGGAGAAATGCATGGATAAAATTGTAGCACGTGCGCTTCCTGTCTGCAAAAATGCAAAGATGGGAGCTGCTGTGAATAGAATTCTGATGCTGTTTTCCTGTGTCTCCGAGGGGAGTATGTTGTGCTTGGATTTACAATTTAGCAAGGTGGAATTTCGCCCAAGGGGTTTTCACTCTCCCTCCCCCTGGGCGAAACTTTTGGTCCGGGGCGTTTTGTGGAGACTACAGCTTTGCCTGATCCGCACTTGCGATAAAGAAACCCATGCTGGAAGTCAGTCCAATCGCAAGGGTATCGTTCGTCAGCCACACGACCCTCTGGACATAGATTCCGGGCCACTCGCTGTCGAACTTCAGGGGAATCAGGCGCGACTCGCCTGTTCCGAGATCGGCGATGCGTACAAGGGTGAGACCTGCCTTCTCTCCCAGTTTTTTCCTGATCTCATTCGGGCCCACGAACGCTGCCCGCTTTCCGTCCGGGGAGAGGGAAAAATCGATCCAGCCTCCTTCGGGGGCTGTCAGGAGCATGTTTTCCTTCTGGGTCTCCGGATCGAGCCCAAGGAGCACGAAATGCCAATCCTCCCCATATTTCCCCCGTGTGCTTGCGAAGAAGCAGAGGCGGTTGTTCTCAAGGGACAGCCGAAAGTCGGCTGTTGCCCTGTCCTCGTCGTTCATTACCGTTTCAGCCTCGTATTCCTTTGTCCTCAGCTCTTTGCTCTCCCAGGTTCGGGTATCGAACCACAAAAATCGTTCGTCCTCCATTCTCAGTGTAGCCCAATCCAGCAGGAGCATATGGGAGGCGTCGGGGGAGAAGTACGCGCTCTCCAGGGGCAGGCAGTCGTCGACATCCAAACTGACGAGTTTCCGAACGTCCAGCGTCTGTGTGTGGAGGACATACCCCGTACGCGGGTCCACCTCCATGCAGAACAGAGGCCCCCGGGTGTAGTCCCATGCGATGAGCAGGCTGTTTCCATCGGGCCGGAAGGCGGCTGAGTGGACCCTCCTCTTTGCTTTCTCGCCTTGAGGAAGGGATACCTCCTGAGGCCACTGTATTGGAGGCAGCTTGCGGAAGCCGTCGACCTCCAGGACGTTAACGACGCCCTCCTCTCTTTCGAGACTGCCCTCTCCCCCGTATGCGGCCAGATACCTGCCGTCGAGACTGAAACGCACTCGTGTAGCGCCCATATCTTTACTGTACCAAATACGGCGTTGTTGCCCGACATCCCAGATGGACAGGCTCCATTGGGTTCCTACAGCCAGCAGCTTCCCGTCCGGCGACGCGCTCAGATCCTGGATATATTTGCCCTTGGCATGCACCTCGTGAATCGGGAGCTGAAACAATTCGAGCGTATTCTGGCGCAGGTCCACGGCCATGGCGAAGTACGAAAACAGGATCCACAGCGCCATAGCCCCCCGCAGGAGAAGGGGATCTTTCAGGTCGGAGGGTTCTTCGTCCCGATTGTCCGATTCCTTTTGCAGTTCAGCCAGTCGGCGGATTTTGATGGACATTTTGTAGACCATATAAAGGCAGACTGCGCTCAGAACGACGATGGGAAGGACCATGATCCCGAAAGGGGAGAATACGTCGCGCAGGTTGGGTATGAGGCGCAGAATGTGCTTCCCTCCTTCAAGCAGGAGGTAAAGAAATACGACGTTCCAGGGACTGCGGGCAAAACGGGAATAAATCCACACCGACAGAGGCAGGATGCAATAAAGGGTTTTTCCGATAGTAAATCCCCGGATGTGCTGGAGCGCTCTCTCGAGAGGAGGCAGAAGTCCAATCCACGGCGGAAGATAAAGGATCAGGGTAACGATGAAGTAGCCGAACAGGAGCGCTGAAAAGGAGTTGCGCTCGTGTTGAAATTCCTCTGCCGATAAATGTGCGTTCATCTTTATCTGCCCTTCCTTTCTTTTTTCCGTGAAGGAGAATTTTTTCGCCCGTTTTGGATTTTCCCCGCCGGGCCTTCGCTCGTCGACCTCAGAACGAGGCCTCGCCCTTGTAGTCCTGCAGCAGCTTGAGGTGCCGTTCCTCCTCGGGCCTGAGGATGCTGCGAATCTCCATGACGTGGGATGAAAAGGCTCTCCCATCTCAGTCATCTTCTCCCATCTTGGGCTTTTTGGGAGCATGCTCGACGTGAACTTCAAGCGTATTATACCTAAGCGTCCCTCTCCCAAACAGGGCCGGGGCTCGAGCGGCGGCCCTCCGTGGAGGAGCGCACGGTTCGGAGTGCGGCGGAGGAGTGAAACCCATTTGACATTCCCGTCTTTTGCCGTATAGTGATCGGGCAGACAACACAGCCTCGGAAGGTGTTCGGGAAGTCCGGTGCAAGACCGGCGCGGACCCGCCACTGTAAGCTCGGCAGCATCGGCCGTATCCACTGGGACGTCTTACGTCCCGGGAAGGGGGCCGAAAAAAGGAGCGAGCCAGGAGACCGGCCTTTCGAAGGAGCGCACACCCCCCGCGCGGATTCGGGTCGGTCATGCGGAGCCACAGTCCTTGGTGCGTCGCCGTACATGCGGTGGGCGCACCCCGAGGGCCCTATCCTCCGTCGTTCGAAGACCGCCCTATCGCGAGGGCGGTCTTTTGCAATTTTTGCGGCCCCTGTGGGCCGACGCCAACGAACGGGAGGATCCATGGATCATGAAGGACACGAAAGAAGCGCCCAAATCCCTGTTGTCCCATCCTCTGAGGAAGCTCTTTGCCCCGAAAGGCATCGCCATCGTCGGGGCCTCGTCCGACCTGGAGCGTCTGACCGGCCGGACGCTCCGATACCTCCAGTCCTTCGGCTACGAGGGGGCGGTCTATCCCATCAACCCCAGGGCCGACAGCATAGCGGGCCTTCCCGTATACCGGGACATCGCGGAGATCGACGGCCCCATCGACCTCGCCATCCTCAGCGTCAAGGCCAGGCTGATCCCCGGGGTGATGCGGGCCTGTGCGACTAAGGCGGTCCCCTTCGCCCTGGTCTACTCCTCCGGCTTTGCCGAGACCGGCAACTTCGCCCTTCAGGAGGAGGTGTCGTCCATCGCCCGCGACGGGGGCATACGGGTGCTGGGCCCCAACTGTCAGGGGCTGGCGAACCTCGCCGAGGGGATACCGCTCACGTTCTCCGGCGCCCTTTACGAGACTCCTCGGCCTCCCGCGGGGCACGTCGCCTTCGTGTCCCAGAGCGGGGCGTTCGGGTTTTCGTCCTTTGGTGTCGGGATGGAGCATGGCGTGCGGTTCCGTTATGTGGTGACCACCGGCAACCAGTCGGACCTCGATGCCGTGGAGTGTGCGGACTATGTGCTGGAGGACCCCGAGGTGCGCCTGCTGATGCTCTATCTGGAGGGGCTGGAGGACGGCGAGGCGTTCCTGCGCCTGGTGAGGAAGGCCCGGGAGCGGGACATCGCCGTCGCGGTGCTGAAGGCGGGGCGGTCCCCCTCGGCGCGCGAGGCGGCCAAGAGCCACACGGCGGCCCTGACGGGGGACGAGCGGGTCTGGTCGGCCGTCTTTTCGCAGTACGGGGTCATCCCGATGGAGGACATCGATGACATCATCGGCATCGGCCAGGTGCTTGGGGCGGAGAAGCGGATGAGCGGGGGGCGCTCGGCGATCCTGACGACCTCCGGCGGCGCGGGCATCGTCATGGCCGATTGCATGAACGACGTCGGGCTCTCCGTTCCCGAGTTCTCCCCCGCCACGAGAACCCGTGTCGAGGCGGCGATACCGCCCTTCGGAGCGTCCCGCAACCCGGTGGACATGACGGTCCAGATCTCGGAACAGCCGGAGAACTTCCGCAGCGTCTTCGACGCGGTGCAGGCGGACCCGGAACTGGATGCGGCCGTCACGTCCCTGTCCATGATCGTGGGGCACGCGGGCGACGTCATGACGGATATCATGATCGAGAGCTATGCACGCGGTACGAAGCCCCAGGCGGCCGTATGGATGATCGACCGTCGGCACGGCGGGGGCTTCATCGAAAAACTGAAGGCCGCCGGGATCCCAATCTTCCAGAGTTTCCGTCAATGTGCCCGTGCCCTGAGGGCCCTGAAGGGGTGGGGAACGTTCCGGCCGGTCGAGGAGCCTCGGGACGATGCCTCCGTACCGCTCCTTCAGGAGTGGAAGGGGAGCATGACGGAGTACGACGCCAAGGTCTTCCTGTCGCGGTACGACATCCCCGTAACGCGGGAGAGGCTCTGCAGAAATCTGGAGGAGGCCTGCGATGCAGCGGAGGAGCTGGGCTTTCCCGTGGCGCTCAAGGGGATGGCGGCCTCCGTGCTCCACAAGACGGAGGCGGGGATCGTGGTTCTGGACGTGCGCTCCTTCGAGGAGCTTCGGGGGGCGCTCAAAACGGTGCGGAAGAACCTGGAGGAGCACGCCGGGGAGGGCGGGGTCCAGGGGTTCCTGGTGTCCGAGATGGTGCGCGGCGGGTTCGAGTGCATCGTAGGGGTGAAGCGGGACCCCGTGTTCGGTCCGATGATCGCCGTGGGGCTTGGGGGCATTTACGTCGAGGTGCTGAGCGACGTGTCCCTGAGGCACGGCGCCGTGGACGAGGAGGAGGCGCTGAACATGATCCGCCAGCTCAAGGGCTATTCCTTTCTGTCCGGGACCCGGGGCCGCAAACCGCGCGACGTCCGGGCCCTGGCCCGGATCGTCAGCCGGGTTTCCCGGCTGGCCGTCGCCGAGACGGAACTGTTGGAGCTGGACATCAACCCCGTATTCGTGCTGGAGGAGGGCAAGGGTGCCGTGGCGGCGGACGCGCTGGTCGTGAAGGCGTAATGGCACGGTGAGGAGCTTTCGCGTCGGCGGTGAACACGATCCCAAGACGCTCTGTTGGCGGGGAGGGGCGCCGGGTAGCCGCGTCTATGGCGTTTTCAGGCTACTTTCAAGCCTTGACGTCTGCTTTTGCGTTTCTCCCACATCTTTGATCGACAGGGTGATCGTCGTCCCCTTCCCCTCCCGGCTCCGAATTTCCATCCTGCACCGTTTCCCGAAAAACAGCTTCAGCCTTTCGAGGCAATTCCTCATTCCGATGCCCTCGCCCGGGTTTATCCGCTTCCGCGTATAGCTGAGTTTTTTGCGAAGCGCTTTGAGCTTTTTCCCCTCGATGCCCGCCCCGTCGTCTGCAATCTTGATTTCGCAGATCCCATGCCTTTTTTGACATGAGATGAGGAGATTGCCTCCCTGCAGTTGTCCCGGATTGAGGAGGCCGTGTTCGATAGCGTTTTCCACCAAGGGCTGCAGGGTGAAGAAGGGCAGGACCAGGGTCTCCATCGATTTGTCGCAGAGGATGCTGTAACCGATCCTGTCCCCGAACCGGTGTTTTTGAATGCTGAGGTAGTTATCGATGTAGTCGATCTCCTGCCTCAGTGTTACGTGGCTGGTCGACTGGGTCAAAGTGTAGCGGAGCATGGAAGAGAAGGAACTCAGCATCTCCTCGGCGCATTCCGCGTTTCCCAGGCTCAGCGAGCGTGATATGGAGTTCAGAACGTTGAAGGTGAAATGAGGCATAATCTGCTTCTGCAAGGCCTCGAAACGAGCTTGGGACAGCTGGTTTTTCAGGTCCATCTGCTTTTTCTGATTCCTTAGGAGTTCCCGTGTGACCTGGTTGATCTCCTCCTGCATTTTGGCATGAGCCTTGAGGTTCAGGATGTAGCGGGTGAGGTTCTGGAGGGCCCGTGCGGTCTCCTCAATCTGCTTGCGGCTGAAAACGGGGATTTCCTCATAATATCGGGAATAGTTTTCGTCTTGTGCCCACCACTTTTCGGATGCTCTTTCGTCCTCGGGAAAACATCCCGTATCGCTGCACAGAACCTGTCCTGCCGTGATCGCACCGACGAATTCCCCCTCCAGGATCAGTGGGATCTCTATGTTGACCAATCCGGCATGACAGATGTATATGCTGGGGCGAGCCTCCTCGAGAGCAATACGCAGAGCTTTTTGGTTGGAGCACTGACAGCACCCTTCCCCCTTGGGATCTGCGTTGATGGCACGACAAAAGCTCGTGAAGTTGCTTCCCTCTCCGAGATGGCGCCCTTCCCGGTCCACAAAGACGACTCCGAAGCCTGTAGCGAAGGCGAAGGATTCCTGGAGCTCCTCTTGGAGCTCCTTGGACAGGAGATCGCGGATGTCGCTCATCCCCGGTTTGCCTTTCTGTACTGGGCAGGGGTACTGTGTGTCGCCTTACGAAAAACCTTGTAAAAGGTCCAAAGGCTGCCGAACCCCGA
>ERZ772957.838-NODE-838-length-22097-cov-4.443245_pt1 | contig 22097 bp, 13 predicted proteins | sample MGYA00580682_ERZ772957 | MGnify/ENA primary metagenome ERZ772957 (study PRJEB29015, sample SAMEA2737921) | human oral metagenome | biome: human oral; feature: human-associated habitat; material: dental | place: China | collected 2025 ...
TGTCGACGACGACGTCGAGTACCTGCGGCGTCAGGCCGCGCAGGTAGGTGGTGGCCAGCGCGTAGGCGTCATCGAGATAGGCGAAGAGGAGGCCGAGGTCGCTGACGACGACCTGTGCGGCCTGATCGGGCGTGTGGTGCCAGTCCTCGGTGTCGTCAGGAAGGGCCAGGGCGAAGCGCTCCCGGTGGCCGCCGGTGATCCAGACGGGTTCGATGCCCGCCAACGGCGCGACCTGGGTGTCGAGTTCGCGGGCCGTGTGCCAGGCCAACCAGGTCAGGGAGTCGATGCGCGGAGCCAGGTCCGGGGTGGGCTGCGTGTTGGCCTGCTCCACGGTGACGCCGTCGAAGGCGCGGTCGAAGCGCTCGCGGGACCGGGACAGGACGTCAATGAGCATCTCAAGAGTCGTCATGACGTCAGGTTACGTGGCGGGTCTGAACGCATCGGGAGAACCGCGCACTCCAGACCTGGCTCAACCAGTGCACCACCGCCCAGGACGACTCCGCCACCGCCGCCCTGACCGGAAAGAAGTGGTGGTACACCCACCCCCGCACTCGCCGCGCCTACAAACGCCTCGAACGCCTCACCCGCCAGAACGTCCTATTCACCTACCTCACCCGCGACCCCGCCTTGGAACGCACCACCAACCCCGTGGAGTCCATCAACGCCCGCATCCGCGACGCTCTGCGCCACCACCGCGGACCACCAAGCAGCCATCGCCGAGTGGACACTACACACCTACACCCACCAACCAGCCACCCCCGAGCGGATCCTCACCACCTGGCACACCCAAGGACGACCCCCACGCCAACGCATCCCCACAGCCCCCACCGTCACCAACACCACCCACCCCGCCGGCTGGGGCACCACCCCCACACCACAAGAAGGACTATGGCCACGCAAAGGCTGGGCCGGACACACCCACTAACCCCACGACACGCCGCCTAAAGCACCACGTTCACGCCGATAACCCGTGACCGGGTTTACGACCAGCCCGACGCAGCAGCCGTCGAGGCCCAGTTCGACCGCCTCCTGGACTACACCCGTCACCCGCTGCCCGAGGCCGCTGACCACCTTGACACCGCGCGAGCTGACCTGCTGGCCTACCGCCGCCTTTCCCGTCGGGGTATGGCGGCAGATCTGGTCCAACAACCCCAAGAACGTCTCAACAAGGAGATCCGCCGCCGCACCGACTCAGTAGGCATCTTCCCCAACAGGGACACCATCGTCCGCCTGGTCGGCGCCGTCCTGGCAGGGCAGACCGACGAATGGGCCGAGGGCCGCCGCTACCTCAGCCTGGGCACCCTCAAACAGTGTCAGACCACCAACAAGCTCCAGGACGGTCAGCCGAACGCGCCCCCGACACTGACCCACTGACCCCTAACCACGAAGGACCACTACACCACTACCAAGGACTTGACCTCTGTGGGGTCCAGGTCCTGCAGGACCCGGCGGATGGTCGGCTCCGACGGCAGGGCATGCCCCGCCTCCAGCCTCAGGGCTTCCAGGTCGGCGCTGGTCAGGTCAGTGACGTGTTCCCATTAAGGACACTGCTCTGAGACCGACGCGAAGGGCAGTCGCGGTGGAGGACGACATCGACGCAGGCTCCCAGGCCGAAGGGTAGACACACTCATCCTCTCCACGGGGGCTCGCGCCCCCGTCTCAACAACAAGCCACACCTGTCAACGCTCGGCCGCCTTCACCCACCGACTTTGCAGCTCCCGGCCACACCTCGTCAACAACGGTGGGGCTGAGACGAAGTGGGACGACCTATGTCAGGATCCGAAACAAATCCACCACTCCATTGCCTAGACGCCACCTCAGCACTAGTATCAATCACATGCATGAGCATCAGCAACGGCGGCAGACCAATGGGATTCCTCAGCCTAAAATGTGGTTGGTGCAAAGGGTTGCGAAGCAACTCAATTGCGCCGAAGAAGAAATCGACAGTTTGACTCCGCTCAGCGATCTCGGTCTCGAATCGACTGAGATGATGCAGATCATGGGAGAAATTGAAGACATATGGTCGATCGAGATTCCGACCTCTCTTTTGTATGACATCCGAACAATCGAGGGGCTAGCGAATTACATCGAGACAGGGGAATGTAACAATGATGAAAGGATAGACGTTCTACCTGCGAAGAAGAGGATGCATATCAGACAAAATGTCATAAATGATGAAGATCCCGTATGTATTACCGGGATGTCTGCGCGCTTCCCGGGCGCAGACGGCATAAGAGCTTTCTGGGATCTCCTAATCAAAGGTGAGACGATTTCCCAGCCGGTGCCAAGTGGGCGGTGGGATAGTATCAGACTTGTACATGCGAACTCGAGTCATCCTGGAACGTCCTACACAAATAAGATTGCTCCAGTCGAGAGGATGACTAGTTTCGACCGAAAATATTTTGGGCTGTCTTATCGCGAAGCATTTTTTATGGATCCGCAGCAAAGGATTGCGCTGCAGATAGCACGACAGGCCCTTGACGACGCGGGCGTCGTGCGGGATCAACATGAAGTTTTAAATACGGGCGTATTTATTGGAATGATGGCCTTATCGCAGTATGCGATAGTGCTGAGAGAAAAGCTTGGTGAAGATGCGCTAGATGACCCATATTTTTCACTAGGGACTTCAGCTAGTGTTACAGCCGGTAGAATCTCATATCTCCTTAACTTGCGGGGCCCCAGTCTGGTGGTGGATACAGCCTGTTCGTCGTCGCTTGTCGCCCTCGATATTGCCATCAAAAATATTAATCAAGGTTCTTGTCGCAATGCTCTCGTCGTGGGAGTGAACGCTGTGCTTCACCCAGACTCACTCCGGCAGGGCAGTAAAATGCGGATGCTTTCGCCTAGCGGACGGTGCTGGACGTTCGACGCCAAAGCCGACGGGTTTCTTTTAGGCGAGGGCTGTGGGGCTGTCTATTTGGAAAGAATGTCGGACGCCGTAAGGAACGGGCACCGAATCGATGCCGTCATACTGGGGGCAGCCGTGAATCAGGACGGGCGCAGCAATGGAATTACTGCACCGAATAGGTCGGCGCAGGTTGCTGTGATCAACAGTGCGTTAACCTCAGCAGGCGTCGATCCATGGGAGGTCGACTATGTTGAGGCTCATGGGACTGGAACTGTGCTTGGTGACACTATAGAAATAGATGCACTTTCTGAGGCTTATGGTATCAAACGAAAGTCACCTTTGTATATAGGTGCAGTGAAAACGAATATTGGACATTTGGCCGGCGCCGCCGGGATGGCAGGGCTCATTAAAACCGTCCTGGCAATGAAACAGGGTGTGATTCCCCCTAATCGAAACTATGAAACACCCAATCCGCGAATTCATTGGGAATCTCGCGACTTTGCTCTACCGCTGAACGCCGTTCCCTGGGACGCCGGGAGTGAATCTGGACGTGTTGCTGGCATCAGCTCTTTCGGGTGGTCCGGAACTAACAGTCACGTTCTTCTGTGTGACGTTGAGGCTTTTGTTACGAGAATGAGCAGAGGTGGCGATAGAGGCAAGACATCTGCTCTTATGAAACTACGCGATAAATCTCCCGTTTGCCGGTCGGGTGATACCGTTATTCCTTTATCGGCAGCTACTTCTTCCAGTCTAATTGACTATGCGAAAGTGCTAGCTACAGAAATAGAAAAAAATGATGATCAGATTTCGGCAATAAGTCAGACACTCAAAGCATATCGTGAGTCGTTAAGTCACAGAGCAGTTGTCGCTGGTGATCGTGCGGACGATCTTGTCCAGGCGCTCCGTGAGCTTACCGATGCCGATGTGACGGACACCCGGGCCTCGAGACAGAGAACACCTTACGGTGTATTCGTGTTTCCCGGAGCCGGACATGACAATCAACAGTCCATAAGAATACTGTATGAAGCACATCCAGGTTTCAGACAGGCCATTGACCAGTGTGTTGAAGCTGGGCGTGTCCTAGAACCAGAAGTCGATGTTGCTGCGATTCTGGGGATTAGAGAGTCTGAGAAGGATACGTCACAGTCTACTCTAGCCACACACCTGCTGGCGTTCTGCGCCGGATATGCGTCGGCGAAAATGTGGGAGTACGACGGGATAACCCCAGATGCGGTCATCGGCTATAGCATTGGCGAACTTAGTGCGGCTGCATGGACGGGCGTTTTCTCGATCGAGGACGGTGTCCGTTTGGTATGCGAGAGAGCCAGAGTTCTAGAGACCGCATCTGATGGATACATGCTTGTTGCAGCGGCCGACTATAATCGTTTGAGCAGGATTGTCAGCTATCCAATGGGGGAAGTGGTCATCAAGGCTGGTCCGCACGCAACTGTGGTCGCAGGATCTGAAAAAATGGCTGACGAAGCGGAATCGCTTATTCGAAGAGCTGGCATTGCTGTTTCCCGACTCCAGACTCATTTACCTATGCATTCAAGTATCATTGGAAGTGAAGTTGGTTCGGAATTGCATCAGGTATGTGCGAAAGTCTCCTACCAGGATTCCCGTATACCTATCTTTGCGGGACTTTCAGGGAAATGTCTGAAATCGAAGAAGACTCTCGGTGAGACATACTGGACTGAACACGCATGCAATCCTGTAGATTTTGCGAGAAGTGTGCAGAATGCAGCAGAGGCAGCCAGTCTTTCAGAAAGGTCTTTGTGTTTTTTCGACATGGGAACTGGGGAGATTGGCAGCATGGCGATGCAGGTTGTCTTCAGTCGTCGAGAGAAAGCAACATGCTTTCGAACGATGCGTACCCAGATGGACAAGATTGCCGAAGATGACGGAATCTATGAGGAATCCCTGTGGCGCGCATGGGTGAAGGGTTTCGACGTTGACGTGACGGAAAGAATAGATGTTATTCCGTACTCGTTGCCCCAATACCGATTTGATGAGGAACAACTGTGGCCTTCTGGAGTTTTCGAGCCAGCGAGCGCTCAGAGCAATAGAGCATCCACGGAATCCAACCAGATCGCCGGTTCTGTTGTCGAGTTGTTGGCTCCGGGATGGACACAATCAGAATCCGTCGAAATAGAATCGAATCGGGACCCAGAGGCGGTGGTCCTAGTGGGTGCTGACAACGAGTTGGGTGAGCTAGTAGCGGCAGCGTTGGCAGACATGCTTCCATCGAGAAGCGTTGTTGAACGTTTTATGGACTTGTCCGATCGTGAGGACTCTTTGAGTGACGTGATCGACGATGCCAAAAAACGCGTGGCAGCCAATTTTGAAGCCGGGTACGCATCGGCAGCTAGGTCAACTGTTGTGGACATACGGGCATTGCAGCACACCACTAGTGGTCGAACGAGCCAAGACTTTGAGGCGAATTATCTGGATGTGCGGAATCTTTGCAGAAGTGTACTGAATTGCGCCCCGCTAGGGCTGTTGGTCCTGACGCCTGATGCGTTTTCAAGCCGGACGGGAAAGTCCATCCGCCCATCGTCTCGCGCCGCGTTAGGCCCGCTTCTGTGCACGTGTCAGGAGCATCCAGATGTGATCTGCCGACTCGTTGACCTTGAGCAGGCAACTGTTGACGGCGTACCGTTGGAAATGGCCGCACGCTACGTGGCGCAACTTGTTGTTAAAGAAATAGAGTTGCCTTCGGTCGGCGACGTGTCTCCGTGCGTGCGTTATGAAGGGCGTCGACGCCTTGTCCGTCACTTGGACCCTCTTGGCACGGGACGGACGGCTCGAGGTTATGACAAACCGGATACAAGGCAGTATCGGAATATTGCTATCGTAGGAGGTCTCGGCCGCGTAGGGCGGGCACTGGCAGGTGAGATGCTCAGAAGACACACTCCGCAGTGTCGAGTAGCCGTAATTGGAAGGTTAGGTGGCCGGCCAGGTGACTTGTGGACAGAGGTAGAACGGCAAGGAACAACGCACGCCGAAAGACTGCGCTGGCTTGATACGACCAATCAGCAGTACCCCGGACTGTGTGGAATAGAAGGCGACGTTCTGGATATTGCCTCGATTCGGGCAGCGCTTCTGCGGGCGAGGTCTGAACTGGGTTCTGTCGATCTTGTAATCCAGGCTGCTGGCAGTACGGAAACCTCAGAGTTCTTCCTGATCAGTTCTGATCAACGAGATGCAAGAACGAATAGTGAAGCAAAGGTGTATGGCACGAATTGTCTGCTGTCAGTACTTAAGGATGACCTGCCAGGCTGCCCAGCTGTGCTGATGTCTTCCATCTCGACGTTATTAGGTGGGCTAGGATTCAGCGGATATATTGCTGCGAATGCGTATCTCGAAGCTCTGGCCGAGTCTGAGCCCACTGGCAACAGGGTCCTAGCTATTGGGTGGGACACGTGGAGAGATACTCTCAAGCCTGAGTTACCCCAAAGCAATGCGTCGGCTAACATTAGACGGCAGCATGCATTGGGCACTCGCGAGGCTGTGGAGGCTCTGTTCGTTGCGTTGGCCTCCGAGCATCGAGTTGTGATGGTGTCGGCAGGCGACATGACGAGTCGGCTTCATGACAGCGTCAGGCTGGGTATTAGTTCTAACGCCAGGCAAAGTGTAGTACAACTTGGCGTATCGGAACATCGTACTGATCCTCGCAATACGGATTTGTCTACTTCATCAATACGCAACACAGTTCGGCGGGCATGGAGCGAGGCACTGGGAGAAGATTCTCCCAGCGACGACGTGAATTTTTTTGATGCCGGAGGAAACTCCCTTGTAGGCGTCCAGTTAGTCGAGACGATTTCACGAGTTTTTGATATTTCCGTGCCGATCGCGTCGCTATACGAATCTCCGACTATCTCTCGAATGACAAAAATGATAGAAGAAAAGCTCAGTAAGAGTCTGGATATGCCAGCTGGAGTCAAGGGGCGGTATTCGAGAAGCCAGAATATGAGCGATCCGAGTTCAGAGAAGGTAGCTTGGAGCTTGGATACGTCTACGTCTGATTATCGCGAACAATTGGGCTGTGAGTCAACGCCTACTAGCAGAACGATTCCGAATGAGCAGCAGTGTGTAGCCATCATTGGCATGTCGTGTAGGTTTCCTGGCGCGGATTCGGTGGACGAGTACTGGAGGAATCTTGTAGAAGGCGTCGAATCCTTCAGTGAGTTCCCCGAAAACGGCAGCCAGGGTGGTTTGACACATTCTTCGGTAGACAAGGGGAGAGGACGCTATATAAATAGGCGGCCAATTTTGCGTGACATTCGGCAATGGGACGCGGAAGCGTTCGGAGTCTCGCCGTTTGAAGCCTCAATTACTGACCCTCAGCAGCGAGTTTTCTTGGAACTGGCATGGGAGGCTCTCGAAAGTGCGGGGTATCCAGCGCACGGCACGGATTGTGTTACGGGCGTGTTTGCTGGATCGAATATTAGTACGTACTTGCTCAATAATTTAATGTCAAACAGTGACGTTCGCAATAAAATGAACGACTATCAGGTAGAACTGACAAATGATAAGGATGCTTTGCCGTTGAAGGTGTCCTATAGACTCAACCTGACAGGGCCGAGTGTTGCGGTTCAGACGTTCTGTTCGACCGGCTTGGTGGCGGCACATCAGGCAATACGTAGTTTACGTGACCGGGAGTGTGACATGGCGCTGGCTGGCGGCATGTCCATTAGAGTACCGGACCATGTCGGATATATTTATCAGAATGGAAGTATGGAGAGTGCTGACGGCAAGGTCCGTGCATTCGACAGGCGGGCATCAGGAACAGTGTTCGGTGACGGTGGGGGAGTTGTAATCCTCAAGCGGTACGAAGATGCTGTAAAAGACCACGACAATATTCTTGCGGTGGTACGAGGTAGCGCTGTAAATAATGACGGCGCTGTGAAGGCAGGCTTCACGGCACCCAGTGTTCAGGGGCAAGTCGAGGCGATCCAGAAAGCTCTTCAAGATGCTCAGTGCACGGCGGACGAGGTGGGATATATAGAAGCGCACGGAACTGGGACAGCGATCGGAGATCCGATCGAGTATGAGGCGCTATCACGGATATATGGTAGTGGAAGAACTGGTAGGCCCTGCGTTTTGGGGAGTGTGAAACCCAATATTGGTCACCTAGATCGAGCGTCGGGGATTGCTGGTCTTATTAAGGCTGTGCAGATGGTCCGCAACAGGACCATTCCTCCTTTGATTAATTTTTCGGCGCCAAATCCACATTTGGATAGTCAGACAGTATGTTTTGACTTCGTGGTGGAGAAAAGTACGTGGGTGAGCTCGGGACAACCTATGCGAATTGCGATCAATTCGCTCGGTATGGGGGGCACTAATGCGCATATGCTCATCGAAGAGGCTCCTAAGATGCAACGGCAGCCTGAGATCGATTCTCCTCATATTGTTACGGTGTCTGCAACTACTTCGGACGGTCTCCTGTTGCTCTTAGCACAGCTTGAAAATGTCCTGAGTTCGAGCCAAGCACGTCTGGATGACATAGCGTTCACGTTGAATCATGGTCGTGATCACTGGTCTTTGAGAGCGGGATGGGTAGTCTCGTCAACCAGCGAGTTGCTGCAGGAGCTCAAGGTAGCGGTAGAAGCTCCACAAAGTGGGAAGGAGCCTGTCCCGGACATAGATAAGGTCGTCTTGGTGCTTGATGGAGGCTTAGGCGGAGTGACAGCTGCAGTAGAGGAAGTTCTTACTACTCCCTCGTTCGTCGATGTCTCGGGCCTGGATGCGGCTGTACAAGAGGCGGATCAACGGGGTATGACCGGTGTGCTAGAGCTGATCAGGGAACTCATGGATGACCCGAAAGCCCGTCGCGTTGAATCACAACCTCTGGGCTGTGCGGAGCAGCATATGTTGAGTGTTCTGATTGATTACATGATTCTGGACATGCTGGTAGATGCAGGCGTTCCGCTGTGTACTGTGCTTGCTGCAGGGCCGGGAAACTTGGCTGCGTCCGTCTATTTTGGCCAGATGGAGTGGGAGGATGTTTTTGCATATGTTCTGGATCGCCACCCTGAAGTTTCCGCGAGCCAGACAGACTGTGGATCCGACCAGCCTGAGGATTGGAGGCGTTGGACATATGACGGCGACAGCGGGTGGTGCCAGGATAAAGTTGATAGTTATAACGAAACTGTTGACGTACGCACGAGTTGTGCTACTTACGAATCCGATGAAGCTGATAACACGGCTAGAATCAGCGGTACTGCAAGTCCAGACGTGCATCAAGGCGATAGTACGATCCTAACCGTCTTCCCTAGCAGGGACTGGGTCGGGTACAAGCGGTATCCGCTTCGTAGCGGGCTGCTGGCGGTGTGGCTCCGTGGAGCGGACATTGCGTCGTCTCGCCTACTTAGTAGGAGTGACGGCCACCGGATCGCACTGCCAACGTTCCCTTTCAATCGTGCGACGCATTGGATCGACGCGCCTGCGTTCGATGTGGAGATGGGGCATGCAGATGTTGCAGATTCTAATGTAGAAGATCCTCTGAACGAGATAGAGCAGATCGTCCGGAGACCTTGGCCGCGGTGGTTTTATGAGCCCAGGTGGGATCGTGTAGCGATGCTTCGTTCTACCTCGTGCCGGACCTTAGAAGGAAGACGAGTACTACTTCTCCTGCCGCAGGATCGTACGGTGGCGCAGCAGATCGTCGAGGACTGCCAACGCCTCTCAGGGCTACGCCCCTGCACTGTTATGGTTGGCGATTCGACGCGCAGTCTAAGTGCGACAGATTTCGAAGTTGATCGAAACGACGTGGTAAGTGGGCTCACCACGACGTTGCATTCGTTGACTGTAGCTGGCGAGATTGACGACATTCTGCATTGCTGGTCCTACGGTGATGCCCATCCACACGATGAGGAACTTGCGCAGGGGCCTTATTCGTTAACCGCGATTGCTGCGTGGTTAGCGACTCGGCGGGCGAAGGGGAACATTCGAATCACAGTATTAGCCACTGGCGGACTGGGCCAAGATGGAGATGCAGGAGGACGCGTCCCCGTACGCGCCATGCTAGCAGGGCTGCTCAAAGGTATGTCTTTCGAACTAGAAGGCTGCGCCACGAGGTATATCGACGTAGACAGGTACCAGGGAGATCTAGGTGCTTTCATGACAACGGCCTGGGTGGAAAACGAAACATCCAAACCAACGCATTTGGTTGTCCGCTGCTCAGAGGCATGGAATCGTTCGTGGAAAGAAACTACAATTACAGGTAGTGGTGCTGAATGTAATGTAGATGGAGGTAACGCTAGGATTGAGTGCGATGGGGGCGTGTACCTAATAACAGGAGGCACTGGAGGGCTCGGGGTCGAGATGGCGATCAGACTGGCTGAGGGAGGAGCCAGGAAAATAGTTCTCGTGGGACGAGATTCTGCAAACATCATTGAGCGTCCAGACGGAAACTGGGCCTCCTGCGATGAAATACAGAGCAGTCGCATCGATCGGATTGGCGCGGCCATCCAGACAATGAGAGCATATGGAGCAGATGTCGAAGTCGTGTCGTGCGATATCAGGGACAAGGACGCCGTGGCCTGTCTCTTCAGATCAGAGAGTTTCGAAAATCTCCGAGGTATTGTTCATGCAGCAGGAGTTCCTGGAGGTGCTCTCGTTCAGGCTTCCGGGCAGGAGGAATATGGCAGGGTCATGGCGGCAAAGGTGCTCGGAACGCTGAACTTGCTCAATGCGGTACGTGACTTGGAGAACTCAGACTCCGTTCAGTGGATCGTACAGTTTGCTTCGCTTGCCTGCATAACTGGTGGGGGACCCGGACAAGCGATTTACGCGGCCGCTAATTCGTGCATGGCTGCCATTGGGGAGACCTATACAGATCTTCCTGTGAAAACGATCTTCTGGGACGAGTGGAAATGGGATGCATGGCTTGCCGCTGATGTCAAAGTAGCGGACAGTGCCGTTGGGCGCCGTTTAAGCGAAATTCGACGGAGAGTGGGTTTGTCGTTCGATGAAGGATGGGCTGCAATGGTTACGGCATTGAAGCTTGAGGCAAGAAATGTCATCGTTTCGACGAGGCCGCTACAGCAGTTGATCGATGCCAGCTCTCGGATGACGTTGTCGCAGCTGCTTAATAATAATATCGAACAGGTGAGCGGTCGACGCAAAAAGTTCTCGAATGTAGATTCGGCAGATTTAGATAACACCGTTTTAGAGGTATTAAGATCGATTCTGGGTGTGCCCAGTTTGGGTCTCGATGACGACTTTTTTGATATGGGAGGTAATTCTCTTCTCGCTATTCAGGTTGCGGCAGACCTGAGTGACTCATATGGTATTGAACTGAATCCGGGTGATATGTACTCGTATCGAACTGCTCGTGACATAACCGAGTGGGCGAAAAAGAACAGTTCAAATGGCCATAGCGAGGTCCTGAGTGTGAAGGAGGGCTCCCGAAGAGGCAGTGCTCGACGCGCAGCTCGCTCAACGCGTCTGGCTCAGATGCGGGCAGATGCAGAACGGAAGGAAGACTGAAGAAAATTGGACAGCGTACTGATAACAGGTATGGCGTTTAGGCTTCCAGGAGCACAGACGTACAACGAGTTGTATGCCATGCTACATTCTGCCAGGGTGAGCATACGTAGTCAGCTTCGGGACACCCGGGCGGATGACGTTACAGGACTTCCTTGGGAAGACGTGCCCTCGGCGCCAGCGGCGGCCGTCCTGACTGACATCGATAGATTTGAGAACGAACTGTTCGACATCGACGGTCACGAGGCAGAGCTCTTGGACCCGCAACAGCGCGTGCTCATGGAAATTGTATGGAACGCGCTTGAGTCTTCTAACACTGATCCCTCCAGAGGTGTGCCCGGCGCGGGCTTATTTGTCGGATCCACCCCGTCCACTTACGTTTTCGGCCTCATGAGTTCTCATACAGTTGGGAGTGATCGGCTCGCGGAACTCCTTAACATTCACAGTTGGGCTGGCTTCGTAGCACGACTATCGCATGCCTTGGGAATCGACGGACCAGGACTGGCACTTGAGTCATTCTCATCCAGCGGGCTCGTCGCCTTTCACCTCGGAGTGGAGTCCTTGCTAAACCACGAGTGTGATAGGGCTATCGTATGCGGGGCCTCTATCAAGGTACCGCAGTTCCCCCTTTATAAGGAGGCTTCACGTTCGGGACGCTGCCTCCCTTTTGATAGGCGGGCAGACGGTAGTGTGGTGGGCAATGGTGCAATATGTTTCATTCTAGAGAGAGAGTCTGATGCAAAGACACGTGGGGCTCCACACCGCGCGAGAATACTTGGCACGGCAACCAATATGGATGGGCGAAGTTATCCGGGAATCCGGTCATTCGAATGCCCGGCTAAAGAACGCGTGATGGTTGAAGCCATGATGGCGGGTGGCGTCGACCGCGACTCGATCGATTATGTAGAGGCCCACGCATGTGGTGTCGAACTGGCTGACCGCATCGAGTTAGCGGCTATATCGAGAGCCTACCAGAGTATGGAGCGATCCAACGAACTCAGAGTCGGTTCTCTCGCTGGTAATATTGGACACTTGGATTCAATTGCCGGCCTTGCCGGACTTCTCAAATGCGTCTTGATGGTAGAGCAGCGTGTGTGCTTTCCCCAGGTGATGGGAGAGTCTCCACTCACTACGGGAGAAGGACTGCCAACGGGTATTGTTATCAGTCCTGAGCCTCGGGAGCAACTAGGCAAGAACAATCTAAGAGTAGCAGTAAACTCTTTTGGTTTGGGGGGCGTTAATGCCAACGTAATACTGGAACATGCATCTAACACATATCCTGCTCAGAAGGCAACTTCCCGCTCTTCGCCAGTCGAACTGCACCTTAGTCAACGATCGGGTGCGATGCTGAAGGTTTACGAAAGACGGCTGCTTGACGCTATTCTTTCCACTCCTGGCCTTTCTATTGGTTACCTGCGGAGTGTGATGGCTGATGCGAGGCCGAGGTGGCGTGTCGGTGCAGACTACCTTGTGTCTTCTAGCGACGAACTGGCTGACCAACTTCGGAATTCAATCAATGACGGAACGCAGGAGGCACACGAGAGAGAAGGTTGTGATGTCACAGTAGGGCTTGAGTCGTCTCGTTGCCCGGAGCCAGTGCCGCCTCTGGGTACTGGAGAGATTCCTGGAACCGTGATGAGCGGAAAACGCTGGTGGCACAAGTCCATCGACAGGTCAAGGTCCATTTTTCGTGAGTGAGGAGCGACAAAATGAATGAGTTTAGAGTCGGCGTCATTGGTGCTGGTACTATGGGGACGGGGCTGGCGGAGCGCTTCGCCGGACATGGTCTAACCGTCACACTTATCGACACAGATCCTGAACAGCTAGATAGTGCCCGGCGCAACGTAGAGACATTTGAAAGAACATCGCCTTTGCTCGGGCTTGCGTACACCCCGTCTAGCAATGTAAGCGAACTGGTGACATACTCCGACCAAGTGGCGGACCTTCGTGGGGTGGACTATGTCATCGAGAATGTTACCGAGGATTTTTCAGTCAAAAGGGATGTGTATTCTGCCATCGATGACGTGTGCGGGAGTCAGATGGTCTTGGCGGCAAACACCTCATGTATACCGATTACTAGGCTTGCTGGGGTGCGGTCCTGTCCCGAGAATACTATAGGTATTCATTTCATGAATCCTGTCCCGAAGAAAGATACTGCCGAGCTCATCCGCGGGCGCCAGACAGGAGAGCGTGCCGTAGAGCAGACGTTAGGCCTTCTGAAGCGGACAGGTATCCGTCCGATCGAAGTGAACGATTCCGCCGGCTTTGTCACGAACCGAGTACTGATGATGACGATCAACGAGGCAGCCTTCCTGGTCCACGAAGGAGTGGCTCAGCCTGAGCAGATAGACGACATCTTTAGGTCGTGTTTTGGGCACGCGTCGGGACCGCTCGAAACAGCCGATTTAATTGGAATTGACGTCATCCTCGCAAGCATCGACGAGCTCTACAAGGAGTACGGTGATCCGAAGTACAGGGCGTGCCCGTTGCTCAGAATGATGGTGGACTCGGGAGATACCGGGCGTAAGAAAGGAGTGGGTTTCTATCAATATTGATGTCGTACAACTACAACTAGTCTGAGTCGTGTAAACGATGGGACGTTCGAGTCCCTCTGAATATTAGGAAGGTAGCACATGTACTCACAAGAACAAGTTCGGGACGAGCTCAAGACGTTTCTTGCCCGCAGAATTCCTGAAGACATTCTCGATGACGACCTGAATATTTTTGAATCGGGGTATATTAACTCGATGTTTGCAATGGAAATCGTGATGCATATTGAAGAGATCCTGGGTTTTCGTATTCCTGCAGATAAGCTGGATATGAAGAGCTTCCGGACGCTGGGCAGTCTCACGCAACTGGTCTGTTCACTACATAGCGAGGCAGATAACTTGGAGGGCGAGGAACAGTGAGTGTGCTGCATGCAAAAGAAGACTCTGAGAAGACCGAGGTCAGAGACAAATGGCGTGCATGGGTCGATGAGCGACTTCTGCCCCAGGCTGCATCGATTGACCAACATGGGATCACTCCCAGGTCTTTGCTTGCTGAGATTGGCTCTATCGGTGGGTTCTCCGTTGGACTCGGAGAAGTGGAGGGCGAAGAATTTGGTTCCTTGAGGGACATGGCGATAGTACACGAGGAGGTGGGACGTGGATCTGCTGCCGTCAGGAGTTTTCTTACGGTGCACTGCATGCTTCTTCAGGCAGTGTGTCGATGGGGTCGCCTACCTGTAGGAGACAACAGGTTGCACGACCTGCTCAAGGGGAAGCGTCTGGGCGGGCTTGCATTCTCGGAAATGGGAATTGGCAGCGACCTCGCTGCTGTGAAGGCTACTGCTAGCCGCACAGCGGGCGGCCGCTATGAGCTTTGCGGGATCAAACGCTGGGTCACAGGAGGACAGATTCTTGACAGTGCGCTGGTCCTAGCTATCGCGGACGGGGGCCCAACTGTGTTCTTGGTGGATTGCCACTCTACGGGCGTACGTCGCGAGGCCTTGTCCGACGTAATTGGTACGCGGGGAAGTATGATGGCCGACATCCATTTTGAGAATGTGACTGTTGGCGATGACGGAATCATAGGTGGGGAGGGGATGGGGCTGGCGATAGCTACCGGTATTCTCGATTACGGTCGTTTGAGCGTCGCTGCGGGATCGGTTGGCATAGTGCAAGCTTGTCTTGACTGTTCGGTAGATTATGCGTGGCCCTGCTCTAAGGATGGACGCCAGATCGGTGATTTCCAGTTGATTCAGGAACTTGTCTCGAAAATGTCTGTTGCGGCTTCTGCCGGTCGAGCTCTTGTGGGTGAGGCCGCATTGTCCAAAGAGCTTGGACTTTCTTCGACTCTGCTCAAGACGTGCATAGCCAAGCAGTTTGCAGCTACTTCTGCAGTGCAGGCGGCGAACGATGCTGTGCAATTGCATGGCGCTGCTGGATTGACGACTAGATATCCTGTAGAAAGATTGCTTCGGGATGCAAAGGTGATGGAGATAATTGAGGGCAGTACGCAGATCCAGCATGGCATTATCGCGGAAGCGACACGTGACGCCTTACGCCAAGTTCGTGGAGTGAGATAGTAGAGTCATAACTGTCGGAAGAGCAGCGAGTCATCGATATGAGTACAACAGCGAAAAGTAAGGTGAAGTGTCTCATATGGGACCTGGACGAGACACTATGGGAAGGTACCTTGTCGGAAGGAGGGGGTCATGTTCTGTGTTCAGGAGTATTGGATACGATAGTCGAACTGGATCGCCGGGGCGTACTGCACTCGATCGCAAGTAGGAACTCGTACGATATTGCAATTCAGCGATTGCGGGAATTAGGGGTTGATGAATACTTTCTTGTTCCGCAGATAGGTTGGTTCGACAAGGCAGAAATGGTTGCTCGAATCCAGAGAGATCTTAATATTGGAGTCGACTCGTTGGCTTTTATCGATGATCAATCATTTGAGCGCGATGCTGTACGGCGCAGGTTTCCCGACGTACGAACATATTCAGCGGAGCAGGTGACTGAAATTACGAGCCTTGCTGAGTTTGCTCCGAAAGTTCTGACTTCTGACTCAGGAAGGCGTAGGGAATTCTATAGGGCAGCGCTGAAGCGGTATGCTGACGAAACGGAGTTTGGTGGAACTGACAAGGAATTTCTCGAGTCACTGAAGATGCGATTCCTTGTGAGAGAGGCTCGCGTCGAAGATCTTGGCCGAGCCGAGGAGCTGGTCGTCCGAGCGAATCAACTGAACTCAACGGGCGTTACGTACTCCTTCGATGACCTTCATGCCATGGTTGAGTCCAGTGAGAACATTGTGCTGGTAGCCGAGCTGGAGGATCGGTACGGCTCATATGGTCAAATTGGCATAGCTGTAATCGAGGTCGGTGCGGCGGAGTGGACGATTATGTTGTTCCTCATGTCCTGCAGAGTGATGTCGCGCGGAGTTGGAAGTCTTTTTCTTGGCTTGATAGCAGAGCGGGCGGCCCTGATGGGCGTCCGGTTGCAGGCTAGATTTAGAGATACCGGAAGAAATCGCCCAATGTATGTGACGTACAAACTGGCGGGATTTACCGAGGCATCATCGTTGGATGATCGGACCCAGCTGATGACCCTGTCCGAGGGGTTCCAGTATTCAAAGCCTGCCTACGTTGAGGTCATCGAGGAATGGAGCAATTGTGAGTGAAAGCCGACGATGTACGGTATGGTGTTGTGATGGTACACGATTTCCTTTTGAGTGAGGTATTTCCGTACTCTCGGTTTGACCCGGAGAAAGCTGTCCATCTGGTGGTCTTTCCTTGGGCGGGAGCTAGCGCGCTCTCCTGTCTGCGGCTGTGCTCCGTGGTCGGTGAGGCTGTTGGGGTGCTCGCGGTTGAGATGGCCGGTCGTGGGACGCGAAGTGATGAGTCTGCAGTTCGGACCGTCGAGGAGGTTGCCGCAGAGGTGACTTCGGCGCTGGTGGACATCACGGATACCTCTACGTTGGTCGTCATGGCGGGTCACAGTTTGGGCGCGGCCTTGGCATATGAGACAGCGAGCCAAATGTCCGTAGCAGGACTGGCTCCTGCGGGCGTGATCCTCTCGGGCCGGGCGCCGTATCGGGTCCCTAGTGGTTCGTCGAAGCCTTGGAAGTGCGGAGGCTGCCCAGAGCGACCTGACGACGTCTACCTAATGGACTTCTTAAGGAATACCGGTAGTGCTGATGAGATCGCGAGCCTCAACGAGTACCAGCGGCGCGAGGTACTCGATCGCCTGCGTTCGGATTTGGTAATGAACATGGACTACGTCCCGGAACTGCGACCAGTCAGGTTCCCGATGTTCTGCTTGACAGGCCGTGAGGACGTGATTGCTACGCCTGAAGCGTGCCAAGCGTGGCGCAACTATACGGCTGGCTACTTCGAACTCGTAACGTTGGCGGGTGGACACTTCTATTTCAGGAACTACGGAGCCGAGGTGTTCTATTCGACATTCAATAGGATTGTTCATTTGATCATGGACTGGTGTGTGAAAGGTGTGGGCCTGTGAGTGAATATGGTGGTCTTTATATCGTAAGGCCGTCAAGTTTCACAAACGTCGAATGGCTTGAACTCTATGCTCTTAGCGCGGTTGAGGTAAACCAAGCGATGCGTCTGCGGTCTGTCCATGCTCGGGCTGCCTATGTGGCCTGTCGTTTACTATTGCGAGCACTCGTCTCCACATATGCGCAGGTGCCTGTTGATCAGATCGAAATTGGGCAAGGTGAATATGGCAAGCCGGTCGTAACCTATCCCACCGGGAAGTGTGTGGAGTTCAACATCTCGCATTCACATCCGGTGTCGGTACTGGCTATGGCGCCGGCTGTGCCAATCGGAGTAGATATCGTGGAGGTGGCGGAGGTGCCCGAAGGTCGGGGATTCGCTCGGCGAGTTCTGACTGACCGGGAACTCGGTGAGTGGTCTGCATTACAGGACAACAGGAGAGCAGAATGGCTGGGGCGGGTGTGGGCAGCAAAGGAGTCGTATTTGAAGTGGATAGGTGTGGGTCTGAAAGTCGATCCAAGGACCGTGGATGTGTGCTGGTTGGACGGTATGAGTTTCAGGGCCGCAGAAGAGAAAGGAGCATTCCCAGCAGCGTACGGTAGCTGGCGTGTGTACGAAGGCTGTCAGATTGCTTTCGTGCCCGGAGACTTGGACTTGTCGATGGTCTTGGTGCCTCGGAGATCGGTATTGGATCATCTTACTTGTCAAGGGTTTTCGGAACTGACGTAAAAGAAAGAACGTGGAGGACGACTCGTTGTCATGTTCTCGAATGGAGGTATAGTCGTGTCGGAAGTCGAGGCCAGCGTTAATGGCTTGATGGGAGTGCTACGATGGCGTGCGCAAACCGAAGGTGATAGAGATGTCTTTCGCTGGTTGTCTGCATTTGGAGAAGTTGAGGATTCTGAGACATTTCGTGGGCTCTATGAAAAGGCCCAAACTGTTTCGGTGACGCTCGGGGCAATTTCAGATAGTGGAACCATCGCTGTGGCGGTGAGGCGGTCGCTGTGGTTTCAGCGAGTGTTCGCAGGTTGTCTGTTGGCTGGCCGAGTTGTTGTTCCTTTGCCTCCTATTATGGAGGCTTCAGGGTACTCGGTTTCAGAGCGTTTTGTCGCGATTCTGTTGCACTGTCTGCCGAAAATTTTGGTAGTGTCAGAGTGCGATAAGGGGCTAGCGCTGAGACTTTTGCAGGAGCATGGTTTGAGCGCTGATTGCAGGGTAGTTGCTGCCGAGGAGCTGGTTACCGGAACAACTTCAAATGAGAGGTATGTTCCGAATGATTTGGATAGTGTTGCGTATTTACAGTACTCATCCGGCACTACTGGTAGCCCGAAGGCGATCGAGATCTCCCATCGTAATCTCGTGGCGAACATGCGGGCGGTTCGGCAGTACGCTGAACTGTTTTCCGATGCGGTTGGCGTGAGTTGGCTTCCAATGGAACACGATATGGGACTCGTTGCAGGTATGATGATCGCAATATATAGCGGTTGTCTCGTCTATGGTATGAGGCCCGATGACTTTGCGAAGCATCCGGACAGGTGGATGAAATGGATGTCGGAGAGACGGGCAACGCACTCGATCGCGCCGAATTTTGCTTACGGTATTGCGGCGGCTCGGTGTGGTGAGCAGTTGGCGGCAAGTCTTGATCTATCTCACCTTCGAGTGGTGCTGTGTGGTGCCGAACCGATTGACTCGATGACATTGGATACCTTTGGGGCACGTTTCGCTAGCTCCGGGTTACGGCAGACGGCTCTGTTCCCTTGTTATGGTTTGGCTGAGGCCACATTGTTTGTCACCGGCGGCCCGGTGGATGCTGGCGTTCGTAAAATTGCAGTTGATTGTGATAAATTAGCTGAGGGCGAGTTGGTGGAGTCAGCCAGTGAAGGGGCCACTGAGGTCGTTTCCTCGGGGGCTGTTGAAGCTGGCTCAATAGTGCGAATCGCCCGATTTGAGGAGGACGGGCAGGGCGTGGCGTTAGACGAGGGAAGTATTGGCGAGATCTGCGTAGCGGGGGAGAGTGTGTCTCGGGGCTATTGGGGTGATCGTGTTAGTACGTTGAATACATTCGGTTGGGAGATCGAAGGTGATCATGAGAGGTACCTGAGGACCGGGGATATTGGCGGCGTTAAAGATGGGCAGCTGTATGTGACTGGGCGCATCAAAGATATGATGATTGTGAGGGGGAAGAACTATTTCCCAGACGATATTGAGAAGTCTTTGCGGAGGGATTTGCCAATCTTGCGTGGGCGGCGGTTTGTCGTTTTTCAGAATGCGGAGGACCTTATCTGTTGCTTCGTGGAGGAAGTGAATGAGACTGACGTAAGCGTAGATGTTTCAGGTCTTGCTCGGGATGGTGATGATGAGGTTGGCAGCATGTTGCGGTCCGGAATCGAGCGTAGCGTGGCGCAAAGATATGGTTTGCATGTTGCTGACGTGCGGGTGATTCCAGCGGGCAGCTTGCCGACGACTGTCTCTGGAAAGGTTGTCCGGACAGGTTTGGAGGACCTAATCAGTCGGTTAGACATCGGAGAGAACGACGAGTGAGCTGATGGGATATGGGAGCTGCAGCAGAGTCCGGTAGTCGCGAAATAGCAGAATTAAGGGATAGTCGCGTTCTGGCGCTTGTGCTCGTCTGCACGGTGAGTTTCATGAACGTCCTGGATATCACGGTGGTGTCGGTGGCACTGGGTGATATCGGGCAGAGTCTTGGTGCGTCGCAGAGTGAGTTGCAGTGGGTAGTGGACGCCTACACGCTACCGTTGGGGGCGTTGCTGATGTCAGCGGCGACTTTGAGCGGAAGTCTGGGGCGACTGCGATTGTTCCGATGGGGGCTGGTCCTGTTCACGGTGGGGTCAGCCGTGTGCGCATTGGCCCCTTCGATGCTCGTACTCAACGCTTTCCGGGCTCTTCAGGCGGTCGGTGGGGCGATCTTCCTGGGCGTCGGCGTTCCGATGATCTCTGACCGCTACGCCGCCGGACGCGAGCGGGCACGAGCTACCGGGATCTACGGGCTCATCTCAGGGGTGGCTATCGCAGTGGGGCCACTGGCAGGTGGGGGCCTGGTCCTAGTCGCCGGGTGGCGCTCCATCTTTTGGATCAACGTCCCTGTGGGGGTGGTGTCCTGGCTGGCGTCGTGGTACGTGAAGGATCACGGCGCGGATCGCAGAGGTTCAGACGTGGACTGGCCCGGAACGCTGCTGGCAGTCCTTGCCGCCGGGGGTGTGACGGTCGTCCTGCTGGAGGGGTCGGCCTGGGGGTGGACTAGCGCGCGCACGCTTGGTGGTGTTGCCGTCGGACTGGCTGCGATGGGGCTGTTCATGGCCGTCGAGCGGCGCTCGGACTCACCTATGGTTCCGGGACGCCTGCTGACTGACCGGCTCTATGTGGTGAGTATCCTGACCGGCTTTGCCGTCCAGGCTGGTCTGGTGGGGCAGATGCCCTGGCTGTCGCTGTATGCGCAGAATATCTACCTGTTTTCACCCCTGCAGGCCGGACTCTGCTTCCTCCCGTTCAGTCTCTGTGCCATCGCGGGGGCGTGGCTGTTTCGTGGCGGTAATGGGCGCTGGGCGCCGTCGGCCAGGCTGCTGGGAATCCTTGTCGTCGGGTGCGCGGCGCTGATGTCATGGGTACTGTTGTACGGCTCATCGACCTGGGTGGTGCTCCTGCCGGGCCTGATCCTGGCGGGCATTGCGGTTGGCGCTGCCGGGACCGTGGTCAACGAGCTGGCGGTCGCCTCCTTCGAGGGTGATGAGGCAGGTGCGGCCTCTGGGCTGTCCGCTGCGATGAGGCAGATCGGCGTGGTGCTCGGCGTGGCTGTCTCCGGCGTGGGGTTCGGTGGAGCGAGTGAGCACGTGGTGCGTCATCAGTGGCCGGTGGGTGCGCAGGAACTTGTCAGCAGCGTGCGCTCAGGACAGGGACTGCGTACGACGGCTAGTGCTCCCGGTGCCGGGCGCAGCCTTCTTGCCGACGTCGTGCACCGTGCCACCGACTGGGGAATGGTGACCAGTTTCGCGATCGGGCTGTTCATCATGCTAATGGTGCTGGTGGTCGGTGTCCTGTGGCTACGACGAGGAGGCGTCAACATGCCGACCTCGGGGAAGAAAAATCCCCCGGCCCGAGAAACACCACGCACCCCACACCGTTGAGCGCGACATCCTCAGAATCTGCACCAGATCCGCCTGCATGACCCCGACTCTTGCCACCCGAGTCGTCCACGTCGCTGTCCGGCTCTGTGCTGTCTCCTCACTTGTGAGACATGTGAGTGTCATGGCTTCTGAGACGCTCGTTCGGACGGGAACCCGGGGCAGGCCGGTGGTCCTGGAGGCGGCGATGCGCGGAGGGAAGAGGTCTGGCGGGTCCTGGCAGGTCGCTGGTGTCCATGGTGCTGACATTAAAGGCGTACCGGCGCGGCACGCCGGAGAGAAACCGCAGGATTCCAACGATCCCCGCTGGGCGCACCGACGTCGGGCCCGCTAATGTCAGCGCTGTGGACACCGGGCCGCGCAGGAGCGAGTCCGGGGTTCCTGCGGCAGAGCTCGGCGCCTCCGTGATAGGTCCGTCCCCACTGTCCCCTGACCGTCGCCTGCGCTGGAGCCCGGTGGTCATGGTTGGACGCCGGCTCCGTTTTGAGTCTCGCCTCGGGTCGGCCTACTGAACGAGGGTCGGGATCCACTGGCCAAGGGTTGTGCGTACTGCACGAAGGTCCCACCTACCACCAGTACACCCACCCCTCGTCCAGTAGCACCCCACCCTCGTGCAGTGCATCCA
>ERZ772957.844-NODE-844-length-21949-cov-6.788024_pt1 | contig 21949 bp, 21 predicted proteins | sample MGYA00580682_ERZ772957 | MGnify/ENA primary metagenome ERZ772957 (study PRJEB29015, sample SAMEA2737921) | human oral metagenome | biome: human oral; feature: human-associated habitat; material: dental | place: China | collected 2025 ...
AATAATATCAAAAATAGATAAAATACATAAATAGCAAATTATTATAAAAGAATGCCGAGTAGTAAAAAACTACTCGACATTTTTAGTGTAAAAAGGAATTTTCATACTAAATTAAATAAATCAAAGAATATACTCAAATTATGATATAATATGTAAAAATAAAAAGGAAACAATATTTAAAATAATGAAAAAGATAATAACTTTAATAATGAGTATTATGATAATCAGTACTGTAGCAGGCTGCGGAGTAGTAGGTAAAGGCAGTAGAAGCTGGCTAGAAAATGAAGTATCAGATATAGAAAAAGTCTATCCAACAGAAAATCTAGAAGACTTATTTGAGAAATTTCCAAATGGTTTTTACATAAGACAAATTATATTAAAAGATGGAGATAATATAAATGAAGGGTATAGTTATATATTAGAGCTTAGAGGGGATAAAGATAAGAAAACTATATTAGGGAAAGTGGAGAAGATACGAACAAAAGGCGAACCTTATGAAAGAGTTTTGATTCAGCAGAGTAAAGTAAAATATAAAAAAGGCGAAGGATTAGTTTTGGAAAATCCAGAATTAGCAGAAGAACTATTGCTTAATAAACACTTTTTGTTTCAAGAAGTAAAGCTGAATAGAGAAACTTTTAAAAATTGGGAATTTGAGAAAAAAGAATATTCCTATGAGACGGGTGTGTTTGACATTATTTATAATGTAAATAATAAAGAAATTAATAATTACTTTAGTATAGATGAAAATAGTAATCTAGTTATACGTGTTGGAGGGGTAGATATTTCTACAACAAGTGTATATAAATATAGTGTAATGATAAAAAATCAAGAAAAAGGTATAGATTATTATGAGATATTATCAGATACTAAAGAGGATATAGAAAATGAAGAAAGGGAAGAAAGATGAAGAAAGCACTGATAGGTATTTTAGCTATACTAGCAATAATATCGGTATTAAAAGGAGGAAAGATACAAATAGATAAATACAGAATAAAAAGTATCACGCATGGAAAAGAAGGGAAAGCGGCAATAGAAAATATGCTAAGGGTACTAGATGAAAATGCCTTAACACCAGAAGGAAAAATAAAAAGTTATAAAATAGATGATAGTTATACAGAGAGAAATCCAATGGGAGGGATTGAGATAAAATTAATAATAAATGATGATAATGAGTTTACTGTAAAGACAGCATTAAATAAATATCCTTCAAGAGGATATATACAGCACGGGATGATTGTAACTTCTGAGAAGATGGCAAAATTGGCATCAGACAAAGGGAAATGAGTAAGCAAATAAAGTAATATAGACCATATAAAGAGAAATTATTCACAAACATATAACTTTATAAAAAGTGTAGAAAATAATCAAAATGATATTAAAAATTATTATGAAAAGAGGTAGATTTTTTATGAAGAGACTAAATGAATATTGGATAACCTTAATCATAATATTGACGCTAATCGGAGGTTATTATACTTATCATAAAATAATAATAAAGAATGTATTTGAAGAGATGTATAACTCATATTATAATATATTATCAATTAAATCGATAGATAATATGCCACAGATAAAATATGTGCGTAGAGATGACCTAGGAATAGATATTGCAAAACTATATTATAAAGAACAAGTTAATGGAAGTAATATAGAATTTTCTTTAATAAACTTTAATAATAAAAAGAAAATATTTGTGATTAGTTCAACATTAATTGCCGAAGGTGTATATTTAGATATAAACTATCTATATGATATGAATACCCATAAATTGAGGAATACTGTAACTTTCCGTGGGGAAAATGTTCCAAATGTAGATGATGAGAAAAAACAAACAAGGGAACTTTTAGAAAAGCATAATATCTCAAAAGAATACTTACAGAAGAAATCAGATGAACTGTTAGATACAGTTTTAACAGATTGGAAAAGGTATAGTGGAAGTTCATATTCAAGGAGTAATATGGGAAGACTAACAATAGAAAAAGATGAGTTTTTGAGATAATATACTATAGTCGTAACCTTAAAGTAAAGGTTGCGGCTATTTAACATATCACTACCTAGGAGAAAAAATATAGTATAATATAAAAAATAATAAATCATTTCTACAGAAAAGTAATAGCAGAAGAAATAAACCTAAAACTTCAAAAGCAAAAACTAGAAACAAAAGAGAAATAAGGAAAGAGGAAAGAAATGAGTATAGATATGATACTAGGTATGGCAGAAAGCCAGACACAAGATATAAAAAATCTAGTAACAAAACAAAATGAAGCCTACACAGAATTACAAAAAAGCCTGACAGAATTCATACTCCAAACAGATAAACTAAAAGGAGTAACATACGATTCAGCAAAAAAATATTGTGCAGTAGTAATAGAACCATTAGTAAGAGGATGTATACTACTAAATGAAGAAATAAGCCGAGCAAACGAAAAGTATATAAGTACCTACAAATCAGAAGTAGATACTGTTAGTCTAAAGCAACAAGAACTAGAAAGACTAATTCGAGAAGCAGAGAGTCAGATAAGAAGAATACAACACCTATTAAACCTACTATATCAAGAAAACCCAATAAGCTATTCTCAAATAAGTATGGCAGAAGAAATTAAAGAGACATGCAGAAAATTGAAGAATGAGCTAGAAGAAAAGTTAAAAAGTGAAAATAACAACAAACTAACAGATCAAGAATATGATAGAGTTATATCTCAAGTAACAGGAATAAATGGAAAACCACTTTTTGGAGCAAGTTTAATAAAAAATGCTAATCCCGAAGAGAAGAAAGATATAAAGAAGATGATGAACTAAAAGTTAAAATAAGATACTGGGGGAAATTAAAAGAACTGTATCCAAAAGAATTAGTAGAAAATATGGTTGCCACACAAGATAAAATAATATCAAAAAAAGAGGGAATAGGTCAGACGATACAGGTAATAAAAATAACCAAAAATAATTTAGGTTACTTAGAACCAATGCTAAAGAAAATAATAGAAGAAGGAGTCTATAAGGCTTTCGATTTAGACGAGATAGTAAACTCGCAAAAAATAGTAAAGAGTGTGATAGAAAAGAGCCAAAGTGAAATAAAATATGTAAAAGAACATATAGGAACAGAAGGAATGAGTGGCGAGGCGATAAAAGCGCTGAATCAGAAGTTTGAAGAGGTAAATAGAAGTTTAGAATATTATAAGATGTTTATAGGAGATTGTTTCGGAGATCAGAAATAAGGAATTAATATACACAGTTCTAAATAGATGTTTTTTATTGTAATATGTACATTTGTAAATGATGTGAGATTAAAAATGAAAAATAAAAATCTGATATGATAGAGTTAAAGAGAAGTTAACTTCTCTTTAACTCTTGCTCTTTTTTTATCTCGTCTTACATCTATTGTAACACTACAGAATTTTAATTAATTTTCGTCGCTATTCTTTAAAAAAACAGCGAAATTTGGTATAATAAAAAGGATATCATACATGAAGTATAGATATAAAAAACAATAAAGGAGTGTTAAGTTGGATAATAACATTTCAGAAACATTAAAGAGAGAGTTAGAGAAACTTCTTGATAGTAAATTTTTCTATAGAGAACCAAGTAATAATAAAGTCATAGCTTATAGTGTTAGCTTTTTATTATTAATACTTTTGGGAAGTTTGTTAAAAGTTGAATTATTAACAGCCTTTTTAGCGATATTTCCTCTTACTTATGTTTTAGGGGCCAAAGGTTTAAAATTTTATGTACCACTTGCTGCTGTTGGGACAGCGATATTAATATTTTTATCATCACCTCACATGCTATTTTGGTTTGTGATGCACATGATTCTTGCGTATTTAATATACCAATCTATAGTTAAGAGATATTCAAAAATATATTTACTTATTATAATTACAACATTCTTATTTATAGGATTAGCATTTTATGTGTTGTTACTTATAAAATATGGGGTTATTAATATTAATCAAGAAGAAATTTTAAAGTTTATAAATGATTATATTAATGCTATGTTGACAGCTAATCAATCTTTAGATAAGAGTTTAGTTTTATCAAGTTTTGAAAATATACAAAGAACGTTCCCTGTAACATTATTCATTTCACTGTTTATTTATAGTTTGGCATTACTACAATATACATTATCAATGCTATCAAGGGAATACATTATAATACCAACATTTCCAAAACTTAGCAGAGTTATGATAAGTACTAAAACGGGATATATATACATAACTATTACATTGGTATATTTAATAGTTGAATCTATGGTGGGGGCTAATTCTTATAATTTTTGGTATATACTTTTACAAAATTTAACGAATATTTTATCATTGATTTTTGTTTTAAATGGTCTATTTACAGCGTTCTTTTTCATAGAACAAAAAGGGGATTCACCAGTAACTAAGGCGTTAGCTGTGTTTGGTATGATTCTTTTTAGTTCTGTTTTTGAACTAGTTGGTTTTGTTGATAGTTTGTTTAGATTACGAGAAACTTATATTATAAAGAAAGGAGAATAGTATGAGCGCAAAGAGAAAATATGAAATAGTTATATTTGCTTTATACACTATTGGTGCAATTATAATAGGATTAATGAATCTTATAAGTTTAGCAGTCTATCTAGTAGTAGGTCTTAGCGTGTTCATGCTATTTTACTATTACAAGAAAAAAGTTTCAGAACAGACTGAAAAATATATTAGTAAATTAACTAATCGTATAAAAGATTCAACAGAAAAAGGTATTAATAAGTTCCCTATAGGAATTATTGTTATCGATAAGGATAGGAATATAGAATGGGCAAATAACTTTATTTACAAAAATATAAAAGTAGAAGAGATAAAAGGGTTAAACATTTTAGAATTGATGCCAGAGATAAAAGATCTTTTTGAATTGGAAACGCCAGTAGATAATCAGTTTGAGATTTTTGGGAAGCATTATAAGGTGAATTATCAAAAAGATAGTGGTTATATTTATTTCTTTGATATTACTGAAAGTAAAGTCGTTATGCAGAGATTTCGTGATACTCGACCTATTATTTTCAATTTAAGTTTGGATAATTATGAAGATGTTTATGATTCTCTTGATGATGAGGTTGCAAGTAAGTTTGATTCACAGGTTGTTACAGTATTAACTGAATGGGCAAAGAAAAATAGTATTTATCTTAAACGTATTGATGAAGACAGATTTATAGGGTTATTAAATGTCAAAGACCTTAAAAAAATAGAAAAAAATAAGTTCCAAATTTTGGATTCTATTAGAAATTTAAAAGAGGAGTTTGATGCTCCTATTACTCTTAGTATAGGGGTAGGAATGGGAACTGACTTTTTACCGGAATTAGGGGAACTTGCGAAAAGTTCGTTAGATCTTGCTCTTGGACGAGGTGGAGATCAGGTTGCCATGAAAGATATAGATGGTACAATTAAATTCTATGGAGGTAAGACAAATCCTCAGGAAAAAAGAACTCGTATTAAGGCTCGTGTTGTGTCAAATGCTTTAGCTGATATTATTAGTGATAGTGACAAGATTATTGTTATGGGGCATAAACGTCCGGACTTTGATGCTATAGGTGGATGTATAGGTATATATACTTTTGCTAAGTTAGTAGGGAAAGAATGCTATATTATTTTAAATGAAAGTGATCAGGATGAAACAATCCAAAAAATAATGTTTGAGATTAATGATACTGATGAAACATTGTCAAATGTTTTTGTTGATAGTGATGAAGCTTGGGAACTTATGACGCCACAAACAACGTTGATAGTAGTTGATACATCTGATGCTTCACGTGTCATTGATGCAGCTATTTTATCAAAAGCAAATAAAAAGGTTGTTATCGACCATCATAGACGTGGTGAAGATATAATTACGAATCCGCTACTAACTTATATAGAACCGTATGCGTCATCATCTTCAGAGTTAATAGCTGAGCTTATAGAGTATCAAACTAAGATTGAAAAAATTACACCATTAGCTGCGACAATTATGTTGGGTGGTATTGTGGTAGATACTCAAAACTTCTCAATAAGAACAGGATCAAGAACTTTTGACGCTGCGGCTTACTTACGTAGTAATGGGGCAGATCCAACAAAGGTGAAGACTATTCTAAAAGAACCTATCGAAAACTTTATGAGTAGAGTTGAAATTATTAATAATGCAATCCAAAAAACACCAGAGATAATTATCGTTAAAGCGCCAGATGATAAGAGATATACAAATGTCATGCTTGCTCAAAGTGCAGATTTACTGCTTACATTAAAAGGTATTGAATGTAGTTTCGCTTTAGGATATCTGGATGAAGATAAAGTGGGTATTTCGGCTAGATCTTTAGGGAATATGAATGTTCAATTAGTCATGGAAGAACTTGGTGGCGGGGGACACCTTGCTAATGCAGCTACACAGATTGAAGGTGTAGATTTAGATGAGGCATTAGTTCGCTTAAATGATGCGATAGACAGAGTGCTATTGCAAGAGGATTAGTACTTGAATCAATCGGCTAGAAACATAAGAAAATAAAGGAAAAAGGAGATAAGGTAATGAAAGTTATTTTTATAGAGGATGTTAAAGGAAAAGGGAAAAAAGGTGATGTTAAAGAAATAGCAGATGGATATGCTAAATTTTTAATAACTAATAAAAAAGCTATACAAGCAACTACTGCTAATATGGCAACATTAAAAGGGCAACAAAAACGTGTAGAAAAAGATAAACAAGAAGAATTAGTTCAAGCAAATCTGTTAGCAAAGCAATTAGAAGGACTAGAAGTTAAAATTAAAGTAAAAGCTGGAGAAGGTGGAAGATTATTTGGATCAGTTTCTTCAAAACAAATTGTTGAGGAATTGAAAAAACAACACGATTTAAAAGTTGATAAAAAGAAAATTGACTTACCAAATGGAATTCAAGCTTTAGGATATACAAATGTAAAAATTAAAATACATAATCAAGTAGAAGGAACTATTAAAGTTCATGTAGTGGAACAATAAGAAATAGTTTATAGGTGATAATATGAAATATCATATAGATTCTGTCTTGTTGGCAGAGCAATCTTTACTGGGAGCTCTTATGCAAGAGCCTGAAAAGTTGATAGAAGTTAAAGCAACAGTTGATCCAGAAGATTTTTATGATGAAAAAAATAAAGATATTTATAGTGCTATTTTACGCCTTGATGAAGCGGGAATACTACCAGACACCACTACTATATTTGAAGAAATAAATAACAGTGGGTCATTCAAAAACGCGGATGCCTCGTTGTATATAGTAGATGTTTATGACGTTACTCCGAGTGCTCGTAATATTATGCATTATGCAAATCTTGTAAAAAGATATTCTATTTATCGTGAAATACGTGGAGCTTTATTAAGCAGCACAGAGGAAATGAATCAAGGTAATGCTGATATTGATGCACTAACATCTACGTTATTTGATCAAGTAGAGCGTGCGATGGAAAGAGCAAAAACATCTCATTTTAAAAATATGCGTGATGTTACTGATGAAGTATTTAAAGAAATACTTGCACGTATGTCGGGAGAAGGTAAAAATATAGCAATTCCTACAGGATTTAGTTCGTTAGACCAGGTTATTGGTTTAGGTAAAGGAGATTTGGTAATATTAGCTGCTCGTCCTTCTATGGGGAAAACAGCTTTTGCTCTTAATATAGCGTTAAACGTAGCTGGGAAAAATCATCGTTCAGAAGAAGAAAAACGTACGGTTGCTTTATTCTCACTAGAGATGGGAGCTGATCAACTGGTTTCTAGGATGATTTGTAGTGAAGGGATGTTAGATTCTGAGAAGATAAAAAAAGGTTCATTGGATAAAGATGACCTTATGAAACTAGAAACAGCAGTTCATTTCTTGAATCAAAAAAATATCTTTATAGAAGATAGTGCTTTTATTAAAGTAAATGAAGTTAAAGCAAAGTGTAAGTTGCTAAAAAGTGAGCATGATCTAGATTTAGTAATTATTGATTATCTTCAACTCCTTCAAGGAAGTAAACGTACCGACAATCGTCAACAAGAAGTATCAGAGATTTCGCGTAGTTTAAAACAGATGGCTCGTGAGTTAGAGTGCCCTATCATTGCTTTATCACAGCTATCACGTAGTGTAGAATCACGTCATGATAAAAGACCGATGATGAGTGACCTAAGGGAATCAGGAAGTATAGAGCAAGATGCGGATATAGTTTCATTCCTTTATCGTGGAGATTACTATCGCAGTGAAGATGCTGATGAAAATGAAGTTCAAGAACCTAGTGATGTATCAACTGTAGAGGTGATTGTTGCTAAGAACAGAAATGGTCAAACTGGGACTGCAGAGTTAGCGTTTATGAAGAGATATAACAAGTTTGTATCTAAAACATACGGAGAATAATTTAGGTATTTTAAAATATAAAAATTAAAAGGGGATAGAGGTTAATATATGAAATTTAAAAATAAACGAGTGATTTCATTAGTTATAGTAATGGTGCTAGTCGTGTTCTCTCTAATTAATGGAACATTAACTAAAAGCGTTATACAGAAACAAAATACAGAAGATAGTTATGTGCAGATGTTCTTGAGAAGCCAAAGTGTACATAAGTTAACATTAGTTGATGGAAATAGTGATGAAACTATTCAAAAGATTTCTATAGAAGGTGAGATTGGAGCGGAAATGACAAATACATATTCGCGCGCTTCAGTAATAAACCAAATAAAAGAAGCTAAATCTAATTCTAATGTAAAAGCTATCTTATTATCAGTTAATACTCCAGGTGGAGGAGTTTATGAAACAGCAGAACTTTACAATGAATTAAAAAATAGTGGAAAAGATGTTTATGTATCTATGAAAAAACAAGCGACATCAGGTGGTTATTATGTGTCTATGGCAGCTAAGAAAATTTTTGCTAATACTGAGACAACTACTGGATCACTAGGAGTAATAATGAGTTATGTTTCAGCACAAAAGTTCTTAAATGATCATGGTATAAAACAAGAGACTATTCGCTCTGGAGAACAAAAAGCAGTAGGTGGGTTAACTGAAGATTTACCAGAATCAACTAGAAAAATCTATCAAGAGCAAAATAAAGAAGCATATGATAGATTTGTAAAAGCAATTGCTCAAGGGCGTAGTATGAGTGAGGATGAGGTAAGAAAACTTGCTGATGGCCGTACCTATACAGGAACTCAGGCTGTTGAGAATAAATTGGTTGATAAAATTGGGACTGAAGAAGATCTTATTAATTTTATCAAAGAAGATAAAAAACTATCTAATCCAAAAGTAATAGAATTACGACCAGATAAAGCAGCAGAAAGCTTATTAAGTCGTTTTGTAAAAGCTACGATGAAGAGTATTATTTCAGAATTGAATAGTGAAGCTACATCTAATCAAGTAGAGAGAAGTTATTTAGGATAAGGGGGTTATTAATATGACAAATAATAATTTCAATTCAAATGACTTTTCTAATGGATGCGAAGGTTTAGAAAATGGTTCGGAACAGACTTTTGATAAGATGGCTGAATCTGTAGATAAAGCTAATGTTGAGGGGATATCTAGTAGCATAGAAGAAAATAGATTTGATGAACAAACTAAAGAAACTAACAGTAAAGATAACGCCAAGTTTTCATTACCAACTACATTAAAAGATTATTTAATTTTTTCTAGAAATTTTTATTCAGGTTTTTGGGTTAGACTTATTGCGTATATAATTGATCTAATAGTAGTAGCTGCTTTAGCGGGATTGTTAAATACTTATTCTTTCGGATTATTGAACAGAGAATTATATTTCCCGATATTAGGAGAAGAGGGACTTAGTTATGTAGTTGTAATGTTTTCTTATTTTATTTTAATGACGTATTATTTCTCGCAAACTTTAGGGAAAATGATAATGAAGATTAAGGTAGAGACAAATAAGGGGACAAAGTTAAAATTATCAGATGTTTTATACCGTGAAGTAATAGGAAGATTGTTAACGATAGCCTTATTTTATATACCGTATATAGTTGTTGCATTTACAGATAAGAAAAAAGGACTTCATGATTATATAGCTGATACAGTAGTAGTAAAAGAAGACTTTTCTAGTATTCGTCGCCAGATGAATGAAAGGTTAGAAAATATGAAACAAGAAGGTTAAAATGAAGAACGCCATAGAATTAAATTCTATGGCGTTTTAAGTTTTTGTGTAATACTATTTTTCGTATTCTAAATATCCAATTCCGACTGCGCGGGGTCCTGCATGAGTTCCTATAACAGGAGAGATAATTATAGCCTCTGTTTCTATATTGCCAAATGTTTTTGCGACAACATCTTGAGCTTTTTTAAGAAGATCATCCGTTGTATATAAAATAATAAGAGACTTAGGATCTTTTTCTTTTATTTCTTCGCAAATTTTTGTTAAAATCTTATTCATCCCTCTATGTTTTCCGCTAACATCAAGAATACCATCTTTTATAGTTATTATAGGCAAGATGTTAAGGAAATTAGATAGTAAAAATTGAGTTTTAGTTAAACGACCGCCAGCATATAAGAAATCCATATTTTCGATAGTTACTAAGATATTTTGTTGCTTAAGTAACTTACGGCATTCATCTTCAATATTTTCATATGCTAAATTTCCGTTAGAAAAGTCTTTTATAATTTTCTCGACAGCGCAACCCACTATTCTAGCCACTTGTAATGTATCGATAATTTTTATATCAATACCTTCTATTAACTCGCTAGCTTGAGTAAATGAAGAATAAGTTCCAGAAAGTTTACTAGTAACTGTGAATGCTACTATACGTTCGAAACCTTGTGCTTTTAGGTTTTCATAGACTTCAAGAATTTTCCCAACAGAAGGTTGGCTAGTGCTTGGTTTCATTCCACTGTTTATTTTTTTGTAAAATTCTTCTGGGGTAATTGTTACGTTATCTTCATATAATTCATCGTCTAAACGCACTTCTAGTGGTACGATTGACAATGGATAGTTTTTACAAAATTCTTCGTTAACTTGTAGTGTAGAATCACATACAAAAGCTGTTTTCATTTTTTTATGTACCTCATATTTTTAAATATTTATTAAGTAGAAATTTTCTACTTAATTATAATACAATAAAAAATAAATTTTTTCAAATAAAAAGGGAAATAAAAAGTTAACTATTTATTAAATGTTAAAAATAAAAGTATCGATTAACCTATTATTTCAATCTTTTTCAATAGAACCTATCAAACAGATATATTTGCTATCCCTAATTATATTTTTATTTATTTTGAGTAATAATTTATGATTTGGTATAGTAATAAAAAGGGACTGATTTAGAATCAGTCCCGATAATTATTATTTTGCTAAGTTTGTAATAATCTTGTTAGCTCTATTGTACGAAATGTAAGTAAGTACAAGGAATATAATTCCTAAAGCAGCTAAGATTAATATAGCATTAGTATAAATTTCACCAGTTAAGCCACCAAGAACAGCATGACGAACTGCAACATCTCCGTAATAAACAGGAGTGAATGGAATTAAACCACTGTATAATGTAGGTAGCATTTCTTTAGGGAATAGTGGTGTAGTAAGAACAAATTGTAATGCTACAAACCCAATACTTAATCCATTACCTACTTTTCCGAATGTATATGATAAGAAGTGCGTTATTATCATAAATACTATAGCTGAAATTATTAATCCAAAGAAGTACATTCCGAAATATTCTATTCTGAAATCAAAGAATAATTTCATAGCAATAACTTCGATTATTACAGCGAAAATAGCGAATGTAGACATTGCTACAAGACGTGAGCCAAATAGTCCAGCTACACTTTCTCCAGCTTCACGATTATGGGCTGGGAATAGAATGTTAAATGCAGCTGCTGCTATAAGTAATCCGAATACTAAGAAGAATGGTGCCATAGCATTACCATAGCTAGTTTCTTCTGCAATATCATGTGTATTAGTTTTGATTGGGTTAGCTAACATATCTGAGTTTTTGTCTCCAGTTTTCGCAGATGCTACTTTGTCAGCTCCACTAGAAAGTTTATCGGCTAATAGACCTGAACCATCTTTTGCTTTATTTAATCCCTCAAGTAATTCTGGTGCTTTAGCTTGCATTTGAGCAAGTGCTGTAGAAAGGCTAACCGCTCCAGTTTTAGCAGTTGACATACCTGCAAGTAATTCTGGTGCTTTAGATTTCATAACGGTCAAGTTTTGATATAGCTTTTTACCACCATCATCAAGTTTTTGGATACCAATGCTAAGTTCAGGGATTTTTGCTTGTAGTTTGTTAAGTCCAGCATTGATTTTAGCATTTCCATTAACTAAAGCATTGATTCCTGTTGTTAGTTCAGGAAGTTTTCCGTGTAATAGGTTAATTCCTCCAGTTAATTTATCAAATCCATTTTGTAGTTCTGAACTCTTAGTAGCAAGGGCTCCAACACCTTGTGCTAATTCTCCTGTACTCATAGATGTAGTAAGTAAATTAACACCATCAGTAAAGTTAGTTAAACCGGCTTTCAATTTTGGTGTTTCAGTTGCTAGTTTGTTAACTCCATTTGCAAGTTCACCAGTTGTAAGTGATGTTATAGTTTGATCTACTCCGCCTTTGTATTGATTGAATCCAGCTACAAGAGTAGGTGTTTTGTCATTCATTATTGATAAACCAGCTTTTAATTCACCACTACCAGCAGCTAATTTACCAACGGCATTTTTTATTGTAGAAAAACCAGATATAGTTCCATCAAGGTCTGTTGCAAGGTTGTTTACATCAAATTTATCAAGTTGGTTTTTGATGTATTGTAATTTTCCTACACGATACTTCATGCTTGAATATTTTGAAGAAACAGAATTGATTGCTGTAGTAAGATCAGTTTTTATCTGGTTATTACTTTGAGTAGTAGCGCTTGGTTGAGGAGATGCAGCAGAAACATCGCTTTGAGCAGCAGCAAGAATGCTAGCTTTTTGAGTTTCTGTTAAATTAGTCGCATCTAATTGTTGTTTTAAGTTTGTGAAGTTGTTACTGCTTTGAGTGGCAGCAGGTGCAACTTGTGAATCCATTTTACTTATAAGTTCTTTAATACTCTCTATTTGCGTTCCTAATTCAGTAAAGGCGCTAGATAGTGGGTTAAAGTTTGTTCTATAAGTAAGTTTTAGACCTTTTAATTGATCGATAGTCGAGTTAAGTTTGCTTTTTTTAGATGATAAATCACGGTCGCTAGGTAAACTAGAGTTTAGTGTGTCTAAACCAGCATTAATTTTACTAGCACCTTCGTATAATTTCGGTGCTTTTTCAGAAAGGCTAGTTACACCATTTTCTAACTCTGTACCACCAGCGATTAATCTATTTAAATCATCTTGTTTATCTAGAAGTTTAGAATTAATTTTTAGAATACCATCTACTAATGTTTCCATACCATTGTTTAATGTAGCACCACCAGCATTAATTTTATTTAAATCATCTTTTTTAGCTAATAATTTTTCATTAAGAGTAAGTACGCCATTAGTATATTTTAAAAGTCCGGCTTGAAATTCTTTGCTTCCGTTGTAAAGAGTATCTACACCAGAAGCTAACATAACACTTTTAGTTTTAAATGCATCGAATCCAGCAGTTAAGGTATTAGAACCAGCAGTAAGCTCATTAATACCTGCACCTAGTGTAGTTTTTTTGTCATTTAATGAACTTAAACCATTTGATAGTGTTTCTGAACCACTTTGTAATTGAGAAATACCGTCTCCTAGTTTTGCCCCAGCATCATTTAATGTTGTAAGACCAGTCGCAAGACGTTTTGAACCGTTTGAAAGTTGATTGATACCACTGTCAAGTTTTTCTCCTCCAGCGCTAATGCGAGAAAGCCCGTTATTTAAAGTGTTAGATGCATCTGCAGCTTTTTGAAGAGAACCTCCAATTTCAGAAAACTTGCTGTATAAGGTAGTACTATAAGTTTTTACGACTTGATCCTTAACTGTCTTTGTTAAGTTACTCGCTACGGTTTCCATGATTTTTTCACCGTTTTTACTTTTTGTAAAGTTGGTAGTAAAATCAATATTCATTTTTTCTGGATTTTCATTTGATAAAGTAGTAGCATTTTTAGAGAAGTTTTCTGGAATAGTTACTACCATATAGTAGTCACCTTCTCTTAGTTGTTTTTCTGCTGTTTCTTCATCGACGAATTGCCAATTTACTTTTTTGTTTTCTTTTAGTTTATTAACCATTGAGTTTCCAACTTCTAGAGTCTTTCCTTCAAAATCTACTTTCTTGTCTAGGTTAACAACTCCGACTTTCATATTACCAGTGTTGTCGTACGGATTCCAAACAGATTTCAGGAAAGTTCCTGCATATAGGATAGGAACTAGAAGTACGATAGCCATAGTTATAATTAAACCTTTATTCTTCAAAAGAGTTTTAAATTCTTTGTTTATCATAAATCCTCCTAAGAAATTTTATTAATAAAATTTCTTTAATTAATATAATATCGTGATATAGCTGCATACCACGTACAATATTCTATACTTTTTTAAACTAAAAGTCAAAATATTTTTAAGTAATAATAAACTATTAAGTTTTAAATATAAGCTACAGTATTCATAATATGGATAAATAATATATCTCTTATGATATTATATCATCAATTAAGCTTTATTCTAAAAGGGTTGCGAGGGATCGGATTATTTTTTTGTAATCTTATAAAATAATATATATTAATTAAAATTTTTTCTAAAACCGTCCTAATTAAAGAAGGAATAAGTACACTATTAAAATATGGAAAATAGAGTTATAATAGAAAGTGTAAGAAAAATTAATACTAAGATTAGTATAAGTAAATATTAAATTTTTTTTGTGTTGTCAATAAAAAAATTAAAGTAATCCAAAATATGCATACTTATAGCTAACTATAAGTTTTGAAAGAGTTTTTCTTTTCCTAAGAAAATAACCGTATTAATTTTTTTTAGTTTGAAATATATAATAAATATAGGTGGTGAAGTAAATGGAGATTTTTAATTATGATAATAGAAGTTTGCGACTGCTAAATATACTAGAATCGAATTTCTTAGTTCAGGATAAATATTTGATAGACGTATTAAAAGTTAGTTCAAAAACTATTAATAATGAAATAAAATCTTTAAATGAAATATTTGGATCTTGTGCATATATTGAAAGTAAAAATTCAAATTATAGTCTTTATATAATAAAACTTGAAGAATATCTCAAAAAGAAACGTAGTATTTATGAAGCTGGGGAGAATTTTGACTCTAGTAAGGTAAGGTTAGTTTATATTTTTAAAAAGTTAGTGTCAACAAGTGATGGGGAATTAATAGATGATCTCGCTTTTGAAATGATAGTAAGTCGAACTACACTGAATACTGATTTGAAAAAACTAAATGAAATAATAAATGATTATAATTTAGTAATAAAAGGAAAGCCGAATATAGGAATTAAAATAGTTGGCTTAGAAAAGGATATTCGAATTTTTATTTTAGAAAATATTTATAACTATATGTATAAAGAAGATATTTTTGATAAAGAAGACAATAAATTTTTTGATGAGATGTTTGTAAAATATAAGATTGATGAGCAGGCTAAAGGTGAGTTTTTAAAGTATTTGACAGTAAGTATTGATAGATTTGCTAATGGATTCAGGCTGAACTTAGTAGAAAATCAATATGAAGAACTGCTTGATAGTTATGCCAAAGATTTTATTAAAGAAGTATGCGAATACACAACTTTAAAATATGGAATAACATTGAATCAAGATGAAATGAAATTTTTAGCAATTTGCTTCGCTACTATGAGAGTTCCTACTAAGATAAATAAGATAAGGGAAAATCTAAAATATACAGAAGAGTATAAAAAATTAGTTCAAGAAATATTAGAAATAGTTGTCTATGAATATGGACTTAAGTTTGATACATCAGATATTATAGAAGAATTCATTTATCATATCTATTTTTTAATGGAGAGGTTAAAGTACGGTGTTCGATATCATAATAATATGAAAGAAAAAATCAAAAAAGATTTTCCAGTATCATATAAGATAGCAAGAACGGCGAGTGAAGTTATAACAGAAAAATACCAGTATAGTGTTTCAGAAGATGAAATCAGTTATCTGGCAATATATTTTGAAACTTTTCTTAAAAAAATTAAGATTCAACCAGACAATTTGAAAATTTTATTAGTAACAAATGCTGGACCAGCGTACAAAAAACTTATGATTAAGGAATTAGAAAATATAAGTCAAAGTTCAGAAATAACAGTAGTCACCACTTATGAAAATATTAAATATGATGATTTTGATATTATAATTTCTACAGTAAATAAGAATTTTGAAACAACAATCCCTATTATCTATCAAAATGAGATTTTGGATATAGTCTACTTAAAAAAAGAGATAAATTTTTTAAGATATGTTAATAAAATGAATAATCCTGCTATAAGAGGAATGGAATCAATAGTGTTAAGTTCTATGTCAGAAAGTACATTTTTTGTTTGTGATAATCGCAAAACATATGCAGAAAACCTAGAAACAATGATAAAAGGACTTGAGGCTAAGGGATTTGTAGATAAAGAATTTCTGTTAAGAATAAGAGAACGTGAACAGAAATCTTCGATGATTTTTGCTGATAGCGTGGCATTCCCACATACCCAAAATGAAAAAGAAAATAGTTTATTAATAGCCCTTGGGGTATGTAAAGATGGTTTTAAAGATAACAAAGAGTTAAAATTAATATTTTTGGCGTGTGTACCTAAAGATGGTGATCAAGGTTTACTTTTGGCGAAAACCTATGATGAGCTTATTTCGATAATAAAAGATAAAAAATTAATTGATGATATATCAAAAGTAGAAGGATATAATTCACTTGTGAATTATTTTATAAAACATACTAATTTATATAGATAAATATTAGGAGGAACTCATGAATTTATTGGTTTTGGGAATATTGTTTATTGCAGCCTTTATTTTGCAGTATGCTTTAACTTTTGTTCAAATGAGCAGTTTTAAAAAAAGTTATGCAGAACTTAGAAGAAAAGGAAGGGTTGTTATAGGGAGAAAAAAAGGTGCTGCTCGTGCAGGTGCAATTGTTATGTTTGCTATAGATAATAACGATAAAGTTATTACTGGAGAAGCAATGCAAGGTGTTACAGTTCTTGCGAGATTTAAAAAGTTTGATTACTTTGATGGAATTAAAGTAGGAACAATAAATAGAGATGATTGTAAAGCGATTAGACTTTCTTCATCATTAACGAGTGCAGTATTAGATGGTGTAGTTAATTATAAAACAATTTCTGCGGGTGGAGAGGTTGAAATGGAACAAAGTCCATTCGGGAAATTAGCAAAAAAATTAAAATTTAATTAAATATTATTAAGGAGGGCAATATGGATTATATTGTTAAAATAGCTTCAGGCTTTACAGGTTTATTTGATGAAGGTGCAAAAGTTTTCGTAAGTTGGGTAGGAGGAATAGTACCTAAAGTTCTATTACTACTAGTTTTTATGAATGCATTGGTTGCTTTTATAGGGCCACATAGAGTTGAAAAGTTTGCTAAAGTTTGTTCTAAAAATGTAATTTTAGCATATGGTATCTTACCTTTTGTTTCAGCTTTCATGTTGGCGAACCCAATGGCATTATCAATGGGTAAATTTTTACCAGAGCGAATGAAACCAAGTTATTATGCATCAGCATCATATCACTGTCATACAAACAGTGGGGTATTTCCACATATTAACGTTGGAGAAATCTTTATTTACTTAGGTATTGCGAACGGTATTACTCAATTAGGTTTAAATGTAGCACCTCTTGCAGTAAGATACCTATTAGTAGGGTTAGTAATGAACTTCTTTGCAGGTTGGGTAACAGATTTCACAACGAAAATGGTAATGAAACAACAGAAAATTGAGTTAAGTAATACACTTAAAGCATAAGGTTAGGAGAATTAATTATGACATACGGAACAATTAAAATAGAAAAAGGTAGTGGAGGTTTTGGAGGACCGTTAGTAGTTACTCCAAAACCAGGAAAAGATAAAATTCTTTACATTACAGGTGGCGGAGCGGAACCTGAAATTGTAGAAAAAATCGTTAAATTAACTGGGGCAACACCGGTTAATGGTTTTAAAACATCAGTTCCTGATGAAGAAATCTTCTTAGCTATTATTGATTGTGGAGGAACACTTCGTTGTGGGATTTACCCGCAAAAAAGAATTCCAACAGTAAATATTATGCCAGTAGGACCTAGTGGGCCGCTTTCAAAATTTATTAAAGAAGATATTTATGTATCGGCAGTAGGATTAGATCAAATTACTGTAGCAGAAGGTAGTGAAGTTGCTGAAGAAGTAGTGGCAGTTGAAGAACCAAAACGAGAATTTAAATATAGCGCTGATAAAAAAGTTTCTCAAAGCTTAGCAGAAAATTCAAAATCATCTATTATTCAAAAAATTGGTATGGGTGCTGGGAAAGTAGTACATACATTATATCAAGCAGCTAGAGATGCTGTTCAATCTATGATTACAACAATTTTACCTTTCATGGCATTTGTTGCTATGTTAATCGGTATTATACAAGGATCAGGATTTGGGAATTGGTTTGCTAAATTATTAACACCACTTGCAGGTAATATTTTCGGTCTTGTAGCACTTGGGTTTGTTTGTTCTATTCCACTATTATCAGCACTACTTGGACCTGGAGCAGTTATTGCTCAAATAATTGGTACATTAATCGGTGTTGAAATAGGGAAAGGTACTATTCCACCTCAATTGGCATTACCAGCATTGTTTGCAATTAATACGCAATGTGCATGTGACTTTATCCCTGTAGGATTAGGACTTGCAGAAGCAGAACCAGAAACAGTAGAAGTTGGTGTGGTATCTGTGCTTTATTCAAGATTCATTATAGGGGTACCAAGGGTAATTGTTGCGTGGTTAGCAAGTTTTGGAATGTACTCTTAAGAAATGCTTTTAAATAAAAATTAAATTTTACGGGGAGCATTTGCTCCCTCATTAACGACAAAGTCGACCAAAAATATCTCTAGGGAAATAAAATGTAAAGGAAGAATATTATGATTATTTATGAAAATGTAGTAAAAGCAAAAGGAAGCTTAGTTGGTGAATTTGGTGACGGAATGTTTATCTTATTTGGAGACAACGCACCAGATATGTTAAAGGATTATTGTTATAGTATCGATGTTCTACCGACAAATGGAAAAATAGAAGTAGGGCAAACTCTGACAGTTGATGGAGAAGGATTTGAAATTCTTGGAGTAGGTGACGTTGCAGAGAAAAATCTTGTAGATCTTGGACATTTAACTGTACATTTTTCAGGTGATTTAGAGAGTTTATTACCTGGTGCAATTGTAGTAGAAAATAAAAGTTGTCCGCCAATAGATATAAATACAAAAATAACAATTGAAAAATAAAAGTTAAAGGAGAAAAGTAAAATGAGTTGGTTAAATTTAGAAGGAAAAACAGTAATAGTAACTGGCGGTGCTTCAGGCATTGGAGCAGCTGTAGTTGATGAATTTTTAAATCAAGGATGTAATGTTGTGGTGAGTGATTTATCAGAAAAAGAAACTGATAATGAAAAACTTCTATATGTAAAATGTGACGTTACAAAAAGAAGTGATGTGAAAAATGTTGTTTCTAAAACGTTAGAAAAGTTTGGAAATATTGACATACTTGTAAATAATGCTGGTATTAATATTCCACGTCTACTAGTAGATAAAAATAATCCAGAAAGTAAATATGAGTTCACTGATGAAGTGTATGACAAGATTATGGATATTAATGTTAAAGGATTATTTATCTTTTCACAAGAAGTAGGTCGTATTCTGGTTAAAAATGGTAAAGGGGTTATTGTTAATATGTCATCGGAATCTGGATTAGAAGGTTCAGAAGGACAAAGTATATATGCAGCAAGTAAAAATGCAGTTAATTCACTAACTCGTTCTTGGGCAAAAGAACTTGGTAAACTTGGTGTTCGAGTAGTGGGTGTTGCACCAGGTATACTAGAAGCAACAGGACTAAGAACACTTGCATATGAAGAGGCACTTGCGTATACACGAGGAGTTACAGTAGAACAAATTCGCGCTGGATATACAAGTACAAAAACTACACCATTAGGTCGCGATGGGAAACTATCAGAAGTTGCAGATTTAGTAGTTTATGTGGCAAGTGATCGTGCAAGTTATGTTCATGGTGTTACATATAATGTAGCTGGTGGGAAAACAAGAGGATAAAATAAAAACTAGGGGTAAAGTTGAAGTGTATTCTAAAAGGTAGATTTTCTTTTTCTAGCTTTAGATATACTTTTAACAAGGTTCTCCTAGTTTTTTAAAATTGTTTTTGAAAACTATTTGTGCAGAAATAATTTTTGAATTATAATTATATTGAAAAATAGTAATGTGTGAGGATTAGGGAATGAAAATAGAAGCAGTTCTTTTTGATATGGATGGTCTAATGGTAGACACAGAAAGTTTATCTACAAAAGCCTTAATAAGTAGTGCTAAGAAGCAAGATTATGAAATGACTAAAGAAGAAACGTTACAGGTATTAGGTTTCACTGAAGCGGCTATCTACAAGTTTTGGGAGGATTATTTTGAAGATAGTCACGTTGATGGAAAAAAATTAGCCGATGATCATTATGATTATATTGAAGAGGTTTTATTCACAACTGGACCGGATAAAATGCCTAATGTTGAAAAACTTTTAGTATATTTAAAAGAAAATAATTATAAAGTAGCGGTGGCTTCTTCATCTAATATAGATCATATAGAAAATAATATGGAAAAAACAGGACTTAGAAAATATATTGACAAAATAGCAAGTGGTCAAGAAGTTTCAAATGGGAAACCAGCTCCTGATGTATTTTTATTAGCCGCAGAGAGGTTAGGTGTAAAACCAGAAAATTGTTTAGTATTAGAAGATTCTAAATCTGGAATAAAGGCTGGACGTGCTTCTGGGGCAACTGTTTTTATGATTCCAGATATGTTCAAACCAGATGAAGAATGTCTTGAAATTGCTAATAGAATATTAAAAAATCTAGGTGAAGTGATTAGTATTTTGGGGGAAGAAAATGACAAAGATTTTAATAGATAGTGCCGATATAAAAAAAGCTAGAGAAATAGAAAGATACTATACGATAGCAGGAATAACTACCAATCCAACGATATTATCAAAAATAGAAGGCTCTTTAGAGGATAAATTAAAAGAACTAAAAGAATTTACTTATGGAAAATATGAAGTTCATGTTCAAACGACAGAAAGTGAAGTTGAAAAAATAGTTGAAGAAGCTAAAAAACTTCGTGATTATTTTGGAGAGAGTTTTTATATAAAAATTCCTGTGACAAAGTCAGGATTAGAAGCAATGAAACTTTGTAGTAAAGAAGATATACGGGTAACAGCAACAGCTATTTTAACTCCTATGCAAGCTTTAGCTGCAGCGAAGAATGGAGCTAATTATGTCGCGCCGTATGTAAACAGAATGGAAAATGTAGGGCAAGATGCAAAAGAAGCTATTTTGGAAATAAGCAATTTATTAATAGATTATCCAACTGAAATTTTGGCAGCAAGTTTTAAAAATGTAAAACAAGTTCAAGATATTCTACGTTATGGAGCAGAAGCAGTAACAATAGCTCCTGAGATAATAGAGGCGAGTATTTGGCATCCTTATACAGATAAATCAGTTTTTGATTTTGAAAAAGATTGGGGAAATAGATTTGGTGATAAAAAAATAGTGGATGGGATTTAACTTTAAAAAAGTCTTAAGAAGTATTCTTAAGGCTTTTTTCTAGATAAAAGAAAATTCTGATACTTTGTTGACAAAACTTGATAATAGTTGTAAAATGAAATTACAATAAAGATTACAAATGTAAACGAATATGTTTTCATAATCAAATTAGAAAGAAGGAAATGGATTATGATAAAAAAAGAAATATATAGTATAGAGGGTATGAGTTGTGCTTCTTGCGCAAGTAGTATTGAAAAAATAGTGGGCAAAATCTCTGGTGTGAGAAATGTAAGTGTAAATCTTGCAACAGAGAAGATGTTTA
>ERZ772957.847-NODE-847-length-21919-cov-4.404043_pt1 | contig 21919 bp, 15 predicted proteins | sample MGYA00580682_ERZ772957 | MGnify/ENA primary metagenome ERZ772957 (study PRJEB29015, sample SAMEA2737921) | human oral metagenome | biome: human oral; feature: human-associated habitat; material: dental | place: China | collected 2025 ...
ACGAACGCTTTTGCGGCACTTATTCCGTCGGAACGGAAAGCAGCCTTTACGGAACTTCCGCCTTTCCATAAACCTTGCTCCGACAATTTTAGTGCAAGTTTTTCTATATTTTGATTGTCCCAAGTTTCAAGTTCCGATGAAGCATAAACCGCTCCGTCAACAAGAGTTCCGTCAGCTGTATTTTCTATTACGATTACGTCGGATTTGTCGCCAAGCCTTGCGCCTTCGTTCTTTACCCATAAATCCCGCACATCGGGTTTTGAATAAAAAGCGGAAGAAAGCGTTATGTCATTTTCAAGTTCGTCCACACAGCCTGCGCCCTTGTTCCTAAAATGAACGGCGATAAGATTTCCGTCAGACACTTCCAATGCCGGAAAATTGTAGGATTTTTCATCTCCGTCGCTTGCGCTCAAAATCTTTAAACCTGAAAGATTTCCCGATTTTTTCACCTTGCAAAGCACATACTCGTTTTTGAATATTCCGTTTCCCTTTGTTTCGCCGGAATATTTCGGATGGATTTCAACAATCTCAAGTTTTGCAACATTTGCGTTGAATCCGGTGAACGGCACGCTGAACGTAAGGCTGTTTCCGAATTCGTCAGTTGCAGTTCCCGAAAGGCTGTATTTTTCGCCTACGATAAGACCGTCTGAAAATTCTATGCGGACAAAACACTTTTCGCCTGATTCAGGATTGTCGTATTTTATTTCCTGCACGGAGTTTTTCGGAGAAACGGACAAAGCGGAAACTTTTACCGAGCGGGAAAAGACCATTTCCAGATTTTTTTCGTTCTTTACAGAAAATTTTTCTATTACCGGAGACTCGTAGTTCGACGGAACCAGCTGAACTCCAAGTTCCGTAACTTTGCAGGAAACCGGACACACAAAAAGAACTACAAGGGAAACAAGCATAGCCGTTTCCGCAAGCACAACTAAGATTTCCTTTCTCAAGGACTTTTTTTTCATTTCCATAGTAAACCTCCATGTGAAATTGCGTTTTTAATATTTAGTAAAAGCATGAAAAAAACTGAAATGAAAAATAAAAAAACTGCCGGATTTTATTCCGGCAGTAAATACGGAGGAGGTTTACTTTTAATTCTAACTATTTTTCATCGCCATAAGGCGTCATTTGTTCAGCGTCAATAAGTTCATGCGCATTTATTATTTGCAAAGAAGTTTTTTCGGCATCGGAGTTTATGCCGGAAGTCGAATCAGGTTTTGACGGCATAGAAAAATCTTTACTTAAAACCGCGGCTTCAACCATGTATCTGATGTTCAGTCCGGTTTTGTCCCGAACCTGCTTTTCTATAACGAACACAAGTTTTCTTCCGGAAACATCGCATTCAACCCGGTCTATTTTGTAAGCGACAACGCCGCGCCTTTTTATAGACGGAGAACCGATATTCTGACGGGCGACAATATTTCCGTCTTCGTCCTGTTTTTCCATAGTTATGAAAAAAGATGACTTTGTGTTCACGCCTTCGCCTTCAAAAGCGGGAACAAGTTTTATTCTGTACTTTGCCTGTTCCGCTCCGATGGAATACGTAAAATCCTTGAAAATAATTTCGTCCGTTGAGGATTTTTTTTCATCTTCCCTGATATAAAGAATCTGCTCCGCTTTTGCCGCAGATAGACTCAATTTTTCTATATAGTTCGAATTCTTTGAAAGAAGTTCATCGTATACAGCGCCGGCTTTTTTACTGGCAGTTTCTTTTGACGGCAATGTTTTGAACACGCCTCCGTCCACGTAATCGTTCTGCTTTATGTCGACCGTATAAAGTTCAGCCCACGCCTGAAAAGTTTTGTCAAGTTTTCCATACTGAGCAAAGACAAAAAAGTTTCCGTCCTCGGAAAATCCCTTGTTCACAAAGACTGCGGCATCTCCTGCATAAATAAAAAAAACGAAAGACAAGGCGAAAAGACCGGCAAGTATAAGTTTTTTCATAGTTCCCCCTGAAAACCTGCTTCAGTTTTATTTTCGGTTTATTTTTTTTATGTCTTTACTATTATCTGCTTTGAAGTTAATATTTTTGAAATGACAATAAGACTGAAAAACAGGCTGACTTTCGTATTGATATTAATTTCCATTGCGCTGCTTCTTTCCGCAGCCGTTGCTTCCGGACTGGGGCTTTACTTTGGAAAAATCCGTTTTCCGAACCAAATTCCGGCTTTACGTTTTCAGGAATTTTTCATTTTCAGATACAGCCGGATATGCATTTTCGTCTCGGTGTTTTCGCTGCTTGTTTACACGCTTATTTTTCTTATAACAATCGGAGTTCAATTCGAAAAATCCCAGTCATCCGAAATAATTTTTATGATGATTTTTTTTGCAGGCTGCTTTACTGAAGCATTCAGGCTTCTTTTTCCGCTTGCAAATCTGTGGGAAACGGGAGAGCCGCTTTCCGTGATTGCAACAAGATTTATTCTTGCAGGACGGATTGCATCGTGTATGAGCCTTTTTTTTATGGCATCGTATTCAAGAGCGGAATACAGGCAGTTTGTTGAGCGGAACATAATGATAATCCTTGTGGTCTCTCTTATTTTTGCAGTAGCATACCCGGTGAACACAAACGAGATTCTTCCGGAAGGACGGCTTGCATGGGGTCTTTCATATCTTGTTACAGGAACAAAAGCGGGTCTTCTTTTTCTTGCAGTATTAAGTCAGATGCTTGAAGCTGTAAAAGAAAAGTCGACATTCAAACTTGCTGCGGGAATGCTTTTTATATCCGTAGGATACAGCCTGCTGCATTCCGCATACAATTTTTTTATGCTCGCGCTCGGAATCGCATCACTGGTTTTAGGAACAATAATATACGTGAAAAAACTTCACAGACAATATCTTTGGAACGACTAGGAAGCCAAAAACTGAGCAATTCCGCCTATCATTACAGGTAAAACGATATTGTCAAAATCCGTCATCGGAAGCATTTCAAGAATCATCGCAATGAATGCAAGAACAAGGCTTTCAAAAGAATTTCCAAGCACTAAAAACGACGAAATAAGAACTGCGGCAAAGCAAGTAAGGCTTCCTGCGGCAGTTTTGCCGTTTGTAAAAGGAATGTGAATTCTTCCGAACAGTTTTCCGAAAAGGCTTGCAAGTCCGTCTCCGAATGCGAGGGCAAATATTCCGAGCGTTGCAAACTCGATTTTCCATATAGCCAACGCCAGCATAATTCCCGCCACCAATGTTACAGGGCCCAGCACAAAGCGGTTTTCGTCCCGTTTTCTTGCGGCGGCTTCGGTAACTTTTGAAACAAGCGGAATTCTTATTCCCTTTAATCTTAAAAATTCCGATGCTGAATACAAAACAAGGGCGGCTGCCAAAAGTGCAAGCGTTAATGTTTTTGAAAAACTTGCAAAAAGCGGAACGAACGCGCTGCAAAGATGAATGAGCTTTCTGAAAAGTTCTTTCAGTATGCTGATTCTGTATTGCCCTGCAAATGTTCTGTATAAGTTCACACCGATTTTTCTTTCCATTCAGAGCTTTCCTACCTTAACTCTTCCTCGTCGTACAAGGTTTTAGGAAGTTCGGTATAAATCGCAGGCTCGTATTCCGGGAGCGGATGGCTTATGTACTTTAAATTTTGTTCGGCAAGATTTCCGCCCGGAAGACGGAGCATGGTCTCTTGATTACGAGTAAGGGTATCCCAAGCCCGCAACGACTCCTGGAAACTTACCATCGCCTTTGCGTTGTACATACTGCTTCCTGTTCGCTTTGCAAGTCTGTAAAGAGTAACACCAAGATTGTTCATTCCTTTCATGTACGAATCTACGATTTCTGCGTTGCTTGCCCTTGCCTGCGGAAAAATTATCTGCTTTCTGTCGATTATCAAGTTCAGTTCGTCAAGAAGATGCTCGTAATAGCCCTGCGAGGCAAAATTGTCGTTCCGCAAAGAAAGCGTGTTTCCCATTGCCAAAAGGAAATTTATGTCATCCGGGACATCTTCACCTGCCTTCATAAAAGAACCGAGAGCATCCGCATAGTCCTGCAAGTTGTATTTTATGTAGCCAATCTTGTATCGGATTTTCGGAATGTCGTTCTTTGATTCAATCGCCGCCTGATAATTTATAAGAGCGCTTTCCATGTCGCCCGAGATAAAATAATCCACGTCTCCCATATCCTGATACAGAACTCCGATATTATGGTTTGCCTCAAAACCGTTTTCGTCCCGTTCCCTTTGGTAAAGAGCAATTCCGTCAGTGTAATTTTCAAGAGCCTTGAAATATTCCCTGATTTCAACGTATTCCTCGCCGAGAAGCCTGTAGGAATCTATGAATTTGAACATATCCCGCCGCTTTATCCTTTCCGATTCGGAAAAGGCATTTATAGTCCTGTCAAGAGCGGAACGGGCAAGTTCCCCGTTGTTCATGTAGACGTAATATTTACTCAAGTTGTAAAGCGCGACCGGATTTTTTTCGTCTGCCTTTACAGCCCGCATAAGCATTTCTTTAACGTCCTCGATTTTTGTCCTTAGATATTCTTCTGACGGATCTAAGTCGCCGTAAAGTTTTTCAAGAAGATAGCCGCTCATCTCCGTCCAGCCGGCGGAATCCAATGTGCGTTTTTTTTGCATAAAATTGTCTTTTAGTTGCAAAACTTCAAGAAGATTATCCGTGCGGACAAAATAGCGCATCATGCGACCTTTATAAAGCAAATTCCGCTTTAGATTTTTTTGTCCGTAAAGCTGTAAAAGCTCGGAATACTTATTTCTTGCATCCTCGAATTTTGACGAATCTTTTTCCGTTGCCCACTCAAGATACGTGTCTCCAAGCTGCAAAAGTCCGTCAGGATCGTTTATGTAATTGTCTAAAACTTCGCGTAAAAGGATTTCTTCAGCCCTCTCGTAGTTTGCAAGGTCGTCCAGTTCCATGCGAGCGTATTCAAGACCGGCTTGTTTTTCGTGCTTGAACATAGCAAGGATAAGCTTGTACATCTGCTCCGCCCGAATGTATTGCCTGTGCGACCTGAAGCCTTCCGCATATCTGTAAAACCACTTTTTCTTTACCTTGTTGTGCCTTGCCTGATTGAATTTTATCTCGGACTGCGGAAAATTTTCGCTCTGAAGAAGTTCGTAACCCTGCCTGTACAAAGATTCCGCCACCGCAGGTTTTACGATGCAGTTTTTCGTGAAGAAAAAAAGACCGACGCACGCAAGCACCGAAGCGACTGTCAATATCGCGCCCGGAATTATTTTATTCCTCAGCTGATAGGCAAAAGATTCCTTGTACGCCTCGTATTCTTCCGCTGTCCTGCTTTCAAAATCGCGAGGTACGGAAATCGGAATATCCAGCATTTTCTCAAGTTCAGCGGCAAGATTTCTTGCAGGAACTTTTTTAAGCACTTTCTGAATTATTTCGAATTCGGCATCGTCAGTGAACTCATTTTTTACAATAAGATCTTCAAGCGCAATCCTTACATTCAGAGGATAACCGGAAAGATTTTTCAAGAACTTTGTGTATTGTTCGTCGGAAAGAGAATTCGGCGGAAGAGAACCGGCTTCCGTTTCGTTCGGCTCTTCTTTTTTTTCCCGGAGTTTGTTCTGCTGTTTTTCGTCAAGAATATTGTCGCCGGTGTAGCCGGGAATATCAAAATCTCCGCTTTCAAGGGACATGGAATCGGGCGTGCTGAATTCAAAATCTCCGTTCGAAGAAGCAGGCTGCTCCGCCGTGTTCTGAAAATCAAGTCCTTCCATTTCGGAAATGTCGAATTTTTCGGGAGCAGGACCTTCCTCAAAACTTTGGGCTTCCTCGCCGTCGGCAGGAACATCGTCCATGCTGAAATCAAAATTGCTTGGAAAATCGCCGTCGTCCTTTTTATCCATGGACATATCGATTGTGTCAACATCAGTGCCAAAATCAAAACTGTCCGCAAACGGATTTGCAGCCTGCTGTTCCTCTTCGTTTTCCGTCTGCGCATCGGCATTTTGGGGTTCTCCAGATTTTTCGCCATCTTCATTCGGAACGGAAAAATCGCCTTGTTTTTCATCCAATGCGGTCGAAAAATCAGGAACATCAAGAGTTTCGGCAGGAAAAGCCGAATCGTCGTTCCCTGAAAAATCAGCCGACACAAAATCGGGCGTTTTTTCAACTTCATTCAATGGGTCTTCTTTGTTTACTTCTCCGAACCCTTCGGGAATCTCCATATCTGCCGAATCGAAAAGTCCGCTTGGAATATCGGCATTTTCCTCCGCTTTTGAAGAAAAATCGTCGGAAAGAGGATTTCCGTTTTCCTCAAAATCCATTCCGCCCAGCTCCGGCATAGAAAAATCGTCTGAAAACGAAGAAGCATTTTCGCCGGAAGAACCGTTTTTTATGGAAGAAGGTTCTTCGCTTACAGGAATTCCTTCAAATTCCTCAGGGCTTGCGCTTTCTACCTGATTTTCGGCGGTGTCAAAACCGCCTTCTGAAATATCCGGAATATCGGAAAAATCCGAAGGCTCAAAGTCTGCGTTTTGAACGGAATCGTTTTTTTCAGGCTCGATATCTTTTTCATCGGATTTAGGTCCGTCCAAAAAATCGGATAAGCCGTCGAACGAAAAAGTATCTTCCGTCGAAGGATTTTCCAAAGCGGATTCCGAGGGGATAGGCTCATCGGGAAAATGAGGTTCGGGCGATTCGTTAAAAGAATCCGGGCTATCCAAGGAAGAGTTTTCAATAGGCGAAGCGTCAAGAACCGGTTCTTCCAAAGAGAAATCGGGTTCATCAAGAGTCGAAGAAAAATCATCCGGCTCGTTTTTTAAAGAGGCTGGCTCAGTTTCAAACGCATCTTCGAACGGCTTTTCTTCTTTAGTTTCTGTAAGTCCAAGAGCATTTTTTATTTCGTCGGGAAGTTCTTCGGAACTTTCAAAAGGATTTTCCGTAAAAGAATCGCCTTGAGCACTTGAAAAACTGTCGGCTTCGTTTCCAAAGCCAAAATCATCTCCCAAGTCCGCGCCTTCATTTTTCTCTGGCGAAGAAAAATCATCCGCGTTTTCAGTCTCGTTTTCGACGGGTTGCTCTTCTTCCGCAATTCCTTCAGAACCGTCAAATCCTGCGCCGCCCAAAAGGTCGTCAAGACTAAGTTCGTCAATCTGCTTTTCTTTCGGAGCTTCCTCTTCCGCCGGCGCCTCTTCTTCCGGTTCGTCCATGAACATCGAAAGGTCCGGAACGGACGAATCCTGGGAAGAATTCTGACTTCCCGAAGGCGAAAACGAAATCCCGGGAAGAGTTATTCCCGAAAGCGAAGGCTCTTCGGAATCGGAAGATGCTGGGTTCGACTGCGCCAAAGACGAACCTGTTATGTCGGAAAAATCTTCCGGCTCTTCCTTTTTTTGAACGGAAACGCCCTGCTCCACAGCCTCCGGCATTCCCATCACAAAATCGTCGGAATCGTCAATGTCCTTTATGTTTTTGGGAAAAGGAAAGCCAACGGGCTTTTCGCCGCGTTTCGCCCTTAACTCAGGCTCATTTCCAAGAGAAAGTATATCGGAATTGAATTTTTTAAGCTGACTTAATCCAGGCATTTCCTTTAATTTTACCCCACAAATGCACAGAATTACAAGTGCAAGTATTTTCCCTTAAAATCTATTCCACGACCCTAAGAAACGCACCCTTATATCCATAATTCTTGAATCGGTTCAAGACCGTTCCGTATTCGTCCATAGAAAGTCTTCCAACAAGAACCCTGAATGACTTTCCGTCGGAATCCGGGGCAATCGTCATCGGATAGTTTTTTTGATATTGCAAGGCAAGTTTTTTTGCCGACGCCATATCCGGAAGAATCGCAATCTGGATGTACCATCCTTTGTTCAGCGAAGCAATTTTCTGCACGGAAACCTCGACCGAATCGTCCTTGGACTTTTTCTCGGCTTTTTGTTCGCTCTGTTTTTCAGTAACAGGATTTTCTTTCCTATTTGAATCGGGAACAGCCGTTTCCGAAATATTTATTTCATTCTTCAAAGAAATATTCGTGTCGCCGGATTTTTCGATTTCATATTTTTCGTTTTCATCGGATTCCGTTTCGCTAACCGGCGGATTTGGAAGCGACGGCTCAAGCACTATAGGCTCATAATTTTCCTCGACCTGCGGTTCGTCAAAAACATTTCCGTTGGACTTCAAAGAATCGTCCGTGGCTTCAGGTTCTTCGGATTCCCGCTCAAAATAATTTTCAGACCGGTTAATCTCTTCCTTCTGAACGGATTCCGAGTAAGGCTTTTGCTCCTCAACAGGAACTTCTTCGTTTTCTGAAGGAGCTTCCAAAGGTTCTGCGTCCTCGTGCTGCTCCTCGGAAGGCGTTTCCTCAGCAGGAAGCGAAATTGCATCTTCCGGCTCTTCGGCTTCTTCAAGATTGCCGAGCTCTTCTTCCTCAACGGATTCCGAGTAAGGGTTTTGCTCCTCAGCAGGAACTTCTTCGTTTTCTGAAGGAGCTTCCAAAGGCTCTGCGTCCCCGTTCTGCTCCTCGGAAGCGGTTTCTTCGGCAGGAAGCGAAATTGCGTCTTCCGGCTCATCGGCTTCTTCTATATCTGAAAGATTTTCATCGGAAATCTTTTCTGAATCGGGAGGAACTTCATCCTCGCTTGCCTGATTTTCATCAGCAACAGCGGCTTCTTCGGCAAGAGGAATTTCTTCCGCAGATTCCGCGTCCATGGAATCAGCAAAAACTTCCGCATCTTCCGAAAGCGGCTCGGACGATTCTGCCGTATCGATTTCGCTCGGATTTTCTACAGCCGCGTCTTCTATAGATTCCGGTGCAGGCTCATCCGTTTTTTCGGAAAAAAGACTCTCGGATTCATCGCTCGGATTTTCCTCGATTGCCTGATTTTCATCTGCAACAGCGGCGGAAGAATCAGGTTCGTTTTCGACAAGCGTTTCCTTCAAATCGGAAGCCTGCATCTTTGGAAGATCCGATTCGTCATTCAATACGGTAGGCTCGCCGTCATCCTCGTCATAAAAAGGCGTTGAAGGCTTTTCTTCGGAAAAATCCTCGACCTTTATCGCATCCCCATCGTAGGAATATTGCTCAGCAGGCAAAGACGGCTCGGGGCTATCCTCTTTAAGCTCGTCGGGTTCCGATATTTTTTCCTCGGAACTTTCTTCCTCGGATGCCTCATCGGACGGAACCGCAGGAACGTCGGGCTCAGTAAATGGCTCTTCTATCGATTCGGCATTCTCATCCTCGACAGCTTCAGGAATTTCGTCGGAAAATTTTTCTGAAGGAATCTCGGAAGGACTTTCGGCGGATATTTTTTCCTCGGAACTTTCTTCTTCGGACGGAACCGCAGGAACGTCGGGAGCAGCAAATGGCTCTTCTATCGGTTCAGTATTCTCGTCCTCGATGGCTTCAGGAATTTCATCGGAAAATTTTTCTGAAGGAATCTCGGAAGGACTTTCGGCGGCTATTTTTTCCTCGGAAGTTTCTTCTTCGGACGGCTCATCGGACGGAACTGCAGGAACGTCGGGAGCAGCAAATGGCTCTTCTATCGGTTCGCTTATTTCTTCAACAGCCGATTCCGTAGGCTCATTTTGCGCTTCTTTTATAGGTTCAGCGATTTCCGAATCATAAGATTCAGCAGGAACGCTTTCTTCCGCCGAATCTGTTTTATTATCCGAATCGGAAATCTTTTTAGCGGGACTTTCAGCGGCTTCGGCAGGAGGATAATAAGCACCCCCAATCACAGCAGTTCCCGAAACGTGTTCGTCAAGCAGACCGGAACGTTTTGCAATTTTTACGCTGTTGCTTCCGTTTTTTTCCATTCCAAGAAGATTTCCAGCCTCTGCAGAAAGCAAAATCGAAATCCCCTCGGAAGAATCAAGCGAGCCTATAACAAGAACGTCTACAGTTTTTTTTGTAGAAAGATTTGTTACGCTTATAGAATCCCCCGGAAGATAGCCTGCAGCCCTTGCAAAAATGCCTTCCGGCATTACCCCGGATTCAGCGACAACCGCCCTGCCGTCCAATGACGGGGTAAACGAACTGAAAAGAATTCCGCAAAAAATTATCGCCGATACGATGCCAAGTATTTTCTTCATATTTTCCTTCCTAAGCTTCATTTCTCAACACCGTTTTTATATGGGAGGCAAAATCGTTCGCAAAATTGCGCACGTTTTCTTCCGTGTCCTTGTTCATGGGTTTTCCTATCGATTTTTTGCTTTCCTCAAGGCATTTTCCGCTCTTCACGGAAATTATTTTCCAAGAAATCGTATCGATAAGACCGAGAGCGACTTTACCTTCGTCGTTGGCGTTTTTTGCGAAATAAAGATGAATCTGCACAAAATCGTCAAAAGCGCCGGAAGCGGCTCCGTAATAACCGTCGGACCAAAGCCTTTGGTCGTCTTCCGCAGAAAACGAAACTTCTGCGCTCGAATTCGAGACCACAAAACCGTTCTCAAAAAAATAGTTCATTATTTCGTCTTCAATAACATACGCAGACAGGCATATTTTTTTTAGGCTGTCATTGTGCTGAACTATCTGAAACGCAAGGCTTGCAGAAAAACCGTTTGCAGCCGCAAAAATAAAAAACAAAGGCAAAGATATTCGTTTCCCCATAAAAATCCCTTTTACGCTTTCTCTTTATATTCATCGGAATATTACAGATTCGGTTTAGATTTTTTTTAGTTTTTACAGCGGCGTAAACCTTTTTCATATGTTTTCAAATTTTTCTATAGTTGCAGCATTTTTTTTCCGAAAAAAAAGTATGAAAAGAGTTTCAAGGGCATTTGCGTTCAGCCTGCTATTTACAATCGCCGCCACAACGTTCGCAAAGAAGGCGGAAAGTCTTCCCGAAAAAGGCCTTTACGAATACAACAACATTGTCGCAAACCTTGTGGAAGCCGGCGAGCCTAAAGTACTTGAAAATTTCATAGTGTTCACATCGGAATCCGGTCCAAGATTCATGGGAATTGCATTCGATTTTGAAAATTACAAAACTGTCCACAAATACGAACGCCATGTGCTCAAAGACATAGACGGAAACTTGAAAAAAGAAATTCTTTTCTACATCTTGGAACGGCCTAAAAAAATCGAGCACATAGAATATCGGCTTGTAATCGACGGACTTTGGACAAACGACCCTTCAAACGGATTTTCACGATACGACCAAAACACAGGCTTAATTCTTTCGTGCATAGAACTCAAAGACAACTCGTCTGAACTTACAGAACTCAAAGAAAATTCAAGCGTCAAGTTCGTGTATAAAGGCGAAAGCGGATTACAGGTTCGGCTTGCAGGAACGTTCACGTCATGGGATTCATGGATTTATGAACTTTCAGAGACAAAGCCGGGCTTCTACGAACTCACCCTTCCCCTACCCCGCGGAAAATATTACTACAGATATTTTATAGGAATGAACAGCCTTGTCGACAAAACAAATCCGAACAGAGCCTACGCAAGCGACGGAATGGCAGCTTCCGTCATAACGGTGAACTGAACTCTCTTTTAAAAGCGGATTTTCTATAAAGTGCCGTGTGCACAAAAAAGGAACGATATAAGTTCGGTAACCGAATAAGATTCCTGAACTTGAAAGTTTTCTTAGGAAAAACTTGTTTGTTGTATGCCGTTTCTCATTAGTATTACAAAACGGCGGCAATTCAGCACGCCTCGATTGTTGCGGCAAACTGCGCTTGCTGTAATTTAAGGATAATTTCCTTTCTGCGGCACAGACAGAACCGCAGAAAAACACTGCTATATTGCTCTGCAAAATCGCTGATTAGCAGGGGCGCTTTCTCTAAAATTCAGCAACCGCAAATTATGTACTTCGACCGACGTAGATTATGCTCTACGACCGACATAGATTACGCTCTACGACTGACATAGATTATGGTCTACGTCCGACGTAGATTATGGTATACGACTGGCGTAGATTATGCTCTACGACTGACGTAGATTATAAGGGAGCGCACACTTACCTTATACAGTAAGTAGGAGTTACCCTATGCGGTAAGTCACACTTACCCTATGCAGTAAGCGGGGATTACCGCGTGCGGTAACGCCCGATTACCTTGTCAGGTAAGCCCTACTTACCCTATGCGTTAAAACATATGAGAAGCTGAACTCTTATCGACGTTCTTTTATAAAGGTTTTTCATTACCATTGCAAAACGGCGGCAATTCAGCACGCATCGATTGTGATACAATCTGCACTTGCTGCAATTTAAGGATGTTTTACTTTCAGCGGCACAGACAGAACCGATAAAAAACACTGCCGGATTGCTCTGTAAACCCGCTTATTAAACGCATTTTTTCATTCCATAACAAAAAAGCCGCATTTTCACCTGCGGCTTTATAATCCTTCGTAAATATAAACTTTTCCGCATTGTATTGCAGAATCAACCAAAATCAAAATTTCCGCCGCCAAGCTGACTCATCAGTTTTCCTTGCAGTCCTTTGTTGCGGCTGATTTTTTTCATCGCAAGTTTTGTCTTTTCGAACTGCTTTATAAGCTTGTTTACGTCAGCGACCGTTGTTCCTGAACCTTTTGCGATTCTCTTTCTTCTTGAAGGACCTATTATAAGATGGTTCGCCCTTTCTTTTTTTGTCATCGAAAGAATTATCGCCTCGTTTTTTTTCATTCCGCTTGTGTCAACATTCTGATTTGCCATTCCGGGAAACATTTCAATCAGAGACTGAATCGAGCCCATCTTTTTTACCTGCTGGAACTGCATGAGCATATCGTCAAGAGAAAATTCATTCCGGGCCATCCGCTTCTGAAGTTTTTTCGCCTCTTCCTGATCTAAAGTTTCCTGCGCCTTTTCTACAAGCGAAACGACATCGCCCATTCCAAGGATTCTGCTTGCAATACGTTCAGGATGGAAAGGCTCAAAATCTTCAGTTTTTTCGCCGGTTCCTATATAGAGAATAGGTTTTCCGGTAATTGTCTTTAGAGAAAGCGCCGCTCCACCGCGGGCATCGGAATCGAATTTTGTAAGAATCACGCCGGTAAGACCAAGCTGCTCGTCAAAGGATTTTGCTATGTCAACGGCATTCTGACCTGTCATTGAATCGGCAACAAGAATCACCTCATCCGGGGACGTGGCATTCTTTATTTTGGAAAGTTCCGCCATCATCTCCTGGTCAATCTGCAGACGACCTGCCGTATCCACAATCAGAGTGTCAAACTGGTTCTTTTTTGCATATCGGAGCGCAGCTTCCGCATTCTTCACAGCATCTTTGGAATCTTCCTTGAACACGGGTACGCCTATTTTTTCACCAAGAACCGAAAGCTGTTCCACAGCAGCCGGACGCACAAGATCGCAGGCGGCAAGTATAGGTCTTCTTCCTTCTTTTTTAAGCCGAGAAGCAAGTTTATGGGCGGCTGTAGTCTTTCCCGCTCCCTGAAGACCAAGCAAAAGAATCACAGAAGTGGTGTCGGGGCCTTTTATGGCAAGATTTTTCTTTTCGTCTCCCAGCATGGAAACTATCTTGTCGTATATTATTTTTGTGAACTGCTGCCCCGGATTCACGGATTTTAAGACTTTTTCGCCTTTCGCTTCTTCCACCGTACTGTTTACAAACCTTCGGACAACCCTAAGATTTACGTCAGCCTCAAGAAGAGCCATTTTTATTTCGTCGACAGTATCCTCGATGTTTTTTTCAGTTATCGTGGATTTTCCGCTTAAAGACTTTATTATTCCGCTGAATGTTCCAGTAAGTTTTTCTAACATAGACGTTTTACTCCGTGAAAATTGTGGTTCTTTTATGCAACTACATTCCGTTTTTGCCGGAATTCAGGAACTCATCGAGAAAATCAATAACCTTAATCTCATGGTTCAGAATCCTGTACAAACCTGTGCATAAAGGAAGCTTGATTCCTTTCTTTTCCGCAAGTTCATGAACATATTTGCACGCAACAACACCTTCGGGAAGATAACCGACCTTTCCGATGTTGTCTATAAGGTCATCAAGGTCGGAAAACCCCGACAAAATATCCGTATTTATCATCTCATGCCCGAACTTTCTGTTGCGTCCGAACTTGCTTTTGCACGTAACATCAAGATCCCCAACTCCGGAGATGGACGTGAACGTCTCAGGATGAGTCGCACCCATCGCCATTCCAAGCGTCTGAATCTCGTTCAATCCTGCCGCCAAAAGAAGACTTTCAGAATTGTCCCCGAAAAATTTTGAATTCTCGCTCACGGCATCCAACGCACCGTAAACTATCGCAATGACGTTTTTGGCAGCCGCACAAATCTGGACTCCCACCACATCAAGGCTCGAAAAAACCATAAGCCCCGGAACTCTCATAAGCTCCCTCACCATTATGGAATTCTTTGGATTTTCGCTTGCGGCTATGAGCCCGGTGAGTTTTCCAATCGCAACTTCTTCTGCATGGCTTGGACCGGCAACGTAAACGGTGTTCCCTTTGTAGATTCCGGGAAGAACGTTCTCTATGGTCTCAAGGACAAGTTTCGGACCATCCTTAGACGGAACGAACCCCTTTGTAAGAGCCGCTATCACGGACGAACCTTCCGCAATGTTGGGCACGGAAGTAATTTTCCTTATTGTGCTTGCCAAAAACAGCGAAGGAGAAGCGATTATTATAAAATCCTTGTCCGTAGCAACTTCAATAATGTCGTTTGAAGCAGTAAGATTCTCGGAAAGTTTATAACCGGGAAGATAGCGTTCATTTTCATGCCGAGAATTGACAGAATCCTTGACTTCCGGTTCAAGCGCCCACATCTGAACCTTATGCCCCCCCCTAGCAAGCGCCTGCGCAAGACCGGTTCCCCAAGCACCTCCGCCAAGAACTCCAACAGTCTTTGAATTCATCTGCATACCTTCCGTTTTTATATTATATTGTTTAAAGAGTCTTCCCAATCATAGATTTCATGCGGAGCAAAGAACAGGCTGATTTCCCGTTCGGCACTCTCCTCGCTATCGGAGGCATGGATTATATTGTAGTTCGTATGCATACAATAATCCCCTCGAATAGTACCGGGAAACGCATCCAAAGGATTGGTAGCACCTATCATTTTTCTTATCAGGGTGACGCAATTATCTCCCTGCCAGACCATGGCGATTACGGGCCCTGAAGTTATAAAATCCACCAGATTTATGAAGAACGGCTTGTCTGAATGTTCCGCATAGTGTTCCTTCGCCAAAACATCGTCAACGATCATCATCTTCATTCCGACAAGTTTCAGCCCTTTTTTTTCCAAACGGCTGATAATTTCACCCACATAGCGTCTGTTGATAACGCCAGGCTTTAGCATTGTAAAACATCGTGTCATAGTCATTCGATTATATATTATTGAGAAAACTGTTTCAATCTATCGCAGACTTCCTCGATATCGGAATCCGGAGTGGAAGCTCCGGCGGTCACCCCGACTTTCCTGAAATTCCTGTACTCGTCGGGAATCTCGCTTGCGTTTTCCACAAGGACGGCGTTCACGCAATGTTTTTTGGCTGTCTCCAAAAGCCGTCTTGTATTCGCAGAATTTTTTCCGCCTATCACCACCACGGCATCGACTTTTTTGCACAATTCAAGAAGAGATTCCTGACGTATTTTCGTGGCAGGACATATCGTGTTCATCACCTTTAGATTTCTGTATTTTTTTTGCAACAAAGAAGAAATTTTTTCAAACTCCACGGGACTGAACGTGGTTTGACTTAGAAAAACTACTTTTTTTTCAGAATCCGAATTTTCGTCGCCGCATATATCATGTTCATTTTCGACCAGGCTGAAAGGTCCTTCCGCAAAACCTGCGATTCCCAAGACTTCCCCATGATTTCTGTCGCCTGCAAGAATCACATCGTATCCTTCGGAGGAATATTTTTTCACACTTTTTTGGCTCGCCTTCACCCGCGGACAGGTAGCGTCCACGACATCGCATTTCCTTTTTTGAAGACGGGAAAGCACGTCCGGAGAAACGCCGTGCGCTCGGACAATCACAACGGAGCCTTCGGGAACGGAATCTATATCATCTTCGTCCAATATTTCAAGACCGTTTTTTTCAAGCAAATCCAGAACGGACTTGTTATGAATCAAAGGCCCCAGCGAGTAGACTTTTTTTCCGGTTCCGTCTTCGGTGGCTTTTTTTGCAGCCTCAACAGCCCGCCTTACGCCCATGCAATATCCAAGGACGTCAGCAAGAATCACTTCCATGGAATTGAATTTAGCACAAATATCCATCGATGGAAATAAAAAACAAGGTGTCCAAAAACTTAAGTTTTTGGACACCTTACTTGATTTCATGTGCTTTTATTTTACCGGATAAACGGCAGAGCTACACGCTCACTCCGCTATCCATCTGAAGCTGTCCGCTTTTCATCGCTTTTTCTGAATGATGAATGCCGAACTCCGGCTTCCATTTCATTCTGAAAAGAGAAATAAATCCGCTTGAAATGAAAATAGATGAATAACATCCGCTTATAAGACCGACAATCAGCGCAAGTGCAAAATCTTTTATGCTTCCTGTGGTGAACACGAACAACGAAATCACTGCGAACAAAGTTGTCAAAGTCGTTATGATTGACCTTCCCAAAGTGTCCGACAGCGCAGAATCCAAAAGTTCGTTGAACGTGCTTACCTTTACCGTTTTAAGGTTGAAACGAACCCTGTCAAGAATTACAACGGTTGCATTTATGGAATAACCGATAATCGTAAGGACTGCGGCAAGCACCGTTGTCGTGAACTCCATCTGCGTCCATACTATGAACGTGAACATCACAAGCGAGTCGTGTATAAGAGCAACGATCGCACCCAGAGCAAAATCCCAGTGAAAACGGAACGCGGCATATACCCAAATCAGAAACACGGTGCAAAGAAGCATTATCACTGATTTTGCGGCAAGCGTTTTTGAAAGGCTTGAACCTATAAAATCCGTCTTTATAACCGCTATACGCTCCGAACCGAACCGTTCTCCGAGTTTTTCAACAATCATCCGCTGAAGAGCATCGTTTGAATCGTCGGAAGAATCCGCCGCCATACGAATCTGCACGCTTTCGGAAGAGCCTGTTCCCATCGCCTTTACGGAAACTGAACCGACGTTCAAAGCATCACGCACATCATCGATTGAAATGCCTGCGTTTTTCGCATAAATTCTGAACGGTTCTTTTGAAAGCTGAGTCGAAACAGCAGAGTTCAGGAACATTTCATATGAAGATTCATCCGAATCGCTTTTTACAACGGCATTTACGCCGTCCACCGAATTCAAGGCCTCCCCGATTGCTTTTACCGTAGGATACGCAGAATACATGAACGAGACTGTTCTGTTTTCGGCACCAGTACCGCTTACAACGATATAAGCTCTGTCCCTTTCAAGACCAAGCGCAGCCTTAGCGTTTCCGCTGTACGTAACTTCGATTGCTACGGGCGCAATTCGAAGTTCCTCGATAAGACCGGGCTTAAAATCGATTCCGAAATTTATGCCTTTTGTTATGAATCCGACCGCTCCGACGCAGATAACCGCAAAACTGAATATGGCGCACGCAAGAAAAGCCTTGCTGAATTTTATAACTTTCTTCATTATTTTATCCTCCAGCCAACGCTTACCTTGGTTCGCTTCAACACATCAGTGTTGAAATCGAACATCAGACGGGACACAAAAAGCGCCGTGAACACCGAAGAAATTACTCCAATCGCAAGCGAGACCGCAAATCCCTGGATCGAACCCGTACCAAGCTGCGAAAGGAATATCGCCGCTATGAAAGTCGTGATGTTCGAGTCCATTATCGACCAGAACGCATTGTCAAATCCGCCCTGCAAAGCTGCCTGCCTGCTTTTTCCAAGCGCAAGCTCTTCTTTTATTCGTTCGAAAATGATTACGTTTGCGTCCACAGCCATACCTATGGTAAGAATCATACCTGCTATGCTTGGAAGCGAAAGTGTAAGATTGAATGCGGAAAGTATCGAGAACATTATATAGATGTTTAGCACCTGTGCGACCACCGCATTGATTCCCGCACCTTTATAAAAAATCAGCATGAACACCATTATCGCAAGAAGACCAACGACGATTGCCTTTATACCTTGACTTATCGCCTGTTCTCCGAGCGACGCACCGCTCACCTGTTGGCTTTCCACAGAAAGAGGAACATTAAGCCACGCAGTCTGCAAAACTTTCTGAAGGTTCTGAGCCTCCTCAAGTCCGAATCCGGTAATAGCAACCCGACCGCCGGTTATGACATCGTTTATCCTTGCGTAAGACTTTACTTTGTTGTCGCTTACAATCGCAAGATTTTTTCCTACATTTGCGCCGGTAAAATCCCCGAAAATAACCGCACCATCCGTATCAAGAACAAAATTGACCTCAGGACGGTTTGTAAGGCTGTCGGAACTGACTTCCGCAGACTTTATATGCTGGCCATCCAATGCAATGTCTTTTTTGACCACAAGATAGCCTACCCTCTCATCAAGCCCGTAGTCGTCCTTTACATAATGCCCCATAACCTCGCAGTCCGACGGAATTATCGACGGGTCTATCAACTCGCCTATGGCATCGAAAGTGCTTGCCGAATGGCGTGTGTAATACTGATTGAAATTCGCCGTTGCTTCATCGTCAACCAGGCGGAAATTAAGGATTCCCTTACCCATGATGATTGTGTTTATCGCATCAGCCTCGGCTGCTCCCGGCATCTCGATATAAATCCTGTCTTCACCCTGCTGGCGAATCATAGGCTCGGTAAGACCGAACTTGTCGATTCTTCCCGAAAGCATTTCTATGGCTTGAGCCATAGCATCCTTTTTGAACTGCTCGACATTCGCCGCCTCGACACCATTTTCCTGCGAGGCAAGGGCTGCATCAAGGTCAGCCTTTACGATGATGTTCATTCCGCCTGAAAGGTCAAGACCGAGTTTCACGGAATTCTGATAGCGTTTTTTCGCCTTCAGAATTTCGTCCCTGTATTTTCCGGAGAACACGTTCATGAACTCCTGTTCGCTTGAATATGCGTTCAAAACATCGGTCAGCGTCATCGGAGAGGGAACTTTCATTCCCAGTTTCTTGTATTTTTTTGCGGCATCTTTTTCGACCCAACCGAATTTCGGGTCGATTCTTGCCGTGCCGTCCGACTTTGCGGCGGCTTTCACTTCCTGCACATCGCGGGAAGCCTGTACGGTGGCATAATCCTTAATGCTTTCCAGTGCCCCCAACGCAAGAGCCTGCACTTCCTTAGGGGTTCCCCAATACCAACTGATTGAAGGCCAAAGGAAAGCAAAGCAGACTGCCAGAACCACCAGAATAATAAGAAAACGACTTCTTTTATTCATCTTGCTTTACTCCATATTAAAGATAGATTTAAGACTTTTTCCTCAAAATTCTTTATCGGCTGCGGAAGCTTCGTTTTTTGCGTTCTCATCCGAATCTTTTTCCGCTTTTTTGGACTTGAAAACTCCTCTGCGTTCCGTGCTTTTAGGTTCTTCCAAAGGCTTGTCCGACTGAACCGAAGCGATTGCCGAGCGGGTAAATTCAACTTTGGTGTTGTCATCAATCTTGACGACGACCGTTTTTTCCTTTGTCGAAGAAATTACTCCGTGAATGCCGCCAATCGTAACAACTTTGTCGCCCTTTTTGAGAGCGTCAATCATTTTTTGGGTTTCCTTCTGCTTTTTATTCTGCGGACGAATAAGAAAAAAGTAGAAGATTACAATGATTAAGACAAATGGAACAATGGTCGTAAGAAATCCTGCAGTAGTAGACGCACTTGAAGCTCCACCTGATGTCTGTAAAAAAGAAATAAATGGCATCTGTAAAATCCTTTATTTTGAATTAACTGAAAAAATCAGTCCTAGCAGGATATCATACTGACTGCGCAGTCGTCAAGACAAGTTTTTCTTCTCTTCCAAAGCTTCAATCACGGAGATTCAGTGTAACTCAAAATCATGAAAAATTTTCCGTTCCGTTTACAAAAAAATCTGGAAAATGCCAATAGGCTGTCGAAAAAGTAACCGACTTTTTCGACAGCCACGCTACCTTCCGCCCTCGATTTTCAATGTTAAAGCATCGTTCAAGGCGCGGATTGCAGTATCATTCGGATTAAGAGCCACAACCTGCTTCAGGTAATACTGCGCCTTCCTGTAGTCGGATTTTCTGTCGTATATCTCGTACAGACTGAAAAGCGAGTCGCTGTTTCTTGGATTTGCGATAAGACTCGAACGCAGGTCCGAAAGAATGTCATCCTCGCGGGTTCTTAAAAGGCTTCTTCTATAGAATAGAAAACTCTTCATTTTTGACGAAGCGTCGGGCAACAGTTGGTTTATCAAGTCAAGGGCAAGGGAACTTCTGTTTGTGGCCTGCAATACGATTATATAGGACTGAACGACTGCCTCATCGTTTCCGTTCGCCCTGTAAAGCGGAGAAATAAGATTCCACGCCTCGTCGTTTTTTCCGATAGCAAGGCATATTCTTATGTGAAGAAAAACGCTTTCCCTGTCCGAGTTGGAATTGGACACAAGGATGGAACTTTTCTCGTACGCCTTTTGCCATTCATTTCTACGGATAAGGCCTTCCACCGAATATCTTAGGGCTGTCTCGTTTGTAGGCTCGCCTGCAAGAATCGCATTGGCTATGTCCTCCGAAGATTTTCCAGCAATCCTTGAGTTAGTGGCGTTCGCAAGTTTTGCGGCGAACAATTGCAGTTCCTTGTCGTTCGGATACATTTTCAGGGCTGTCTCGATTGTGGATATTGCGCCTGTCGTGTTCTTGCTCCAGTCGTACTGGACTTTCGCCCTAAGAAGAAAATAGTTCCGTGACGTGCTGTCTTCCCTTGAATAGACATCAAGAAGCGAAGCGGCGTGAATATAGTCTTTTTTTTCGACAAGAATCGCTATGCGAAAAAGAAGGGCTTCAAGGTCGCTCGGATTTTGCTGAAGAATCCTTGAAACGTATTCTTCGGCGGAAGAGTAATCTTTTAGAAAAAACGAGGTTTTTGCGTTCAGTTCAAGGAGCGATGAATTTTTTGCATATTTTTCAAGCAGTTTCCGGCTAATTTCATACGAATCTTTTGTCTTTCCAAGAAGACGCAGATTTTCTGAATATTCAAAGGCGCACTGAAAACAGTCCGATGCAGAATCGTACGCTTTTAAAAGAAACGGATTTGCCTTTGCGTAGTTTCCGCTTTTTTTGTACAAAAGCCCCAAAAGATAGTTCACAAGAACCGAATCGGATCTCCGGTTCCGGCATGAAAGAAGGTCCGCTTCCGCATCAGAATAAAAATCCTTCACGCTTTCTGTTCTTGCCACCACAAGTGAAGGAAGAAGCGTCGCAAGAAAATCGACCTTTCCCGTGCTTGTGTCGTACACGCCATAGCCTACGGAACTTATCGCCCCGGCATACGGAGTTTCCTGCCCGACCGAAGGGGTTTCCCAGTCAACTTTCTCGTAGAGCCAAACCGTCTGCATTATGCTTGACGCTATGAACATGAGGACTTTTTCGTTTTCCTTGTATTCTCCGTCAACTTTTCTTAAAGCCTGAATTGCGCTCTGAATAGAAAAAGGAGAACCGTCTTCCACAAGCGCAATTATTTTTTCGTCTATGCCGGAAAAATAATCCCTGTTCCTAGTTCCTGTAATCGGAATCGAAGACATTTTTTCTTCTTGAGGTTCTTCTATAATATCTTTTTTCTGACCGGAAGTCTTTGCCGCATACGAAAAAAACAGCATGACGCACGAATGAAGAATAACGAGAAAAAAAAGTTTTCTTGTAAAATACGAAAAATATATCACAAATCTTCGCCGTCTTCGTCTTTAGGATGTCCCTCTTCCAGTTTTGAAGAGATGTCGCTCGGCATAAGTTTAAGCAAAGCCGACCTTTGAAGGAAAAGCACCACAAGGAAAATCCCTGCCAGTATGAATATCACCGGAAGAAGAAAAACCATAATTTCCCCAAGCGGCATCTTTATTATTCCCAGCGAAAAAAGCAAAAGAAAAACACCTATCGTAAAAAGAAAAATCGCGGTGTAGTCGTATGAAAGATTGAACTTATTTTTCTTTATTCTGCCTGCAAAAAAAA
>ERZ772957.849-NODE-849-length-21898-cov-3.222451_pt1 | contig 21898 bp, 14 predicted proteins | sample MGYA00580682_ERZ772957 | MGnify/ENA primary metagenome ERZ772957 (study PRJEB29015, sample SAMEA2737921) | human oral metagenome | biome: human oral; feature: human-associated habitat; material: dental | place: China | collected 2025 ...
CCCAGATCTGCTGTCCCGTCGGGATGTAGGCGGTCTATACCTTTCAGATCCTTCAATAAGCTCCCTTCTCCTTGTAACTGAATAAGCGCCGCTCCCCGTGCCGGACTCGATTCTTGTAGTTCGTAATTCTGCCTTCCCGGGCTCTCAAACTTAGGGTCGTTATATTGTATGGCATCCCACGACGGCGCATCCGCTGGGCGATCCTGCTGCCACTTAAAGAGCGAATGAGTGGCTGTAATCGTATTCCGCGTTGTGGGTTCTATTATCCTAATCTCGTTAGACTGTGTGCCCCATACTATCGAATTCTCTATAGAGAGCATATTTTCGCTCTCCTCAGCAGACGAACCCACTACTAGCAATGGTGCTCGGCGTCCTTGTCCAAAACGCGTATCACCACTCAACGTACAAAAAGACAACCGAACTCTACCACCACGCAACGATATAGCCGAACCCGTGTTTTGCGCAAAAATACACCCTGTCGCCGTTAGCGACGACTTCCGCAACACGATCGCATCGCGACTAGAACCCGTGAAAATACAATTCTCGCACTGCAGAGGCTCCAACAACTCATCTGCACGGAAAGCTGTTACCGCCGACCGAACCGTTAGATGACTCATACGATGCGGACCGCTCCCCGGCATCAATCGTACGCCCTGCCACTGTCCCGGTGCATACTTATAGCCACTATCCAAGCGCGTACCTGCAAAAAGAACCCGCGAGTCTGCAGTGCCCAGTACTTCCAGACGTCCAAAAACAGTTAACGAGCCCTTAGGCTTAAAGTAAATTTGTACCCCCGCAGGGATTCGTAATGTAGCCGACGCTTTTACCTCAACCGATTTGGTAATAATCAGCACCGTATTCTCTTTCAAATCCCAATCTTTTTCAAAAACCTCTTCTTGTAGCTCTGTGTAGGAGAGCCCCCATGCTTTAAGATGCACTTGGCGGTGAGCGCCGTCAGCAGTTCGAATATCAATAACATCGTTTATAGGGAGGGTTTTCGGCTCTTTTTCCGGCTTGAGACGGATTACGATCGACAAGCTATCCTTACCTTCTATACGCAGTCCTTCACTCTCCCGCGTATCTTGTCCGTCGATCAGCAACGTAAAAGCACTCTCCTCACCCTTCAACAGGCGGAGACTTGGCAAGCGAATCGGGTAATCGTTCTGATTATAGACACGCAACCACTGTGTGGGCGATACCTGCTGCACAAAAACACTATCAAAACAGATAGTATCGTTCGATACCCGCAAGTCGTCGTACTTAGCCGTATGCTCGATCTTCTCCGTACAAGCTGCGAGACCACACACACAAAGCAGATACAAGACAAAAAAAGGCTTATAGGTTTTTGCCCATAAGCCTTCTATTTTCGAGTTCATTCAAAAAATCCTTATCGTACTGTAGTACAACGTAAGGAGAGGAGTATAAATTACCTAAAACGGCAAATCGTCCTGCATTTCTATGGGTTCTAACGAATCGTAATCGTCGCGATTAGCCTCTGTAGCCGGCGATTGCGATACTGTAGATTGCCCTGCTTGGGCGTTCCCCTGAGCTTGCGTCGTTGCAGATTGTTGCGGATTTGCCGAAGCGGGTAAAATCTTCCAAACCTGCAAGCTGGTATACCACCTATCGCTAAATTCTCGTGAAGATACATCAAACGACACCGCAATCGTATCGCCCTCGTGGTATGGAGCTAGCAAATTGATACGATCGCCCCACATATCAAAACAAACGGTATTTACATAGTTGCCGTTGCGTACCTCCAAAAGAAACGACTGCCGCTGCCAACGACCACCCGTTTTCGTGTCCCCCTCTTGCTTAGGAAGGATACTTAATAATTTCCCGGTTAATGTAAGTTCTGTACTGGGCATCTGGATTTTATTTTTGCGAGATTGTTTTTTCCGACATCTTTTTGTTGTACTCCTCGATGTCGGTAGGTGTCATCACTTTTACAAGCTCTACATCAAAGACCAAAGTAGCATTCCCCGGTACCTGATCGCGCCCTCTTGGGCCATAGGCTAACTCAGAAGGAATGTGTAGTATTGCTTTGGCACCTTCACGGAGCTTCGGTATACCAATTGTCCATCCCGAAATAACTCGCCTCAGGTCGATCATTACGGGTTCTGTGCCGTTTGTATCGAACTCTTCGCCGTTTGTAAAGCGCGCCTTATAGTTCATAAGCACCGTGCTGGTATCGGCAGGTTGTACGCCTGTACCTTCTTGCAATATCTGATAGCAGAGCCCCGAAGAGTCGCGTACAATACCGTCGAGCTTTGCAATCGAATCGAAGTAAATTTTTGCCTGTGCCTGAGCTTGTGCATTTTTCACTTCCATGTGAAGCATCATATAGCTCCGCATCACTTCTTGCACCTCTTCTTCAGTAAGTTCGGGTTTCTTGTTGATAGCATCCCGAATCCCCCGGATGAGTTCATCCTCCTGTAGTACAATCTCTTCGTGTGCAATATACTGACCCGCACCCAAACCTAGGGCATAGTTCAACTTCTTGTAATCAAACGCTTTAAGCTCTTTCTCTGCATCGCTACCCGTTACTAACGGCTGCTTTTCTGGTGTTTTCTGCTCACCACAGCTTACCATGCCCACACCTAGCAATGCTATACCAATGCTCCACAACAAAGCCGTATTCTGCCAACGACTCATCTTTTACCTCCTCTTCTTTCTCCGACTGTGTGACCCCGGCGGGATTCAAACCCACGACCTTCAGAACCGGAATCTGACGTTCTATTCAGCTGAACTACGGGGCCCTGTAACTCTCACTCCGAGCAAAGATACTACTTATTGCAGTAAATGTACTACAACCCAAAGCCAAGGTTAGTTGTTGCGAGCTGCTAGTTGTGTTACAACAAAATCTAGGAATTTCACAGAAAAAGGACGCTCATCACGTAAATTTTCGCGCAACTCGTCCACGTCATTTTCAAAATTTTCTACCTCTTCTGCCAACATAATCTCCTCCCAGTCGTGGTAGGCTTCTGGCATCGGATCGCGATATCGCATAATCATAGGCGGTAATAACATCTCGCGCGGTATACAAACCTCTGGCACAGCAACACGTGCAAGCAAAGGCGCACTAATAGGTTCGGCAACTGACGAGCCAGGTGCGGAGGTTACGGTCTCCCCCTCTTTAAGCTTAGGTTTATGCAGCAATACTGACGTAGCTGTAGATGTTTCGGTCGGTAGTACCTCTGCCTCCCGATGCTCTGTAGGCACTGCCGGCGTATGCTCTACTATCTGCAACAACGAGGTACGATCAACAGATAAATCTAGTTTTAAGTTAAGAAGCGAATTACCCAACATAATCACTAGCAAGAGCGTTGCCGCTACAGCCGTCACACGCCATACGGTATGCGAAAAGACTAATACGGGTTCATGTTTCAATCGCTCTTTGTGTGGGTAAACCTCTGCCAGCGAGGGCTGTAAACGAGTGCGACGGATTTCGGCATAAAGCCTTGCATACGTAGGATAGGTAGCCAGAATTTCGGCTAATTCGGCTTGCTCGGCTGCCGAGAGGTCGGCATCTAATTCGCGATAGCAAAGCCTTTCAAAGGCAGTGAGTGAATCCCTCCCGCCCATCGATAAAGATCTCACTCCCTGCAAGAGTTCTTTTTTTAAGCAACTATTCTCTAGGCTTTCAACGGTATCCGATGCCTGTTCTAACTCCTCATTCAGCGCTATCGCCTCTTCCGGGGTTAGGGTGCCGGAGCGCAACTGCTCGAGAAGTTGTTGTTCTATAGATTTTTGCATAGGTCAATTGTATTATATCAGCTCTTCAATACCACCGAGATACTTCCTCAGGAACTGACGTGCCCGGTAGATATAAACTTTTACTTGTGATTCGGAAAGATTTGCAATCTCGCCAATTTCGGAATAGGAATAACCCTCGTAATCCCGCAATAGAAGAGCAGTACGTTGGATTTCGGGTAGCAGCGCAAGCCCTTTATTCAACAGTTCTTGCAGATCGAAGGTAGGTTGCGAATAGACGGTGGTCTGTACTTCAGCAACATCCACCTGCTGACGTTGCGTACGGATGAGATCTATTGCAGCATTGTAAAGGGTTGTAAAGAGGTAGGAGCGTACACTAGCCGCTGCGACTGTTTTGCGTTTCTCCCACAAACGAGTATAGGCTTCCTGCACCAGATCCTCGGCTAGTACCTGCTGATGGAGCAAGCGCAGAGCAAAACGATACAGCCCGTCGGCATACAAATCTACACTCTCGTTGTACTCCTTAACAGTCATCCTAATCTCAACGATCGTGTATAGGACGGAAAACGCGACAAAAAGTTACAGTACACGCACTTCGACGCGAGGCAATCCTTTTAGAAAACAACTTCGGGATGCTCTGCTCTCTCGCCAAAATCTATCGAAAAAGCGCCTTCCAACGACCAAAATTTACGTTTCGCCGGTCCCAACGGATCCCCAAATGGCGCATAGGATACATTAAATCCCCAACGGAGAGGGTACTGCGTACGCATAAAATGCGAATCCAAACGGAGCTCCAAGCCCACAACTCGCGTAAAAGCTGTAGTTCGAAGCAACGTCTGTCGCTGACGCCAGCTCAGGAATAGCGTTGTATATATCCGCTTCAGATAGAAAAAAGACCCTACGTTCCAGTCCGGATAAGCGAGAGGCAAGGCATAATCCCAATCGAATTGGAAACCAGATGTACCCGAATAAAGAGCCGGCGCTGCATCAAACCACATAGCCCGACGCGAGAAGCGAAAACTCTGTTCGAGGTGCCCCCACATTTGCTGTGCAGTATAGAACATAAAACGCATGGAATGTGTCTTACCTATCCCCGGCAAATAGCCCGTTATCTTTGCTTCTAAAACTCTTTTCAGATCGACCTGTGGGAAAGCAAGCGTACGCGCCGTAAGTTGCACACGGAAGCCCAAACGGGGGAATAACGCCAAACGAGGTGCTAACCGAATCTTCGAATACGAAAGTGAGGCACGCAACATAAATCTACCTTGCCAAAGAAAACTACTATAAGGATCAAATGTCCAGTTATTATTTACACTCCCAACGATATTTCCGGTAAAGTTATGTGTATACATACCTTTGGTCCAAGTGTACGGGAAGGATAACCCTAAATCGGTTGTATAAAACTGATCCTTACCACCTATGCGCTCCCGATTCACGAGAAGACTCATATCGCGCTGGTCGGTATAGACTTGCCACCAGACTCTTGGCCAAGAGCCGATCCATTCTAGGTTCAATGATCCGCCATGCCCACGATCGTAAAAATAACCCGCAGTAATAGCCAACGTACCCGTCGGATTTTGCGACAACACCGTAAGTCCTAACTTCGATTCTGTGAGCGTTTCCAAATCTCCACGCGGATTAAAATAAAAGGGCGCCCAACTATGCACACGAATAGCATTTTTCAGCGGCGAATAGGGTTTAACCTCTTTTACCGCGGTTCTTCCATGCTCTAACTCTTTTGTCTCGGCATACCGTTCAGGTTGTGGATAGAGTAGTTGTGGCTGTAGATCGGCAACAGCTACTCGTTTTTGTACATGCACTTTTTGCTTCCGTGCCTGATAACCACTCACCGTGTATGCCGAATAGAGTAGTGAAGTGTCGTCGCATTTTCGCAGATACTCGTTGCCATATGCCGAAAGATATAGCTGCTGAAGGGTATCGATTGGTTGCCCCCGAGTAGGCCATGGCGCGTAGAATCCCCGACGTACATAGTCCTGACTCATAGAGAAATAGATCCCCGAGGCGTCCGTGCTTATATTCGAAATATCTTTAAGAATCGGAGCTAAGAGGGTATCCACCTCTCTGGTCTGCCAGTGATAGAGCAAAAGCATTGTCCCCTTGTCGGTTACGGCACGTACGACAGACGAATTCTCGTCGCGCCCGTGTAGCAGTTCGCGCAATTCCATACCGCGGAAACGATCGGCTTCCAAGTTATTCAGTTCGCCATCTTTCATTCGCCGTTCGGTAAGCACAAACTCGCCTCGGGGTTGCACTTCTATAGCACGAATCCGTTTCAATTTTGCATAAGGTACAGGCGAAAGAGCTTGTGTATGAAGCTTTAACTTTTTCTTTTTTCCTGTGGTTAGATTTAGTATCCAGATCTCGCCCCAGTGCTTCTTACTCCAAATCGGATGTCTTCGGAATTGCACCCAACTAGCTAGCGTATCGTCATAACGTATATTACCTCGTACCGCACGAATAATAGCACACTCGCGAGGGGTTCCTGTCTGTAAATCAGAAGTTGTATAAAGTGCCTGTAACTCGGTATAGTTCTGTTGTAAAAAGTAATATTTCTGCGTAGAGGGCGAATAATGCGGGAAAAGCTGATTACAAAACGGAGCTAGTTTTTGAACCTCAGGAGCAATCGTAGTATCGCGTGTTATCGAATCTAAACTCCGGAGGGCTCTTGCAAAAAGCTTTGGTCGCGTAAGACCCGTATATTTCTTTATTGCAAAGTGAAAAGGAAACAACTTGTACAGATGCCACGAGGTATAGTTCAGCACTTCTGGCCAAAAAGTAGCTCCGTAATTGGCATAGGCATGCTCCACCATTAAAGAGCCAAAGTTGTAATGATTCGGTACAAAATACTTGTAGGAACCATTGATATGCTGATCGTACGATAGCGAGGCACCTCCCAAAATTTCTGCCCTGTAGTGTTGATACTGCTTGGCAGAATGCAAACGTCCTACACGTCCATTCGAACTCTCGTAATAAATAGCATCGCCTTCAAAAAACCAATTAGGAGTAACTGCCGATGCCAATGCTAAGGCTTGTTCGCCCAACGGGTAGCGAAGCATTCGCACCACATTCCAATTCAGAGCATTCAGTTGTGCATAATGACGCAACTCGTGCGATAGGAGATGCGTAAGCCACGGTGTCGGTTCGTCCGACTCTCCTGCACTCAGCGTATAAAGCTCCATACGTGCCGGAGTCCAAGCTACATAACCATTACTGTAGAGGGTACTATTGCGCAAAATGATCGGGAAACCCGAATAGCGTCGCGAGGTTATACGAACCGTCTCAGAATTGTAATCCAAAATCTCGGCAACACGCTGTGCTAGCGAATCTGCTGACAACGGATATATAATCCGGAAATTATCATACCTACGTTCCTTACGTTTCCAGAGATCCGACTCACCACCATCCAAGTAAAACTGCGCCTGAACACTACTTACCAATAGAACGAAGACGCCTACAAAAAAACTACAATATAGCAATCGTAACATCCCACACCCAATTATATGGTATAAATATACACAATTTCTGCTTTATCTCCCCATACTCAACGAATAAATACAAACCTACTCTCCAGAATATATGCTCTTATTAACTTTGGCATTGTTTATAAAACAAAGTGGCATTTGTAAAACTCCGCACATTTACCAAAATATGATTAGCAAAACAAACCTCCTACAAATACTTTCAGATACCGAAAGCTACTATGTCGAAAGAACGGTCTCAACTACTAATACCGATAAGTTCTCGCAAGCAATATGCGCATTCTCCAACGATATTGCAGGAAGTGGTAAAAATGGCTATCTGATCATCGGCGCTAAGGATAACGGCGATTTATCTGGTTTGACCGTTGATGACAAACTCTTACTACAGATTGCCAATATCCGTACGGATGGCAATATCCTTCCACAGCCCATCATAACCGTAGAAAAATTCAGTTTTAACGAAGGCGATGTTCTAGTCGCCGAAGTGCACCCCTCAGAATTCCCGCCCGTACGCGGCCGACTTCGACCTTTCGCTAGTTACTGCCTTTCGAGTCACAGAGCCTATTTCACAAACATATTTTAACGACCAATTGGAAGAACAAAAGCCCAAGAAATATTGCGAATGAAATATTGAACGAAATACAGAAATCGCCCCAGATTAGTCGAAAAGAATTGGCAAAACGCTTACACCGAACCGAGGACAGTATTCGTTACTACCTAAGAAAAATGGTGAACGAAGGAATCCTCCTACACGAAGGATCTACAAAAGCTGGGAAATGGATAATACTCCAATAAGGCACAGTGGCTATCTGATCGCAAGCCTACAACCGATGTATTCCTACTAACATCTATACTCGTGAGCTGATTGTTAGCACAATTTAGGTGAGTCAGAAGACTATTTTTACTCACCTCCAAAGCCGGAAACTTCTCTTTATTGTCGTAACAAATAAACTTATCGATAGCATCACAAATCTTAATCACCGTCACTACAGCTTCGTATACTAGTTATTTGCCAATCTTCGGCAATGCTCAAAATCTCAAAGCGCTTCTTTCTGCAAAACAGACGATACAAGGCTTGGCGAAGAGAAAATCATTGCTTTGGCATTCTCTTTCAAAAAATGCAACCGATTGAAGAAATTAACCTCACTCACACCACTATCCAAATCTAAGAATAACAGGCTGAGATTGGGATACAACTCCCTCACGCGCTTTTCTATCCCTTTTGCCACAATATGATTTGCTATACAGCCAAAGGGTTGTAAACACACCACACTATTAATCCCCTCCCTTGCGAAGCGTACAAAAGAAGCAGGGATAAGCCATCCTTCGCCAAACTGTGCATTCAGATTTATAACATCCGATGCCATCTTTGCCTCGTGGCTCGGCATACCAATATGCCGATAGAACGGGAAGGAGCGTACATGACTTTCCATCTTGCGAATAGTCCGGAAAAGTAGACGTTCTACAATCGGTAGCAACTTTACTACAAGTGTAGACTTCTCGATCTTGTCGCGCACACGCACTCGAGCACTTGCCAAACCTTCGAGAAAGAATTCCGAAAGCGCCGGCACCACGGGTTCTATACCATTTTCTGCCAACCAGTCGACCACGCCCCGATTCGCATAGCGATTGTATTTCACAAAGATCTCGCCTACAACGCCCACTCGGGGCATAATCTTTGGGGTTATTGCCTGATTAAAGTCCTCTGCAGCACGTTGTAAGAATTCGTGCAACCGTTTACTTTCGCCACACTTCAGAGCTTTAACGCCAAGCTTCGTATATTTTTCGAAGAGAGTTTGTGCCAGTCCTTTTTGTCGTTCTCGCACGCGCGAAGCTTGGAAAAGCGTAGATATAATATCGGCATAAACCAACGTACGCACCACAGTAGGCAAAAGCTTCAACCAAGGGATCCGGAATCCTGGCTGTTCGTTCAAACCTCCACTCCCCACTGCTACCGAAATTACAGGCACATCGCCCAATCCCACCTGCTGCAAAGCCTTCTTTACGAGCGATATATAATTCGTAGCACGACACTGTCCACCCGTCTGTGTGATACCAAAAGCTATCTCTTCGCGTTTGTACTGCCCTCGGGCTATGGCTTGCATAAAATCGCCGACTACAAGCGTAGCAGGATAGCAAATTTCGTTGTTGCTATAACGTAAACCATAACCTGCCGTAGACTCCGAACTCGGTGGTAAATTCTCTGCCTTATAACCCGCTTGTGCAAATAACGGAGGCAAATAGGGCGAATACGGATCACCAAACCACGGCATCAGAATCGTACGCTTCTGATCCTCCTTTTCAAAAATTTTATGTGTCGTGAGGGGAGTGGTACTTTCGGTTAGCTGCGAGTCTTCGCGCAGTTTTAGGCTTTCGATCAACGAGCGAATACGCAGGCGCAAAGAACCCACATTGCTTACATCGTCCACCTTGAGCACCGTGGCTGTTTTACCTGCAGTGCGCAAAATCTCGGTAGCCTCGTCGACCACGTACGCATCTGGTCCGCAACCAAAGGAGGTTATCTGCACAAAATGAACGTTTGTCCCAGACTCTGCCGCCCAGTGCGCAGCAGCTACAATACGGTTGGTAAAGCCCCACTGATGGACACTCAGCGTTGCTTTGGGATCTAGTGTCTCTCGACGTGCAATATCTTCCGTTACCACGTCCACTCCAAACTCCGTAACAATCTGAGCAATCTTATGCTGGATCAACGGATCCGAATGGTACGGTCGCCCAGCCAAAACCACCAACGTACGCCCTGTATTGTTTGCTTGTTCTGCCACCTGGCGGTTCTTCTGCAAGAGTTCGGTAAAAAAAGTTTCTTGTTCTTGCAGAGCTTTCCGGAATGCAGATTCAAACACCTTTTTACCAAATCCGGTTCTCTTATCTACAATTCCTTGCAAGTATGCCCAACATTGCTGTTTAAGAAGTTTCTCGTCCTTAAAACTTATAGAAGGCGCGTCAATGGGAAGCTCCTCCGGTAAATGCCCCGAGAGGGCACTACGCAATACTTCCGAATAGCCAGAAACCACCGGACAGTTAAAGCTATTGCTAACTCCGGTTACTTCTTGTGCTTCGTACACCACAAAAGGTACGAAAATACGATCCACACCCCGCTTCACAAGATCCAGTACATGCCCATGAGCTATCTTCGCCGGAAAGCAAACGTTGTCCGACATTACCGTGTGGGCACCCCGCTCACTCAAACGAAGCGTCGACTCGCTCGATACCTTTACCTCGAAACCGCACTGCGTAAACAGGGTGTACCAAAAAGGGTAGTGCTCGTACATCCCCAAAATGCGTGGGATACCTATCACCAACGGCTTTGAGGCTACTGCTAACGAAGAGGAGGGCTGTTTATAAGCAAAGAGGCGTTTATATTTCCACTCACTCAGATTTTCGCCCACCTGATAAGTTTCCCCCTTATTACTGAAAACCTTTTCGCACTTATTACCTGCAAAGTAGGTTTCGCCGTTGTCGAAAGCAAACGTCGTCACTTCGCATTGGTTATAACATCCCTTACAACTCCCCAATGTCGTAGTATGGGTAGCCACTTGTGCCAAATCGGTCAGCAGACGCGATTCGAAATGTTTGGCTCGTGCTTCCTGTACAGCGTGAAGAGCCGCTCCAAAAGCTCCCATAAGTTCTGGAGCATCTGTAATGATTACTTTCTTACCTGTTTCCAGCTCAAAAGCTCGCGATATAGACGGATTGCGTAACGTACCACCTTGCACCATTACATGATCACCCAAGACATTAAAATCCTTGATCTTGAGAACCTTGTTCAGACAGTTCCGAATGACGGCATAACCCAACCCTGCCGAGATATCGCCATGCGAAGCACCTTCGCGTAAAGACTGTTTTACGCGCGAATTCATAAATACCGTACACCGCGTACCTAAATCGCACGGAACAGCAGATTTACGGGCTTCTACGGCGAAATTCGCTACATCCTGACCCAGACTCTTGGCAAAAGTCTCGATAAAGGATCCGCAACCCGACGAACACGCTTCGTTGATCTCCAGACGGGTTATAGTTCCATGATCGATGAAAGCAGCTTTCATGTCCTGCCCACCGATGTCCAAAATAAAAGAAACATCAGGATCAAAAAAAGCAGCACCTAGGTAATGCGCAATTGTTTCGACAACACCCAGATTAAGTCCAAAAGCTTTCCGAATCAGGTCTTCTCCGTAGCCCGTTACACAACTCCCGCCAATACGAATCGTCAGTTTTTCCTTTTGTGCTTCTTCTACCAATTCGTGCAAACTAGCTGCTACAGCACCTAGCGGATTACCCAAATTCTTACGATACGAACGAAATATTATCTCTCGTCGCGCATTCACTACAATCACTTTGGTTGTAGTAGAACCACTATCAATACCCAAAAAACAGTCGCCAGCTTCTGCCGTACTGAGCGGAGCTGCTGGGAGCTTGTACTGCGACTTGCTATCCAACCAACGCTGGTATTCCTCTTCGTCACGAAAAAGCGGAGTTAAACCCTTCGAACGTGTATTCGACTGACACTTATTCTGCTCCCGAAAAAGCTGCAAAAGCTCAGAAAATGTATAAACCGTGTTCGATGGCAGGATATGTAGCGCCGTACCCCAAGCAGGAATAGCTTGTGCACATTCGGGAATAATAAAATCTTCCGGCTGCAAACCCGTTGCTTGTATAAAAGCTGTGCGAAGCGGTAGGATGTGCGCAAAAGGTCCGCCACAGAGGATTACTTTAGGTCGTAAAGTATACCCTCGCGATAAGGTAGTAAGCACTTGCACACTCACTGCATGGAAAATAGAAGCAGCAATATCTTCTCGTTTTGCACCCCGAGCTAAAAGGTTCTGAATATCTGTTTTAGAGAATACCCCACAACGAGAAGCAATCGGATGAGTTTTAGTGGCTTGGAGAGCTAAATCGCCGAGCTTTTCGACCTCTACCCCAAGCAGGACTGCCATTTGATCTATAAAAGCTCCCGTCCCACCTGCGCAACTCCCGTTCATACGAATATCTGGCGGTCGATCCTCTTCAAAGAAGATCATTTTGGCATCCTCACCACCGATGTCTACCAAACTAACAGCCTCCGGGTAGCAAGTTTGTGCCACTTTGCAGGCAGCAATCACCTCTTGCACAAATTGCAATCCGCACCGCTCGGCAATCCCCATCCCAGCGGATCCCGTAACAGCTATCTGGATGTTTTGCCAATCTTTCTCTTGGGCAAGTTGCGTAAATACACGCTCCAGAGTACCCGCAACGTCGGCATTATGACGTGTGTAACGCGAACCTAATACCGTGCCATCAGGGGCAACGATCACTAGCTTAAGAGTAGTAGAACCTACATCTAAACCCAGACGGATGGGTATATGTTCCATAAAAATAACCTCACACGCACGTTATTCTTTCTGTTCTTTAGCTAGTTTAAGGTATCGGCTTCGTAAAGCGAGGAAGTCGTCGAGGGCGAGGGTTACCAGCTCCTCGATTGTTGTATTCTGGAATTCTGCCAAGAGACGTAGATCTGCCAATTGCTGATCCGAAATCGTAATCCTACCCAGCGTTTCTGCTGAATCGTTAACTGGTTGCTCAGACTCTACCGTATCTCCACCCAAAAACTGTGTATTCGAATGAAGAGCCGCTTGGATATCGCTGAGTGTTTTTCGCTTCTTAGTCATAGAGCTTCAAGATTTCTTTAGCAAGATGTGCATAATCTTCACTCCCGTGGGAATGCGGTGCATAATCGAAAACTGTTTTGTGAAAAGCCGCCGACTCCATAAGTGCTATATCTTGCCGAATATAGGTATCGAACATCTTTTTACCCACACGCACATCTTCCGATATACTCTTAACCACCGCTTGGCAGAATTTAGTGCGCGGATTCAGTTTCACAAACAATATACCAGCAAGCGCTAGATTCTGATTCATACGTTTGCGCACTTTTTCGGTCACTTGCAGGATCCGATCCAAACCTATAAATGCAAAATTCTCGGCCTGCATAGGTACTATGTAATGATCGGCAGCTACCAAAGAATTGATCGAGAAGGTACCTAGACTAGGCGGACAGTCGATCAAAATAAAATCGAACTTATCTGCCAAATTCTGAAGTTTTTCCTGTAGCATAAACTCCCGTCCGGGTTCGTTCGCCAAACGAGTTTCGAAGTCTAATAAATCAGCACGCGAAGGCACCACAAACAGCTTATCCACTTTTAGAATAGCATCGGCTAAAGGGGCGCTATCTACCAGCACTTCGCCAATACTCGTCTCTGTCGACTCTACGCCCAAAGCCGAGGTTAGGTTACCCTGACTGTCAAGATCTACGAGGAGGACTCGCTTTTTCTTGCGTTGTAGTGCAGCACCTAAATTAAGGACTGTGGTGGTTTTTCCGGTACCTCCCTTGTTATTAATCACAGTGATTACTTTTCCCATTCACACTTCCCCCATGTTCGGAAACAAGTAAGTTCAGACCTCACCCATATATTTTCCTATCATCACTTCGCAAAGGTAGTCTGTTCGTTGTTATTACTCAGAAAATGTTCGGCAATGACAAAATCCGTCGGATCCGTTAGTTTGGCATTAAAATCCTGCGCTTCTACAATTTTTAAGGTCGTTTGTGGAGCTAAAGCATGAACAAGCGAGATATCGTCGGTATAGACTTGCTGTAGATCATCCGGAAGCAACAACCACTTTTGGTATACATTTCCCAAAACCTCGCCTCGAAATGCTTGCGGTGTTTGTGCTTTCCAAAAATACGAACGGTCGGGGATCCGTACAATATTCCCCACTTCGCTAAGTTCATAAACAGTATCTACCACTCGCGACGCTAACACTACTCCCTCAGCATATTGCAGAGCTTGGAGAACAGAACCTAAATCGCGATCCGAAAGTAGTGGGCGTGCAGCATCGTGTATTACAAACGTTGTTTCGCAATCAAAACCCGCACAGCAAACATAAGCATTGTAGCTCGAATGTGTACGGGTTCTACCTGACGAAGTATAGGCAATAGGCTTTTTTATCCCAAATTCGCAGGCAATACGTGCCACTTCACTTCTATAAGCATCCGCTACTACCAAACAGATTTCGTCAATCGCCTCTGTGCGATCAAAAAGTTGTAAGGTATACGCTAAAACAGGTTTCCCACATAGTGGTAAAAATTGTTTCGGAATAGCAGAATGCATACGAGTACCCGACCCTCCTGCCAGAAGAACCCCTACGTGTTTCATCCCTTCTTCACTATCCCCAAACGTTGTAAAAGCGACAGAGTAAACCTACGCACTTCCGAAAAAATGAATAGCGACAAACCCACATAAAAGGTTACAAAAATACTTCCACGCAACAGAAAATTCAAAATCGAATTCGGTACTGCTACCCACCATACTAAGAATATACCACCCACTACCAATAAAGCTACCCAAAAGAAATTGCGCAACATATAGCGAAAGGGGAGTATCCCACGCAAGATGTAGATGTACCCAATTTGCAACAATACTTCACTTACCACATAACTGATTCCCGCACCCCAACTCCCCCACCTCGGAATAAGCAACAGATTAGCCGCTATATTCACAAGCGTAGCAAAAATCAGTGCCCAAAGTATCTGCTTTTCCTTTCCGATTGCCATACCTACATGGTATAAAGCAAGCCCAGTAAAACAAACCGTAAAAAGCAACATTTGGAGTAATTCCGAAGCACCTACGAAAGTACTACCTAAGAGCCAACTACACACTTCGGGAGCCGTAAGAAACAATCCGCCTGCTATTAGAGTACTAATCCACAAACTCGAAAACTGTTGTTGACGCAACAGAGCTGAAAACTCTTCCTGTTGATCGTTATTCCACAAAAAGGCAAAACGCGGCAAAAGTACATTCCCTAACACCGATACTACTGTGATGGCAATACGAACCAGACGCGCAGTATAGTCGTAAATAGCTACCTCTTGTTTGGTAGAAAGATATCCCAGCAGCACTCTATCTAGTGTGGTCAGGAATGTGGTAAAAACAATAGGTAAAAACAGCGTAAGACACGGTACAAACAACTTGTGCAGAGTAGTACGAAGGGGAGCCCAAACCAAACGAATACCATACCGATGCAAAGCACTCCAGTAGAAAATATTGCTCAGAAGTATCGTACCCTGTTGTAATACAATAAGTAGGTAGAGTTGCGTAGGACGACGTACCAAAAGAAATACTAACAACCCTCCCACCACTCGCATAGCTACCGTCCGGAGTGCTACCTTATCAAAACGTTCGAGTCCGGCATAAAACCACGTCAGATCCGTGGCCGAACCGAGAATATACAAAACAAACAATAGGTAGTAATGCAAAAAGCCGTCAGTTGTAGTCAATGCCCACAACACATAGCCCAATAGAGCTATTGCGAAAAACGTAAACTGAAATGTAATACAACTAGAAAAGCTTTGTTGCAACAAATACGGATTATCGCGTACCGTAGCAATAGTTCGCAATCCGTAAAGGGTCATACCAAAGAAGCCGAAAATAGCAAAATTGGTAGCCACTGCCAGTCCGAAGGAATTAATCCCCAGCAATTCGCTCCCAAAAATACGCGTGATATAGGGCGTAACTACAAGCGCTACCAAGATATTCGAGAGCTGCATAGCTCCCAGATAAAACGCATTACGCAACACACGCATCCTCGCTCTCTACTCTTGAACGACTGCGAGCGTATCCTGCCGATGCGTCGTCGCTTCACATTTCTGAAAATAGGACCCTACTGGTAAATCTCCTTTCAGCTCGTGCGCTAAAAAACAAAGTAACGCAGCATAGTATCCTCGCCCATAACGTTCTACAGAATCTAGCAAACGATCTGTATACTCTGCCGTAAAAACACTATCCTTCGCAGTGCCTAAAAACTGCCGAACCGAACCATCAAAATGTACATATACCTGCCGATTTAGTACAAATTTCTGATCGTAGATAGCGGCTCTTGGGCGCTGTTTCGGATCCCTAGCAAATATATTTCCTCCGGTTTTGAAATACTTGGCGCCGGAAAGTGACAAATGAAACAGCGTAGGAAAGATATCGTTGTGTGAAATGTATTGCTGCAGATCTACACTATCGAAATTTCTGTACCTAGGAGGTATATAAAAGGCGATAGGAACGCCGTAGAGGGCTTTAGGATCATCTGTACCCGAAAGGTTTTGTTTCAGCGTGTGATCGCCTGTAAAGACCACTATAGTATTTTCGGCTAGGGGCGAAGTACGAATCGTTTTCAAAAATCTCCCCAGATAATCCGATTGATACCGAAAAGCTAAAAAACTCTTTCGTGCTACCTCACGATCCCCACTAATGTGTTGTGCTACAGAATCCGGAATCTGCATCGTTTCCTGATAGGCAATATACGGAGTATCGTAGGGTGTGTGGTGCGAAATACTCATCCCATAGATAAATTGGGGATCCTTCGCACTTTCCAAAAGCTCAATTATCCTAGCAAATAGTGCTTCATCGTGCTTCCCCCATGTACCGCTCGGTAAGGTGGGGAAACGTGCTTGTAAATCTACATCACCTTCTATACGGTCAAAATACTGGTAGGGTAGAAAGTTCGAAATATTCCGCCAACCGAGTCTTTGCCCTGAGATATACGAAGTCTGATACCCATGTTGTTGATAAACCCGTGACACTGAGGTAGAAAGCGGGATTTGAAAATAAGGCGATTGCCCTACGGGGCCTTGCAATACCCCAAACAATAAAGCTTCCAGACTCGCCAACGTACCACTACCTGTACTAAAAGCATTCGGAAATAGGTAGAGATAAGGCAATTCCTCCTTGAGTGTCCCCAAAAGATCAAACGCTCCGTGATCGAAATGCATATAGTACGAACCCATACTTTCCATTTGCAATACCACTACATGCGGCGGTGTAAGTGCTAGAGAATCATTACAGGCTGTACTGTCTACTAAGAGCGAAAAGAGAGGCTTTTTTACTACCGAAGAGTTAGTATACGCTTCAATAGCTTGTTCTTCGCTACTAAAACCCCAACCCTTTAAGATATTGTCGGTAGATAACTCCACACTACTACGATGCGAATGCGCTAGTACCTGATAAAGTGCAAAAGGTCCGTTGTTAGTCAGTTTATTCAGAAAAGGATGGGTAGAAACTGTAAGATGCATCGCACTCAGCGGAAAAGTACTCAGCGTACCTCGTGCTAAAAAGAAAAAAATCACAAACAACAAAAATACCCAACCCATACGCTTCGCCCAATAACTCGGATACTTAGCTCGGTAAGGAGTACGTAGCAAAAATGCAAAAAGAATTACCAACACAATAGCCAAGAGTAGCAAGAGTAAGCCTACTCGAATAACAGGAAAGTCCGTCCAAATAGAGTGGAGTACTGCCGAGGTATCATCATCCCAAAATCCCCAAGCATGTAAATCAAAATGCGACCGAAAAAAAGAGAAATAGTAATAATCTACCACACTCACCAGCGCCACACTCCACAGAAGCGAAGTACTCAGAAAAATCCAAAGAATCCGCGCCCAACGCCCCGGATATTTAATACTGGTAAAAGAATACAATAGCGGGAAAAGAAGTAACGGGAAAAGTAGCGTTGCCACCACTTTCGCATCAAAACGCATCCCCATCCAAAACATTCGGAGGATATCCTGAGCTGAAACCCCTACTAAAGCATCGCCACTCTGCCACATCAAAATAGCCAAACGCGCCAAGAGTAGCTCGAACATCCCCACCCCAAAGAAAACCCACAAAGCTCTTATCCACAACGAAGTAGCATGACTATACTTTTCGCTCCTCCACCTACGTATTTCACGTTTTTTCCCTCTTCGCATGTTACGCAACTCCTCTTTCCACCTAAAGCACAAAAACAAAGATATACATTGCACTAGAGCTAAGCACTAAAAGACTCTTGTACCTCATCCTCCGTATTTCCTGTTACTAATTCCTATTTACCTTTGTAGAAAATGATTCGTTCGGGCAAACTATTCTAACTAGCAGCATCTGATCATACCCCCTATTGGAAAAATGCAGATCGAAGAGTGTGTACAATATGTATTGTTACAAGAAGAATATGTTAGCCTCCCAGGGATTGGTAGCTTCGTACGTAAACACTCTCCCGCTTATATAGATCCACATCACACCCTACATCCTTCAGGTTACAACATATATTTCAGTACCGAAAGACAGTTCGACGACGGAGCACTACTGAGCTATCTTACGCGACGGAGCTCTCTCACCCACGAAGAGATCGAACATATCTACCGACAATGGCTTTCGTATACCCAACAGCAACTATCAGTAGGGCAACATATCTTTTTTCAAGGTATCGGGAGTTTGTACCAAGAAGGAAATAGAATTCTACTACAACCAGAAAATACTGACCTTCCGCTCACCCAATCGCACCTCCCACTCCTACCCCTTCCACGTGCTAAAGGAATCAAGAAGCGAAAAACACGCCGTACAAACTTTTGGGTAGTAGGTGCCATTAGCCTCACAATTGCATGCACCAGTATACTCCTTACCTACTACTTAGTTGATCCACCGAAACCACCCACTCCTAAGTTACGGATTACCCTTCCGCCACTACCCATCGCAGACTCCAATGTAAGCATACGCACAGATACATTATCGCACAGAGCAGAGGATAGCCTTTTTACCGAACAAGAAAACCCACAACAAATCCTAGACAGCTCGCACCGACAAGTAAATGCGCTACGCCTAGCAGAAGAAACTCCTAAAATACCCGTCACCTACTATATCGTAGCGGGTAGCTTTTCCAATCTAGATAACGCACGTCGCGTACAAAAAGAACTAACGCAAAAAGGCTATCGAAGCGAGATTTATCAGATTAAAAATAAATACCGCGTAACCCTCGGCAAGTTCTACGACAAAAAGACCGGAGTACGCGAAATGTACAAACGCCGCACCGAACTACAGAACACCTCCTACTGGCTTTTAGAATCGAATACCCCAAATGCGAAACCTATCTAAATTACTACAATGCCACGCCAGCTCACAACTCTTTCTCTGCTATTCTTAACTTCTTGGCTACTTCAAAATCTTACAGCATCCTATTCCCACCTACGAGCAGTAGAAAATACACACCATGTTCATAACCTTGAAGAAAAAGAGGAATCCTAGCGTAGAAAAACTTGCCCACAAAATGTCCATAAGAAATGAGATATAGTTTATGAACAATAGCGCAGCAACTTTCTCTACTCTTTTCCACAAAGTTTTCAACAAGAAGGTATTCGTAGGTCACATTAATATTTACTACTACAACTCTATGTATCCTATTTTATACTATTACTAATCAGTATTTTATAGAACATCCTAATCGCTATATTTTCTCTCCCTACGCAGATAAAAAAGTTATGAACCGTTTAGACAAACTTACTTCCTACTTCTTCTTTTTTTTATTAAAGATAGAAGTATTATTTAGTAAGGAGGACAGATAGAATGCTGAAGCAAGATATAGAAGAACGGAATAAAGCGGGTGAGGAACAAGAAGCGTCGATTCGTCCTTTATCCTTTTCCGACTTCACAGGGCAAGACAAAGTACTCGAAAATCTGAGCGTTTTTGTAGCAGCTGCTAAATTGCGTAAGGAACCTTTGGATCACGTACTTTTTCACGGTCCTCCCGGACTCGGGAAAACCACTTTAGCACATATTCTTGCTAATGAGTTGGGAGTCCCGATACGCATTACAAGCGGTCCGGTGATAGATCGTCCCGGCGATTTAGCGGGGATTCTAACCAGTTTGGAGCAAGGTACTGTGCTTTTTATAGACGAAATCCATCGTCTTTCCCCCGTTGTGGAAGAGTATCTCTACTCGGCTATGGAAGATTTTACAATAGATATTCTGATCGAAAAAGGACCAGCAGCCCGTAGTATTCAACTTCAGCTCAATCCTTTTACTTTAGTAGGAGCTACTACACGTGTGGGCTTGCTCACCAAACCCCTCAAAGCGCGTTTTGGTATATCAGCCCTCTTGGAATATTATCACACCCCCACCCTGCAGCGTATTATCCAGCGTGCAGCAACTATCCTAAATATTAGTATTGCCGAAAACGCTGCTGCCGAAATAGCCTCGCGTAGTAGAGGTACGCCACGTATTGCTAATGCACTGTTGCGTCGTGTGCGCGATTTTGCCCAGATAAAGGGGAGTGGTAGTATAGATTTACCGATTACTCAATTTGCTCTGAATGCCCTTAATATTGATAGCCGGGGTTTAGATCTTATGGATCGACGCATTCTTTCTACAATCATAGAAAAGTTTAGTGGTGGTCCTGTAGGTCTAACAACGCTCGCCACTTCCGTAGGAGAAGATTCGGGGGCTATAGAAGAAGTCTACGAGCCATTTTTGATTATGGAGGGATTTCTCAAACGAACTCCACGCGGTCGTATTGCTACCGATCTCGCCTACTCGCATTTAGGATTACCTATTACTGCAGGGAGTGGTGCTTTATTCTAAGCTTCGGGAAAGATTGTTTTACAAGCCTCTCCCCCCTCCATAGCAATCTTATTTTTTACAGGGATACTAATTCCTGTAAAAATTACTCTACTTCACCTTCTTTTTGTATATACTGCCAAACTATTTCAGCTTTTGCAGCACCAATACATTTACTGATAGCATCTTTTCCAGCTTTGCGCATAGAAATAAGACTTCCAAATTCTGTATAGAGTTTCTGTACAGTTCTTATACCAACTCCTTCTATTGCGAGAAGATCTACCTGTCGTACACTACTATCGCGTTGTTGGGTGTGATGGCGGAGTCCGAATCTATGTGCTTCATCCCGTAGCTGTATCAGGAGTTTCAGGGCAGGAGATCCTTTATCTAAAACTATGGGAGTTGTTCCACGGGGAACAAAAATCTCTTCTAATCTCTCGGCTAGTCCTGCAAGTGCTATATCTGGTGGAGGGGTAATCTTTTGTAAAGCTTGTTGTACCGAAGATAATTGCCCTTTCCCACCGTCTATAAGTAGTAGATCCGGAAGTGGAGCTTTTAGGGGAGGGGTAAAACGACGACGGATCACTTCTTCCATAGTAGCGTAATCGTTAGGACCTTCTACTTCCTTAATATTATAGATGCGGTATTGCTCTTTAGCAGGAACTCCATCTATAAAGACAACAACTGCCGAAACCGGATACTCGCCCAATGTATTCGAATTGTCGATACATTCTATACGATGCGGAATACGAGGCAATTCTAATAGCTTTTGTAAAGCTACCAGACTTTCTTCTTCAGGAAGTGAGTTACGTACCGAGGTTTGTTCTAGATAACGATCTGCATTGAGTTGTGAAAGAAGAAGTACCCGATGTTTATCCCCACGTTTAGGAATATCTATTTCTTTGTAAAGAGGGGAGTCAAGCGGCGACTCTACATTCGTGAGGAGATGGCTTGCTTCGCTACCAAATTCCTCGCGCAACCTACTAATAGCTACTTCTAACAATACAGGGAGTGTACTATCCAAAGGGTTCTGTATGAGTTTGTTTATCGATAGTACAATAGCTCCATTATATACATGCATATAATTTAGTGCTATACGTTTCTCTTTTTCTACTATAGTTATAACATCCAGATCGCCCACTTCTGGGTTTAGAACACTATTCTTGTGCTGATATTCTTTTAACTCTTGAATTCGGTGATGCAATACTTCTGCTTCTTCAAATTCTAATACTTCTATAGCAGTAGTATATTCTTCGGTAAGGGTTGCGATTACCGATCCTA
>ERZ772957.851-NODE-851-length-21893-cov-3.780566_pt1 | contig 21893 bp, 18 predicted proteins | sample MGYA00580682_ERZ772957 | MGnify/ENA primary metagenome ERZ772957 (study PRJEB29015, sample SAMEA2737921) | human oral metagenome | biome: human oral; feature: human-associated habitat; material: dental | place: China | collected 2025 ...
GGGGTTCTCGAGAACCCCCTCCCGCTCTTTTTTTATTGATTTTGATTCTGCGGGGAGATGCGCTCCCGCGCCTGTTGCATCGTTGCGAAGAGCCTCACGATATAGGTGTTGGACCATCCTCTTCCCGTAAACATCATCTCCGTGAGCATCGCCGAGAGCACAAGGAGAAGGCATCCGATGCAGGCCAGCAGGACAATGGCGATCTGCTTTCGAATCTTGGGTTTCATATAGGATGCGTGAATTTCGACATCCTTGGGCTCGCGAACGCGGAAGCCCTTTTTGCGGAGTTTTTCCCGCTCCCACTTCTCCCAAAGGCTCATGGCGTCACCGTCCTTTCTGCGGTCTTGGTCCTCCGCTCTCCCTCATTGCCCGCGGCGGCGTCCATAAAGGAACAGCACAGCTCCGGCCAGGGATATGAGGGGAAATCCCCAGGCACTACACCCGCCGCCGCCCTCTTCCTTCCTCGGCCGTTTGTCCCCCGACTCGGGGTAGCCCGGCTGGGGATTCGCGCCCGTTGCCGCGACGTAGAAGCTCAGGTTCCATTTCCCGTCCGCGGCGCCGTCGCCCAAGAGGACATAGGGAACCTCGTCGTCCTTCACGATCTCGCAATAGGCGGTATATTGGGCCTTGGGGCTCTTGGCGTCCGCCATCAGGACGATCAGGTCCAGGTAGAGGCAGTCGTCGTGGATGAAGGCGCGCACGCACTCCTTCAGGTCCGCCCCACGGTTTCCAATGGCGGAAAAGAGGTTCGTATCGCGTTCGTTGGCCCGAATGGAACGTACCCACACCGTACCGAATCGGGCGAAGCGTTCCAGGAGTTGAGCTTCCGTAGCCTGTTCCAGCTCCTCCCAATGCCCGACGAGCAGCTGCTCCCTCCGGGGGATGCAAAAGCGAATCTGTACGGGCAGCACGGCGATCTGAGCGGGGATGTCCCGGGAGACGACATCTCCGGAGGCGTCTCGGGAGACGATCTCCCGGTCCATCGAGACCAGGCCAGCGGGGACGAGCGAGGCGATCTCGAAGGAGTTCAGGGCCTCGGCCTTGATGTACTTGTCCGCCACCCCGCCGAAGCCGTATCCTGCCTTCGGCATGACGGGGGGCTTGCCCATCAGCTGGGTGAGTTCGCGCTCGGTGTTCGCCTCGTTCTTGACGACATCGGCGAAGGTCATGTGGAAGGCCGTCGTCCTCCAGCGGTATCGGTTCCCTGTAAAGGACGAATAGACCCGGCCCAGCCGCGTCATGCCGCCGATCCGGCGATAGAAGAGGCGCAGGTCGTATTTCTTCCCCTCGTTGGAGAACGGATAGAGGCGGAAGGACTCGCTGGATCCGTAGGTCGTGTCAATCTTGTTCTCGTAGACGGTGACCAGCCCCGGGGCGACCTGGCTCTGCTCGTCCAGCAGGAAATATGCGGGCAGGCTGCCGTAGAGGTCGGGCGTGAGGTCGTAACGCCAGTGAAGGGGTTTCAGGTCCCTGGGGCTCCGTCCACCGATCAGGTCGTCCGAGGCGGGGACGTCCAGGGTATCGTACCGCTGGACGCGATAACGGGTGCCGGTGCGGTTCGTGATGCGGGAGAGCAGCGTGTAGGTGGGCATCCGCCCTCCGTAGGGAGTCATGATGAAGAGGGTCCCGAGATTGCGCGTCATGTCCTCCGCCACGCCCCAACGGAATTTCGTGCGGGTGATCACGTCTCCGATCACGTCGCCGCTGACGTAACCCCCGCCGAGGTCTCTGCTGGTCTCCCGGATGGTCATGTCGAAGTAGAGCTCGTTGCCGGGGTCGGAGGCTGGGCCGTCGTGGACATTGGCCACGACCAGGGGGATCTTGAGAGATTCCCTGTAGCCCGTATAGCCCAGGTCGAGGATCACGGACTGGCGGAAGGTCGCGTGCCCCGTGACGCTGCCGTAGTCGTTCGTCTCGTTGGCAAGAAAACGAAAGTTTTGTTCCATGGAGTCCCTCGGCGCGACACGCTGCGGGCTCTTGGGCGTCGCCTGCACGTTGTAGTTCGGGAGGTCGTTTATCAGGATATCCTCCATGACGTCGCGCGAGACGACGTCGTTGGATTCGGGGGTGGGCCAGGGGAAATGGTGCGCCCGGTCGTTGGCGAGGCGGACCTTCAGGTCGCCGCGGCCCTCCGGGATCACCAGGAAGAGGGATTCGATGGGGTCCATGTAGGGATCGTAGAGGGGCGACACCGGATAGGGCTGCCGCTCGTCGATATAAACGTGATTGTAGTCGTATACAAGGTCCGCCGAGGTCACGATAGGGACCTCCGGCGCCTCCCCGCCCCGGGTGCGCAGGTAACGGATGTGGGTGTCGTCGGTATTGTAGCGACTCCAAAACCAGTTCTCGATGCTCGTGGCGAACCACTGGGCCCTCGCAATCGTGTGCCCGTCCCTGGAGCCGCTGACGTCCCGGAGCTGATAGTGGTAGTTCGAAGGATAGGGGTGTATGGGGTCGTCGACGACCGCCCCGTGCGCCGCGGCCCCCCACAGGGCCGACAGGGCAAAGGACAGGACAAACAATACGGACAACAGGTGCGTTGTTTTTCTCATGAGCGGGATAAACCTCCAGACTTGGACTTCCAGACTTGGATTTTCAGGCTCGACGCCCTTGAACTTTCTCCCCAAACGCCGGATGCGTGGGGAAATATCCCTCTTCACAAAAGCTCTCGTCCCTCTTGATAACCCGAAATTACAAAAGAGACTCCTTTACTATTATACGTCATTATGGCTGTCCCGGCCTATCGCCGCAGTCATAAAGTCCTTCCATCGGCCCTGCCCGTTCGCAATTCGAGCTCGACGCTCTCCGTGGGGGGCTGGTCCCTTCTTTCACAGAGGACAGTTTTACAGAGAAGAGTGGAAAAATCCGTAGTTTCGCTCTCTGACTTGTATTGACATTTAAGGCGTCCCTTGCTAATCTTGAGCGCGTGTTTGGGATGTTGTCACTCGCCTTTCAGGAGTGCTAATCGATAATGGTAGTTGTGCGGAGGTGAGGAGTGGTGACGGAGCGGCAGCTGGGGATTATCCTCGCGGTGGTCTACGAGTACATCAAGACGGGGGAGCCCGCCGGGTCCCGGACCATCACGAAGAAGTACATCCGCGGGCTGAGCCCCGCCACGGTTCGCAACGAGATGGCGGATCTCGAGGAGATGGGGTATTTTTACCAGCCCCATACGTCCTCCGGCCGGCTGCCAACGGCCAAGGCCTATCGGGTCTATGTGGATTCCGTCACGGCGCGGGCCCGGAGCCGTCCCAGCGAGGCCGAGACCTGGCATCGGGAGTTGGCCGGGCGCCGCAGCGGGGTGGAGGGACTCCTGACCTACGTCACGCATCTCCTGGCCCGCCTCACCAAGTGCGTCGCGGTCGCGGCGGTCCCGGGGCTTGACGATGCGGAGATCTGGCATATCGATCTCGTGCCGCTGGGCGGGACTCATATCTTGGCCCTGATCGTCCTGAAGGGCGGGCTGGTGCACCATTCGCAGTTCGACCTCCCCAGCGAGGTCGAGCCCGGACTCCTCGAGGAGCTGAGCCGGCGCATCAACACCGTTGCGTCGGGCCGGTCTTGGAGCGATGTGCGTGATGTACTGTTCCAGTACGTGCAGGGCGGCCTCGAGGACGCAGAGGCGGCCTGCCGGTCGGCCATCAGGGAGCTCGACGAGTTCCTGACCGTGCAGAACTATCGTTTCTTCAGCAGCGGGGCCAAGCACATCCTGAACCTTCCGCACTTCCAGACCCTGTCGCGGCTTCAGGCGGTCCTCTCCCTGCTGGAACAGGAGAAGCCCTTGGCCAACATGATCGAGAAGTGCCGGAAGAGCGAGGTGCTGAATGTCTCGATCGGAGAGGAGAACGAGACGGAGGGCATGCAGGAGAGCTCCATGATCCTCATCCCCGCCCGGCTTCGGCAGCAAAAGGCGGTTTTGGGCCTGATAGGTCCCCTGAGGATGGATTACGAACGCTCCATCTCCGTGCTGGAGTCCCTGGCAAGCGCCCTGGACGAGGAGGCGGAGGAATAGGCGGTTCGATTACGGGCCCGGCGGGGAGGGGAGACGGAGTTACCGGCCTCCGCGTCACCGACGGCCCCGGTTGGGAGATGATGATGTGATGGACGACCGTATTCGAGAGGAGCTTGAACCCGGCAGCGGTGAGGGGGATTTTGAGGCGCGTCCGGAGGCGGGGGAGTGCGTGAAGGAGTACGTCCTGGAGGACGGGGTCCTGAGGGAGGATGGGGAGCCCGCCCCGGAGACGGTTTCTCCCCCTCCCGCCGAGGAGGGGGCGCTGGGGGAGCGCGTCGCAGAGCTCGAGGGAGAGCTGGCGACGGCGCGGGCGGACTTCTACAATTACCGCCAGCGCATGGCGAAGGAGCGGCAGCAGATACGAAGGCTGGTCACCGACGACACGATCTCGTCCCTCCTGCCCGTCCTGGACAATCTGGACCGGGCACTGACCGTCCCGGAGGACGGAAGCGCGAAGGACGTCCTGGTGGGGGTGGGGATGGTGCGGCGTCAGTTCCTCTCGACGCTTGAGGAGCTGGGGGTCCGGATCATCCCGACCGAGGGAGCCTCCTTCGACCCCGCGCTGCACGATGCGGTGGAGACGGTCCCCGTGGAGGACCCCGAGCTGGATGGCCGGATACTGGAGGAAGTGACCCGAGGCTATCGGACGGACGAGAGGGTGCTGCGGGCGTCCCGGGTCACGGTGGGCAAGGTATGATGATGCTTCCGAACCGTTCGCGTACCTCGTGGCTTTTGCTTGTCCTGCCTGCGAACGATTCGGACATGGAATGATTCGGCGCCCTCCGGACAAAGGGCTGGAGAGCGTTTGCCATGGCAATAAAAGAAAAGCCGATTGCAGAAACTGAAAATTGAAGCGCATACAGGGGGAAACGAAAATGGCAAAAGTTGTAGGAATCGATCTTGGAACGACGAACAGCTGCATCGCGGTGCAGGAGGGCGACCAGACGACGATCATCGCCAATTCCGAGGGGATGAGGACGACCCCGTCTGTCGTGGCCTTCACGAAGGATGGGGAGCGCCTGGTGGGGCAGTTGGCCAAGCGTCAGGCCATCGTCAACGCCGACCACACCATCATGTCTATTAAGCGCGAGATGGGTACGGACTACCGCGTGGACATCGACGGAAAGAAATATTCGCCGCAGGAGATCTCCGCGATGATCCTGCAAAAGCTGAAGCGCGACGCGGAGGACTACCTCGGCGAACCGGTCACTCAGGCGGTCATCACGGTTCCGGCCTACTTCACGGACGCTCAGCGCCAGGCGACGAAGGACGCGGGCACCATCGCGGGGCTCGAGGTGCTGCGCATCATCAACGAGCCGACGGCGGCCTGCCTCGCCTACGGGGAGAACAAGAAGGAGGAGCACAAGATCCTGGTGTTCGACCTCGGCGGCGGCACGTTCGACGTCTCGATCCTGGACGTGGGGGAGGGCGTGTTCGAGGTCCTGGCGACGGCCGGCGACAACCGGCTGGGCGGCGACGACTGGGACAACCGGATCGTCGACTGGATGACGGCCGAGTTCAAGAGGAGCGAGGGAATCGACCTCAAGAACGACCGGATGGCGATGCAGCGCCTGCGTGAGGCCGCTGAGAAGGCCAAGGTCGAGCTCTCCTCCATGACGGAGACCACGATCTCCCTGCCCTTCATCACGGCAAACCAGAGCGGGCCCAAGCACCTGGAGATGAAGCTGACCCGGGCGAAGTTCGAGGAGATGACGGCGGACCTCATGGACCGCACGATCACCCCGACGAAGCGTGCGCTCGAGGACTCCGGCCTGAAGTCGAGCGAGGTCGACAAGATCCTGCTCGTCGGCGGCTCGACCCGCATGCCGATGGTGCAGAAGAAGATCGTCGAGCTGCTGGGCAAGGAGCCGACGAAGGGCATCAACCCGGACGAGTGCGTCGCAGCGGGCGCGGCCATCCAGGGCGCGATCCTGAAGGGCGACCACAAGGACATCGTGCTGGTGGACGTCACCCCGCTCTCGCTCGGGCTCGAGACCCTGGGGGGCGTGTTCACCAAGGTCATCGAGCGGAACACGGCGATCCCGGTGTCGAAGAGCCAGGTGTTCACGACGGCGGCGAACAACCAGACGCAGGTGGAGATCCTCGTGCTCCAGGGGGAGCGCTCCATGGCCGCGGACAACGTGAAGCTGGGGCAGTTCGTCCTGGACGGCATCCCCCCCGCACCGCGCGGCATTCCGCAGGTCGAGGTGACCTTCAACATCGACGTCAACGGCATCCTGAACGTCTCCGCAAAGGACAAGGGGACGGGCAAGGCCCAGAAGATCACCATCCAGTCCTCGAACCTCTCCAAGGAGGATATCGAGCGCATGAAGAATGACGCGGAGGCCAACGCGGACGAGGATGCGAAGAAGCGCGAGGCCGCCGAGGTCCGCAACGAGTCCGACGCTGCGGTGTTCGCCGCGGAGAAGCTGTTGAACGACCTGGGGGATAAGATGAGCGCGGAGGAGAAGGGAAAGGTCAACTCCAGGCTCGACGATCTGAAGCGCGCCATCGAGGCGAACGATGATGCCAAGATGAAGAGCTCCAAGGAGGAGCTCGAGAGGACGCTTCAGGAGTTCTCCACCCGGCTCTATCAGGCCGCCGGCCAGGGGAGTCCCAATGCCTCCGATGCCTCGGCCGGCGGCGCGGAAACGCCCCCGTCGGACGGCGATACGGTGGACGCCGAGTTCAGCGACCAGGGGCAAGCCTGATTGAAGTCCGATCGGAATTGGGATAAGCTATAATGGAACGGAGGACGGAGGGGGTTTTGCCCTTCCGTCCCTTTTGATTAGGGCCCGAGGGGACCCGCGCGGCCTCACAGGGGCGCGACCTGGCGATGTAACGGGGTGTGTTTGTTTTGGAAGATTTGTATCAGATCCTGGGTGTCGCGCGCGACGCCTCTCAGGCGGAGATCAAGAGGGCGTACCGCCAGCTCGCGCGCCAGTACCATCCGGATGCGAACCATGGCAGCGGGGATGCCGAGGAGAAGTTCAAGAAGATCAACGCGGCGTACTCCGTGCTGAGCGATCCCGAAAAACGGGCGCGGTACGACCAGTTCGGCTCTGCCGACGGAGCGGACCCCTTTGGGGGCGGCGGGTTTGCGGGGGATTTCGGGGACATCTTCGGAGACCTCTTCGCCCAGGTCTTCGGAGGGGGGATGGGACGCCGCCAGGCCGATCCCAACGCGCCGCGCCGCGGCGGAGACCTGGAGATGGCGCTGAGCGTCTCCCTGCTGGAGGCTGCCAACGGTGTGACCCACACCCTGGAGGTCCCGCGTTGGGAGACATGCGAGGGCTGCGGGGGCACCGGGGCCAAGCCCGGCACGTCCCCCGAAACCTGTGCGGCCTGCGGAGGACGCGGGCAGGTGGAGCAGGTGCAGCGGACCCTCTTCGGACAGTTCGTCTCCGTGACCGTCTGTCCGGAGTGTCAGGGGCGCGGGAAGATCGTCCGCGAGAAGTGCTCCGACTGCGGCGGCCGCGGACAGATACGGCGAAAGCACAAGCTCGAGGTCAAGGTCCCCGCGGGGGTGGAACGGGGAACGCGGCTGCGCATCACGGGGGCCGGCGAGGCCGGGGTCAACGGCGGGCCTCAGGGCGACCTCTACCTGCTGATCGACGTGAAGCCGGACAGGGCGTTTGAGCGGGATGGGGCGGACCTGCACACCCGTCTCCTTCTGACCTATCCACAGGCGGTGCTGGGCGCGGAGGTGGAGGTCACCACCCTGATCGACGGCGTGGAGAAGATCGCCGTACCCGCTGGAACCTCGCACGGCCAGGTGCTGAAGGTTCGAGGCAAGGGGATGCCGCGCCTGCGCGGCCCTCGCGGCCGCGGGGACCTTTACGTCCATGTGTTCGTCGACATCCCCTCCAGGCTGACGGACCGGCAGAAAGAGCTGATTACGGAGCTGGCGGGCGAGATGAAGACCCCAGTGGGATCCGGAGAGCCGGGGTTCTTCGAGAAATTCAAGAAGCTCTTCGAGTAGCGGACGGCGTCCGTAGTTTTCGTTATTTACGCCCCCTGCGGGGACTGCTATACTGTCCAGGAAGGTTAATATTGGTCAATCAGGGGCTGATAAACGATGTCCATTCAGTATAAGGACTATTATGGGATCCTGGGGGTGCCGCGCACCGCGACGGCCGACGAGATCCGCAAGGCATACAGGAAGCTGGCGAAGAAGTATCATCCGGACGTCTCCAAGGAGAAGGATGCGGATGCCCGCTACCGGGAGATCAACGAGGCCTACGAGGTCCTGAAGGACCCTGACAAGCGCGGCCACTACGATACCCTCGGGGCGAACTGGGAGCAGGGCCAGGACTTCACGCCCCCGCCCGGATGGCAGGGCGGAGGTACGCGCGTGGAGTTCGGCGGAGATATGGGCGGGTTCAGCGATTTCTTCAGGACCCTCTTCGGCGGAGGATTTTCGGATATCTTTGCCGGGGCGGGAAGTCAAGCACCGGTACGTCGGGACAGCGAGGTCGATCTGAAGCTGACGCTGGAGGATGCCGCCCGCGGGGGAACTCACACCCTGGTGATGCGCTCGCCCGACGGTGGCCAGAGGTCGCTCAACGTGCGGCTTCCGCAGGGCATATCGGAGGGGGCTCAAATCCGCCTGCCGGGTAGGGCGAATGGGGGGGGCGACCTCTACGTCAATCTGCACCTGGTGCCGCATCCCGTGTTCCAGGTCGATGGCTACGACCTGACGCGCAGCGTCAGGGTCGCGCCTTGGGACGCCGTGCTGGGGCGTGAGGTATCGGTGGAGACCCTGTCGGGCAGCGTTACGATGAGGCTCCCGCCCGGAACGCAGAGCGGCCAGCGCCTGCGCCTGCGCGGCAAGGGGCTTCCCCGGCGGGGCGGAGGCAACGGCGACCTGTTCGTGCGGGTGGAGGTGTCCCTGCCCCGGCACTTGACGGAACGGCAGAAGGAGCTGTGGGAGGAATTGTCGAGGCTGGGGGCTTAGGGTCCTCGGAGGACGACGGGCTTCATGAGGACGGTGAGGTAAAGATCTGCCCCGGTTTTCCGCTTCGGCGGAAGCCGGGGCAACGTCGTCTCGAGGATAGACTCGCGTTTCCGCCGCTACATGCAGAAATACCAGGCGAAGGGCGAGAGCAGAAACACGGTCAGCACGGCGCGGATGACGTAAATGCAGGTCAGTTTGCCGGGCCCCAGAGGGATCGAGGAGTTCAGGATGAGGACCCCGACCTCCGTCATGTAGATCAGCCCGGTCGCGGAGATCCCCGCGCACATGAAGCGGGCGGCGTCCGTGTGGACCGTGGAGCCCACGACGGCAGCCAGGAACTGATCGGCGTAGCTCAGGATGAAGGCGATGCCGACCTCGCCGGCCTCGGGGATCCGCATCAGCTCGAGCATCCAGGCGAACGGGCGGGCTAGGAATTGGAAGACGGGCGTATTGTTGGCGACGAGCAGAACCAGGGTCCCCCAGGAGATGACCAGGGGCATCGTGCTAACGAGCAGCGAGAGCAGTGTCCTGATGAATGCGGCGGCGGTGTCCGAAAGTTTCTGCCTTTCGGCTCGCTCTATGGCCAGTTTCAGTGCCCACTCCCCCAGCTTCGCGTCCTTGGGCATGTCGTCTCCGTCGCGCTGTTTCCCCGCCTTTCCCGAAAAGGTGTCCGGTATCGACGAGAGCGGCCAGATCCGGGGCATGATGAGGGCCAGGATGAAGGTGACGGCGTAGACCGAGAACAGGATCTGGAGGTACTTATGGGGCAGCTTGACGAAGTCGGCCATGACGTAAATATACGCCACGCTGATGACCGAGAAGGTGCTGGAGATGATGGCGGCCTCGCGGTCGGAATAATAGCCCTGATCGTGGACTTTCGTGGTGATGACCACCCCGACGGAACTGCTGCCGACCCATGAGGCCAGACAGTCGATAGCGGCTCGGCCCGGCAGCCTGAAAAGCGGGCCCATGATCGGCCGGGCGAAGGTACCGACGTACTCCATCAGGCCGTAGTCCGTGAGGAGTGGGACGAACGCCGCGAGTACCGAGAAGACGATCAGCAGGGCGGGAGCCAGAACCAGGCCGGGAGTGCCCCCGTTATCCATGTTCCAGAGGACCTCGGGTCCAATCTTGTAGAGGATGACGACGTAGAGGGCGGCCCCCAGCAGGCGCGAGCCCAGCCAGAAGGGCGAGACGCAGAACAGTTCCCTCAGAAACGGCCTCTCCGTGACGAAGCGGGGTCTCGCGAGAACGGCCCAAAGGCTCACGGCCGCGCTGAGAACGACCGCGACCATCGCGGCCGTCGGGAGGTAGGGCTTCAGGGCCCCGCCCTTCCCCCAATCAATCAGGAGTCCGAGGGCCGTGTTGAGGGTCCCCTTGTCCGGTATGGGCATGAGAAAAGCCAAGGCGCCGGCAAGGGAGGGGATCACGAACTTCAAGATCTGTCCGGCCGTATACGTTTTCCTCTCATCGTTCCACATTTTCTCCATCTTCCTCACTCTCTGTCCTCATGTCGGTGTGCACTGTACGTACGCCATGCCCTTGCCAGCCTGACCATGCCCTCATCCATACGATCCAGTGGGATCCTGGCGTAGGAGAGACGGAAGGCCCGGTCACCCCTGTCGTCCCCATCCGGAAAGAACACATTTCCCGGGATGAGGCCGATCCCCTCGTGCTGCACGGCGTACCGTGCAAATGCGGCGGAGTTGAAGCCCCTCATATCGTCCGGCCCCTGGCCCCAGATGAAAAAGCCTCCTTTCGGACGGTTCGTCCGCAGCCCTAACGGGGTCAGCCGTTCTTCTGCGAGGCCCAGCATCATGTCCCGACGGCTTCGGTACTCCCTGCGGAGGCCCTCCACATGTTTTTCGAAATCCAAGGTGCGCATCAGATGCAGGATGGCCCTCTGCATGAGCAGTGCCGGCCCCAGCCCGTCGCAGATGCACAGGGCGAGGAAAACATCCCTCAGGGCGGGAGGCACCACTGCCCAGCCGATGCGCAGGCCCGGCGCGACGATCTTGGAGAACGTGTTGCAGTGGATGACGCGCCGATCGTCGCCGGCGAGCTTCAGATAGCTTGTTGGGACGGGGCCGTCGTAGCCAAGATAGTGATAGGGGTCATCTTCGACGATGGCGACGTCGTGTCTGCGGAGGATGTCCAGCACGCGCAGCCTGCGTTCCACGGACGCCGTGCAGCCGCTGGGGTTCTGAAAATTGGGGATCGTATAGAGGAACCGAGCCCCTTTCAGCTGCGGCGTCCGTTCGAGCTCCTCGGGAAGGATCCCCTCGTCGTCCGTTGAGACCGGCACACAGATCGCCCCCTGACGGCGGAACGTGAGAAGGCTGTCGCTGTAGGTCGGCCCCTCGACCAGCACAATCGTCCCCTCGTCGATCAGGGCCTCGGCGGCCAGGCTGACGGCGCCTGCGGCCCCATGGGTGATGACGACATCCTCGGGACCGACCCAATCCGGGGCCATATCGTCCCTGCTCATGCGCTCGGCTATCCAGGCGCGCAGGTCGCGGTCCCCGAGGTCGTCGTGGTAATACGCCCAGATCGTCCCCTCACTCAGCGCCCTCTCCACGGCGCTCCGGAAGGCGTCTTTGGGAAAGGTCTCGTCCGGCGGTTCCCCCGCGCCGAACGACAGGGCTCCGTTCGACTCGACCAGGGCGATGATCTCGCTGATCCCGGAGAGCTTCAGCCGTTCCCGGGCCATGGCGCTGAGCTGTCGGCGGAATGTGAAGCCGTCGTTGTCCATGTCGCATCCTCCAATAAAATAAAACAAAGTACCTTTTTTTGTTTTTATCTACCAATGTTTCAGAATGATAGCACCGGAAGGAGCTTTTTGCCAGGGGGTCTCCGGTCCTGAAGCCACGGGATGCAACGGCTTCATCGAGGACCGAGCGTGCCATGGTGCGGGCCGGTCCGGCTTGGATCCGGCACTCTTCAGCTTCGGCGAAAACGTATAAAACCTCTATCACAGTTAGGGAAGCGCTGATTAAAACAAAAGCGCATATTTTCTGAAGAGAAATATGCAAAGCATCTATGGGCAAAAATCTCCATCGCTTCCATAGTATAATCATAAGACCTCGTTTGAAGGGTATGGGGCTTTGGATGGCGTACTTTGGCGGCCTTCCGAGGCCGAGGGGATCGGAATTGTGTTGATTTTTCGATTGTCGAGGTGGCCGATTTGAGACGTTTCTATGGGGTCGTTTTGTCGCTGTCGTTGGCGGTGGGGGGCTGTATGGGGTCGGCGGAGGCTTCCGGGCTGAAGCTCGATGAATATCTGCGGCAGGTCCTTCAGGCGAATCACTCTTTACAGGCGGACATAAAGTCCGTCGAGGCGGCGTACTACGCCGTACTGAGCGGTGTGGCGGACCAGCGCCTTCAGGCCACCGTCTCGGCATTGGGGTCCTGGCTCTCGGGGCAGAGCTCAATGGGGGGGAAGGAGTCTGATGTCACCGCCGGCAGTCTGACCCTGGGGCTGACCCACCGTATCGATATCTCGGGGAGCTACTCCCTGGACGAACGTCAGCGCATTCTGGGCTATGAGGAACAGCGTGCGCAGTTCGACACGAACCTCAATGCTCTGATAGCCACGGCGGAGGAGACCTGGTGGTCGGCCGTCCTCGCGCGGGAGAACATCGCGCTGCAGAAGGACATCCTGCGCCAGCGCTCGGAGAATCTTCGCGTGACGACGGAAAAATTTCGTCAGCAGCTGGTGCCCAAGCTGGATGTCGTTCGCGCCGAGGCTCAGGTGGTCGAGGCGGAAAGTCTGGTCAAGGAGGCCGAGACGACCTACCTCAACCTGCTGGCCAATCTCTCCTATATCGCGGGGGGAATGGAGGTCGTTCCGGTGGAGGAGATGCTCCACGTCCCCGTGTTCGATGTCGCTCCCGGCCTTCAGAAGGCTCTGGAGGCCCGTCCGGACGTCCGGGCGGCCCGTTTGGCGGTGGAGAGGGCCCGTGTCGTCGAGAAGCTGAAGGGAAAGGGAATGGCTCCCACCCTCGACTTCGGGGCGCAGTGGACGGCCTGGGCGGATCCCAAACTCTCGGCAAGCCCGCAGGATGGGGAGGCAATGGCGTCCCTGAGGTTGAGCATTCCTATCGTCGATGGGAACCGAACGAAATATGGCGTGCTGAACGCGAACAGGACGGTCGAGGCGGCGGAGCACAGCCTGGCCTCCCTCGAGGAACAGACGCGCCGCGACCTGGCTGTGGCGATGAACAATTGGAAGAACGCCTCCGTCGCGGAGACGGATAAAAAGCGCCAGGTGGAGCGCGCGGAGGAGGAGCTCCGCATCACGGAGCTGATGTACTCGGAGGGCATGGGGGCGCAGATCGACCTCATCAATGCCCAGACGGCGTATCAGGGGGTGCGCACCCAATACCTCAATTCCGTCAAGGAGATGTATGTCGCCCTGGTGCAGCTGCGCCGCGCGATAGGGGACTATTCCCCCGACGAGAGCGGCGATTGGAAGGAGGCCGTGGTCCGCTACGGCAAGGGGCGTCCCGTCAGCGGGGAGGTCGCCGGGAAGACGCTGCGGGATCAGAGAAACAAGGGCGTCAAGGCGTCCGACGGCGCCTTGGGGGACAAGCCTGCGGATGCGTCGAAGAAGAAATTAAGGAAAAAATGAACAAAAAGTAGTTTTTTGCAAGGGGAGGAGAGAGGTTTTCTCTTCCCCTTGCCCTTCCGATTTATCCCGGGTCCCCCTCGTGTTATAGTAAACTAGTTCTTCGGGGTTGTCGTTCTGTGCCTAATGTAAGGCGCGGTGGATTTCAGCGGATTTTCAAAGGGTTGGCGAGAGGCCTCTTCTCTTGCTTTTTCGTTTTTGAGGGGCTTTGAAAAAATTATGGAGGCGAGCAGCGGAGACTGTGATGTCGCTTTGATTCGAGGAGGTTTTTTCCATGAATTTTTATTTCATGGTCCGCAGTTTTGTTGGATCTGTTTTTGTGTCCCTTCTTGTGTCCCTTCTTGTGTCCCTTCTTTTTCCCTCCGTGGCGAGCGCGGAGTTGGAGTCCTATGGTTTTCCGCTCGCCGCGTCTCAGCGCAAACCACAGTTTGTCGTTCAGACGGCGCTTGTTTCAAGGGATGCGCATGATGCCCCTTCCCAGATAACGAGGCTCGAAAAACATCGGAAAGCCCAGAAAAAAAGTATCGCCGCCCTGCTGCGGAGCTATAATTCCAAGCTGAGTCAGCAGGCCGCGTCGCAATATGCGGACTATATCCTTCAGGCCGGCGAAAAGTTCCAACAGGATCCTTTCGTCATCGCCGCCATGATCGTCAAGGAGTCCTCGGCACGCCACGACGCGGTCTCCAGAGGAGGAGACTACGGCTTGATGCAGGTGCGCTGGCGCGTCCATCGCAGGAGCATCGCTCAAAAATACCCCCATATCAAGGATGCGAAGGCAATGCTGGATCCCGAATACAATATCCTGGTGGGGACGGAGATCCTGGCCCGTTATTGCGCCTCCGCCGACGATCTCAGGGGCGGGCTGATGCGCTACAGCGCGGGGAACCGTAAACTTGCCGAGAAGATCTTTGCCGTGTTGAAGGGGCTTCAGAGCTCCTATCAGGAACATTTGACGGCACTTTAGCCCGGGAAGGGCTCCCTGGTGCCGCTCACGATAGAGAGAAGAAGGAGGCCCTCAAATTTGGAGGCCCTCCTTCTTGTCATCGTGGTGCCTGTCGTCGTGATGCGAGGGCATTGAAGTTATCCTTGAAGTCCATAGCAGGTCAAGATGCCCGTTTCATCCCATTTCAAAAGGAGCCTCAGCGGGCTTCGAATTTGGACGCTCGTCCTTACCGGGCGCAGGTGCTCCTCTCCGTCCGCCAGCAGGTAGTAGGTGAAACGATTCTTGTCCGCGTTGCGGAACTCCTCCCTTAGGGCCGTGAAGTCGAGGGGGGCGGTCCGCAGCTCCGTGCCAGCACCGAGGATCGGCTCCCACGTCAGGCGATCGCGCTCCGAGAGGAGGGCGAGGAGATCCGCCGACGGGCTATGGATGTTAGCGGGCGGGGAGACGGGAAGTGCCGCCTGATCCGTGTCGGTCCCCTGCTCCCCCTCATCATTATTGAACCGAACGACTCCCGTCCGCAGGTAATCCTTCAGGCTGGGTCTGATCTTCTTAGCCATGATTCTGACACCTCTCGAGAAATTCGGCCGTGACCCTCTTGTAGTCGTGTGCTCCGTTGCTTGTCGGGTCGTAGGCGAAGACGGACATGCCGAGGCTGGACGCCTCTATGAGGCTGACGTTTTGCCGGATGTAGGCCGAGAAGAACAGGTTGCCGAAGAAGCTGCGAACCTCGGAAGCCACCTCGCGGGAGATGAGGACGTTGGGGTTGTGGCGGGTCATGAGGATCCCCAGGAACGCGAGCCGGGGGTTGAGGCGCGCCTTGAACAGCGGAATGGCCTCGTTGAGGAGGCGCAGGCCGGCCAGGCTGTAGAAACCTCCGTCCATGGGGACGACCAGCAGGTTCGAGGCCGTCAGCACGTTGCGGGTGAACACGCCGAGCTGAGGGGGGCTGTCCAGCAGGATGAAGTCGTAGCGTTTGGGGTCCACGAGGGCCAGGGCCTCGCGGAGGAGCGTGTCCTTTCCGATGGCGCCCTCGGGATGCAGTTCCGCCATGACCAGATCCAGCGAGCTGGGGATGATGTCGACCCCCTCTTTGGAGGACACGACATCGTCCCACCGGGCCTCCCTGGAGAGCAAGTCGAAGATCTGGAGGGCTCCGGGGGCGACCGAGATGCCGAAGCTGGCGCTCAGGTTGCTCTGCGGGTCCATGTCAAGGACGGCGACCCTCTTGCCCGAACGGGCCAGTCCTACTGCCACGTTCTGACACGCCGTCGTCTTTCCGACGCCGCCCTTCAGGTTACAGAAACCTATGATCAGCAAGTGATTCCCCTCCTCAAGAACGGCGGACCTCGGAAGAGGCGTGGAAATTATTTTCCCTGCCCGGACGCCTCGGCATCAGTGCTAGTGGGGGCGGCACTCTCGATATGTTTGAGAAACGCCTCGACCTCCGCGTTGGTGTGGGCGGCCAGGCTCTCCCGGTACTTCGCCGCCGCCTCCTGGACACGCCCCTGATTGTAAAGAAGGTTGGCCTCCTTGATCAATTTGTTGGCGACCTGGATGGCCTCGTACTCGTTCAGGGAGGTCTCCAGCTTCCGTATCAGCTCGGACAGGATCTGATCCTGGGAGATGGCATAGCTCTTGCGGTATTGAGCCAGGGCCTCCCTGTAGCGCTTTTCGCCGTAAAGCTTGTTCCCCGCTATCAGAAAGCGTGCGGCGTCGGACTTCGTCCCGATGCCGAAGTTCTCGGGGGCGCGTATGTCCGCGCTCCCGGGAAGCCGGACGGTCCTCTCCAGCACGTCGATACGCTTCTGTGCCTCGGGGGACGGCCACATAGCCATACTCTCTCGATACCTCAGCAGAGCTTCGGGCTCATGTCTTTTCTTTTGTAACTCGCTTCCCTCCCGGAGGAGGGCCGCAGCCTGCCTCTTGCGCTGGCCGACGATCTCCTCGAGTTCCTTCACATGCTGGGCCAGAGCCCCGTCGGGGTTGTGCTCCAGGCTGGCCTTGTAGCTCTCGATGGCCTCGACGAGCTTCCCCTTCCGCTCGAGGGAACTTCCCGTGCCGGCGAGCTTGTCCGCCTCGGCGATGAGCTCCAGGCGCCGGGAAATGCGGGATATCCGCTCCTCGACTGCCTGGGATGGGACCAGCGCCTGAGACTGATTGTAGTACTCCAGCGCCTCCTGGATCTGTCCCTCCTGGTCGTAGGCCGCAGCCGTATCCTTCAGCCACTCCGCCTTCTGATTCCTGACCCGGAGAGCGTCGAGCTCTGCCTCGAGCTCCTTGATGCTCGTCTCGCCCTCGGGCATGGGCCACACGACGTGGGCTCGTCGGAAGGTCTTCAGCGCGTCAGCGAGGAGGTCCTTTCCCCTCTGTTCGGCGCCCTTCTTCTGGAGCTCGAGGGAGCGGAGGACCCGGTCGTAATTGGCGCTCATGACCTTGACCCCCTCCGCGATATCGGGGTCCTCGGGGACCTTGGACGTGGCACGCCTTGCCAGCTCCATTCCCTCGGAGTAGCGGCTTTGGGTCCACTGCGATTGGGCCTCCAGCCAGTCCATCCAGCCTGCCTTGTGGCGTGCCGAGTCCTCGATGCGGGAGGACGGAACGGTGACGGAGACGATGCGGGAGGCACGCCCCAGTAGGACCCCCGCATCGTTGAAGACCTGGACGGAGAGCTCGGAATCCCCGATCTCGCTGCGGGTTATCGTGGTCTGGGAGGTGTCGCTGCTCAGAATAGACGTCGAGGCATCGGAGGTCCAGGAGTAGTGCAGTTCTCCACCGTAGGGGGGGGTGAGACTGGCCTCGAAACGGATGGGGCGGTTGCTGGCCAGTTCCGTGGTGGGACGGTCCTCCTTGGCCTGGATATCCCAGAGCATGAGAGGTTCCTCCTCCTCCAGCTTCTCGATCTCCACCTCGAAGTAGCGCGGGGTGAGCCCGAGCTTCGCCGTGGTCAGGATCTGCCCGCCTGGATCCTTGGCGACAGCCTCCACGTCAATGGCCGATGTGTTGATCGGGGTAAACGCGCACTCGGCCCCCCCGTTTCTCAGCAGGACGGATTTGACGTCGCCACTGACGGACCACTCGAATAGAGGCCTCTGTGAGAGGAGCGAGCCCTGCAGGGACAAAACGATCTCCTGTCCGACATAAGCATCTCCCCCCTGGACTATCTGAAGATCGGCGGCGTGGGCAGCGTTGGAAAAAAGACACACGACGGATATCAGGATCCAGAGGCCATGCAAAAAATAAAACGCTGTTTTTTGATATCTCACAAAGACTCCTCCTGCTGGGGCTCTATGAGCCGCAGCCCTTTCTCAAGGTTGTACTTTGCCCGGTTTTACGTTTCCCGGAGCGGTCCGGATCCGATTTGGAGTATCCCCGTCCTTCTCGGAATCCGTACATTCAGCTTCGACACTCCCGATTCCATCTCTAGGAGCCATTTGATTTTACGCTATTTTCAGTGAAAATCCAACCGTTGTTCGTCCGACACGTTGTTCTTCTGATGCATCGTCCTTCCGCCGTAAGGACTGTGGTAAAGTATGCAGAGTCCCCACGGCCGAGTGGGCGTTTCGTCGCACGGATCGTGGATTTTCTTGATTGTAAATTATTGTAAATTTCTGTTGGAGGAGAGGCCCCTCGTCGAGGCGGCCGTTTATCCTAAGGAGGAGTGGGAGAATGCTGCCCTTCAGGTACTCGCGCCCTCGGTTCACCCCGAGGGGGGAGCGCATTTATGATCTGATGCTGAGTCTCGTGGCCATCCCCAGCATCACAGGGTCCGACGGAGGGGAGAACCAGTGCGCCCAGTTCCTGTACAACCGGCTCGCCCGCATTCCTTATTTCAGGGAGAACCCGGATGGCCTGCGCCTGGTGCGGCTGGAGGGGGACCCCTTGGACAGGAGGGCGGTCCTCGCCCTCCTCAGGGCGGCTCGCCCGACCCGGAGGACGGTGATCCTGACCGGACATTTCGATGTCGTCGATACCGACGTCTGCGGCCCGCTGCGCCCCTGGGCGTTCGACCCCGAGGCCTATACGAGCCGCGTCGGCGGGCTCGAGCTGCCCGATGACGCGAGGTGCGACCTCGAATCGGGAAATTACCTTTTCGGCCGGGGCGTGTCCGATATGAAGACGGGGGTTGCCGTCAATCTGTGCTTTCTAGAGGACTGTGCGGCCGAGCGGGAGGCGCTGGACTTCAACGTCCTGCTCTGGCTGGTCCCGGACGAGGAGGGGGACTCCGCCGGGATGAGGCTGTCCCTTCCGGCCCTCCTGGACCTTCGGGAGAGGGAAAACCTCGAGTTTGCCGTCTGCGTCGACACGGAACCCGTACTGAGCAACGATGGGCCCGGGATATACTTCGGCACGATCGGCAAGGTCATGCCTTTCTTCCTGTGCGTCGGAAGGGAGACCCACGTTGGCAGCTATGGGGAGGGGATGAACTCGACCCTCATAGCCTCCTGCCTGAACCTCTCGATCGAGGGGCGCGGGGCCGAGAGCTTCGGAGGAGAAACCTTCTCACCCGATTGCTGCCTGAGGCTGCGTGACCTTCGGGAGCGCTATGCCGTGACGCTTCCCGAGCGTACGGTGGTCTATTACAACTGCCTGACCGTGAACCGGACACCGGCGTCGATCCTGGCGGACATGAAGGCCAGGGCCGGCCGGGCGCTTCGGGATGCCTTCGAGCGCCTGGGATGCGAGGGCCGGCCTGTCCGGGTGCTGGATGTCGATGAGCTCCTGAGAAGGGCGGCCGCCGCGGCGGGGGTGTCTCGGGAGCGCCTGACGGACGAGATCCTGCCCCGCATCTTTGCAGCGGACGAACGGGACCGCAACGTCGAGTTCCTCTCGCTGCTGATGGATAGGGCAGGGGAAAAGGGACCTCTGGTTGTCGTGGGGTTTCTGCCGCCCTACTATCCTGCCCGGATCAACGAGGGACGGACGCCTCGGGAGCGGGCCATCCGAAACGCCGCCGGGGCGGTGCGGAGGAGCCTTGCAGACCGGGGGCTGGAGTTCACGGAGGTCGAGATCTTTCAGGGGATCTCGGACCTGAGCTACACGGGCTTCCACGGTGGGGAGGACGACATCGCGCCCCTGGCGGCCAACATGCCCCTGTGGGGCCGCGGCTATTCCATACCCCTCGAGGGCCTGAGGTCCCTCGATATCCCCTCCGTCCTTCTCGGGCCCATCGGGGCTGATGCCCATAAACTCACGGAACGGGTGGAGCTGCGTTATTCCATGGACATACTCCCGGAGGTGCTCGGGGAATTTCTGTCGCTTGCCGCGCTGGAGGACGACCCAAGGCAGGAGCGCTCTCCCGAGAAATAGAGCCCGATATCTTTCGTTCCAGGCTTTTTTGAGTTAAAATGGAAGGAAGCGGGGAATTGGAGTATTCGGGGCTGGCCGACCTCGAAGGAGCTCCTTGCACTTTGCGGCGATGCCCTGCGTGCACTTGATGTTCCGTAAGGAAAGATGAAACGCGTTGCCGTGGTTTCTTGTTCGCAACCTCTGCAAGGCGTAGGGTAAAATCCTCACTTTTGTTGTACTTATCTGCGCTGGAATGCAACGAAGGCAGGAGATCCTGCCATTTTTGCGGAGGTGAACCGGGATGCGGCTTCTGACCCGATCCGATTTCGACGGATTGATGTGTGCGGTACTTCTCAAGGACCTGAACCTTTTTGACGAAAAACTGTTCGTTCATCCCAAGGACATGCAGGATGGACTTATTGACGTCACGACCGACGACATCCTGGTGAACATCCCCTATGCCCCGGGCTGCGGCATGTGGTTCGACCACCACACCAGCGAGGATGCGCGAGGATTGATGCATCAGTACAAGTACGTCGGCGCCTCCTGGCCCGCACCCAGCTGTGCGCGGGTCATCTACGAATACTACGGCGGGGCCAAGGGACGCCTCGTCCGTTTCGACGGTATGGTGGCGGATGCCGACAAGTGCGACTCCGCTCACTTTTCCAGGGAGGAGGTCCTGGACCCGCAGGGGATGGTCCTCCTTTCCTTTATCATGGACCCCAGGACCGGCTTCGGGCGCTATCGCGACTTCCGCATCTCCAATTATCAGCTGATGGACTGCCTGATAGACCATCTTCTGGTCATGCCTATAGACGAGATCATGCAGCTCGAGGACCTTCAGGAGCGGGTGCGCCTCTATGAGGCCCACCGCGAGCCCTTCGAGAAGATGATGAGGGATCATTCCCGTGCCGAGGGGGCCGCCGTCGTCACGGACCTTCGCGGAATAGACGAGACCTATGTGGGAAACCGGCATATCATCTATGCGCTCTATCCGGATCAGAACGTCTCGGTGCGCGTCTTCGACGGCAGGGAAGGGAAGAACTGCGTTTTCTCCGTAGGATACAGCATCCTGAATCGGACGGCCACCGTGGACGTGGGCAAGCTGATGCTGAAATACGGCGGCGGCGGGCATCGCCGGGTGGGGACGTGTCAAGTCCCCTTCGAGGATGCGGACAGGGTGTTGAACGAGATACTCGAGGAAATCAACTCCCAGAACTGGCAGATGCTGAATATTGCCGGCCTCGAGGAGTTTTGATCCGGCCCGAATTATTCCGAGCCGGGGAGCCTTGAGCTTTCCGTCCTCACGGCGAACGAAAAACGCGGCGGCCTTCCTCTTTTTGAGGAGGCCGCCGCGTCTGCATGCAGCTGTCGGTCAGCACACGGGGTTCTTCACGAACACGCTCCCCTTCGCCTTGCAAATAGGACAGACGTCCGGGGCCGACCCCTCGTGGACGAAGCCGCAGATGGGGCAGAGGTACCAGTCTGCGTCCTTGCCCTTGAGGGCTTCAAGCCCCTCCAGGGCCTTCTTGTAAAGCCCGCCGTGAACCTTCTCCGCCTCGTTGGCGAGGTGAAAGCTCCGTTTTGCAGCCGCGTGCCCCTCGGCCTCGGCATCCTCGATGAAACCGGGATACATGGTGGAGAACTCGTAGGTCTCCCCGTCCAGAGCGGCCTTCAGGTTGCTGGCCGTATCGCCGATCCCGCCCATGGTGCGGAAATGGGCGGTCGCGTGCACCGTCTCCGCGGAGGCGATGGCACGGAACATCCTCGCGACGCCGGGGCACCCTTCTTTGTCCGCCTGATCCGCGAAGGCCAGGTACTTCCTGTTGGCCATCGATTCGCCGGCAAACCCCTCCTGCAGGTCCTTCATAGTCCTCTCGTACATGATGAAACCCCCTTTGTAAGATAAAAAACGTGAAAGATAAAAAACAGGCCCCCCCTCCATCCGCTCCTGTTCGGACGGGAGGGGAGCCCCTTAACGATACTCCATCTCCGCGAAAAAGTCACCAGCCTTGGGAAAGGAGCTTGGGCGAAAAAAACTTGAGGAAGAGATGCCTCCCGGTCTATC
>ERZ772957.854-NODE-854-length-21863-cov-3.702357_pt1 | contig 21863 bp, 18 predicted proteins | sample MGYA00580682_ERZ772957 | MGnify/ENA primary metagenome ERZ772957 (study PRJEB29015, sample SAMEA2737921) | human oral metagenome | biome: human oral; feature: human-associated habitat; material: dental | place: China | collected 2025 ...
CAGGGGAGCAGATGCCTAGGACCTCCACACGCTCGGTGACGACCCAGGTGCGGGTCCGCGATGGCGAGCCCTTCGTCGTGGGGGGGCTCTTCCGGGACAACAAGACGAACGACCGCGTCCGAATACCGGTGCTCGGCCAGCTTCCTATTCTTGGAGAGCTCTTCACCTATCGCTCTAAAGATCGCAGAAAGACCCAGGTCGTCATGCTCGTGGTGCCCCATATTCTGGAGACCCCGGATGTGGCGATGGAACAGGAGGTCGTCCTGACGAAGCGCTGAGACCTCGTTGCTCTTTTTCTTTCCTGAAAGAGAGGTAAGCGTAAGGATGAGGGAGGGATGCCGAGTGGCGGCACTCCCTCATCTTTTTGTCTGGGCCGCAACCTCTGTCAATCTTGACTATGAGGTATAATAAAAAAGATTTTTTAACCCTTTCGCGGCAAAAATGGAGGAATGTTGATGGCTCAGGTAGTGGACACCACCGATTTTTACGTAGGCTTGAAGTTCCGTTGGCAGGACGGCATCTGGGAGATCGTGGACTACGATCATCATAAGATGGGGCGCGGCGGGGCCGTCGTCCGTACCAAGCTGCGCAACGTGGAGTCGGGGGCCACGGTGGAGAACTCCTTCAAGCCGGGGGAGAAGTTCGAGCGGATCATCTACGAGGACAAGCCCGCCCAGTACAGTTACAAGGACGGCAAGGACTACGTCTTCATGGACCTGGCCACGTACGACCAAATGACCCTGACCCCTGAGGTGCTTGGGGATGCCACCAAGTACCTGGTGGAGGATATGGAGATCCAGCTCGAGGTCTTCGAGGGCAGGATCATGGGGATAGAGTTGCCAAAAAGCGTCGTGCTCAAGGTCGTGGACACCCCGCCCAGCTTCAAGGGGGATACGGTATCGGGCGGGGGCAAGCCGGCAACGCTGGAGACCGGTCTCGTCGTCACGGTTCCCGTGTTTGTGGAGCCCGGCGAGGACGTCGTCGTCGATACCCGTTCGGGGCTTTACCTTGAAAGGGCCAAGAAATAGAGCCTCCGCGGCGGCATGTCCCTCGAAAAGGGATTGAGAGGCTTTTGTCCGACCGATGTTCGGGGTTTGAATTCGGGGTTTGAAAAGGGGGCGGAGGATTTGAACGCCAGGGAGCGGATTGCCTACCTGAGAGGTCTTTTGGATTGCATGGAACCAGAAGAGCGGAGTACGAAGGTGTATACCGCTGTGGCCGAGGCTCTGGATGCTCTGTCTCTGGAGCTAGAGGAGCATTCGCGGCAGCTCGAAGGCGTTCGGGAGGCGAGCGAGGAACTTGCGGACGAGATCTACGAGCTGCACGACGCCGTGTACGAGCTGGAGCGGTCCGTCGGTCTGGAATCCGATCAGGATTATGACGATGCGGATGAGGAGGAGTCGGCGGAGAGCTATATCTCCGTCACCTGTCCGTCCTGTGCCTACTCCTTCTATTATCGCTATGAGGAGGGCAAGGAGGAGGACAAGCTCATCTGTCCGGGGTGCGGCGAGGAGATCGACCGCACGGCTTGACCGAAAGGGGAGGATTTCGAGTGGAGCAGACTCAGGAGAACGTCAAGGATGTGGTCGCTTCCCCGGGGGCGCGCTTCGAGGGCAGCGTCCATATCTCCGAGGAGGTGATCGTCGAGCTGACGCGAAAGACGATCCAGGGCATCCCCAACATCCAGACCACGAATACGGGCATCGCGTCCAAGTTCGGACTCGGCCGTAAGGCCGGCGAGGGAGTTCGAGTCGCCGTCGAGGAGGGGAAGGTCCCCTCCATATCCGTCGAGGCCTATGTCCTGGTCAAATACGGGCAGCGCATTCCCGACCTGGCCTGGGACGTTCAAGAGAAGATCAAGGCCAACCTGGAGCGTTACACGGGCTACACCGTCAGTTCCGTCAATATCAACGTCCAGGGAATTTATGCGGACGAGCCCATCCTTCCCGAGGAAGCGGAGGAACCGGTGGTTCCCGCCCCCTCCGAGGGGGAGGCCGTGGAGGAAGTGCTTCGGGAGGAGGGGCACCAGGAAGCGTAAGGGGTGGCTGTGAGGCGGGCCGCACAGGGCGGAGTACACCCTCTTGTTCTTTTTTCGTTTCGTACCGGGGCGTTTTTTCATGACCAGAGGTATTTTTTCGTTTTCCGGGAGTGATGTCATCGTGTACTTTTTGTGGAGGCGAACACCGCATGGCAGTATCCGGGTGTCGTATGACGGGATGGCGGACTTTATCCGCCGATTCCTGACGCGAAGATCCCAGTTCTGCAGCTTTGCTCTGAAGGATGGGGAGACGGCGCTGATGACCCTGGTGCTCTCCTCGAAGGATGGAGTCCTCGAAAGCAAGGTGGAAAACCGTTTGAATGCCGTCATGAAGCCTTTGGGTATCGCTTCCTCCGTCATCTGGTCGAGCCAGGGGAGCCCGGAGGAGGAGTGGTGCGAGATTCGTTCCGCCCTGTATCGGAGTCCCTGGGCGTGGATGGTCCTGTCCTCCGCTGTCGCGCTGGTCTTTCTCGCCGGTTGGCGAGGCCTGTTCTGGACCGCTTTCTGGGGAACGTCGGCCTGGTTTCTGGCGAAGGGGGCGGCTTTCCTTCTTTCGAGGCAGAGGGCCTTTGTCCCTTTTGCCGATCGGAGGTAGTTTTTGTCCCATACTCGAATGGCACAGGCCCGGCGCCGTGCCCGGGAACTCGCGGTTCAGCTCCTGTACTCTCTGGGCAATCGGTCCGACCAGAGTGTCGACGTGGCGTTGGATCTTTTTTGCGGCGAGGGGGGCGTTGCGGAGCCCGATCCTCCCGAGGTCAAGGAGTATCTGCGATTCCTGGCCCGAGGAGCCTGGATGCACCGCGGCGAATCGGATGACGTCCTTCTGCACGTGATTACGGGATGGCGGCCGGAACGTATCGTCTCCGTGGACCGCGCCGTACTCCGTCTTGCCGTGTTCGAGGGGTTCCTGGAGCGTTCTGTGCCCTTCGCCGTTGCGATATCGGAGGCTGTGGACATCGCCCAGACCTTCGGCACCGAGGACTCGGGGCGTTTTGTCAACGGCGTTTTGGCGCGCGTGGTCCGGCACCTGATCCCGGAGTCGGAGAGGAATAAAAAAAGCGCGGGGAAAAAGCGCGGGGAAGGACAGGATCATGGCCCCTCGGAGGCCGGAACGCTCCCAGCTGACCGTTGACGAACTGACCCTCTACATCCAGGGGCTTTTCCTCTCGGACCTCATGCTCAAGTCCCTGATCGTGGCGGGGGAAATCGCCGAGTTCAAAAGACACACAAGCGGCCATTGCTACTTCACGCTTCTGGGGAAGGAGAGCAGGGTCGCTTGCGCTATCTTCAAGCAGTACGCGGGCTTCCTTCCCCGCTGGCCCGAAAACGGCGACAGCGTGCTGGTGGAGGGGAGCGTGGGCGTCTATCCCCAGAGGGGCGTTTACCAGCTCTATGCGAAGCGCATCATCCCCGTTGGGGCTGGGGCCATCGACAGGGCCCGTCAGGAGTTGAAGGCACGGTTGACCCAGGAGGGGCTTTTTCGCCCCGAGCTGAAGCGTCCCGTTCCCGCCTACCCCGAGCGTGCGGCCATCGTTACCTCCGCGACCGGGGCGGCCCTGAGGGATGTTCTGCGTATCGCCTCGCGGCGCTATCCGCTCTGCGAGGTGTTGATCATCCCGGCTCAGGTCCAGGGTGTGGAGGCACCGGAGGGGATCGTTCGCGCCCTTGCGCGCGCTGCGCTTCTGGAGCGGCTGGATTGCGTTCTGCTGGTACGCGGCGGAGGGAGCCGGGAGGACCTGGTCCCCTTCGACGACGAACGTGTGGTCCGCGCCGTGCGTTCCTGTCCGGTCCCCGTCGTGAGCGGCGTGGGGCATGAGATCGACGAGACGTTGTGCGATCTGGCCGCCGACCTGACCGCCTCGACGCCCTCCGCCGCTGCGGAGCTGGTCTTTCCCGACCGGGGACAGATCCTGGAACGTCTGGTGCTGGTCCGTTCCCATATGGTGGGGGCCGTCCGCCGGCGTCTTGCGGAGGGGGAAAAGCGCTGCGGCGCTTTCCTCGAGGCTCTGCATTCCCATGTCTCCCGTCGTCTGGGGGAGGCGGAGGCGGAGCTCTCGTCCCGTTACCTGCGCCTCTTCTCCGGGATGCGGCTCGGTGTGTCGGAGGCGAGGAACGCCCTGTCCGTCCGCTCGGCATCCTTGGATGCCCTCTCCCCGCTGGGGGCCCTGGCGCGGGGGTTCGTGACCTGCGAGCGTAACGGTAAAAGGCTGGTTTCGGTGCGGGAGGTCTCCCATGGGGACAGGCTGGAGGTCCGGTTCGCCGACGGCAGGGTGGAGTGTGCAGCGGAAGATGTGAAGGAGGAAGGTCCTTGAGGACGATAGATTCGGTCGAATGGATTGAGGCGGATGGAGCACTAAGGCTTCTGGACCAGCGGGCCCTTCCGGGCGGGGAGGCTTATGTCGTCTGCCGTACCGTCGAGGATGTCGCCCTTGCCATCGAGAACATGACGGTGCGCGGGGCCCCGGCCATAGGGATCGCCGCCGCCTACGCCGTATCCCTGGCGACGCCGGAGGGGCGGGGAGCCGTAAAGGAGGCCCTCCTCCGCCTCGCGCGGACGCGTCCCACGGCGGTCAATCTTTTCGAGGCATTGAACCGGATGCGAGCGATCCTCGAGGTGGAGCCCTCTTTGGAGGGGAAGGGGCTTGCGGGCCTGTTGCTGGATGAGGCCCTTCGCATCCATGAGGCCGACGTCGAGGCGAACCGGAGGATGGGAGCCTATGGGGCGGAGTTGCTTCCGAGGACGGCCGTGGTCCTGACCCACTGCAACGCGGGGGCCATCGCGACCGGAGGCCATGGGACCGCGCTGGGGGTGTTGCGTTCGGCCCGGGAGGCCGGAAAGACCGTTCGCGTTTATGCGGACGAGACACGTCCGCTCCTGCAGGGGGCGCGCCTGACTGTTTGGGAGCTGGCCAGGGACGGGTTCGACGTCACCCTGATCGCGGACGGGATGGCCGGGGCTCTGATGCGTACGAAGCGAGTCGATGCCGTCATCGTGGGGGCGGACCGCATCGCGGCCAACGGGGACACGGCCAACAAAATTGGGACCTATGCCCTGGCGGTGCTCGCCGCGGCGCATGGGGTCCCTTTTTACGTGGCTGCGCCCTGGAGCACCTTCGACCTTGCTCTGCCCGACGGGTCGGGCATTCCGATCGAGGAGCGGTCGGAGGAGGAGATGCGCGGTCTGCCCAACGGGCAGCGCGTGCCCGAGGCCGTGAGGGTCTGGAACCCGGCTTTCGACGTGACCCCGGCCCGTTACATCTCGGCCATTGTGACCGAGCGGGGGGTCTTTCGCCCGCCCTACATGTTTTCTTAAATGAGTCTTTTTGATTCGGGATTCCCAAGGGACAAGTCCCTTGGGTGGGGGGGATGGGGGCGAAGCCCCCATGAAGTTTTTGCCTGGATTTTTGACTTTGGAGGGATCGTTTTGGAGAAGTATCACGTTGCGGATATGGCGTTAGCGGAGCATGGCTGGAACAAGATCGTTTGGGCCTGGCAGTATATGCCGTCGCTCCAGTTCCTGTACAACAAATACAAGGATGCGCAGCCCTTCAGGGGGGCGACGATCGCCGCATGCCTTCATCTGGAGGCGAAGACGGCCAATCTGTTGCTGACCCTCTCCCATCTGGGGGCTACGGTCGCCGCCTGTGGCAGCAATCCGTTGTCCACCCAGGATGACATCTGTGCGGCCCTCGCGGATAAGGGCGTGCACGTCTACAGCCACCGAGGCATGTCCACTGAGGAGTACTTCGGTTACGTGCGCACCGTCCTGGGTTATAAGCCGAACGTCATCGTGGACGACGGGGCCGACCTCGTGGCCACGATTCACCAGGAGATGCCGGAGCTGATCCCGGGCATCCTGGGCGGCTCGGAGGAGACGACCTCCGGCGTCAAGCGCCTGAGGGCCATGGCGAACGAGCGTATTTTGAAGTTCCCCATGATTGCGGTCAACGACGCGCTCAGCAAGTACCTGTTCGACAACCGTTACGGGACGGGGCAGTCGGTGTGGGACGGCTTCGTTCGCACCACGAACATGGTTGTGGCTGGCAAGACGGTCGTCGTGGTCGGCTACGGCTGGTGTGGGCGGGGCGTCGCCATGCGGGCGGCCGGACTGGGGGCCAGGGTGATCGTGACGGAGGTCGATCCTCACAAGGCCTGCGAAGCTTTGATGGACGGCTTCGACGTGATGAGCATGGAGCAGGCGTCCCGGGTCGGGGATATCTTCCTGACCCTGACGGGCAACATCCACGTTATTCGCAGGGAGCACTTCGAGCTGATGAAGAACGGCGCCGTTCTGGGCAACGCGGGGCACTTCGACGTGGAGATCAGCAAGCCGGACCTCGCGGCCCTGGCGGACCGTGTGGAGCATCTGCGCGACAACATCGACACCTACGTCCTGAAGGATGGCCGCAGGCTGAACCTGCTGGGCGAGGGGCGCCTGACGAACCTGGCCTGCGCGGACGGGCACCCCATCGAGATCATGGACCTGAGCTTCTCGCTCCAGCTGGAGTCCGCGCTGCACGTCTACACCCACAAGATGGCCCCCGGGCTGTATGCTGTGCCCGAGGAGACGGACCGCGCCGTCATGGAGTCGAAGCTGGCGGCCCTGGGCATTAAAATCGACACGATGACGGAGGAGCAGGTCGAGTATATGAAGAGTTGGGTAGAATGAATCCATTTCGAAATCACCCGTATACTGCGTTGTTTTTGCTCGCCTCGCTCAACGTACTTTTTTGTACGCCGTCACTTCGGCTCGCAAAAGCCGCCTTGTCTACGGATGATTTGGAAATGGATTAGCAAACTGCATCTCTTGGGGTGGATTTGGCGATAGAGGAGGCATTCGAGATGGCGACGCTGTTCAAGGATGTGCTGATGCTGGACGGGGGAGGGGAGCGGGCGAAGCGTGGGCACCTGCTCGTCTCCAAGGGAAGGATTACCCAGGTCCTGGGCATCGGCGAGACGCCGCCGGGGGCAGACAAGGTCGTGGCCGGGCATGGGCGGATGGCTGTGCTGCCCGGCTTCGTCAACGCGCACACCCATGCGGCCATGACGCTTCTGAGGGGGCTCGGCGAGGAAGCGCCCCTGATGGAATGGCTGCAGAAGAAGATCTGGCCCGTCGAGGAAAAACTGACGTCCGACTACATCTACTGGGGGACCCTGTCGGCCATCCTGGAGATGCTTGCCTGTGGGACGACCTGTTTTGCCGATATGTACTTCGAGATGGACCGCGTGGCCGAGGCGGCCCTGCAATCGGGTATCCGCGCGGCGCTTTGCCGCGGCATCACGGCGGGGCCTCCCGGCAAGGTGCAGCGCTCTTTGAAGGAGAACCTGGAGCTTGCGGAGCGTTGGCATGGTCGGGAGGGGCTGTTGACCGTCCAGCTGGGGCCTCACGCACCCTACACCGTTCCCGTCGGGGACATGGAGGCGATCGTCGGGACGGCCCGGGAGCACGGGCTGGGGGTGCATTTCCATTTCCTGGAGACGGAATGGGAGCTGAACTACATCCGGGACGAGCTCAAGATGGACCCGGAGCGGTATCTCGAGGCGATGGGGCTGCTCTCGACCCCCGGGACGGTGCTGGCCCACGCGGTCTGGCTGGACCCGGCCCTCGCAGAGCGTCTGGACCTCTCCCGTGTGACGCTGGTCCACAATCCCTGCAGCAACCTCAAGCTGGGCAGCGGGGTCATGCCCCTGCAGTCGTGGCTGGGCCGGGACGTCGGCCTTGCCCTCGGCACGGACGGCGCCTCCAGTAACAACCGCCTGGACATCTGGGAGGAGATGCGAACCGCCGCGCTGCTTCATAAAGGGGTGGGGCGGGACCCCACCTGCGTCCCGGCACTGGACGTGCTGCGCATGGCGACCTACGAGGGGGCGCGTGCGTTCGGCTTCACCCGGAAGGGCATGATCCGAGAGGGCTGGGTGGCGGACCTCGTCCTGGTGGACTTGGACCGGCCGCACTACATCGGGGTGGACGAGGAGAACCTGGCTATGTACGTCGTCTATGCGGGGAGCTCCGCCGATGTCGTCGGGACGATGGTGAACGGAAAGTGGCTCTATCGCGGCGGGGACTACCCCACGCTCGACAGCCGGGAGGTCGTGCAGAAGGCCCGAGAGGCCCGAGAGGCCATAACCCGCTGAGCGGCGGCAGCGCACGAACGGGATAAGAGACGGCCCTTCCCCTCAGGCGGGAGGGGCCGCCTTTTCTGGATGCCCGGCCCTCCCGGCCACGTATCCGGTGCTCCAGCAGATCTGGAGGTTGAACCCGCCCGAGGGGCCGTTCAGGTCCAGAACCTCTCCGGCGAAGTAGAGGTTGTCGCAGAGCTTCGAGCGCATCGTCCCGGGCTCTATCTCCTTCAGGGACACCCCGCCGCGGGTGACGATGGCGTGGTTGAAGCCCCAGAGTCCGTTGATGGTCAGGACGATGTTCTTCAGCAAGGCCGCGAGGTCCGATCGCTCCTCCGGGGAGACGTAGGCCGCGGGCTTGTCCGAAGGGACGTCCGAGAGCTCCAGGATCAGCGGGATGAGCGGCCCCGGAACCAGGCCGCGCAGCGCCCCTGCGAAGAGGAGCCCGGAGCGCTGCTCGAGGTCGCGTGCCACGCGGTCCGTGAGCTGCCGCAGGTCCAGCGCCGGCTTCAGGTCGATGGAAAACCGCACCGTCCCCCTGGCCATCCAGTCGGGGACGCGGGAGCTGAGCTCCATGACGATGGGGCCGCTGACCCCGAAGTTCGTGAACTCCATCTCCCCGAAGCGTTCCTCGGCCTTTTCCCCGTTCACCGTCACGGTGAGGCGGACGTTGCGCAGGTTGTAGCCCCGCGCCAGTTTGACCCAGGTCTCCTGCGTCCTAACGGGGACGAGGGCCGGGGTCGGCTCCACCACCGTATGCCCCGCCTGGGCCGCGAAGCGGTAGCCGTCCCCGGTGGAGCCCGTCCTGGGGTAGGATTTTCCGCCCGTCGTCACGATGTAGCGATCGGCCTCCAGCTCCTCTATCGCCGTGACGAGGCGCTCGACGCGCCCGTTCCTGATCTTCAACGAGCGGACCGGCGACTCCCTCAGGATGCGCACCCCGCCCTTCTTGCAGAGGATCAGGAGGGCGTCCAGGACACGCTGCCCCCCGCCCTCGGCGGGGAAGACCCGCCCCCCCCGTTCCGTGACCGTCCGAATCCCGAGAGAATGGAAGAACTCGATGGTTTGGGACGGCCCAAGGCGGCTGAAGGCCGAGTGCAGGAAGCGGCCGTTCTCCCCGTAGCGCGAGAGGAACGCCGCGACGTCCGGCTCCGCGTTGGTGATGTTGCAGCGCCGCCTGCCGGCCAGCAGAAGCTTTTCCCCCAGCGAGGCGTTCTTCTCGACCAGCAGGACGCGCTCGCCGACGGCTGCGGCCTGTCCCGCCGCCATCAGTCCCGCAGGGCCGCCCCCGATGACGATCGTATCGAAGCGTTCCACGGTCAGCCCTTCTTTCTGTGGGACCCGGAGTCCGCCCCCTCGGACTCCGTCCTCTCCAGCTGTTCGCGGAGGATGGAGCCCATCGAGAGGTCGGGCTTGTCGTCCCGTTCCCCTCGCCGCCGGGTCGCCGGAGAGCCGCTGCCCCGTGCCGCCCTTCCGTCCCCCTCCCCGAGGTCCGATTTTCTGAGGGACAGGGCGATGCGTTTGCGCGGCTCGTCCACCTCGAGGACCGCTGCGCGGACCTTCTGCCCGGGCTTGAGGTGGGCCTGCGGGTTCTCGACGAAGGTGTCGGCGATGCGGCTGACGTGCACCAGTCCGTCCTGGTGAACGCCGATGTCTACAAACGCTCCGAAAGCGGTGACGTTGGTCACGATCCCCGGAAGCACCTGCCCAACCCGAAGGTCCTTGATCTCGTGAACATCGGGGTCGAAGGCGAAGACCTCGAAGGCGGAGCGGGGGTCGCGCCCGGGTTTCTCGAGCTCCTGGAGGATATCCCTGAGGGTGGGCAGCCCTGCCGTGTCCGAGACGAAGCGCTCGGGCTCGATGCGGGCCCTGTGCTCCGGGGAGGTCATGAGGTCCCCGACCGTGCAGGAGAGGGCCTGAGCCATCCGGTTGACGGTCTCATAGTTCTCGGGGTGGACGGCGCTGGCGTCGAGCGGGTTCTCACCGCCGAGGATTCTCAGGAAGCCGATGGACTGCTCGTAGGTCTTTGGGCCCAGACGAGGGACCTTCCTCATGGCCTCGCGGCTGGGGAAGGGGCCATTGGCCTCGCGGTACTTGACGATCTGCGCGACGACCTGCCGGTTCAGCCCGGAGACGTAGGAGAGGATCTCGGGGCTGGCCGTGTTGACGTTTACCCCGACGGCGTTGACGCAGTGGATCACCACGTCGTCCAAAGCCTGTTTGAGCTCCTTCTGGTCCACGTCGTGCTGGTACTGTCCCACACCGATGGACTTCGGGTCTATTTTGACCAGCTCGGCCATGGGGTCCATCAGACGGCGCCCGATGGACACGGCGCCGCGCACCGTGACGTCGTGATCGGGGAACTCGCGCCGCGCGACCTCGGAGGCGGAGTAGACGGATGCGCCGCTCTCGTTGACGGAGGCGACGACGACCTCGGGCGGAAGGCCGAGCCCGCGCACGAAGGACTCCGTTTCCCGTCCCGCCGTTCCGTTGCCGACGGCGATCGCCTCGATGGCATAACGTTCCACCAGTCTGCGCAGCGTCTCGGCCGCGGCCTCGCGCTGCCGCTCGGACGCATGGAGGTAGATCACGGTGTCGTACAGCAGGTTGCCCTGGGGGTCCAGGCAGACGACCTTGCAGCCGGTCCGTATGCCGGGGTCGATGGCGAGCGTCGCCCTCTGCCCCATGGGGGCGGACATGAGCACCTCGCGGACGTTGCCGGCGAAGACCCGGATTGCCTCGGCGTCCGCCCGTTTCTTCAGGGCCCCCCGCAGCTCGTTCTCCATGGAGCCCCTCAGGAGGCGCCGGTAACCGTCCTCGGCGGCGTCGGCCACGAGGCGGGATGCGGGTCCCGTCCCGTGGACGAAACGGCGCTTGAGGATGGAGAGGGCCTCCTCCTCCGGGGGAACGGCGCTCAGGGACAGAAAACCCTCCCGCTCCCCGCGGAGGATCGCCAGCACGCGGTGCGAGGGCATCGCGGAGGCGGGCTCCCTCCAGTCGAAGTAGTCCCGATAGTTCGCCCCCTCCTCCTCCTTGCCCTTGACGCAGGAGCTGGAGAGGACGGCCTTGCGGGCGAAAAGACGGCGCGTCTCCTGACGCGCCTCGGGGTCCTCGCTGAACCGTTCGGCCAGGATGTCCATGGCCCCGGCCAGCGCCTCCTCGGCGGAGGCGACCCCTTTGACCTCGTCGACGAAGGGCAGTGCCGCCGACGAGGGTTCGAGCGTATCGGACTGGGCCAGGAGCAGGTCCGCCAGGGGCCTCAGCCCCTTCTCGGCGGCGATGGAGGCCCGCGTCCTGCGCTTGGGACGCCAGGGCAGGTAGACATCCTCCAGGCCCGTCAGGGTACGGGCCTCCAGGACGGAGTTCCTGAGCTCGTCGGTAAGGAGCTCCCGTTCGGCCAGGGACTCGAGGATGGCAGCCCGGCGCTTCTCCAATTCGGCCATCCTCTCGCTCCGGTCTCGTATCGCGGTGATGACGGTCTCGTCCAGCGAGCCGGTGGCCTCCTTGCGGTAGCGGGCGATGAAGGGAACGGTGCATCCCTCCTCGAAGAGGGCCAGTACGGACCGAACCTGCGAGCCCGTCAGCTTCAGCTCCTTCGAGATCTGTTCCGGGATGTCGATGGAGGGGTTCAATGCCTCCGCTGCCATCCGAATCATCTCCTTCCTCACGGTTCCTTTTATTGTGCGGAGGACGGGGCCGCCGTCCGGTCCGTACCCGGCATTATAATACGTGCTTCCGGGATAGCCAAACGGTTTCCGTCCCGATATTTTCGCTTGACAGACCCGTTCCGTTTGGGATATAAGTGACGTGTTCGACGAAAGGCCTTCATGGAAGGATTTCATTGCAGGGGATAGTTTGTCCGGCTGGGCGCTATGCCTGGGGAGCGGGCAGGTGAGGACAGCCGATGAAGGGGAGAGAGAACATAAAGGTATTCGGAAAAAATATCGTCGTCGTCGCCCTCTTTGTGGGGCTGACCGTAATGAGCGTTTTTTCGTTTTCCTCCGTTCAGGTCGTACGCGGCAACGCCCGCACCGTCAATCATACGGGGCTCGTCCGGGGCCTGGGACAGAGGCTGGTTAAATGGGAGCTGGCGGGGAGAAGGAACAGTGCTCTGGAGTCCAGGCTCGACAGGGTCATCGAGGACCTGGAGGTGGGGCAGAGCGAGGACGGTCCGCTTGGTTTCGCCGATCCCGCCTATCAAAGGGGCCTGGAGGGCGTTCGGGCTCAATGGAGGGAGCTCGAGGCCGCCATCGGGGAGGCCCGGCGAACTGGGGAGACGGGAGCCCTGTTCGATCTGAGCGAGAGCTTCTTCGAGACCGCCGATACCTTGACCGGCATCGCGGAGCGCCTTTCGGAGCAGAACGCCGATTTGACCCTGTCCCTGAGGACGATCCTGCTCGCCGTAGCGGGGGCGCTGCTCGTCTGTTTTCTGCTGCAGGCGTGCGAGTCGATGCAGCTTTTGTATCAGAACAGATTCCTCAAGGAGAAGGCCACCAGGGATCCGACGACCTCCCTGCCCAACCGCTGGTCCTGTGATCTCCAGATCGAAAAGTACCGCAACATGTCCCCCTTGCCCGACCTGATGTGCTTCATAGCCGACCTGAACAACCTGAAGAAGGTCAACGACACGCTCGGCCATGCGGCAGGGGATCGCCTGATCGTCGCGTTTGCCCGCATCCTGGCGGATGCCGCGGCCCCTTATGGGTTCGTGGGGCGCAACGGAGGCGACGAGTTCCTGGGGTTTTTCGAGAAAAGCGCTCCCGAACAGCTGCGCTGTTTCCATGAAAGGCTCCTCAAGAGCGTGGAACGCTACAACGAGACGAACGACGAGTTCTCTATCCGGTTCGCGTTCGGCGGGGTCCTGTCCTCCGAATTGGAGGACGCCTCGGTCTACACCCTGATCAATATGGCCGAGCAGAGGATGTACAGGGACAAGGCGGCGGCCAAGCGGGCGGAGTCCTTAGATCCCGGAGATCCAAAACAACAGCAGCGACAGGGGAATTAGCACGAGCATACCCAGCCCGAGTGCGTACCGAAGCCGTTTTCGCATCGTGCGCATCTCGTCCCGCAGCGCCTCCAGGCGCCGGCTCCATTGCACGCTGCAGTCGGCCAGCTCTCGTTCCAGTGCCTCGCGGAGCGCCCGGGCTATGGCTTCCCGAGTCTCGCTCTGAAGCTCGGCCAGCTCCATCGAGAGCGCGTTCAGCTCCTGGCTCTGCGCCTGGTTGTGGGCCCGCAGCAGCCCCTCCCAGGCCGGGATCCGGTTCTCCATGAGATCCAAAAGGGGGGCCTCCCGGTCCGGAGGAAGCTCATCGCCCTCCTCCTCCTCATCGGAGGGCGATGGGTCAGGGAGGGACGATGCAGGAACCCGCTGGAGCTCCGCGATGTTCTCGACCGCGTCCCCCAGTTTCGACATCGCTTCCTCCAGCGAGGCGATCCTGCGGTTCGTGTCCTCCAGGGAATGGGCAAGCGCCTCCCAGCGCTCGAGGTCCCCCTCCGGCTTGGTATTCGGCCTCGCTGCGAGCTCGGATACCGCCTCCCCTATCCTCCGCCATGCCGCGTCCTTCTCCCTGTCCTCCAGGGTGCGGAGGGCGGACAGCTCCTCCTTGAGCGGCGGCAGCAGCCTGGCGGCGAGCTCCGATACGATGCGGGCGCTGGCGTGATCGAGGGGGGGATTCCTCCCGGTTCCAGTCTCCAACCTCCCGGTCTCCGCGGGTTTTCCCGGCTCCATTTCCATGAATAAAATCCCTCCGTCCTTAACAATTTTACTTCGTCGATTTCCCTTCCTGTTTTCCGCCTTCTCCAGAGGAGGCGCCTTTATCAGACTTTTGAGGTTCCGGTTCGAGGAGGCGCAGGGAATCGGCCCTCATCCTCTCCCGTATCTCCCGGAGCGCCGTGCGCAACCGGTGCTCCGTCAGGGGAGGCGCGAAGTCCAGGCCGCTCTCGCGCCACAGGTCGAGCAGCGTCTCCAGGTCCCCGTCGGAGGAATCCGCGCCGATCTGGCGGCCCAGGGCAATGAAGTCCGTGTAGCGGGGATCGTAGTTCTCGTGGACGAACCAGTCCATTCGGCCGCGGAAGCCGCGCAGCCGGGTGAATGCGGCCATGCGATCGGGGACGTCCAGGACGAGGTCGGGCAGCCGGGTCGCGAAGAGCGCACCGTGGGCCGACGCGGCGATCCAGTCCGGGACGCTCGCGAGGGCCGAAGCGTAGGGGGAGCGGGCGAGGTCCGAGAGTCCGGAGTCCACCCGGGCGATGTCCAGGTGCACGACGGGCAGCCACTCCCCGAAGAGATCGTCCCAGTCCACGTCCAGCATGGCCTCTTCCCTGAAGGCGTCGGAGGGGGCGATGAGCACCTCCATGTCGTCCAACGAGGAGGAGGGCGCCCTCAGGAGCGCGTGGGGCATGGCGGGCGGGAGTCGGCCGCAGAAGAGCCATTCACCCTCCCCGATCTCCCGGCCCTCCGGAGTCCTGGGGACATCGGTCAGCGAGGCGTCGTGGGCGAGGCGCGAGAGCAGCCGCAGCGAATCGTGACGCCTGAGCCCCAGGAGGACGATGCGGCGGCGTACGCGCAGCGCGGGGAGGGCCAGGAAACGGGTCTGAATGGCCTGCTCCGCGAAGGTCCGAAGGAAAGGGGAGAAGAAATTTTCTCCGATTTCATCTCCGATTGCGCTCTCTGAGGCCGACGTGGGCTCCGGAGGAAGGACGGGTGGCCCCTCGTCCTCCGCCGGCATCGAGCCCTCCAGCTTCAGCCCGTCGATGAGGCGCAGGAGCCTCCGTTCGACCGCCCGCAGCGATGCCGCCGCCTCCCGAAGCGCGGACCTCGAGAGCTCGCGTTCGGCCTTGGAGCGCTTCGTATCCTCGAGGGCCGTTTCCTCCCGGGCCAGCTCCTCGTAGAGGGGGTCGCAGACGGTCTCCCTCATCCGGTTCTCCCACCAGTTCAGATGGGCGTCCAGGACCTCGAGGCGTTCCGTCAGAAGCTGCTTCCATTCCCGTGTCAGCAGCTCCCGGTCGACGGTCTGGAGGACGACCCTTCTGTTCCCGGGCCAGAAGGAGAGTCCCTGGAACCACCCGCGGGTTCGCACCTCGCTGGCCTGGTGGCGGATGTACCGGTCCAGGTCGGGCAGCTCCGTGCGGAATCCGGGGATGGGGTCCGGCCGGCTGACAGCGGGGGACAGTTCGTGACGGGCAAGCATCTCGCCGCAGAAAGCCCCGGCGCGGTCCATGCGCTCCGTCATCCGCCTCAGGAGCTCCGCCCATTCTCCGTCCCAGCGCAGGCAGCGTTCGCGAAGGGCCTCCGGGGTCCGAATCGTCTCCGCCTCGCGCAGAAAACGGCCGATGATCGGTTCGGGGGCGAGCTCGCGCCTCCACTCGTTGCGGACCGAGGATATCTCGGCACTGATCCAGCGCTGGGCGTCCCGAAGCTCCCGAATTCGCGCGGATTGACGGAGGACCGTCGAGAGGGGCTCACCGCCGTCCGTATCCCTGAGGGCGGAGTCCAGATCCTCGAGGGTGCGCCGCAGGAGGGCTGCGGCCCTTTGCGCCCGAAGCGCGATGCCGTTCTGGAGCAGGCGTTCCCGGAAGGACGCCATCTGGCGGAGCAGCGGTTCGAGGTTCGAGGCCCGCCATTCGGTGGAATCGCGGTCGTAAAAGTACCGCAGGGCCAGTTTGGCGGAGATGGGGATGACGGGGCACTCCGGCCGGTCGGAACGGGCGGCGTCCCCGCGCAGCTCCTGCAGGTAGGCGGCCAGCTTCTGAGCGCGCGAGAGGACGACCCGGCCTCCCTCGAGGTCGTCGCGTTCGAGGTCTATCTGGGTGAGCAGGAGGATCATCCTCTGGCGCGCCTCCAAGACGGTCCTCACCAGCTCGATGTCCGCGGCCTTGAAGGGGCTGCGTATGGAGGAGACGTACAGGACGATGTCCAGGGTCGGGAGGATACGGCGCAGCACGAGTTCGGAGTGCCGGGGCAGCTCGCAGGCGTCGAGGCCGGGCGTATCGACGAGGACCAGCCCCTGGGGGAGGGCGGCGCCCGGGCTGGTCCATTCGATGCGGGCGACCCCGCGCTCGTTGCCGGGGTTCATCCGCTCCGTCGTGAGCTCCTCGAGCTGACGGGAGGTCAGGGCGTCCCCGGAGAGACGTTCGTTCCTGCCGTCCTCGTAGCGGACGTCGACGGCCCTGAGGCCGCCCTTGCGGCAGAGGACCGTTACGTTGGTCGTGGCCCGGGTCTCCTCGGGGAGCAGGCGTTCGCCCATCATCGCGTTGATCAGGGTGGACTTGCCGCTGCTCGTGATCCCGACGACGCCGACGGTCAGCTCGGTGCGGCCGGCCGCCCCCAACAGGGTCTCGAACTGCGCCGTGCGGGACGAGAGCCCGGGGGAGACAGAGCGCAGGGTCAGGGCGGCGAGGGCCGACTGCAGAAGCGCCGTCAGCTCCGCCTGTACGGACTCCGCCGCCGGCATGTCCTCTGCGGGCGGTTCCGCGGTCCCGAGGAGCGGATCGGATACCGGGAGCTCTTCCTCGAAGGAGGGACGGAAGGCGCCGCGCTGGAGGCGACGGCGCAGCCTCAGGTTTTCCTGCTCCGCCTCGGCCTGGTCCGAGATGTCGACCAGAACGGCCAGTTCTCCCTCCAAGTCGGGCAGGGGGGACAGGGAGGCCCGAAACGTCCTTGTGCGGCCCCAGGCGTCCTCGATGTGGAGCAGATCTCCCTCCCTCGCCGACCCGACCCGATCGGCAAAGGAGGGATCTCGGGAGCAGAGGGCCTCCATGGCGTTGCCGAGCGGGGCGACGGTCCCCTGGGTGCGCGCGCAGAGGGGAAGCGGAAGCGCACCGAGCAGGGAGCGGAAGGACGCGAGGCGGGAGCGGGCGTTCGCCAGTTCGGACTCCGCCGCCGCGAGAAGGCCGGCCGTTCGCGCGTTCTCGGCCCTCTGTTCCTCGAGCTGCCGCTGCAGTTCCTGGTTGAGGGACCGCCATGCCGCGGCCCGGCGGTCCGAGACCCTTTGGGGGGTCAGGTCCGTCTCGGTCCCCAGCAGCTGGAGCGGGGCCCCATCGTCCGTGCGAAGGATGCAGGCGTCGAGCCTGAGGGAACGGTAGATCCCGTCGCCGCAGTAAAAGCGCCTCGTAAAGGACAGCGCCGTCCGGTCCGACTCGTAGAGCGTCCGCAGCATGCGTTGTGTCTCCGCGTGGTCCTCGGGGTGTCCCAGCTCGTGCCACTGGTCGAAGTTCTCCGGCCGGGGGCTGGAAGAGAGACGCAGGAGCGACAGGAGGCGATCCGAGAAGGCAATCTTCCCGGAAGGGAAGCGGACCTCGAGGGCCGCCTGGTCCGAGAGACGCATGAAGTCGTCCCAGAGGGGGGGCGTGTGTGCGGTCATCGTGGAGGGCGACGCTCCGAAATGGATAAAGGCAGAACCGGATGCTCCCGCCCTCCAGGTGTCTGGAAAAGGGGAGTTGAGATGTTTGTGCTGCGGGCCGCAGTTTTTCGATCGGACATGGAGCCTTCCTCTTTCTGAAATCAAAACGCCTTTCTGAAATCAAAACGCCCGAATAAAACGCTTGAAAGACGCATAACGCATGCCTGCCGAATTTTTCAGCTGCCGGAATATGCTATCATTGGCGTTATGAGTATAGCATTTGTCCTTCATGGCGTTGAGCCTCTTTCTTAGGAGGTAGGATATAATAAGCTCCGGTGTGCTTACTTCATCCCTCACGGCCGGATGGCGGCGTGGCGGCGTTGTCTTTGAGGAGGTCTTATCGTGTCTGCGGTGACGCTTCATTTCGAGAACATCCAGGGGCGCATTGCGCGGGCCAGGGAGCTGTCCGAGACCCGGGACCTCCTGGCGGAGCTCCTCGCCATGTCCGATTTTCGGCTTTTCTCCTTGTTCGGCGTCACCCGGTACTCCCCTCAGGACGTCCATAACCTGAGGGATCGGATTTTTTCCCGGCTCGTCCTGGAGCTGACGCGGAACGGCTGGAACTGCGACTCCGCGTCGTTCGGAATAGGACGGCGGGATACCCTTTTGATGGAGGTTGCGCGCCGCGGCCTGCCGCTGACGGTGACCCGTCTTCTGGAGATGGGGGCGAACGCGGACTACAACACCCAGGGCTATGGGGATTCCACCGCGCTCATGGCCGCGCGGGACCCCGAGATCATGAAGAAACTCATCCGGTACGGTGCCAACCCCATGGGGCTGAACGCCTACGGGCAGATGGATTTCACCTACAAACTGCTCAGGGGGTTCGTCCCGGGAGCTCGCTTCTACTTTTACAACACGGGAAAGATCCCGTTTCAGCCCTTGCTGAACAACCTGAGGGAATGTTTGTTGAGCCGCGAGAGCGTGCCGTACGATTCGATGTATCCCCTGTGCCTCCTTCCCGTGGTGCCCTCCGGGGTCCCCTATCGCAACATCATCGACAAGAGGCTCATCGATGCCATGTTCGACAAGCAGTTTTTCCCGAGCTCGTCCGAGGCTCTCTCGTTTCATCTGAAGGAGGGGTTGTCGGTCTGGAACTATCTGCGTTTTCGCATGGGGGATGCCATCAGTGTCTCGCCGGCCCACTTCGTGGCCTTTCTGTCCTGCATGGCCAGAGGAGAGGCGTTTTCCACCCCGGCGGACTTCTCCTGCATCGAATCGTATCTCGAAAAGCCGCTGCCCCGTGAGGTTTTGCCCCGCGGGGGCATCTCGAAGTCCCTGTTCATCCACATGCTCTTTTCGCTGGCGAACCTTCCGCCGCCCCGGCTGCTCCGGTGGCTCCTGTTGCTGGGCAGGGCCGTCCGCCGCGTCGCGCTGTGGATGGATATCCTGGGGGAGGAGGCCTTTCAGGTCGTCAACGCCGTGTTCCCCACGGCCCGGAAGAGCAGCCATGTCCTGCAGGAGCTGAGCTTGATGCAGTCGCTCCTCTCCATGCGCGTCAACGTTACGGACAGCTTCGGCGAGTTCCGGATCCCGGAGGAGCTTCGGGCTCCGGTCCTCACCGAGATGCCTCTGGAGGGCATGGAGATCTGAGGAGCGAGACCGGGTACTCGGTCTCCCGAAGGAGGAAGGGCTGTCGTGCCGCATCTTTTCTGGGGGGGAGCGGACTGCGTGGAGCTGGCCGCGCGGTTTGGGACGCCTCTTTATGTCCTGGACGAGTCCGTTATTCGTGCCCGTTGCGCGGAGGTGAGGAGGGATTTTCTGGACCGCTGGCCAAACGCCTCGGCCAGCTACGCCAGCAAGGCGTTTTTGACCCGGACGATGGCCCGCATCGTGGAGGAGGAGGGGCTGGGACTGGATGTCGTCTCCCTGGGGGAACTCCATACGGCGCTCTCGGCGGGTTTTCCGGCCTCCCGCATCGAGATGCACGGCAGCGCGAAGAGCGAGGCCGAGCTGAACGCCGCCCTGGACGCGGGAGTTGGGTGCATTGTCGTCGACGGCCTCATGGAGCTCGAGGTGCTTGCGGACCTCGCGGCCCGCAGGGAACGGAGGGCGGAGATCCTGCTTCGCGTCACCCCGGGGGTCGCCCCTCATACGCACGCCTACATCGCGACGGGGCACGAGGGTAGCAAGTTCGGCCTGCCCCTGGATGGAGACCTCCTGCCGCGGGCCGTGCGTCTTGCGTTGGAGCGTGATTCTATCTCGCTGCGCGGCCTGCACTTCCACGTCGGGTCCCAGATCTTCGACCCGACGGCGCACGTCCGGTCCGTCACGCGGGTTGTCGAGGCCATGAAGCGCCTGCGTGAGGAACTGGGCTTCAGGGTCTTGGAGCTGAACATGGGCGGCGGGTTCGGGGCCCGTTCCCATCCCTCCGAGCCTCATGTGCCCCTGAGTCTGTTTGCCGATGCCATGATGGAGGCGCTGGAGCGTGCGTGCAGGGTGGAAGGGCTGGAGGTTCCGGCCGTCTCCATGGAGCCGGGACGCTGGATCGTCTCGGAGGCGGGGATCACCCTCTATCGGGTCGAGACGGTCAAGGAATTGCCGGGCGTAACCTATGTGGGGGTGGACGGGGGAATGGCGGACAACCCGCGTCCCGCCCTCTACCAGGCGGTCTATCGGGCGGTAGTGGCCAATCGACCCGAGGAGCTTCCCGATTCAGAGGGCACGAAGGTCTCCATGGTCGGAAAGTGCTGCGAGACGGGGGATATCCTGATCGAAGAGGCAGCGCTTCCACCCGTGAGACGGGGGGAGGTGCTGGCGCTGTTCAACACGGGGGCGTATACTTTTTCGATGGCGGGGAACTACAACCGGCTTTGCCGTCCCGCCGTCGTGCTGGTGAAGGGAGGGCAGGCGGAGGTCATTGCGGAGCGTCAGACGCTCGACGACCTGCTTCGGGGCGATCGTATTCCCCAGCGGCTGGCCCGCAGGGGAGACTGATTCCAAAGGGTTCGTTTTGCAGTATATCAAGGAGGTAGAAGAAGTGAGAAGAACTGACAAGGTAAGGCTGGGTATGGTATTTGTGCTGCTGGTGCTTCTGATGGCGCCGGTCGCGGGGTGGGCGAGAGTTTTTAATTATACGCGGCCATATTATCATTTTTTGCCCATAGAGATGCAGTTTGCCAACGAGGCGGGGAACCCTATCGGTAGGTCGTCCAACGTGGTCATGTACGGAGGGCAGACCAAAAATTTCTTCGTCGATGTCGTGGATGTCAGTGGGAACGGCAAGATCGACATACGCGATTTTAAGGTGTACGAGAAAAGATATACGGTTTCTTTGGATATCAATATATCGGGGGACACCATTGCTTCGGATTCATCACAGGTTGTCTCCCTGGACGTTCCCATTCCTCCCGATCTTGGTAGCGACGCTGATAAACTAATAGGGTTAGTCGACGATGCGTTGAAGTCATACCTCAGTGGTCTTTTTGAGACAGCCCTTCAGAATAGCTTTAGTGGGGTAGGTTTTTTCCTTGTGACAGCCTCTACAGAGAATCTTTTGGATGTCACTTTTGATGTATCTAATTTGGCGTTTTTTGGATCCCCTAGAGACCCCAGAATCACTCCCCCCGATCCTCTGCCCAGTCGAGTGCTCCGGTCCCGTGTGACGGCCCGACAGCAGCTGGGGGATAGAGGATCGAGCTATAACGAACAGAGTGCACTGCTCAAATACACCATTTACTGGGGGCAAAGAGCTACACTTGATAAGGACGAGGAAAGGAAGAAGCTGCTAACCCGAGCGGAAACCTCCCAGATGAATATTTTGATACGTCCTACCGATCAGGGCGGTGGAAACGGGGACAACGGCGGCGGAAGCTGCAATGCGCTGGCCCTGGGAGCCGTTGTGCTTCTGGCGCCGGGGCTGTTCCTCCTCCGCAGGGGAAAGACGCAGGCCGAGGGGTAGAACGCAATACGGTATGATGTGCAAAAAGGCCCGGATGAGGACTCCCCCCTCGTCCGGGCCTTCGTTTATAAGAATGCAAATGTACGGGACGTAAACAGAAGCGGAAACGCGTTAAAACAGGTATCGGATCGCCCAGAAAAAGCCCAGCAGGGCCAACCCCACGAACAGAAAGAAGATCATGTTATCGAAAAAGCCGATCCGTCTCCGTCTGGCGGTCGTTGTAAGCAGTGTCCGCAGGCGCAGGTCCTTGTTCAGGGTCAGCAGGCCGCGCATCTCCTCGTTAATCGTGAGGTAGACGTAGGTCTTGTCCTTGCGCCGATCGATGGATTCGACGGGGAATATGCTGGACTGCTTTGTGGCCTGCAGAAACTGCTGAACCAGGCCTCCAGCCCCCACGGTGCTT
>ERZ772957.857-NODE-857-length-21809-cov-4.632298_pt1 | contig 21809 bp, 21 predicted proteins | sample MGYA00580682_ERZ772957 | MGnify/ENA primary metagenome ERZ772957 (study PRJEB29015, sample SAMEA2737921) | human oral metagenome | biome: human oral; feature: human-associated habitat; material: dental | place: China | collected 2025 ...
GTACGGGGGAAGTAAGAGGGGAGGTAACCCTATGGGCTGTCCAAAAACTAACCAACTTTTGAGACATCCCCTGGCTACCGTGAAAACGGTGTAAGAACGAATTGATATGTACCATTTTTTTAATATTTGGTACATATCTTGATCACATGTCCCAAAAAAGACTATAATTGGGACATGTCGGAATTGCAAAAATTGCCGGTTGATCCTAAAAAGACCGAAACAATTACTATCCTCAAAGCAGAAAACAAGGCTTCTAAAGCGCTTGCCGAGCTAAAAGGCATTGCAAATGTAATTCCGAATCAGTTTATTCTTATTAATGCCGTTGTGCTGCAAGAATCTCAAGACAGTTCAGAGATTGAAAATATCATTACCACAAAAGATGAGCTCTATAAAGCTCTTTCCGAAACGGTAAAAAAAGTTGATTCTGCTACAAAAGAGGTTATGTTCTACAGAGAAGCCTTATACGCAGGTTTTGCAGAACTAAAAAAACATCATTTTATTTCTATAAATGATATTGTAAACATTCAAAAAAAGCTTGTTCAAAATGATGCGGGAATCAGAACTTTGCCCGGAACAAAGTTGATGAATGACCGCACGAATGAAGTTGTCTATACTCCGCCGCAGACAAAAGAAGAAATTGACGGGCTCTTAAAAAACTTTACCGAGTATTTAAACAACGATGATGATTCTCTGACAAAACTTGCAATACTTCACTATCAGTTTGAAAGTATTCATCCTTTTTATGATGGAAATGGACGAACCGGAAGAATTGTAAATATCCTTTATTTGATTTTAAAGCATCATCTTGATCTTCCAATTCTCTATTTAAGTTCATATATCATCAAAAATAAAGAACAATACTACGAACTTTTGCAAAAAGTCCGTACGGAAGAAGCGTGGGAAAAATGGATTGTTTTTATCCTTAAAGGAATAGAAGAAACCGCCGTAGAAACAATTGAGAAAGTAAAAGCGATAAAGGAACTGTTAGATACCACAATCGAAAAAGTAAAATCGGAAGCTCCGAAAATGTATTCAAAAGAACTGGTAGAAACCCTTTTTGAAAATCCCTATTGCAAAACTGAGTTCATTGTAAAAGCGTTGGGTGTAGAACGGAAAGCTGCCTCCCGTTACCTACACAAAATGGAAGCTATCGGTATTCTTACCTGTATAAAGGTTGGAAAAGACAATCTGTTTATAAATACCGGCTTGATGGATTTATTGAAGGAATAGCGGATGGAAAAATGGAAGAAAGTTAGAATTGGAGAGTTTCTAAAAGAAAGTAAACAAGACGCGATAAACTCCGATGCCTCAAGAAGAATTACGGTTAGATTAAACTGTAGAGGAGTTGAACAACGAAGACTTAAAGCTGAAAAGGATGGTGCAACAAAATATTATATTCGGCATGCTGGACAATTTATATATGGAAAACAGAATATTCACAAAGGAGCATTTGGAATAATACCAAACGAATTAGATGGTTTTACTTCATCCGCTGATTTACCTGCATTCGATTTTATTAATGATTTATGTTTTCCTGAATTTTTAAATTTATGGTTTCAACTTGGTGAGAGATATAAGGAATTACAAAAAAATATAAAAGGTGCCGGTTCACAAAGACTTGCTGTGTCTGTATTTCTGGATGAAGAAATAAATTTACCGGATTTACCAACACAAAAAAAGATTGTAAAAAAGATTTCTGCAAATCTCAAACGTGTAAATGAACTTGCAAAAGAAATAGAATCCCAAAAAGGATATGTAAAACAGCTTCGCCAAAATATTTTGCAGGATGCCATAGAAGGAAAACTTACTGCTGATTGGCGGAAAGAACATCCGGTGCAGAAGGGCAATCCCGATTACGATGCAGAGGCTTTGTTTGACCAGATACGGAAAGAACTCAAAAATGATAAAAAACAGAAATCTTTGCCGCCTATCTCAGAGGAAGAAAAGCCTTTTAAGCTTCCTGAGAGCTGGAAGTGGGTGCGATTGGGAGAGGTTTGCAATTCCATTACAGATGGTGATCATTTCCCACCTCCAAAGGAATCCTTTGGAATCCCCTTCGTTGTGATTTCTGATGTTTCATCAGGGAAGATAAATTTTAAGAATGAAAGATTTGTTTCAAAAGAGTATTTTTATAAATTACCAAGTGAAAAGATGCCACAAGACGGTGATATTCTTTACACCGTAACAGGTTCTTATGGAATACCTGTCGTAGTAAATTCTTTTCAGTTTTGTGTACAAAGGCATATTGGGATAATAAAACCATTTCATCCAACAAAAGATTTTTTATTTTTTTCTTTGATGTCGCCAATTTGTAAAAAACAAGCAGATGCTGTTGCTTGGGGAGTTGCTGTAAAAACAATTCCAATCAAAGAATTAAGAAATTTTATTATACCGCTTCCTCCAGTTTCAGAACAAAAAGAGATTGTTAATACTGTAACGGTTATGCTTGATAAAGTTGCACAGCTTGAGCGACAAATACAAGAAAGAAAGGTTCTAGCCGAAAAACTCGTATTTGGTATAATAAAGGAAAGTTTGGAGGAATAACAGAGAACATGGCTGTACCAATTAATATTGATGTGCAATCCGGAAGTAGAAGTTACAACAGGCTTGATATGCAAGTAACGCAAGCTCTTCATATGGCAATTGAATTATTTAGTGATATAAATTTTCTACTTGTCATGGATTATTATGATGACATTAGTATTTTTGATGATTCAGATAATCCTCAATCTGTTAGTTATTATCAGATGAAGACAAGTAATGATGTAATAACGGTCAATACAATTTTGAAAGAATCATGGTTGCCTAAATTATATGAGCATTTAAATGATTCACCATACTTAATCGAAAAACTTGGATTAATAACAAATTGTTCTATAAAGTTAGATAATCAAATTCTACAAGCAGAACGAACCGAATTTTCAAAAATTAATAATAACACTGTGATAAAAATTAAAGAAGATATTTCTAAGAAGATGAAAATTGCAGTAAGTGAAATAGATCTATCTAAATTTATTCACATAAAAACAAGTCTGAGTATCGAAAAACATAGAGATATTGTAGAACAAGAATTAGGGGATTTTTTACAACAGGGTATCCTAAAATTACACTAGAAGCTGTAAAGACTATTTTTCAAAGTATCATTGATATACTCACAAGATGCCAAGAATATGAGTTATTGCCTAAAGAATCTAATTTTACATCTGTTCGAGCAAAAAAAGGACTTTCAAGAGAAAATATGAGCAGAACAATAAAGATGACAATGCTCATAGCTATTCCAGAATTTCAAGTTATTGAAAAGATAATTAATTTTCAAGATAAAGAAAAATATAAAGCATCATATGAATATACGAAGATTCTCAGTGATTTGCAAAAACGCGATGATGGATTTTATTCATTATTATTAAAGTTACAAAATAAAATGAATGAAAATCCAATATCTGAAAATGAAAAATATGAAGATTATGCAAAGAGAATTATAGATATTGTTCCTCGAAATCCAATTTATAATGATTGGTATAAAAAGATACTGATATTTTCTATACTTCATAATAGCTGGAAGGATAATTGATTATGAAAGAATTGTTTTTTAATAGCATCTTAATCGCTGGTATATCGAAAAAAACAGCAAAATTTCAAGAATTTTCAAAAGGTTTTAATATTATTACTAGTTCTGACAATCATGTTGGAAAATCTTCTCTTGTCAAATCTCTTTATTATGCACTTGGAGCTGAGATTGAGTTTGATTCTACATGGGATAAAACTTCAAAAATATATATTGTTAATTTTTCAGTTAACAACAAAAAATATAGAATTGTAAGATTTTTAAAGAAATTTGCTTTATTTGAAAATGAGGAGCTTCTTCTTTTTACTGATAGTGTAACAAAAGAACTAGCTAAAAAATTTGAAGAAATATTTGATTTTGGTGTTTATTTACCTAATCGGAATGATAATAAAATAGAATTAGCACCACCTGTTTTTATATTCATGCCTTATTATATAGATCAAGATCGAGGTTGGACAAAGATTTATAATAGTTTCTCAAATATTGAACAATATAATACAAATGCAAGGATGAAATCATTATATTATCATTTAGGTATTTATAATAAAACAACAATTGAATTGATGACAAAAAAAGATTCTCTGTTTCTACAGTTAGAGCAGGTTAAAAAAGAAGGAGAGCGACTGCAAGTTGTTGTAAATGCTTTATCAGAAGAGCTTAAAAATATAGTTCCTGCTGGAAATATGGAAGAATTAGAGAGAAATTTACTTTTACCCAAAGAAAAGATTTCACTACTTGTAAAAAAAATCGGAAAAAAAAGAAATGAAATTCAAAAGATAGAGACGGTTCTACAAAATCATAAATATCAATTAGATATCATTGATATGATACAATATCATATTATTAAAGATTCAATCGATACTCATAGACAGAATATTTTATCTTGTCCAAAGTGTGGCTATGTTATGGATAAAGAAATATTTGAAATTGTCCAAAAAAATTATACATCTTTGAGTAAAAAATATGCAAAACAACAAATTTCATTGCTGATTCATCGGATAGAAAACAAACTTGAAGAATTAAAAACAGAATATATTGAATTGATGAATAAATTAAAAGAAGAAGAATCTGTATATGATGAGAAGAAAAATGCATATGATATATATTTAGCACAAAAAGGTTTGTCTTCAACTTTTAATAATATGTCAGAAAATTATGAAAAAAATATAGTAGAACAGATAAAGATAAATACAGAAATCCGTGATATTGATTTAGAGTTAAAAAAATTGCCAAATAAAATAGAAATCGAGAAAAAATATATTGAATTTACTACGAAAACTTCTAAAACCATTGAAAGGACAAGGAACTCTGAATAATAAAATTATTCTTTCGCAAGTTATTGCATTATTTCAAACAATGGATTATATGCAAATTCAATCTAATAACTTTCCCTTTGTTATAGATTCACCACGAGGGAATGAAGCAAGTTATCTTAGTAGTAAAGAAATTTTAAAACTAATATTTGGAATAAATAGTATTACACAAATAATTCTTGTAACTATAGATTTTTCAGATTATGAAGATTCAATTGATTATAAAGGTACAATAAATATTGTAAAATTAGAGCGGCAATATGGATTATTAACAGAAGATGCTTATAAAGAACATTTAGAGGAAATTGAAACTCTGCAGAATTTGTTTTCTAATATAAAGAAAGATGACGTTTAATCAATAGCGACATTTTGTTGATTTATAACATTTGTGTTGTAAATTGACTTGCGAGTTTTACGAGAATGAGATACTTGTAGAACATCATTCCTGATTAGCAAGCCACTATCAATGGTGGAGTTGATAAAAACTCGCGTTCATCGTTTGACATGGAGGTCAATTCAATACGTCCATGGCGGAGCTGATAAAAACTCATGTCTAAGAATTGACAAGGATGTCAATTCTTGGACAGCGTTAGGGATTGGAGGGGCACGCCGTAGGCGTGTTCCGAAGCGGAGCGGAGGAATGGAGCGATAGCGGAACCACGGAAAGCCCGACCGCCGCTTGCGGCGGGAACGCCCAAATAGAAAGGAAAGGAGCAGATATGCCGAATATACAGGGAATTATAAAAACGTTGCAAAATATTATGCGGAAAGACCCGGGGGTTTCGGGGGATGCGCAGCGTATTGAACAGCTGGGCTGGATGATTACGCTGAAAATTCTGGATGATAAAGAGGCGGAGCTTGAACTTTTGCATGATGAATATGTTTCGGTGATACCGGAAGCGTTGCAGTGGCGGAACTGGGCTGCGGATCGGGAGGGAATTACCGGGGATGAAATGAAAGATTTTATTGATACGAAACTGTTCCCCGGGCTTCAAAATCTTGAGGTTTCAGACGGTAATAAACGGGCGCTATTGGTTCGGGATATTTTTGCGGGTACGAACAACTATATGAAGAATGGGACGATACTCCGCCAAGTGGTGAATAAGCTGAATGAAATTGATTTTAATGCCAGCGAAGACCGGCATGTGTTCGGCGATATTTACGAAAGTCTTTTGCGCGACTTGCAGAGTGCGGGAAATTATGGGGAATTTTATACTCCGCGTGCCGTTACCGAAATAATGACGGAGATGGTTAATCCGCGGCTTGGTGAAAAAGTGCTGGATCCTGCATGCGGCACAGGCGGTTTTTTGACGAGCGCTATTGAAAATATCCGAGCGCATGATGTTCATTCTGTTGAAGACGTAAAGATACTTGAAGATACGATCCGCGGACAGGAGTTAAAACCGCTCCCGTTTATGCTCTGCGTGACTAATCTTATTTTGCATGATATTGAAGTGCCGAATGTTGTGAACGGAGACAGTTTGAATCGCGAATACACGAGCATTACCGAGCGGGATCGTGTTGATGTCATTCTTGCGAATCCTCCGTTTGGGGCCAGTGTTAGCGACGGTGTTGAAACGAATTATCCCGCTCAGTTCCGTACGACGGAAAGTGCGGATTTATTTCTCCTTTTGATGGTACGGTATCTTAAAAACGGGGGGCGTGCTGCGATTGTTTTACCGGATGGGTCGCTTACCGGTGAGGGTGTAAAGCAGCGAATCCGCGAGAAGTTTTTAACGCAGTGCAACGTACATACGGTTGTGCGCCTGCCTAATTCCGTTTTTCAGCCGTATGCGTCGGTTGCCACAAATCTGCTGTTCTTTACAAAAGGGGAGCCGACGAAGGAAATCTGGTACTGGGAGCACAAACTGCCGGAAGGTCAAAAATCATATTCTAAAACAAAGCCTATCAGAAAGGAGGAATTTACCTCCCTTAAAGCATGGTGGAATAACCGTGAGGAAACGAACCATGCTTGGAAAGTCAGCTTTGAAATCTTAAAAGCGAACGGCTATAACTTGGATATAAAAAATCCGTTTATAGAGGAAGCGGAAGTTACCCACACAACGGCGGAACTGCTGGAGCTGCTGCATACGTCATTTGTAAAGAGCGATGCGCTGTTACGCGAGTTGAAGGACGGGATGAAATAAACCGGCAGCCGGTCTTAACGTCTTAACAAGGAAGAAGTAGAAAACGCTTGATGCGTTTGCCTGTAAGGATTTTTTACACGGCTCTCATGTTTTTGAAAAATAGAAAATAGAAAGTTGGAAAATGATCCTTCATATATAAAAACAGTCAGAACAGCTATGGCAAGAAATACTCCTGCTCATGAAAGAGCTGTTAATACTTTAAAACTCGGGCTGTAGAAGTTGATGAGATGTTCTTTTTAAGGGGAATAGAGAAAAAACGTGTTCTTTCAATATTGAGCCCGCATTTATTTATTGATGAGCAAATACTTCATCCAGTGTAGTGCTACAATATGCGACCTGTTACGGCTACAATAGGTCATCTATTACAGCTACAACATGTCATCTATTACGGCACTAATATGTGCCCTATTGCAGCACTAATAGGCGGCATACTGTAGACTGCATAAATTTTAAGTGCCGGAAGGAATAGGCACTTGAATATATGGAAAACATGTAGAAAGTGCTTGGATTACATACACAGTTCCCCGTATTCCGCAGCGCTTACCGGTTCGCACCATTCGTTGCTTGTTTCCTCTCCGGGAATTGAGATTGCCAAATGAGAAAACCAGCTGTTGCATGCGGCACCATGCCAGAGCTTTGCGTTTGCAGGAATTGTGATAACGGTACCCGGCGTCATCGGAACGGCTTGCTTACCCGCTTCCTGATACCAGCCCCGTCCGCCTACACAGATGAGCAGCTGTCCGCCGCCGGTTTTTGCATGATGAATATGCCAGTTGTTGCGGCATCCCGGTTCGAACGTTACGTTGTGCACAGGAAGCGGCGCGGAGGCAACTTCGGCAAGATAACTGTTCCCCGTAAAGTATTGTGCATACGCAGCATTCGGTTCGCCGACAGGAAAGAAAATCGTATTTTGATACTGCTCTTTTGCGCTCAGTGCCGATACCGTTTCGTTCCATACATCCTTTGCCAAGCGGAACGATAGCCCGCTTTTACGGCATTGCGTACCGCATCCGCCGCTTTATCGTTTTCGATAAGCCATGTGCCCAAACCGAGTTTAGGGATTTTTACCCCGTTCGCCAAAGTGTAGGTTTCGTTTAAAATCATAGTGTTCTCCTAATACTAAATCATTCAATATCGTTTTCCAGCTGTTTTATCACCTTTGCCGGAACACCGGCGGCTATGCAGTTATCGGGAATATCTTTTGTTACTACCGCACCCGCCGCAATGATGACATTGTTTCCGATGGTTACGCCCGGCAAAATCGTACAGTTACCGCCGATCCATACGTAGTTTCCGATAGTAACGGGTTTTGAGTTTGCCATTTTTGCACGCCGGCCTTTCGGCGAAAGGGGATGCCCCACTGTCGAAATAAGCGTGTTCGGCCCTATCATACAATAATCGCCGATATGTACCGGTGCAATATCTAAAATAGTTACGTTATAATTGGCGATAAAGTCTTCCCCGACACTGATGTTTTTCCCGTTATCGCAGTTAAACGCAGGCTGTATATACGATTCTTTGCCGACCGAGCCGAGCAGTTCTTTAAGCGCGGCGTATTGACTTTTATAGTCGGCAGGATCGATGGCATTGAATTTTTGACAGCCTTTCAGTGCCCGTTCTTTTCGCTTTGCAACTTCAGTGTCGAAAAAGCAATACTCCATTCCCGCATCCAATTTTTCCGGTCCGTCATTGTGTGTATCCTCCTTGGCCGGAATTATAAAGATATTTATCTATTTGATGTACCCCTCTTGTATTCCCGTTTTTTTGCCGCGCTCCTTACACGGTAATTTCAATTTGATTGTCTTCGATTGCGACGATGCAGCTTTCGTAATATCCGTCGCCGGTGGTTCGCGGTCCGCTTGCAACCTTAAAGCCCGCCTGCTTGAGCTTTTCAGTCAGCGAAGCGACCGCTTCCGTGCTTCCGACGGAAAACGCGATGTGTGCGTATCCCGTGCGTGCTGGCGGTTTTTCGAAATCGGACACTTCGGGCTTTTTCATTATTTCAAGCCGCGCCCCGTCATCAAAGCTTATAAAATACGAGCGGAAATCGGTCGTTTTATTGCGGTATTCGGCGCCGGCACGTCCGTTAAAATATTCGATAAAAAAGTCTTTTGCTTTTTCCAAATCATTTACATACATGGCAATGTGTTCGATTTTCATTTATACCGCCCCCGTCATTCTTCAACTATTCCTGTGCTTTCACAGTTTCCTCTGCAAAAGCTTTGCCCCGTAATGTGCGGCGGCGGCAAAGAGGACAATGATTGCAATATAATCCGTAAAGAAGATGGTATAGCCTTTTTCCATATCGAGGAAAAAGAATTGCTGCTGCAAGATGAGGTAGCGCCATACGCCGCGAGAAATAAAGGCATAAAGCCCGTAAACGCAGAGGGCGGCAAGCAGCGCATAAAGGGCAACCGTTTTAAACCGTGCCGGTTTTTGTCTCCCGCAGCCGTCAGCGTTTTGTCCGCCGTCGTTTTGTTCTCCGTCCTCGTTGTTCCCGCTTGCCGGCCGCTCACTCTTTGCCGTTATCCTCCAGGTAACCTGCCCTGCAATCATACTTGCGTGCAGTCCGATGTGAAGCGACATAAACAAAAAATACCAGTGGCTTGAGAGCATGTGTGCGATGCGTGCAAAGTTTGCACCGAAGCCGATACCCAAAAATGCAAAAACGTGCTGCGAAAGCATAATGCCGCTTATCATTAAAAATATTCCGCACACGAGGATTCCGCAGTTTACTGCCGTCTGCATAATGCGGAACGGACGGTATGCGCCTTTAAAAAGAGACGTGTACCAGCGGCGGTTCAGGACAATATGAGCGCCCCACAGCACAAAAAGCGCAACGCCTAAAATCTCGTGCACGCCCGTCCACGGAAAAAAGTAATTCCCGCCTATCATCACAAGCGAAACCAACGTCATCGCCGTATCGATTATCATTCTGATTGTACTTTGTTTTATCATTTTATTTCCCTTATTTATTTATCGCAATGCCGTTAAAATGCGGTGCCTTTTTCCCGCTATGTGCGGACTTCAGGCTATAAGCGGACTTCGCTATGTGCCGGTTCCGCGCGGGTTCCGTTATGAGCGGATAAACTCCGCATCGGTATCGCTTTTTTCGGCAAAGACAAAACGCTCCGCACGCATATGTAAATCGTATTTTTCCCGCAGGGCGGCAATCTTTCCCATCATAGGAGAAGCATGGTGTTTATCCAGCGCCTGCTTATCTTTCCAGCGGTCAATCAAAAGCATCGTTTCAGGATCCTTTAAGGACTGAAAATATTCGTACCGCTCATTTCCCTCTTCCCTACGAATCTCGTCGGCAATTCCGCTGCGTTCCATCTCTTCGGCAAATTTTGCGGCATTCCCATTTTTGCCCGTATAATACAAATTGATTGTCAAGCTCATTCTGTCCCCCTATCTTGTATCGGTATATTTACCAAAACTGAGAGTTAAGTAAAGCAGTGGATGCGAGGTGGCTGTGTACAAGTGACAGTATAGTTTCCCGGAAAAAATCCCACAAGCATTTGACAAAGAACTTGTGAGCCGTATGATTCGTTTGAGAGGGGTATAAGCTGAACTAAAAATTCAGTTTTTGCGGGCTTTTTTCGGCAATTGACAATTTGCGCCTTATCGACTATATTCATCCAAAACAATGCGGGGCTGTAGCTCACCTGGCTAGAGCGTTTGAATGGCATTCAAAAGGTAGTCGGTTCAAGTCCGATCAGCTCCATTTTTACTTCTGTTTCTTTAGAAAAATGCGTTAGGCTATGCCTCCCCGCCGTAGGCGTTTCGACGCGAAAGCGGAAGTGCGGAACAGCCGACGGATAATCTTGGGTTATGCCTAAACGCCCTAAAAATCATTGGAACTTTTAGATTTTTTTTTTAGACAAATCACGCTCTTAAAAACAAATAAAGCAATACTTGCGGAATTAAGAGCGATAACGAAAGACAAGGCACATTGGCAAACAGCGATCGATGATGTTGCGGCAAGGCTCGGAGAGCGGTATTCGGCGGAGGTAAAAGCAAAGGCGCTGTGGCTTCTCGGCGAAATGGGTTTGCAGTATCCCGCACAGGCGCAGTCGTATATCGAACAAATCGCAGGCTATTTGGACAGCGGCAATCCCAAGTTGCGGGAACGGGCAGTAAATGCGCTGGGGCGAATCGGCAGGGCGGACAAAGCGTTAATACTTTCCTTTTTCGATTCGTTGATGCACATGCGCTCCGACACGTCTGATGCGGTGCGGCTTGCCTTTGTGTGTGCGTGTGAAAATGTCGCGCGGTTTATTTTCAGCGGCAAAATAGCGCCGCTGAAAAACACTGCGAGTTTGCTGATCGCAAACGTCGCGTATCAATATATGCGCTATTGCGCATCAATGCAGCAACTTCCAAAGTTGACACTTTGTTCAGTTGCTGCATTTTAAGGAACAAATGCGCCGGAACTGTTTTGCGATACGATGGAAGTGTTCTATAAGCTGATATCGGATAAGAGCGAGCGGGTACGAATCGAAGCTCCTGAAATGTTTCGGGTGATGGGAAAACGGCTGCCGCATTCGGTAGAACTGTACTTGGAAAAATTACAACGGATTGCAGAATATGACGTGCACCCCGTCGTCCGCATTCATACGAGCGGGGCAATCCGCGTAACAAAAAAGGCGTTGGCGGTGTACTCGGACGAGTGGGGCCGACGGGAAAACGGGGCCGTTCACGATTTACTGTAACCACCGTCGGCTGCAGTTTCCCCTCGCGGGCAAACTGCTTTGAAGCTGTTTTACAGTTTCTCCCTATGTGGAAGGACTGTCCGTCCCTATGCTTATGGTCAATCCGATATTACGCTATCGGCTAGTCCGATATTATGCTATCGGGCAGTCCGATATTATGGTATCGGGTAGTCCATGCAAAACAGCTTTTATAGGTTTTCAAGCTGCCTAGTAGCTTTTGTATGGTTGAAGTATAATGATTAATGGAGGTGTAAGTATGCCATCATTCTGGTCAGGCGGTATTTATTGGGGTGCAGAAAATAAACTGAGTGAATTTCAAAAAATGGGGTATTGGAAAATAGGCTGGGGAAAAAAGGCAAATACAAAAGGAGCAAGACAAGCGTGGGATAATATAAAAAAAGTAGCAGTTGGCGATTACCTTGCATTTCATGGACATGGCGGGCAAAATGATTTAAAAATTTATCAAATTTCCAAAATTACCGGTAAAGATGAAAACAAGGGAACTCTATCTATAAAAAAAATTAATGATGATAATGATGATTTATTCCATGGAAAAGTTCCCAAAATGGAAAAAGGAAGTTGGTTCGGCTCTTTATTATCTGTAACGGGATCCGATGCAATACAGTCAATTTTCGGGAAATATATTACTGAAGAAGATAAATCAATGGAACAAAATGAAATAAGAAAATATGCGGATATTCTCCGAATGAAGAAAAATATTATTTTACAGGGCGCTCCCGGAACGGGAAAAACCTACAACACTGCAGCCTTAGCGCTCAGTCTTATCGGTGAAAAGTTTGATTATTCAAATCATACTGCGCTTATGGAAAAATATCGAGAATATACCGACAAGGGACAAATAGCTTTTGTAACTTTTCATCAGTCGATGGACTATGAGGATTTTGAGGAAGGCTTAAAGCCTCAACTTGCCGAGAGTTCCGATGGAAATTCAGCGGGCATTACTTACAGTGTTGAAGACGGTATATTTAAGAGTTTGTGCAAAACTGCGAGAAAAAATTATGAGGATAGCAAAAAGACAAAAGAGCAATTACAACAAGAGCAAAAAATTGAGAATGCTCAAACATATCTTAAAGAATCGGACATATTTGAAACCATATATGATTCTATAGCTCAAGATATTAAAAATGGAAAGATTACCGAATATTCATCCACTAACGGAAATAAAATACCAGTTAAATGGAATGAAGAAAAGAAACGTATTGTATATAGAGAAAAATCTTCACGAACAGAAAGCGAAAGTAATATACGGTTACTATTTGATTATTTTGTAAGCAATCGAATTCAACGGCAAGAGATATTAAACTATAATCAAGATAAGTGGTTTTCCCTCATTGAAGAAGTAACGAAAGGTAGAACTGTGACGATCGATTATGTAGAATATCGTTGGATATTATCCGAATTATTAAAACGATTTGTAGTAGGAGGTTATTCAATAACACAAGACCATTATCCTACACCGGAGGTGAGAACCGTATCGGAACTTCCCTATATCCTCATCATCGACGAAATAAACCGCGGTAATGTTTCAAAAATATTCGGCGAGCTGATTACCTTGCTTGAAGCTGATAAGCGTATGGAGAGTACGCACCCGATCAGTGTACGACTTCCCTACTCAAAAGAAATGTTTTCCGTACCGCCGAATATCTATCTCATCGGAACGATGAATACAACCGACCGCAGCGTAGGAACTATTGATTACGCAGTCCGCCGCCGTTTTGCGTTTCTTACCTTAAAATCGGAAAAATCGGCTGTCGAAAGTTTTTATAACAATGTATCTACCGGCGCAGATACTGCGTTAAAAAGCAAGGCAGTTGAGCTATTTGATACAATAAAAACATTTATCGAAGAAAATAAGGTAGAGCAGGACTTCGATGATTTAATGCCCGGACACAGCTACTTTATGGCAAAGAGCGATGATGAGTTAATGCAAAAGGTTACCTATGAGATATTACCGCTTCTTCATGAATATTACAAAGACGGTTTGCTAAAAATAGATTTCAATAAAACAGAAATAAATAATCGGATTCATGATGCCCAATAGACAACCGCAAGTTTTATATTTCACAGAACACCGGCAGCCGATATTGCCGAATGATAAACAAGTGCTGGAACGGCTGAGCCGAGATAATGAAAGACCGATTGTGTTTTCGGGGAATCCGGACATGAAACAAGCGCCTGTCTATCTTGGAATTGGTAAAGATTTTAGGGCAAGTTACTATATTGGCACGTGTTGGCTGAGGGAAGGTGAAATTGCCGCAGCCGTAACGCCGAAGATGGAATTGGATTATATTGAAATGATGAGGATAGCATTTGCAGTCGATTCCGACCATGAGATAAACTATTTTTCGCAATGTTACGGTATTGATTTTGAGCAACCTTCGATCCCGCTTAATCAAAGCATCAATTATCTGACACCGCTTTTGATTGCACACTTCATAGTTGTAACGGAAAAAATAATACGGAAAGGTCTTAAAAAAGGATATGTGCGTCGAGAAGAAAACTTACAAAACAAAATAAAAGGAAAAATATACGTTTCAAAAACGATCAAAGAAAATATTGTGAAATGCAAATTGAATAAAAATGTCTGTGTATTTCAAGAATTTACGGCGGATATCCCTGAGAACCGCCTTTTGAAAAAAGCCTTGTTGTTTTGTAAAAAAATGATTACCGCCTCTGAAAGTTTTAGTAATCATAGCGCCGGTCAAGTGCTGCAAAAGAAACTTACTCATGTATTACTCGGCTTTGAAACGGTTTCGGAATATATCCAGCCTGCCGAAATAAAACAATTCCATTCGAATAAATTGTTCGCTCATTATAAGACGGCATTGCAGCTCGCAAAATTAATTTTACGGCGGTACGATTATTCTATAAATAATATTTCAGCATTTGAGCAGAAGACTGTACCATATTGGATTGATATGTCCGGTTTATATGAGTTGTATGTATACGCTCAACTCATTAAGGCGTATGGGAAAGAAAATATCGGCTTTCAAGTAAACGGTTATGAAAGGACAGCAGTTGATTTTATTAAAAAAGATGAAAAATTGATTATCGATGCAAAATATAAACCGAAGTATGATAATTCACATGCAGGAATGCTTGATGATATACGGCAAATCAGTGCGTATGCCAGAGATAAAAAAATCTTGACGGCACTCAGCGTCGATATGCATTCCTCCGATGAAATAAAATGCCTTATTATTTATCCTAAACAGTCAGCAAACGATAATAAAAACGCTCCAAATAAACATGATCCGAAGACCCGAAAAACTGTTTTTGTTGATGATAAGAATAAAAGCCTTATAGACCAATCTTCTGAAATTAACTGTTTTAGAAACTTTTATAAAATCGATATTCCGCTCCCACAATATTCTAACTAATATGCTGGATATGAAGTGAAGCCCATTCACTTGAGCGAGTGTGAGGTAGCCACTCGGGCGAGTGGGACATACACACTAAAAAAGGTCGAAGAGGCGGGGACAGTCTTCCGCCGCCCAATCGCACTTACAGATAGTGTTCCACGATGTAGCGGTAATACGCATCATCGCTCTTTTCAATATGCTTAGCGAGATTTATTATCGCCTTTTGCCACGTGATAAATTGAAAAGTGACGCCGTCCCGCTTAAAACACTCTTTCAAGCTGTTCAGTTCGTCGAGATAACGTCGGTTATCCTCAAAGAACGCAGGCTGATATAGGTAAAGCAGGCGGAATGTGCTTTTGTCTTGCTTGAGCGAATACATTCCCAGCGTGTGCTTTATAAGCTGGGCTGCATGTAGATATTTATTGACGCCGTCTTTAGGCGAAATCTTTTGGGCGTAGGCACGCAAGGCGGGAAACTCTGCCCAGTGTGCAAAATCGTCGAGATATTTCGGCTTTAAGCCTGAGGCCGCCCGTGCCTGAAACGGCTCCGTGAACTTGCATTCAATCCCGTCCAAGTCGCCGTTTTGGTAGTGAATATTCACGTCGACATTGGGATGTTTGGCTTCCTCATTGAAGATGGCGTACTTTTGTTCAAACTGCAAATAGGCGATCCCTGCGGAAGGCAGGCCCAGCGCCTTTGCGATGACGCAGGCTCTGCCGTTGCACTTCCAGTATTCAAACACATTCACCCCGATCGCACTCGACGAATGAAGTGCCTGCATTTTGCACGGCTTATCCCCGCCGCCGAGCTCATTGCCGTCGCCACCCGCAAACTCGTGCCTCGAAGAAGGGGAAAGCCCTTGAAACAAGTTGCCGGCCAAGTCCGCCGTGTATACTTTCTCGCCGTGCTCGCCCCTGCTGCCGACCAACTGTATGTGATGGGCTTTTGCCCACAGCTTTTGCTTTTCCTTTACGTATTCAAGGGTAGTCATAACGTGTTTCTTGTATTAAGCTCTTTTTTTCCCTGCGTTGAAAGGGGCTTGCGGGGGCATTGTAGCATAAGCGAAATGAGGTCAACAAGCTGTGAAACAGATCGCTACCTCTGCTCCGCCGTATCGTGACCTCTTGAGCAGTACTGTTGTATACTTTCTAGCAGGGCGGCTCGACCCTCTCGAGCAGGGCAGCTCGAGCCTCTTGATATAGATGCACTTGAACAGTTCGAGCAAGTTGTTCGAGTGATGATTTGTAATTTACGCAGAAAAGTACTATATTGCTAGCTTTCAACGTCCGGGGCTTGGGGGCAAATAGGAATTTGTATTACCGCCAATCAGCATAAACAAGATTTAGCTGGAAACCGCCGTCGTAGCTACCGGGAGGGAAAGAAAAACTGCTTTGAATAGGGGTTCCTTCCTTTCCCTAAAGAAACCGGGAATTACTAAGGGGTAAAAGCCCCTTGATAAGGAGTAATATATGACAATGTCATTCAATCCGAAGGCACAAAGTGCCTTTAAAAAGTTGGGAGCGGCGACACTCTTCACAGTCGCAATCGTGGCGGTTGCCACAATGTTCATCGCCTGCCATCATACAGCTGACAACGCAGGCTCTGGTTCAGGCGGAGACGCCGAGACTTCACCAACCTACACGGTTGGCGGCATAAGCTTTACGATGAAAGACATAGCCGCAGTCGATAACGTAACGCTCGGGCACGCTGACGTGACGGACAACAATCCACACAAGGCGAGCTTGAGTGCCTACAGAATTGGCGAAGCGGAAGTAACGCAGGAGCTTTGGAAAGCCGTGATGGGCGATAACCCGAGCGGCTTTGACGGCAAGCCCGACGGCACTGAAGTGCAAGGCAAACGCCCCGTCGAGCGGGTAAGCTGGTATAGCTGCATAGTCTTTTGCAACGAGCTGACCAAAAAGATAAACGGCTCCGACGCGGAGTGCGTGTATACCTTTGAAGGGCGTGCTTACGGCAAGGACGAGGCGGAGGCAGAAAAAAAGCCCGAGATGAACATGGCCAAAAAAGGCTTCCGCCTGCCCACCGAAGCCGAATGGGAATGGGCAGCCATGGGCGGTCAAGAGCACAAATGGGCAGGCGTGAACGACGTGGATAAGCTCGCTGACTATGCATGGTACAAAGCGAACAGCAATGCGAAGACGCACGAAGTGAAAAAGAAAGAGGCGAACGGCTACGGCTTATACGACATGAGCGGGAACGTCGCCGAATGGTGCTGGGACAGGTACGATGATCTACCCGAGACGCCGGAAAAGGACTATGCAGGCCCGGTGTCCGAAGGCCCTCATGTTTTTCGCGGCGGCAGCTTTAATGAAGAAGAGACTGACAACCTTGCTCGTGCCTTTAGGAACGCCAGCGACCCCGACGACGGCGGCAACGACATCGGCTTCCGCCTAGCCTTGCGTCCATAAGGGAGGCATCCCGCCCCGGCGGACGGGAATATTCACGCATCGTTCATTTGATTGGGGCGGACATACGACTGTCAATCGGCTGAACGATGCCTTAATATGTCCGCCCCCCCCCCTTAAAAGAACACACATGAAAGCTAAGCTCATTCACAAGGCAATGCGTGCCTTCACCTTTGCAATAAGGCTTACCTAGCTTGTGAGAGCCGGATTTTTCCTACAACAAGCTGAACTCCGAAGCATTGACGAAGCATTTGAACGCCTTACCGCAACGCAAGGCGGGCGATAGCGCAATATGCTTTCTTTACGGCGACGTAACGGACGAAGCTAACCATACCGACTTAAGCACTCCGCCCGAACTGCAGAGCGCCTTCAAAAAGGCAAAACACCGGAAGCTATATGAACATTCAGGCGGATACGGGATCAAATTAACCTGACAGGCAGAGTGTCACAATCATCCCGAACGGGATAAAGGTATTATCTCGGGCGGAATAACGCTATCATCTCGGTCGAGATAAAGGCATTATCTAATGCTGGATAATGACGTTATCTAAGGTTAGATAACGGTATCATCTCGGGCGAGGAACGCCCTTTTCCCTGAACAGGAAGACGCCTTTTCCCCAAGCGGGAAAGCACCTGTTCCCAATCCGACAGAACCGCATCCTCTGCATAATGGGGCACACTCCCGCACGGTAATGCGGGTACTTTCCGCATTTTTGATTCCTCATAAATATTGTTTTTTGTGTATGCGATTTTGAATCATTGTAAATATCAAAAAAATCTATTAAAGTTAAGTCAGATACGCCGCTTAGGCGCAATTTTTTATATACGAGGTAAGACATGGCTACATGGGCAAATGCTGATACATTTTCTTCGTGGAAGAAACTGCTTTCACTTAAAGGCATGGTTTCTGTTCGGGATGAACTTTCTTCCGAGAATGCTGTTATGCGCATTCGGGAATATTCCGTTCCTATGGCGGAAGGGCTTGCGTACAATTACGGCGCAAAGCAGGTGAATGAGCAGATTCTGAAGACTCTTCAGGATTTGTCCGACGAGGCGCAGCTTCTTGAGAAATTCGAGGCGCTTTACAACGGCGAGGTTGTGAATACGGGCGAAAAGCGTATGGTTCTTCATCATCTTACCAGAGGTCAGCTCGGAAAGGATGTTATTGACGACGGCGTTAATAAGCGTGAGTTTTACATAAACGAACAGAAAAAGATTGCAGATTTTGCTGACAAAGTTCATTCGGGAAAGATATTGAACGAAAAAGGCGAAAAGTTTACTCAGGTTTGTCAGATTGGAATCGGCGGTTCGGATTTGGGCCCCCGAGCCATGTATTTGGCTCTTGAAAATTGGGCAAAGAAAAACGGTTCGTTCAAAATGGAAGCGCATTTTATTTCTAACGTAGACCCTGACGACGGAGCTGCCGTTGTTTCTTCCCTTGACCTTTCCAAAACGATATTCATACTGGTTTCAAAATCGGGAACCACGCTTGAAACTCTTACGAACGAATCTTTTGTGAAGGATTTTATAAAGAAGGCGGGATTGGATGTTTCAAAACACATGATTGCAGTTACTTCCGAAACTTCGCCGTTGGCTGATAATCCTGACTATATGGCTGCGTTCTATATGGACGATTACATAGGCGGCCGCTATTCTTCCTGTTCCGGAGTGGGAGGAGCTGTTCTTTCTCTTGCATTCGGACCGAAAGTTTTCGCAGATTTCCTTGACGGAGCTGCTGCCGAAGACAAGACTGCGTTGAACAAGGACATCCGCAAAAATCCTGCGCTTTTGGACGCTTTGATTGGCGTTTACGAAAGAAACGCCCAGGAATATCCTTCAACCGCTGTTCTTCCGTATTCTCAAGGCTTGAGCCGTTTTCCGGCTCATCTTCAGCAGCTTGACATGGAATCAAACGGAAAAAGCGTTAACCGTGACGGCGGAAAAATCGACTACGTGACAGGGCCTGTGCTTTTCGGCGAACCGGGAACAAACGGTCAGCATTCGTTCTATCAACTTTTGCATCAGGGAACTGACATAGTTCCGCTTCAGTTCATTGCGTTCAGCGAAAATCAGAGCGAAAAGGATGTCGTGATCGAGGATTCCACAAGCCAGACAAAACTCTGCGCAAATGTCGTGGCTCAGATTGTCGCCTTTGCCTGCGGAAAGTCCGACCCCGATTCAAACAAAGCGTTTGCCGGAGAAAGACCTTCAAGCCTGATTTACGGAAAAAAACTTACGCCAAGAACACTCGGCGCATTGCTTTCCCATTATGAAAACAAAGTGATGTTCCAAGGCTTTGTATGGAACATAAACAGTTTTGACCAGGAAGGCGTTCAGCTGGGTAAAAAACTTGCAAAAGCGGTGCTTTCAAACAAGATGGAACCTGCGCTGAAAGAATACGCAAGCCTTCTTATAAAATAAGGCATCTAAAAACGGAAGTTTTTGCCGGAATATGTCCGCCGTCTACCTAAAAACGCTTTTTTGCGATATTTTAGGTTGCGTGCGGACGTAAAAAGGCAATAGAAAAATCGTAGATTGTGTAAAAGATAATCCAAGAACGTTAAAAAATTATTGCCGGGAACCAGACTCGAACTGGCACGGCATTTGACTGCCGAGGGATTTTAAGTCCCTTGTGTCTACCATTCCACCATCCCGGCAATTGAATCGATGATAAAGGAAATGCCGTTTTTGTTCAAGGACAGAAAAATCCTTCCGCAAAAAGGATAAAATACAATCGCAGGAACGGAAAACCGTTTGAAAGTCCGCATATTTTGCTCAAAATCGGAAAATCCAATCTAATTTTTTGGGAACATTGCTAAGAGCCCGTTTTTGCGGTATTTTCATTTAATCAAACAAAAGAGGTTTTTATGGAAAAATATTTTCCGCTGAACGCCGAACAATTATCTTCCCTTGCAAAAAGATTTCCAACTCCTTTTTATCTGTATGACGAAAAATCAATACGCCTGAACATGAGGGAATTTACCGAAGCGTTCAAGATTTTTCCGGCTTTCAAGGAACATTTTGCCGTAAAAGCCTGCCCGAATCCTTATATAATGAAGATTCTTTCCGAAGAAGGATGCGGAGCGGACTGTTCGTCCCTTGCCGAACTTGTGCTTAGCGACACAAGCGGAATCAAAGGAAACGATGTGATTTTCACTTCCAACGAAACCCCGGCGGAAGAATATCGGTTCGCATTCGAAAAAGGGAACATCATAAATCTGGACGATTTTACCCACATCGAATATCTGAAAAAGGCAATCGGTCGCCTCCCCGAGACAATTTGCTTCCGTTATAATCCCGGGCCTCTCAAAAAAGGCGGAAATTCGATAATCGGAAAGCCTGAGGAAGCAAAATACGGACTTACACGGGAACAACTTTTGAAGGCATACAAAATCTGCAAAGAAGAAGGCGTAAAACATTTCGGACTTCATACGATGGTCGCTTCAAACGAACTGAACCCCGACTTTTTTGCGGACACGGCAAAGATTCTTTTTGAACTTTGCGTGGAAATCAAGGAAAAATGCGGAGTAAGAATCGAATTCACGGATCTTGGCGGCGGGCTTGGCATTCCTTACAAACCGGAACAGAAAAAAGTAAATTACGCTGAAGTCGCCCAAAAAATCAGAAAAGTTTACGACAGCATAATAGTTCCGGCAGGTCTTGATCCGCTTAAAATCTTCTGGGAATGCGGCCGCCCGATTACAGGTCCGTACGGCTGGCTTGTATCCACCGCCGTCCATAAAAAACACATATACCGCGAGTATGTGGGGCTTGATTCGTGCATGGCAGATTTAATGCGTCCCGGAATGTACGGCTCTTACCACGAAATAACCGTCAGCGGAAAAGAAAATTTTCCAAAAGACTGCGTTTACGACGTAGTTGGAAGCCTTTGCGAAAACTCGGATAAATTTGCGATTCAGCGAAACCTTCCCCGAATCGATGTAGGCGACATCGTTATTATCCACGATGCGGGCGCACACGGACGGGCTATGGGCTACAACTACAACGGAAAACTTCGTTGCAGAGAACTTCTTTTAAGGGAAGACGGCTCTGTCGTGCAGATTCGCAGAAAAGAGACGCTGGACGACCTCTTTGCCACATTGGATTTTGAAGGACTTAAAACATTTTCTTGATATGAAATTCATGAAAATTATATATATTTTTTTTGCTTTTTATTATAACAAATGATAGAATCACAGCGTGTTTTCTGAAATTTTATCAGAGAGGAGTTGAATAAAATGCAAGACTACAATAATGTTA
>ERZ772957.861-NODE-861-length-21759-cov-3.470144_pt1 | contig 21759 bp, 18 predicted proteins | sample MGYA00580682_ERZ772957 | MGnify/ENA primary metagenome ERZ772957 (study PRJEB29015, sample SAMEA2737921) | human oral metagenome | biome: human oral; feature: human-associated habitat; material: dental | place: China | collected 2025 ...
ACTTCGTTATCGCCGCCGTCAGCGACGTCTTCCCGTGGTCGATGTGCCCGATCGTCCCGATGTTCAGGTGTGTCTTGCTTCGCTCGAACTTCTCCTTCGCCATCTCCGAATTGCCTCCCAAAATTGAAAGATATTCCGTTCCGGGGGGTTCGGTTTCTGAAGCTGCGCTTCAACGACAGCGACGCCCCCAAAGACTTTCGATATTTTAACAAAAAAAGGCCCTTTGCGCATACTCGAACAGGTCCATCTTCCCGATGGACCATCCCCGCTATCACATGGAGAACCCGGATCATAGGGGGGCTTCGTGGATTAAATCCGTGTTCCCTTAAATCCACCAACATTCAGCCGATGGCCGTTGAGCTTTATTGGCATCCCCCGTAGACCCCGAGGACGCCCGAGCGCACCTCGACCCCGACGAGACGGCCCAGGGGTACGTTGCTGATCTCCCGTGGAGAGCCCTGCGCCAGTTCGACATCATCGAGCGGCCACTTCACGTTTTCGATGGAGACCCCCTCGCAGGAGGCCGTCAGGGACAGGAGCGACAGCACCGAGGGTGGACTTTCGAAGTCCAGCTCGAGCTTTGCGGGTCCCCACAGGGGAAAGAGGACCTCGCGCTCGTCGGCGAACCAGAGGACCCGCACCCCGCGCTCCATGGCCCCAAGCGATGAAAAGACGTTCGAGAAGGCATGGTCGAAACGCCCGCCCCAGCACCCGGTGACGACGACATCCCCGGACAGCAGCCTCAGGGCCAGCTGGAAGTCCGTGTCGTCCTTGTCCGGACAATAACGGTCCGCCCTCGCGCCCATCCGCTCGGCCCATTCCCTGGCCCCATCCGAGACGCTGTCAAAATCCCCCAGGATGCGGGTCGGCACAACCCCCGCAGCCCGGCAGGCGTCGGCCCCCCGGTCCAGCGCCCAGATCTTCCGGCCGACGGAGACCTTCCGCAGCCAATCAGGCTCGGGAGCACGGCCCCCCAGGACCAGCAACGGAGGCGGAGAACTTGACGGCATCCCCCCATGCCGCCTCAAAAAGGCTTGTATCCGAGGCAAACCCAGCTCGAGTGCCGCCTCGGGTTCAAACTCGGGCAAATCGAAAGGGTGGACGCGTTCAGAGAGACACACGCGTCTCACTCCTCGTCGAAAAGTCCGCCCGTCCGTGCGCGCTCCAGGGCCTCGAAGGCGCTTTCCTCGTCCATCAGGATGTCCCGCGGCTTCGAGGAGCTCCCGGACTGCGGCCCCACGATGCCCAACTGTTCCAGGCCCGTAATCACCCGGCCGGCCCTGGGGTAGCCAATGTTGAGGTAGCGCTGAAGGCCGCTTGCGGAGGCGATGCCCGTGTCCATGACGACGCGGATCGCCTCCTCCATCTTGGGGTCGTCGACGATGCTCGCACCGTTCTTTCCGTTGTTCTCTCCCGTCGGGTTGCCCGGATCCTCGAACTCGATATACTCCGGCTCTCCGAAGGCTCCCTTCATGTACTCCACGAAATCCAGCGTGCGCTCCTCGGTGATGAATGGGGCCTGGAGGCGGAGCGGACGGGGATAGCGCGTGCTGAAGAAGAGCATGTCGCCCTTCCCGAGCAGCTTGTCGGCCCCGGCGGCGTCGATGATCGTCCGGGAGTCCGTCTGGGACGGCACGGCGAAAGCCACGCGCGCCGGGACGTTCGCCTTGATCAGACCGGTGATGACATCCACGGATGGCCGCTGGGTCGCCAGGATCAGGTGAATTCCCGCAGCACGGGCCTTCTGAGCCAGACGGGCGATCAGTCCCTCCACCTCCTTGCCGGCCGTGTACATAAGATCCGCCAGCTCGTCGACCACAACGACGATATTGGGGAAACGATCCTTGGGCAGGACCTTGTCGTTATAGGAGGCGAGATTGCGGACCCGCGCGCGCGCAAAGCACTCCGTGCGGTGCTCCATCTCCTGCACGGCCCAGGAGAGTGCGGCGATGGCCTTTCGGGGGTCGGAGACGGGCCGGGCCAGGAGATGCGGCAGTCCCTCGTAGATGGCGAACTCCACATGCTTGGGGTCCACGAGAATCAGCCGAAGTTCCTCGGGGGGACGGCGCAGGCACATCCCCAGAATACAACCGTTGACGAAGACGCTCTTGCCCGACCCCGTGGTCCCGGCGACCAGCAGGTGCGGCATGTCCTCGAGCCCACAGACCAGGTAACGGGAGTCGACTCGCATCCCCATCGGCAGCGGCAGCAGAAACTCCCCCTGCTGAAAATCCTCGGACTCCATCACGGAGCGTAGAGCGATCCCCTTGCGCTTCGGATTGGGGATCTCGATACCCACGTAATGCTGTCCCAGGATAGGGGCCTCGACACGGACCGATACGACCGCCAAGGCCATCGTCAGGTCGTTGGCCAGCCCCGCGACCTTGCTGACCTTGATACCCGGCGCCAGCTCTATCTGGAATTGAATGACGGAGGGCCCCACCACGATATGGGCGACCGTCGCCTTCACGCCGAAATTCTGCAGCGTATCGACGATGACCTCCGCCTGCTTGTTGGCCAACTCCAGGGCATCGCCCTGGTCACGATCCTGGACGGGAGGACCAAGGAGATCCAGAGGCGGGGGAAACGCCCCGGAACGGAGGCGCCTACCATCCTCGTCCTCGGGCAGAACCACATCCGGAAAGACCTCCTGGACGGCGGTGTCCCTGCCGTCCGCCCCTTCCTCCGACTTCGCATGCGTATCATCGGAAGAGGGGGCGAGCCGTTCGCAAATCTCCCGCGCGCGCTCCTCGGGGCCAACCTTCGGGGTGCTGGTCACCTCGATGATCCCCTGTCCCCCCTCCACCGCCTTATCCTGGAGAGGCTCGGCAACCTCCCCAGCCGTCCTCTCCCTTTCTTCCTTTTCTTTCTCCTCCGCAGACTTCGAGGACTGAGAGGTGGGAAGGTCCATCAACTCCTCCAGCGGAGGGCGGCGGATCGACGGACGTTCCTCGGCCCGGACCTCCCGTCTGGGAGGAGGAGGGACATCGAATTCCCCGGACTCGAGGGATTCCAGCAGATGATCCAGGATCTCGACCGCCGTCTGCTGAGACGCATCCATCGATGCTTTTATTGGCCCTTTCGCAACGGCCCCGTCACCCTCGAGATCAGAAGCGGACCACGATTCTTCGGACTCGTCAACCTCAACAGCCTCATCCGCCTCCTCCGCATCCGACTCACCCGCTTTATCGGCTCGGGCCTGTTCCGGTTCGGCAGCGGGTACGGGGGCCTCGGGTGAGAGCTCGGGCCAGGGAGCGTCGGACTCCGACCGTTTCCCCCCGTCGAGAATGAGCGGCACCTCCTCGGCGGTGGAAGATATCTCAACCTCCTCCCCAGGTTCCGGGTCCCGTCTGTCCAAAGGCCCAGCAATTTCGGATTCCTCCGCCCGGTCAAACGCGATCAGCGTCCCCACGGGCCGGAGGGGATCGAAGGGAACACCTCCCGGCGAGGCGTTCCTTACAAGACGAGCGCTCCGACCCTCCTCCCTGCGCCTGGCAGCACGGGGCTCCCGGGGTTCCCTCCGTCCCTCCCCCTCTGGCTCCGGCTCCGAGGGTGGATTCGGACCCTCTTTATCCGACGGACGGGCCGTGGGCAGCAGCGACAAAAGCGAGAGGAAACGCGAGCCGAAGAACAGACCGGACAGAAAAAGGGAGGCGAAGGACACCATGACCGTCCCCAGGACCCCCAGGTTCAGGACGAAGAAATGCGCCAGGCCGTCCCCCACACGCCCTGGCTCGGCCAGGAGCCAACTCGAATGCCACCCGACCCTCCGAAACAAGCCCAGCATGAAGGCGATGGAAAGGTAGAGCTGAAAAGTTCCCAGGACTTGCCCCAGAGGCCGGGGGATCCGGAGGCGGATAAACCAGGCAAAGCAAAGGTACAGCCAGAACAACAGCGGGACAAGAAGCGCCCCACCCCAGGCGGTGCGCAGATACTCCCCGATCTGGCGCCCCGACGCTCCCGTCCAGGCGCTGTCGAAAAGGGCCGCGATCAGGTACATTCCAGCGGCCGCAAAAAAGAAAAGGACCAACTCGAACCAGCTTCTCCGGGCAGGGTGCGGTGTCGCCGCACTGCGCCTGGTTCTTCGGGATGCATTGCCGCCGTCGCGTATTATGGGCATTGCGAAGTCCTGCCTTCCCAGTTCAAATTCGGTAGCGTTTCCATTTCACTTCACCAACGCCTATTCGGATCGGGCCTTTTTGATGTTTTGGAGATGCCCCTCGTAGGTCGATGAAAAATAATGGTATCCGTTCTTCCGTGCAACATAATAATAATACGGGTTCTCCTCGGAGCCAAGTGCGGCATCCCAAGCGGAGGAGGATGGGATGCAGATGGGGTGCTGGGGGAGCCCCAAAAAACGATAGGTGTTGTAGGGCGAGTCGATGTTCAGGTCGCTGTGAAGCACCCGCGTCACCTTCCGTCCCAGACGCTTCCAGGCATAGACCACCGTCGCGTCTATCTGCAGCGGCATGTTCCTCTTCAGCCGGTTTCGGATGACTTCCGCAATCGCGGGGCCCTCCGCATCCCACAAGGCCTCGCGCTGCACCATCGAGGCAATCTTCGCCGCAGCAAGAAGGTCCGACGAAGCCATGGAGAGGGTCGATGCACCGAACCGATCCCACCAGGCGTGCGCCGCAACGCGCACCAGCTCCTCCGGGGACTCCTCGACGAGAAGATAGGTATCCGGAAGCAACCACGCGATCCTCGACTCCTCCTCGGCGGGAAGCACCGCACGCATCGCCTCGGGATAGCTGCGTCCGTCCAGGATGGAGCGTCTCAGGAGGTCACCGTTCCCCGGAGAAGCGGGGTTTTGCTCGGGTCGGAAGAGGTCCCTCAGGGAAAAGATATCCGTTCCTGGGAGAATGGTCACCTTCGCCAGCAGCGGGCGTGCCGTCCGAAGCTGGCGCGCCAGGTTCCAGGCATCGGAGCGCACGACACGGTAGCTTCCGGGCCGAAAACTGCGGTCCAGCCCAAAACGCGCCATCCATCGGGCCAGTTTTACGGAGGGCTCCGTCAGGGCCCCTTGGTCGAAAAAGGCCTGAGCGATCTGCCGGGCGTTCATCTTCGGGTGGACGAGGACAAGGCGCGCCTCCCCCACGGGAATGGGCAGCACCCCCTCCCAAAGGGAACTGGGCTGCTTCAGATAGAAGGATACACCCCCCAGCAGAAGGGCCAGCATCAGGAACATCGACAGACAGAACAGGCCTCGTCTCATCGGCTCAGGCTCTCCCCACCCATCCGTTTTCCCTTCTCTTTTTCGCAATCGCCCATAATTTTCTTCCTTCATCGATACCTATTTTTCATCGATAGATGAACATAGCGTCGCCGAACGAGAAGAATCGATACCCCTCGGCGACGGCCGAGGCGTAGATCCCGTGCAGGGCGGACAGGGCCCTTTCCTCCTCGCCCCTCCAGCCTCCTAATCCCGCGACGAACGCCGCCACAAGCATCAGGAGCGAGCTCCTCGGCAGATGAAAATTCGTGATCAGGGCATCGACGACGCGAAAGTCGAAGCCCGGATAGATAAAGAGGTCGGTATCCAAACAACCGGGACGGACCCCTCCCCCTTCGGCGGCCATGGACTCCAGAGTGCGGGCCACGGTCGTCCCTGCGGCGACGACCCGCCCTCCGCGCCGGCGGCATTCCTCCACGGCCTCGGCCGTATCCCGGGGAACCTCGCAGTACTCGTCGTGAATGACGTGCTGCCGGATATCCGGAGCCTTCACGGGACGAAAGGTCCCGAGGCCGACATGAAGGGTCACCCATGCCCTGTGAACCCCCATAGCGTCGATGTTCTGCAGAAGCTCCCGCGTAAAATGCAGACTCGCCGTCGGGGCCGCCACCGACCCCTCCCTGAGGGCGAAGACCGTCTGATACTCCTCTCGCCAATCCCGATCGCCGCCAATGTAGGGGGGCAGAGGCACACGTCCGAAGGCGTCCAGAAAGTCCAGGACGTCCTGGCGTCCCGTTCCGACCCGGACGATGCGAACCCCATCGTCCTCCTGCGCCTCGATCCCGAGGACCCTGTCCCCTACCAGGACCTGCGTCCCCGGCCGCAGCTTGCGCCCCGGCCTGACCAGGGCCCTCCATACCTGGAAGTCCGGGGAACATGGGCTCAGAAGAAGCACCTCCGCGGCACCTCCGCCGGGCAGGCGTTTTCCCAGCAGCCGTGCGGGCAGTACGCGCGTATCGTTCAGGACCAGGAGATCGTCTGGCCTCAGATACCCAAGGATATCACGGAACCGGCGATGTTCGACCGTTCCGTTCCCGACGCTCCAGCTCAGGAGGCGGGACGAGTCCCGCGGCTCCGCGGGAGTCTGAGCGATTCTCCCCTCGGGCAGGAGATAGTCGTAGGCATTCAGGTCGAAGAGATCCTCGTGCGCAAAGGCCCGTCGCTCGATGGCTTTCATCGTGACAGCACTCATCGGGAGTTCTTCACGTGGGTCCCCGGATAATAGTGCTCCAGAATGCGCTCCGCGGTCCACCCCTCTCCGGCCAGGGTCAAGGCCCCCCACTGGGAGAGGCCAACCCCATGTCCCCATCCCCTTCCGCGGAAGATAAAGACATCCCCCTCCCGCGCGATGGCCCCCCCTCCGGAAAGGGGCGGCGGAGAAGGGCGAGCAGGGACAGGAGCAGGCGGAACGACCGCCTTACGGGGAGGATTCGCCGCCGACTGCGGGGCGGGCTTCCCCCTTCCTTTCCTTTGGAAGCCGAGATAAAGGTACCCCTTTTTCTTGTCGGGGTTCGTCAGCATGTCGATAAGCTCCGCAGTCGTAAAGACGCCGTCCGCGGTCATCCTCGTCAGGCGTTTCTCCTGCTCAGGGGACAAGGGCTCGTTCGAGGTCGGCACCGGAATGCGGGGCAGGCCACCGTCCGCAGCTTCGGACGCATCGGGGACCCAGTCGGATTCCCTCACCTCGGGCAGGGCGACGCCGTCGGCCAAAGAAGGGACAGAGGGCAGCTGCCGCTTCGGGACCGGGCTCGATGCGGGCCCGGAACCCGCCGTCAACATGGTGCTCTTCAGCAGGTTCGCTCCTACGGCCATGCGAAAAAGGCTTGACTTGACCGTCTTGCTCCCGCCGGGACCGATGAAGGTCAGCGCCGTCGACCGACCTCCCTTGTCAACCCCGGAGATCCGGATCTCGGACACCGTACCGACGCCCCCGCCAATCTTCGCCAGGGCAGCCTCGACACGGGCACGAGGTATCCTGGCCATCCAGGACGCGTTCGGGGACTGGTAGTCCCTGGGCTCTGGAACCCCTCCCAGGTAGGGCAGGACCCTGCCCCAAACGTCGGCGTTGTTCGCCGTATGCCCCCCGCTGTCCGAGTGAAACGGCGTGAAGGCGAGATCCTTACCATAAATCAGAACCTCGCCTCCAGTGCTCTGCACGGCCTGATTCGTCCGAGCGGTCTCCACCCCGGCCCCACGATAGACCTGGTCGGACACCGAGTCCGTGACGTCATAGCCACGGGCCGAGCGATTGAGGCTCTGCCTCAGAACATAGGTGCGGGAGATGATGGCCTGGGCCCGAAGGGCCTCCATGGGCCATTTCGCCCCTACCTCGGCGGGGAGCACCCCACGGAGGTAATCCTCCAGATCCAGCACGTTCAGCAATCCGCTCCGCGTCAGCAGAAAATCCCCGCGGTAGCTCCGTTTGTTGAAGCGCAGGAGCCCCGAACTGAGGATGCGGGCCGGAAGCGGAAAAGCATGTTTTCCCACCATGGCCCTCCCATCCCGAAGGGTTATGGTGGCCGATCTGCCAAGCTCTCGCTCCCGATTGCCCCCGGCCAGTAGGCTGAGCCCCCGCTCTCCCTCGACGACAAACGTTCCCCCCACCGCCAGGCGCACATAGGCGTCACGGGCCTCGGAGCACATGGAACAGCTCAGAAGCCCCACTGCGGCCAAAAGCATCCCCAAGAGCTTCCGTAATTTTCCCCTATCGAAAAGCAACTCGGATACCTCCCGGCAAGAATACATTATCGAGGACGGGATCCCTACGTCTCCCCGCCAAAGGGCAGCAGGAGCCCCTCCCGCCCTCCCGGAGTCGGCTTCCCGAGATAGGCATAGGCACTGCCCGTCACCCTGCGCCCACGCGGGGTCCGCTCCAGAAAGCCCTTCTGGATCAGGTAGGGCTCGTAGATGTCCTCGATCGTCTGCATGTCCTCGTTCAGGGCCGCCGCCATCGTCCCGAGGCCGACAGGGCCACCGTCGAACAGCTCGACGATCGTCCGCAGGATGCGGCGGTCCCCCTCGTCCAGCCCCTCGGCGTCGACATCGAGCATATCCATGGCGCGGGCGGCGACCTCCGCGTCGATGCTCCCCGCTCCTCGAACCGCCGCAACGTCCCGAACGCGGCGCAGGAGCCTCAGGGCCACACGGGGCGTCCCGCGCGCGCGCCGGGCAATCTCCCGCGCCGCCTCGCCGAGAATTTGAATTTCCATGACGCCGCCAGCCCTGAGGACAATACGGGTCAATTCCTCCTCCGTATAAAGGGCGAGCTGCTCGACGATTCCGAAGCGGGCGCGCAGAGGCGAGGTCAGGAGCCCCAGCCGGGTCGTCGCCCCGCAGAGCGTAAAGCGCGGCAGGGAGAGCCCGATCGTCTTTGCCAGGGGCCCCTTGCCCACCACGATGTGCAGGGCGAAGTCCTCCATCGCGGGGTAGAGGATCTCCTCGACCTGGGCCGGCATACGATGAATTTCATCGATGAACAACACGTCGCCCGGCTCCACGTTCGAGACGATCGCCGCGAGGTCTCCGGCACGCTCGAGCGCGGGGCCCGTCGTCGTGCGCAGCTGCCCCCCCATCTCCTGGGCGATGATGCCCGCCAGCGTCGTCTTGCCCAGCCCCGGAGGTCCGTAGAAGAGGATATGGTCCAAGGGCTCCCCGCGCCCACGGGCCGCCTCCATGTAGATCCTCAGTTTCTCCCGCACCCGTTCCTGACCGATAAAATCGTCGAGGGAACGGGGCCTGACGGTCACGTCCTCCTGAGAACGGGGGGCCGAGAAAAAACGGGGCTCGTCTTCGTACCGATCGTCCTGCATCGTACCGGTTCCCTCCGTGTATCGGCTTTCCTAGCGGCGCCCTTGCTGGAGTTCCTTCAAGGCGGCCTTCAGAAGGGACTCCTCGTCCATGCGTTCAAAATCCTCGCCACGCGCGGCCCGGATAGCGGACAGGACCGGACCGATATCCGTCTGCGCGAAGCCGAGGGAGCGCAGGGCCTCCCCCACCGTATCCGCCGTCCGCGACGGCGCGGCAAGGCCCGAACCGGCCGTCGAGATGGAATCCGTCAATGCCTCAGGGAGAAGGTTCCGAAGCTCGAAACACAGCCGCTCGGCCGTCTTGCGCCCCACGCCGGGGACCCGTGTGAAGGCGGCGACATCGGCCAGGGACACGGCCCGAAGGATATCGTCCACGGAGAGGACGGACAAAATCGCCATTCCCGTTCGACCACCGACCCCCTTGATCGCCGTGACCTTCAGAAAGATCTCACGCTCCCGCTCGTCGGCGAACCCGAAGAGCGAGGCCCCGGTCTCCGACACCTGCATGAAGACCGTCAGGCGCACCCGCTCCCCCTCACGACAGAGCGCCAGGGCGCCCCGGGTACACAGCACGTCGAACCCCATGCCGTGGACATCCAACAGCACGGCGTTCTCCATGACGTTCAAGACCTCTCCCGTCAGGCAGCGGATCATGGCAGGTACCCGCCGGACGCGGCCGCGAGCTCCGCCTCCGGCCTGAAGGCCGAGTCGTAGTAAGCGAGCCCGGCCAACGCCGCGGCCAGAGCGTCCGCCGCATCGTCGGGAGAGGGTATGGCGTCGAGCCCCAGAAGGCGCTGGACCATCCGCTGCACCTGGGTCTTATCGGCACCCCCGGTTCCGCAAACGGCCAACTTTATCTGATTCGGCTTTGGCTCCAGGACCGGAAGGCCCTTCCGGGCCGCCAGGAGCATCACGACTCCCCGAGCCTGCCAGACGAACTCCGCCGTCGTGATGTTCCGCCCAAAAAAAAGGCGCTCCACGGACATGAAATCGGGGGCGCAGTGCTCGAGCTGCTCCCCCAAAGCCTCATAAATATACAGGAGCCTCCGCGTAAAGGGCAACTTCGGGCTCGTCTCGACGCACCCGTACGTCAGGGCCCGCAAGCGGCTCCCCTGCCGTTCCACGAGCCCATAGCCAACCCGGGCAAGGCCTGGATCGATCCCCAGGCACAGCCGCCCGCCGCCCATCACTCCTCGAGCCCGGCGGCGGCCTCGTCGGAAAGGTCGAAGTTGGAATAGACGTTCTGAGTGTCGTCGTGCTCCTCGAGAACCTCGATCAGGCGCATGATCTTCCGTGCCGCCTCAACGTCCGTTATCTCGACGGGCGTCTTGGGGACCATGGGGGTCTCGGCGCTCTCCACCACGTACTTCGCCTTTTCCAGAGCCTCCTGAAGGGGCCCCAGGTCCCCCGGCTCGCAATAAAGCGTATACCCCTCGTCGGAGGACTCCATATCCGTCATCCCGGCCTCGAGCCCGCAGGACATCAGGGCATCCTCGTCCAGCCCCTTGCCCTTGACCTCGAGAACCCCCTTGCGCTCGAACATCCAGGATACGCTCCCGGACTCCCCCATCTGCCCGCCGTTGCGCGTCAGAAGGGCCCGGATCTCCGGCGTCGTGCGGTTCCGGTTGTCCGTGAGCACCTCGACCAGCACCGCAATGCCGTTCGGGCCATACGCCTCGTAGGTCAGCTCCTCGTAGGAGGCCCCGTCAATCTCGCCCGTCCCCCGCTTGATGCCCCGAACGATGTTGTCCATGGGTACGCTGACGGCCTTGGCCCTCTCGATCGCCGTCTTCAGGCGCATGTTCATCGCCGGGTCCCCACCGCCCTCCTTGGCCGCGATGATGATCGCGCGCACAAGTTTCTGGAAGAGATTGCCCCGTTTTGCATCCTGAGCGGCCTTGCGATGTTTGATGTTAGCCCATTTGGAATGTCCTGACAAAAAAATCACCTCATAAGCATAAATGCGCCGACTAGGAAACACGCGGCGCCTGTTCTAGACAAAGCCACCCTCATGGCATGGAAAGTCTGCCCCCCCCTAGATCTCAGGGACACAGACCGGAACGGGACGGCGTTTGTGTTCGCTGTTTCGCCGCCTTGCCTCGATGCGCTCCCTGACCTCGGGCTCCGCGTCGCCGGTCGCCAGGTAACGGTCCAGGTCGTCGTAGGTAAGCCCCATCTCCCCCTCGTCCGTCTGCCCCGCCCAGAAGCCGGCGGTCGGCGCCTTCCGAATGATGCGTTCCGGCACCCCGAGATGGGCCGCCACAGTCCGCACCTCTCCCTTCAGAAGGTCCGCGAGGGGCAGGAGATCCGCGGCGGAGTCCCCGAACTTCGTGAAATAGCCCGTCGTAATCTCCGCCCTGTTGCTCGTCCCACAGACGAGCAAAGAACGGGCTTGGGCAACGGCATAAAGGGACACCATCCGCAGGCGGGCCTTGAGGTTGGAGAGGGCCGCCCCCTGGAGTACGCCGATTTTCCTCAGCTCCGAGGAAAGAGTGTCATAAGCCGCGGTAAGGTCCACCTTTTCGCAGGGAATATCCAGCGCGTCCGCAACCAGCCGGGCGTCCGCTTCATCCGACGGATCGCTGTGGCAGGGCATGACGAGCGCCGCCATGTCTCGTCCAAACGCGCGTCGGGCCAGGGCCGCAACGACCGCGGAGTCGATGCCGCCGGACAGTCCGACGGCGACCCCCACCGCACCGGCCTCGGCCGCCCGCTCCCTCAGCCATCTCTCGATAAATCCGGCCACCCCGGCGGCGTCGCGAATGTACGTCAAACCTCAGCCCTCCCAACGGGGGCAACAATCCCCCGGTATTTTATTATAGCGTAACCTCCCGTCACCCCATCTCCAATGGTACAAATTCGAGTCCTAACGTTATTCTCCGCATCATACTTCCTCCAGCGCGCTGCGAACCTCGTACCCTGCTTCCTTCACTAGGATATTTTTGCGGAAGAGTTCCATGTCGTAACGCACCATGCGGCGCACCAGCTCCTCGAACGATACCCGCCGCTTCCAGCCCAACTCCCGTTCCGCCTTCGAGGGATCGCCCAGCAGAAACTCGACCTCCGTCGGACGGAAGTAGCGAGGATCCACCTCCACCAGGACACGTCCGGTCCCGGCCTCCACCCCCTTCTCATCCAACCCCGTCCCATGCCATTCCAGCTCCAGCCCCGCCTCCCTGAAGGCCAGCGAGGCGAACTCGCGTACCGAATGGGTCTCCCCCGTCGCGACGACGAAGTCGTCCGGCCTGTCGTGCTGGAGGATGCGCCACATGACCTCGACATAGTCCTCAGCGTGTCCCCAATCGCGCTTGGCGTCCAGGTTTCCCAGCCATGTCCTATCCTGGAGCCCCAGCGCGATGCGGGCCGCTGCACGGGTGATCTTGCGCGTCACAAACGTCTCGCCGCGGAGCTCCGACTCGTGGTTGAACAGGATGCCGTTCGAGGCGAAGATGCCGTAGGCCTCCCGGTAGTTGACGGTGATCCAGTAGGCGTAGAGCTTGGCCGCGGCATAGGGGCTGCGGGGATAGAACGGCGTCGTCTCGGTCTGAGGCGTCTCCCGAACCTTACCGAAGAGCTCGCTGGTCGATGCCTGGTAAAAGCGCGTATGGCCCTCCAGCCCCAGGATGCGTATGGCCTCCAGGAGGCGCAGGGTTCCCAGTGCGTCGGAGTTGGCCGTGTACTCCGGGGTCTCAAATGAGACCATAACATGGCTCTGGGCGGCGAGGTTGTAGATCTCGTCGGGCCTGACCTGCTGGATGATGCGAATCAGGTTGCTGGCATCCGTCAGGTCTCCATAATACAGGAAAAAGTGCGGATCCTCCTCGTGCAGGTCCTCGTAGAGCCCGTCGATGCGGGCGGTATTGAAGAGCGAGCTGCGTCGCTTGATGCCGTGGACGGCGTACCCCTTCCTCAGCAGAAACGAGGCGAGATAGGCCCCGTCCTGGCCGGTGATTCCCGAGATCAGCGCTGTCTTCATCTACTTTTCCTCCATGCCGTCGATACGGCGAAACAGGGTTTTGATACTTCGTTCCGCGTGGAACTCGCGTAGCGCCGCACGAGCGGAGCCGATCCCACGAAACAGAGAGAGCAGATCGAGGCTCCGCGCCCGGAACAGGAGCTTCAGAGCCGCCGCGAGCATGAACAGCTTGAATTTCACCTTCAGCCACAGCAGTTTTGGACTGTGTACGTCGTCGTAGATGCACTCAAACAACAGGTGAAAGTTGTACCACTTGGAGGCCGCCATGTTGGCGACGTTCAGACGAGCGCCGCCGGCTGGGTAATGGAAAAAGTGTCCTCCTAAACTATTGACGATGCGCATCCCCATTTTTTTATGCAGAAAAAAGGAAAACGCAAAATCCTCACCCAGTGCGTAACCGCCAAAACGTTGGAAATCCTCGGGGAAAAAACATCCAAGGGTACGAAAAACATCAACGTCCAAAGCCATTCCTCCGCCGCTGGCCCAGTCCGCATCCCCTCCCGGTTTCTCCTCATCGAATCCGTAGTTGTACAAAAATTCCGTAGCCCCGTGACGCCTCCTTCCCCATCTCCTCTTTATCCAGGAGGACAATCCGCAGCGCCTCTGCCCCGCGTGGGGAAGCATCGGCAAATTCACCACCGATGCATTCGTTTTTTCAAACGTAATCAAAATCTCCCTCAAAGCGTCCCACGACAATTCGCAGTCGTCGTCGATAAACAACACATGGCGTACGGAAGGGACGTGTTCCAGAACATGGTCCACCGCATCGTTGCGCTGCGAGGTCAATCCGGAACGAGGCGCCTTGAAATACCGAAGGGGAAAAGTCCAAGAGCCATCCTCCGCCACCTTTCGGGTCCGTTCGTCGTCGCTGGCGTCCCAGACCACGCAGACAAAATCCCGAAACGCCGAACGCTCCAAGCTGGCGAGCGCATATTTCTCGATCGCTTCACTGCGGTTCTTCGTGGCGATGATCACAGCCAGGGGAACAGTCGGCATCTCTCTCCTCGATTCCATCATAATTCAATCCCATCATAAGCTTCCCTGCCCGGAGGGAGACCTCCATTCGAGCAGGGGCAATTTCACCGCGACGACGTCAGTATAGCATTGCCGGAGGCACAGCCGGGACAATTTATTGATTGAGGGGGGGAAAGAAAAACAGACGGCATGGACAGGCATGAAGCGCGAAAAACAGCCTTCTTTTCCAATCCGCTCAATGACGGATGTGGGGCAAGGGAGCATGGCCGTTCGGCCATGCTCCCGGTAAAAACGTGCTCTACTCCTCCTCTTCCTCCTCCTTGTGGGCCGCGATGACCTTCTTGGATATCTCGGCCGGGACCTCCTCGTAGTGGGAGTACTCCATGGAGAAGCTGCCCTGTCCCGAGGTCATGGAGCGCAGCACGATCGCGTAGCGGAACATCTCCGCAAGCGGGGCCTGGGCCTTGACGACCTGGAGCCGGCCGTGGGCCTCCATGCCCATGATGCGGCCGCGGCGGCTGTTGAAGTCCCCCATCACGTCGCCCATGTACTGATCCGGGACGGTGACCTCGACGTTCATGATAGGCTCCAGCAGCACGGGAGAGGCGTCCATGATCCCCTTTTTGAAGGAAAGGCGCGTCGCCAGCTTGAAGGACATCTCGGAGCTATCGACGTCGTGGTACGAGCCAAAGTAGAGCTCCGCGCGGAAGTCGACCACCGGGAAGCCTGCCAGGGGACCCTTGACCATGTACTCGCGCAGCCCCTTCTCGACCGCGGGAATGAAATTGCGCGGCACCGCGCCGCCCACGATGCTGTCCACGAACTCGAACCCGGCCCCCCGCTCCAGCGGGCTGTAGCGAATGTGGACGTCGCCGTACTGCCCGTGCCCTCCGCTCTGCTTCTTGTGCTTGCCCTGGGCCTCCGCGGTCTTTCGGATGGTCTCGCGGTAGGGAACCTGCGGCGTCCGCGTCTCCAGCTCGATCCCGTAACGCTCCTTCATGCGGGCCAGGACGATGTCGATGTGCAGGTCCCCCATCCCGGACAGCACGTTGTCGTGCGTCTCCGGGTTCTTCTCGAAGGTGAGTCCGCGGTCCTCGTCCAGGGTCTTGGAGATGGCGTTGCCCAGCTTATCCTCGTCCGCACGGCTCTTGGCGACGACCGCCACGCTGTAGACGGGACTGGGATACTCGATCTTCTCGAACTGGCTGGAGGAACCGCCCTTGACGGCCAGGGTGTGCCCCACCTTCGTGCTCTGGAGCTTGGGGATCGCGACGATATCGCCGGAGACGACCTCCTTGACGTCCTTCCCCTCCTTGCCGCACATCAGCTTGAAGGAGCTGATGCGTTCGTCCTCGCCCTTCTTGACGTTGAAGATGTTGTTCCCCTCCGAGGAGAGGGTCCCCGAATAGACGCGGATGAACGAGAGCTTGCCCACATAGGGGTCGACCATCACCTTGAAGCAGAGGGCCGAGAATGGAGCGGCCGCATCCGGGACGACCTCGACGGTCTCCTCCCCATCCAACGCCTTGACCGGCCCGACGTCCACGGGGGACGGGAAATAATCGACGATGAAATCCAGAAGCTGATGGACGCCGATGTTCAGGGCTGCGGAGCCCGCCAGTACCGGCATGACGCGCCTGGCGACGATGGCCGTGCGGAGCGTCCGGGCAAGGTCGGCGTCGGAGACGGATTCTCCCTCGAGATAACGCTCCATCAGGGCGTCGTCCATCTCTACCGCCGCCTCCACCAGGGCCTCCCTTGCGGATGCCGCCGCATCTGCCATGTCTGCGGGGACGTCGCCCTCCGTGAACTTTCCGCTGCCGTCCGCAGCGTAGGTATAGGACTTCCCCCTGAGGACGTCTACGATTCCCTTGAAATGCTCCGCCGATCCGATGGGCAGGAACACGGGGAGCGCGTTTTCCGAGAACTGCTCCCGTATGTCCGCCAGCACCTTGTCGAAGTCGGCGTTCTCGCGGTCCATCTTCGAGATGCAGAAGACGACGGGCTTATGGTTGTCCGAGGCGTACTCCCAGGCGCGGCCGGTCTGGACCTCCACCCCGCCCACGGCGCTGACCAGCAGCAGCGACGCGTCCGAGACGCGGATGGCAGCGCTCATCTCTCCCGCGAAGTCCGCAAAACCGGGGGCATCCAGGGCAAACAAAGTCTTTCCCCCCCGCTCCATCGTGAGGAGGGAGGTGCCAATAGAGATCTGCCGTTTCTGCTCCTCGGTCTGAAAGTCGCTGACGGTGTTGCCCGCATCCGTCCTGCCCATGCGCCCGATCTGCCCGTTGCAGAAAAGCATGGCCTCGGCCAGGGTGGTCTTTCCAGCCCCGCCGTGGGCGACAAGCGCAAAACTTCTCGTGTTCTCAGGTTGACGTGCTCCCATCCTCCAATACCCTCCTCTAAAAGATTGCCCCAAAAATTGCCCGACCGCAAACTCCTCGCAGTGCTTTCGCCGCCATCATCGTACGCGGACGCGGAAAAACAAAGCAGGAAGACCCGAATACTGAAAACCCGCCCTGTTCCTCGCGAACGATTCGGAGGAAAGGACGGGAAAACGTCATTTCGGATCGCAGCGAAGGGCAGACTCGAGCGCCGCCGCCACCTCGGGCGGACGGGCCTGGCCCTTCGTCTCCTTCATCACGAGTCCTTGCAGGAACTTTATCTTCTTGCCCTTGGGGTCCCCTCCGGACCTTATCTCCGCCACGACGTCGGCGTTGGCCTCCAGGACGCTTCGGATCGTCCCGGACAGGGCGTCCCCGGCAACGCCGCCCTCCGTCACGCCGCAGGCCTTCACCGCCTCGTCCAGCACCAGGCTCGACTCGACCATCCTGTCGAACACGGCCTTGGCCTGAGTGGTCGACAGGCGGCCGGCATCGACACGTCCGACGAGCTCGGCGAGCGCCTCGGGACGGACGGAGAGCTCCGAGAGCGAAATCTGCCGGTCGTTGAGCACGCGCAGGACCTCCGTGCGGACCCAGTTCGCCGCACGCTGGGGGGCCGCCCCGGCGGCGACACAGGCCTCGAAGTACTCGGCCATATCGCGCGATTCGGTCAGGACCTGGGCGGCGTCCTCGGAGAGCTTCATCTCCCGCACGTAGCGTTCGGCCTTCACGTCGGGCATCTCCGGCATCAGGGCGCGCACCCGTTCCTCCCATTCCTTCGAGACGTGCAGGGGCGGGAGGTCGGGGTCGACGATGAACTTGCGGTAGAACTCCTTGAGCCTCGACCCCGTCGTCACACCCTTGGCGTCGTTCCAGTGGCGGGTCTCGGGCAGCACCTCCCCGCCCTGCATCATGATCTTCCTCTGGCGCTTGATCTCGTACTCTATCGCGCGCTCCAGCGCCCGAAACGAGTTCATGTTCTTGACCTCGACCTTACGGCCCCACCGGCCGTCCGAGCACTTCATGGAGACGTTGGCGTCGAAGCGCATCATCCCCTTCTCCAGGTCCACGTCGGAGGCCCCGGCGTAGCGCACGCGGCGCCTCAGCGTCGTCACGTACTCCACCGCCTCCCTGGCCGACGAGACGTCCGGCTCCGACACGATCTCCGCCAAGGGGAGCCCGGACCGGTTGTAGTCGACGTAGGAGGTCTCCGCCCCCTCCAGTCGGCCGTCCGAGGCGCTGTGATGGAGCTTCCCGACGTCCTCCTCGAGATGCAGATGGTGGACCCGGATCTTCTTGAGCCTTCCCTCGTCGTCGTGAACCTCGATGTAGCCGTCCGCGACGATCGGGAGGTCGCACTGGCTGGTCTGGTACCCCTTCGGCAGGTCCGGGTAGAAATAGGACTTGCGGAAGAACAGGGAAGCCGGCTGCACGGAGCAGTTCAGGGCCATGCCCGCAAGCAGCCCCCGCTCGACGACCTTCTCGTTGAGGACGGGAAGCGCGCCGGGCAGCCCCATGCAGACGGGACAGACGTGCGTGTTCGGCTCCCCGCCCGTGTCCGTGGAGCAGCCGCAGAAAATCTTGGTGTCCGTCTTGAGCTGGATGTGAATCTCGATCCCGATGACGGGCGTGAAGGTCAGTTCCTTGTCCATTTTCTCCCTCTCCTCGGACATAATCAAAGACCTCCCTTCGCGATTCGGGGCGATCCCAGCATGGCCTCCAGGGTCAAGCCCACGTTCAGGAGGCGGCCGTCGCTCCATCGGGGTCCGACGAGCTGCAGGCCTACGGGCAGCCCCGAGGGCGAATACCCCGTGAAGAAGGACAGCCCGGGCAGCCCGGCCATGTTCACGGGCAGCGTGTAGAGGTCCGACTCGTATCCCTTCATCGCATCCTCGTCCGTCCCTCCGACAGGTGCGGGCAGGGCGGGGGTGACGGGCTGGAGGATGAAGTCGGCCGCGTCGAAAGCCCTGGCGAACTCCTGGGCGATGAGGGTCCGCACCTTCGTCGCCGCGACGTAGTACTCCTCGCTCCGGACCGGCTCCGTCAGGCAGGTGCCCGCGATGATGCGCGACTTGACCTCTATGCCGAACCCCTGGGAACGGACCCTCTCGAACATCTCCTTGATCCCCTCGGCGTCGTCCACGGTGCGGCCGTACCGCACGCCGTCGTACCGCTCGAGGTTGGTATGGGCCTCGGACATGGCGATGGCGTAGTAGCAGGACACCGCATAGCGCGCCACGATCGGGAGCTCGACCTCGACGATCTCCGCCCCGGCATCCTCGAGAAGCCCGCGGACGCGCGCCATGGCGTCGGCGATGGGGGCCTCCAGGGTAAAGCCCTGGAACTCCCGGACCAACCCAACGCGCTTGCCCTTAAGGTCCTCCGGAACGGGGGAAAAGTCGAGTCCCTTGCCCCGGACGCTGCTGGAGTCCCTGGGGTCGTGACGGGCCAAGACGCCCATGATGGCATGCAGGTCCCCGACCGTCCGGGCAAAGGGGCCGACCTGATCGAGGGAGGAGCCGTAGGAGATGACACCGTAGCGGCTGACCAACCCGTAGGTCGGTTTCAACCCATAGACACCGCAATAGGAGGCGGGCTGGCGGATGGCCCCCCCCGTGTCGCTGCCGAGCGAGAACGGGGCATAGCCCGCCGAGACCGCCGCCGCGCTTCCGCCCGAGCTGCCGCCCGGAACGCGCGTCGCGTCCCATGGGTTCCGCGTCGGACCGAAGGCCGAGCTGCCGCAGGTGTTGCCCATCGCGAACTCGTCCAGATTGGCCTTGCCCAGCAGGACAGCTCCGGCATCCCTCAGGAGCTCCCAGACGGTCGCGTCGTAAGGGGGATTCCAGTCGCCCAGGATGGCGCTCCCCGCCGTGGTTCGTACGCCCTTGGTGCAGAGGTTGTCCTTCAGGACGACGGGGACCCCCGTCAGGGGCCCGGGGTCCTCCCCCTTCGCCAGACGCTCGTCCGCCCTGCGCGCCATCTCACGGCCGGCCTCGACCGTCGTCGTGATGAGGGCGGAGAGGTTCGGCTCGCAGGCCACGGCACGGGCAAGGCAGGAGTCGAAGAGCTCCAGAGCGGAAAATTTTTTTGTACGGACCCCCTCGGCCGCCAACCGCAGGTTCAACTCGTAAAGCTCCATCGCCTATTCCTCCATGATGCGGGGGACCTTGAAGTAATCCCCAACTCGATGCGGCCCCTCGTCCAGGATCGCCCTCACGTCGCCGAAGGGGGTAAGGACGTCCTCACGAAGCGGGCACTCCGTCTTCTCCGCGAAGCAGAAGGGCTCCACCTCCTCAAGGTCCAATTCCTTGAAGCGATCCAGCATGGAGAGGAAGTTGTTGATGTAGCGAGCCGCCTTCTCCAGCTCGGCGTCGTCCAGCGTCAGCCTTGCCTCCAGGGCGATCTCGCGCACCTCGTCGTTGCTCAGTTTCATTGCCGCACTTCCTTTCGGTAAGGAAAAACCGCGGCCGCCCCTTCGGAGGCCGCCTGTTCGCACACACAATAAGGAATTATAACAGTTCCCCCCACGCCTTTCAAAGCGGGTCGGCTCGCCCGACCTCGGACAAATCCCCGCCGTCGGGGCTATCCATGGTACCGCCCCAGAACCCGCCGCTCCCCAAGGTCCCCCCATCCGGAAGTTCCCGATACCCGGCCCTCCAGAAGTAAAGCCCGCAGGCCGGGGCCGTCACGGCGGAACGGGAACGTTCGTCCCCCGCCAAAAGGGCCTCCAGCCAGTTCAGGGACTCCTTGCCCCGCGCCACGGCATCGACGTTTCCCACGATAATGCGCACCATGTTCATCAGGAACGAGGGCGCACGGACCGAGAGCACGGTCATCGGCCCCCAGCGCCGGCAGCGGACGCGCTCCAGGGTCCGCACGCTCCGCTCCGGGCACTCGCCCGTCTTGCAGAAAGCCCTGAAATCATGCTCGCCCTCCAACAGGCGACAGGCAGCCCGGGCCCGGTCGATCGCCCAGGGGACCTTCCGCCACCAGACAAGCCCGTTCAGGTGCGGGGGGCAGACCCAGCCGTGCCAGATAAAGTAACGGTACTCCCGCCACAGGGCGCTGCGGCGCGCATCGAAGCGCTCGGAGACCGGGTAGACGCCCATGACCCGAACGTCCTCGGGCAGGTGAAAGTTGGCGGCCAGCTGCAGACGGTCCGGCGCCCAGTCGCGGTCCATCCGGAAGGAGGCCACCTGCCCCACGGCATGGACCCCCTTGTCGGTCCGGCCCGCCCCGATCACCCGGACCGGGCCGGACGCCAAGCGGGATAGAGCCTCCTCCAGGACCTCCTGGACGCCCAGCCCCTCCTTCTGGCGCTGCCAGCCCGAATAGGCGCCTCCCCTGTAAGCGATCCGCGCGGCGTATTTCCAAGAGCTCACAGCCAAAACCTCCTCGCGGCAAGAAGGAGAGCGACGGCGCACACCGTCAGGGCGGCGGCACAGGTATCGCTCGTCTTCCAGGCCAGGGGGCACCGCCTCGTCCTCCCCTCGCCCCCGCGGTACCCCCTGGCCTCCATGGCCAGAGCCAACTCGTCCGCACGGCGGAAGACGATCACGAAGAGGGGGATCAGGACGGGGAAGAAGGCCATGACGCGCCGGACGAGCCCCCCCTGGTCCAGGCGGGCTCCCCGGGAGAGCTGCGCCCGGATGATCCGGTCCGTCTCCTCCATCAGCAGGGGGATGAAGCGCAGCGCCACCCCGACCATCATCGCACACTCGTGGGCGGGGAAGCCGAAGCGTGCGAGGGGATGGAGCAGGCGCTCCAGTCCGTCGGCCAGCTCGAGCGGGGCCGTCGTCAGGGGCAGCAGGAGGGCGAAGAGCATCAGCACCGTCAGACGAAGCGCCGTGAATCCTCCCCTGACCAGGGCAAGGCCCGTCGGACGCCCCATCCAGAGCTCGGAGGCGACGTTGAAGACGAAGGTGAAGGCGACCAGGAACAGGATGGGACGGGAGGAACGCAGCACCGCCCGCCAGGACAGTCGGGACAGAGCCATCGCCCCGAAGAAGGCCAGGGTACAGAGCCCCAGCGACAGAGGGTCGTCCGAGACGAACACGGCCGACACCAGAAGTACGAGCATGAAAAGTTTGGCTCGCGGGTCCAGCCGGTGGACCGGGGAATCGATGGGGACGTACTGCCCCATAGGGGAGGCGGAAAGCTGCACTTAAAGACTCCTTATCCAGGTCAAAGGATCAAAATCGAAGCGACGTCTCAATGTTCGATCGCCGTCTCGATCGCCCGAAGCAGCACGTCGGGGTCCCAGGTCAGAGGGACGCTGCCGCAGCGCGCACGCAGCCGGTCGGAGACCTGGAGCACCTCCGGCCACACCGGGGAACTCAGCGACTGCATCAGCAAGGGCAGCGCCGTCCCCACCCCGCCCTCCCC
>ERZ772957.863-NODE-863-length-21672-cov-5.099598_pt1 | contig 21672 bp, 12 predicted proteins | sample MGYA00580682_ERZ772957 | MGnify/ENA primary metagenome ERZ772957 (study PRJEB29015, sample SAMEA2737921) | human oral metagenome | biome: human oral; feature: human-associated habitat; material: dental | place: China | collected 2025 ...
GCTGCGTGCCAGCGGCCTCGTCAAGCGACTTTTTCGCGTCGCTGCGTGCCAGCGGGCCCGTCAAGCGACTTTTTCGCGTCGCTGCATGCCAGCGGGCCCGTCAAGCGACTTTTTCGCGTCGCTGCGTGCCAGCGGGCCCGTCAAGCGACTTGACGGCCCGATCGCATACCTTATTATGCTCGGCTGATGGCTCGACGGAGCAGCATAGCAGAAAGCAATGTGGCGCCTAAGCCTGCCAGAGCCGCAAGGAACGTAGACAGATAGCCCCCGTCCGCTGTGAACTGATAATCGGCCCAAGGGGCATGCGCAAAGTTCGGTGCGTCGGGCAGTAGGTGGAAACTGCTCAGCGTGCCCTCCAATGCGTCGGGAGAGGCGGACGCCAACGGTGCCAAAAGGAGGGCGCCGATCAACAGGGCTCCGTAAAGCGTCCACGCAGCCGAACGGGCGACGGGAGAGGCTCCCTTCGCAGCGTCCGTCAGGGGAACTGCGGTGAGAAGGCGGTAGAGCAGCAGTGTGACGAGGCCCTCACCCAGAGCCACGGGGATATGGTGGATGGCCAGCGAAGTGTAAAGCGCGGGCGATCCGACTCCGGCTGCGGAAAGTTCAGCGACAAGTGCGCCTACGGCAGCCATCACAGACAGTCCGGCGGAGGCAACCAGCGACACCGATCGGCCCACGTGCGCCTGGAGTCGAGCGTGGAGTACGCCGCCCAGACCCGCTCCGATAAGCGCCATGTTCAGCGTGTTCGCGCCGAGCATCAGCAGTCCGCCGTCGGCAAAGAGGAGGGTTTGCAGGAGAAGCACGAGCGACACGCTCAGTATACCGAAGGGTGTATCGAGCAGACTCGAGGCGAGGAGTCCGCCGAGGGCATGGCCAGACAGACCGCCTCCGATCGGATAGTTCAGCATTTGAAGGGCGAAGACGGTGCCACTGACAAGCGCAAACCGTGAGGCGGACGGGCGCGTGTCGGACTTACGTGCGAAAAGGGTGGCCGCGGCCACTCCGGCGATGGCGATTGTTGCCGTTACGGGGCAAATGCTGCCATGAAGCATTTCTGATGGAAGGTGCATAATGATGTGATGTTGTTGTGCGGCTATGCCGCGGTTAGGAATACATGAGTTGGGCGGCCTACTGGCCGCGGTTGTTAGTGACTTTGCGGGGCGCGTAAGGGCGAGTCGTCGGCCCCTGCGCACACCTTTATATATAGTACTCTATGGGTTGCTTCGACAGGGAGTAGAGCTCGTGATAGAGGAGATCGTACTGTCGGGCGAAGGCACCCGAGTCACGGCTTCGGGGTCGGGGACTGTCGATGGTGAGTACTCGCCGAACACGTCCGGGAGAGGAGGATAGGACGACGATGCGGTCGGCCAGATAGATCGCTTCGTGGATGTCGTGCGTGACGAAGACGACCGTTTTGCTCCGTTCACTCACGATGCGCAGCAGATCGTCTTGCAAGCGGTGGCGTGTGATCGGATCGAGCGCCGCAAAGGGTTCGTCCATGAAGAGCACTTGGGGATTCACCGCCAGTCCGCGGGCCAGTGCCACACGTTGTTGTTGCCCCCCTGAAAGCCGGGCAGGAAAGTTGCGCGCCTGGTCAGACAGACCCACCAAGCGGAGGTGTTCCTCTGCCAAACGCTGCCGGTCGACTCGCGAGAGTCGCTGGGCCTCCAGACCGAGCATGACGTTCTGCTCCACTGTGCGCCAGGGTAGCAATCCGTATTGTTGGAAGATCATCACGCGGCTACTGGATGGGCGTGTCACGGGCTGACCGTCGACTGTGATGCGTCCGGACGTGGGTTGATCGAATCCGGCGAGCAGGTTCAGCAGCGTGGACTTTCCGCAACCGGAGAAGCCAAGCAAACAAACGAACTCTCCGCGGTCGATGCTGAGCGTGATGTCGTCCAAGATGACGCGCTCACGGCGTACGCCATCCGTGTCACGCGCCACAACCCGCTTGCATAAGTGGTCTATCTCGATATACATGTAGTGGAAGCTGAAGAACGAAAGACTAAGAACAAAGAACGAAAAGAGCGCACCCGGGCATGGAGGCACCTGTTGCTCCGCAGACTCATGCGGCAGCCCCCCAGCGTTTGAGTACCGAGGACGTTAGCCGCCCGACAAGTAAGTCGAGGGCGAACCCCGCGGCACCGATCACGATCATCGTGGCCAGCAGCTGGTCCGTTCGCATGTTGTTACGTGCATCGATGATCATGTAGCCCAGCCCTGTCTGTGCACCCATCATCTCGCCCGAGACGAGGAAGATCCAGGATGTGCCTAAGGCAATGTGCAAGCTATTGGCGATCTGCGGGAAGATGGCTGGCAGGACAATGCGAAAGACGTATGCCGAACGAGCCACTCCGTAGTTGGCCGCTACTTTGGCATAGATCGGGTTGATCCGATGCGTTGCAGAGGCCGTCGTCAGAAGTACGGGGAAGAACCCCGCCAGGAAAATGATCACGATAGCGGGGGCGTCGCCGATACCAAGAAGCAAGACGATGAAGGGCATCCAAGCCACCGGCGCTATGGGTCGCACCAACTGAATCAGCGGGTAAGCATAGCGGAAGAGGCCGTTGCATAAACCGAGCAGTAATCCGAAGGCGACGCCCACGGCTACAGCCGTGGAGTATCCCACAACGAAACGCCCCAAGCTATCGCGTAAGCCTAACGCCAGTGTACCGTCGACCACCCATGCGACCAACGCCCGAAGAACCGCCAGTGGCGAGGGCAACAGAAAGTCGCCAGGTCGCCAAACCATGATGGCAACCTGCCACAGGACGATCACCACCGTGAACGATGCCACCGTATAGTAAAGTGCCTTGAGAAAAGCCTTGCCTTTCATCCTTATTGCTGATCTACTATGGGGTTCACAAAGTCCGCATACTCCGGCGGCGCCTCCGACAATCCATACCGACGCATACGCTCGGTGAGGTCACGGTAAGCAGTCTCCGTGATGGTCAGTTGAGAAAAATCGATCCAACGAAGCGATGCCCGCAGCACGTCGTCCGGTTGACGACTGATTTGCTTCAAGGCGCGCAAGGCCACACTGGGGTCGCTCAGCCGATTGCCCGCAGCGTGGTAAGCCTTCACTAAGCGTGCAGCCAGCGACGGGCGTTGCTCGATCATCCGATTGTTGAGCACCAGCGCGCAGCAAAGCCCATCGGGCCAGAGCGCATCAGACTCGCCGATGACGTGTCCGCCACTCCTGGCGATACCGACCGCACCAAACGGTTCCGCTACACAGTACCCGCCGATCTGACCAGTAAACAAGGCGGAAGGCATTTCGGAAGGCGATAGCTCCACCACCTGCACTTCGGACGGCTGCAAGCCATGTTGCTCCAGCAGCGAGCGGAACAGGAGATAGTGCGATGAGTTACGGTGCGGTATGGCGAATACACGCCCACGCAGCGCCTCGGCCGATGCGACCCCAGCGCCCGCCACGATTACGTTGCCGCGACGATGGCCCAGCGCCACCGCCGTTAGCGGTGCGCCGCGTTCACGCGCCTTCATGGCCAGCTCGATGAGCACCGACGCACCGTCCACGCGACCTGTGATCAGTGCGTCCATCAACTCGGGCCACGATCCATAGCGAATAAGCTCCACGCGCAGTTCGGGATCCGAGGCCGTCTCAATAACTGGCAAGGCGTGCGAGATGGGCAGATAAGCCAGGCGAATCGTGTGCTCATCCGCCGCACCTGACTTGCGGCACGACGCGGTCAAGGTCATCAGCGATAGAGTAAGCAGTAAGGCGGCTACTCGCCCCATAAGGCCTGCCGCTTGTTCGAGATATGCTCCACGATTTTATTGGCCAGCGAGATGTGATCTACGTCGACGACCATTTCAGACCCGAGCGGCTCCTTCGTGCCTGTGGCCATAAACTCCGCCACGCCGGGTGAGCCCTGCACGGGGGCGTAGACACTGTGATAGGAGTTGATGCCCAACAAGCGGAAAGCAAGGGCGGCGCAGATGCCTTTCTCATTGCTCCATTCCGGCGATGTGAACGCATAGGGCATATCCTTAATGGCTGCCCCTGCGGCGGCCGCTATCCCACTGAAGAAAGCCGAGGCGCGCGCATTGTCAAGACACTCGCCGAGGTGCCACACGGGAGGCTGGTCGATCAGGAATTCACGTAACCCGTCGCCACACCAATCTAACGCCTTCTTGGAGCAGAATCCCAGCTTCAGTAATCCGAACGACGCGCATCCGTTAGTAAAGATGAGGATGTCGTTCTTGAGGAGTATCTGCGCCACCTCCACGATGGCCTTTTCGTAAACAAGCCGGGGGTTATTGCAGCCAACTAAGTTGACAATGCCGCGAATCTTACCGCTGCGCAGCGCGTCTGCCAAATCACGCAGTCCACGCTTGAAGTGCTTACCGGCCCACTCTACCGAGAATCCCATTTCAGCCTCTACCTCGTACTGCGGTATCTTGACCGGAATGTCCCGACGATCAACAAAGCTCTCAATGCCCCGGGTGACAATCTTCCGCGCAATGGAGTTGATCTCGCCGATATTAGAGTGTTCGTGATCGAAGCCGTAATGCTCGGCGCCCGGCAGTCGGGCTGAATCGCTCGTCGTGACGACCGTCGTCCGGAAGCAGTACGCTACATCCATGATGGACGGGAAGACGTCCTGCACGTCAGCTACCCAAAGGTCGATCGCACCCGTACCCAGCACCAACTCCGATCCCACTGCATTGGAGAGCGGAATGACTCCGCCGTAACGATACATGGCCGACAGGCCCGAGCAGCAGATGCCATAGAACTGGATACCCTTCGCGCCCTTAGATTTAGCCAACTCCACCATCTCGTCAGATCGGCCGACGCGTACGATTTCACTAACCAGCAGCGGCGAGTGTCCATGCACCGCGATGTTCACGTAACCCATGCGCAGGGCGCCCAGGTTGATCTTCGACGTGCTTCGCTGGGGCAGGCCGTACAGACTATCCATGGCGATCGACGATCCGAGACACGACGACCAAGCGAACGAGACGCCCGTACGAAGAAACTGATGCATACAGTTGCGCCAGTCGCCATCCGTACCGGTGGAGGTGCGGTGCAGGCTCTCGAAGGCTTCGTGATACGGCCCGAGCGGCATGATGCCGGCCTTCTCCCATGCCTCAATCCGTTCCTTCGGGGCAAAGGCGTAGAGCGTGCGGTGCTTGTCCGGGACTGTTCGCGAGAGGTCCGCAAGCAAGATATCTGCCACTTCGCCTGCCAACTCGTTTAGTGACCGCCCTTCCTGCTCGATGCCAAACGTCTTGCAGACGGCCCGGATCTTCTCCTCACCTTCGATGGCGATCGGTGCTTTGCCCTCAGCGGCCATCTTGAGTGCCAGCATACTCTCCCGCCCGCGAGCGCCGTGGGCCGCCGTTCCCGCTGCCACATGCCGCAAGAGATTTCGCGCCGAGATGAGGTCGGCATCCGCACCGCAAACACCGCGGGGCGCCTTCTTGGTAATTCGGCAGGGGCCCATGAAACAGTTCTTACAACACGTACCCGCTAAGCCAAAATTACACTGCGGCTGTTGTGCGTCGAAGCGATCGAAGACTGTTTCGAGTCCCATCTCCTGCATATGAAGCAACATCTCTCGCACGGCGGGGTCGGGTGTCTGCTCAATGACGCGCTGCTTGTTGGAAAACGTCTTCCGGTAAGCATTCACGGCCGCCATATAGTCCTCCGTACCGCCGTGTACATGCGGGTGCCCGTGGCCATGACTATGGGTGTGGGAATGGGCATATGAAATACCGTGGGTATGCGCCTGCTCTTCGTGCGTGTGCACGTGATCGTGTGATGAATGAGGTGACATGTGATGAAACTGTTTTAGGATGTGAATTTTTACGGCGGCAAAGGTCCAGGTTCCTGTCGATGCAGGAAATACCACGATAGCGGTAGATTGCAGACCCTAACGATGGGACCGCCAGCCAATCGCCCTCCACGATATGATCAAGTATAGCCGACCCTCCGCGGCATAGCCTATGCCTTATCTATCTATTGATCCGAAGTCGGTCATTCAGGAGGTAATCGGCGCGTGAATGTATGGCGTACTCCCCGCGTCTACCGGTTCTGTCTGACTCCATGTCAATCCTTCTTCGGACGTCTTGAGGATCGTATGCTTTTGCGCCCTATCCGACTGAAAGAAAGAGATACCTCGAGTAACGGATCTGTCATCGGAAAGCGCATGCATAGGCGATTCTCTTACGGGGAATGTCATCAGAAGGCGCGTGCATAGGCGATGCTTTTGCAGAGAATGTTATCGGAAGGAGCGTGCATAGGCGATGCTCTTGCGGGGAATGTCATCGGAAGGCGCGTGCATAGGCGATGCTTTTGCAGGGAATGTCATCGGGAGGCATGTGCACAGGCGATTCTCTTGCTGGACGTGTATAGACAACTACCCTAAGCGATGGATACCTATAACGACACGCTGAGGGCTACTGCTATGCATATAGGAAGCTCAAAATGAATGGCTAAGCCGAGATACCATCTGCGCAGGATAGCCCAAATGACTCACTTTAGACAGTCTCCTTGTCTCATTGATTGGTGAAACGAATATGATTCGTAAACTACTGAGCATCAGTGAAGCATAAAGTAATCTCCGATGAGCATGCTCGGAGTATCCATGAAGCCCAAAATGAATTGCGATTTTGCTCTCCGGAGACTCAGTGAAGCGAAAAATGAATTACGATTTGCATTTCCGAGGCTCCGGGAAGCCAAAAATGAATTGCGATTTGCGTTTCCGAGGCCTCGGGAAGCCAAAAATGAATTGCGATTTGCGTTTCCGGAGCCTCGGAAAGCCAAAAATGAATTGCGATTTCGCTTCCCGGAGTCTCCGGAAGGCCAAAATGAATTACGATTTCGCTTCCCGGAGCCTCTGGAAGCCCAAAATGAATTGCGATTTTGCTTCCCGGAGTGTCTGGAGACGCAAAAACGAATTACGATTTTGCTTCCCGGAGTGTCCGTAGATGCAAAAAGGAATTGCGATTTCGCTTCCCGGAGTGTCCGGAGACGCAAAAACGAATTGCGATTTGGCTTCACGGAGTATCCGGAGACGCAAAAATGAATTGTGATTGGGCTTCGCCGAGAGACGGGGAAACCCGAAAGGGATTGCGATACCCATGCAATGCGCCTCTTAAATTGGGGAGATAAGTTGTGACAAGGCTTCATGGAGCAGCGGGGATAGCCGAAAAGACTTACGATTCCTATGCAGCGTGTCTTCTATATTCGAGAGACGAGTTGCGGTGTGGCTTCATGGAGCGGCAGGGGTATCCGAAAGAGTATGCTGTGGAGCTTCATGGAGAGGGGGAGGTAAGAAGAGGGATCACGGAGAGGCATGCGTCGGCGTCGGGCGATAGCGATCCGAAAGGCGAGGACGGATACGGGCGCAGCCGGAGGTAGGGCGATACCTTATATATAGGCGTGCGCGCACATACGATAATTAGTCACCGCATGGAGTACGAGCTATCCAAAAGCGCCGTATATTTGCCACGCAAGTACCAAACAGGTATCACATTCGTTCGACGATAAAGAAATTTAGACTTCCGTGGCGGTCCGTGTTTGTCCGCCATACCTCGCAGTAATTAGGTTTTGCCACTCCAAATGGTTTCCAGTTCTAACTAAACATATCACACCTCTATGGACACCAAAAATTATGAGGCCTTCCTCGCCGAGATTGGCAGTTATCTCGACAAAGACCAAGTGTACACCGACGAATTGCGCACCCTCGGATGGGGCACAGATGCCGGTTTTTATCGATTGATCCCTAAGGTCGTTGTCCGCGCAAGGGACGAAGAAGACGTATCACGAATCGTCCGCGCCTGCCACAAGCACAAACTACCTTTTACTTTCCGTGCCGCGGGCACATCGCTATCCGGACAGAGCGTCAGCGACTCTGTGCTGATCGTCGCCGGTAAGCATTGGGAGAAGTATAAGATTAGCGACGACCGCAACAGCATCCGCTTACAACCCGGAATTGTCGGTGCCCAAGTCAATCGGGTACTCAAACCATACGGCCGCGTCTTTCCGCCCGATCCCGCCTCAATCGGAAGTGCGATGGTGGGCGGTATCGTCTGCAACAATGCATCGGGCATGAATTGTGGTGTGCACGCAAACAGCGACCGAATGCTTATCAGCGCGCGAATCATTTTGCCTGACGGCACACTGGTCGATACCGGAGACGAAGCCAGTAAGGCATCCTTCCGGCGCACGCACTCGGAGATGATTCGTCGGATTGAGAACCTCCGAGACCGGGTCCGAGCCGATAAGAAGCTCGCTGAGCGTATCCGCTATAAATACAGTATCAAAAATGTGACGGGTCTGAATCTCCGGCCACTCATTGCATACGACGACCCGTTCGAAATCATGGCTCATTGCATGGTTGGATCGGAAGGGACACTGGCTTTCCTATCCGAGGTCACTATGCGAACGCTCTACGATTATCGTTTTCGCGCCTCCGCGATGGTCTACTTCCACACCATGGAAGAGAGTTGCCGTGCGGTGGTAGCCATGAAAGGGATGAAGGCGACCGAAAAGGATATCGAAATGAGCGCGGAGGACCTCGTCGTAAAGAGTGCCGAGATGCTCGACTACTTATCGCTTGGCTCCGTGAATGATCCCGTCTTTCTCCAGTACAAAAAGGATGTCGACGCAGGTCTCGTTCCGGGAGTCCAGCCGGGCGACTATCACAATTTGACGGCCATTTTGACTGAGACTAAGGCCGTGACTCACGAAGAACTACTTTCGAAGATCGATCGCGTGAAGCAATGCCTTGCCAACTTTAATCTCTATCAGCAACCGGAGTTCACGGATGATCCCCAAATCTATGGTAAATACTGGGCCATCCGCTCCGGGATATTCCCCTCCGTGGGCGGGACGCGTCCTGAGGGCACCACATGCCTCATCGAAGACGTTGCTTTTCACTTAGAGGACCTGCCCGTGGCTACCGTTAAGCTCCAAAAGTTGATTGCGGATTATGGCTACAGTGACGCGTGCATCTACGGACACGCCTTCGAGGGCAACTACCACTTCATCCTCAACCAAAGTTTTCACACAGAGGCAGAGGTGAAGCGATACGAAAGCATGATGCGCGACGTTGCCCGGTTGGTGGTTGAAGAGTTCGACGGATCGCTGAAGGCAGAGCATGGCACCGGGCGCAACATGGCACCGTTTGTGAAATACGAGTGGGGAGAGGCCGCGTATGCCGCCATGAAAGAGTTGAAGCAAATATTCGATCCGGAGGGATTGCTCAACCGAGGCGTGATCTTTAACGACGACCCTCAGTGCTTCATCAAAAACTTCAAGCCGCTGCCTGTGCTCGACTTCCGCTTTGACAACATACCCGACGGCGGGCAATTCCTGACCCTGGCCGAAGGCACGCGGTCGTCCACGAAGGATATGATCGAGGGCGTACGAAGGGCAAACAAGTGTATCGAGTGCGGGTTCTGCGAGGTGAACTGCGTCTCCTGCGGATTTACGATCTCGTCGCGGATGCGTATAGTTATCCAACGCGAGATCCGCGACCTTGAGAATCGCGGCGCCGATCCCGAGCGCGTAGCCCGATTGCGTAAGCTCTACGAGTACTATGGGGACGCCACATGTGCTGCGGACGGTCTCTGCGCCACGTCCTGCCCCATGAAGATCAACACGGGCGATTTGACGCACCTCATCCGTCAGCTAAACATGATGCAGAACCCTACCGGCTACCGCGTGGGCAAGTTCGCAGCCGATCATTTAGGCGGTCTCAAGAGCAATCTGCGACTCGTCCTGGGCGCCGCGAACCTTGGCCACACCCTACTCGGTACCTCGCTGATGAACGGAATCTGTGGCGGCATGCACCGCGCAGGCCTTCCGCTTTGGACTTCGGCTATGCCACGCAGCTTCCGACAGCCCAAACCCGGTAGCCACGTCGGTCACGGAGACCTCAAGGTTGTCTATTTCCCCAGCTGTATCAATCAGACGATGGGACTTGCAAAGGGATCGCCAGTCAAAAACACAGTCGTCGACGAAATGTGCTCGCTGATCAATAAAGCGGGATACGAAGTCATCTTCCCGCGGAATATGGACCGGATGTGTTGCGGGCAAATCTGGGAGAGCAAGGGTATGATGGACATTGCCGATCAGAAGAGTGGCGAGCTCGAACGAGCGCTGTGGGAAGCCTCGGAGCACGGTCGCTACCCCGTGCTGTGTGACCAAAGTCCTTGCTTACACCGTATGCGGAAGGTCATCACTCACATGAAGCTCTACGAACCGGTAGAGTTCATCATGACTTACTTGGTCGACCGACTTACTTTCCGCAAGACCGACCGCTGTGTGGCTGTCCACGTGACTTGCTCGACCAAAGAGATGGGCCTCGGCAGTCAGCTACTGGAACTCGCACGGCTATGCTCCGATAACGTCGTAGAGCCAGAAGGAATCGGATGCTGTGCCTTCGCGGGCGATCGCGGCTTCACTTATCCTGAGTCGAACCGTTATGCGCTGCGTAAGCTCCGTCCACAGATCGAAAAACTGCAAGTCGTGACCGGTTACTCTAACAGTCGCACGTGCGAAATCGGTCTCCAGAGCAACTCGGGAATACCGTACATGAGTATTGCGTACTTAGTCAACGAGTGCACAGAAGCCCGTTGATGTTGCTGCGGCTCTTCACCCAGCCGCAGTGAATGCCTCCATCGGATCGTTTTCCCTATCCCGGAGACGAGATGATAGCCTCTCCCTTATCGCATACCCTATCCCGGGCGCGGTAAGGGAGAGCTTTTGAATGCCTTTCTCCCTTCGTCCAGCCTCGGCAATTGCCTATACCTTATATATAGGGCAATCGGGGGCGTAGCGGGATAGATGTTTGGAGGGGTTAGCGTCGGGTGCCGTATTTTTGCGCTACTCAAAACAGGACAGTGTGCCCAATCATCGGGCAAGCCTCCTACACACGATACACGGATATTAAGACCCTCAAGTACATATTCATTGCCCTCCTGACCGTCGCGTTGCTACTCTACGGACTCCCCGTAGTGCTCGTACATGTGCCCGCCGTTCAGCGACACCTCGCCAAAGGGGCCTCACACCTGCTGACGGCTAAGCTCGGAGCACCGGTGAAGCTCGGCGAGGTCGATATCACCTGGCCCGACGGGCTGACGCTTCGCAAGGTCGCTATCGACGACCTATCGGGCCGTCCGCTGCTTCGTGCCGACCGACTCTCGGGCGGTATCGATCTGGGCGCGCTCTTGCTCGGGCAAGTCCGTTTCACCTCCGCCCGACTCATCGGCTTCGACATCCAACTCCGGAAAGCGAACCCCAGCAGCCCGCTGAATGCCCAATTCATCTTCGACGCGCTTGCCTCGAAAGACACTACTTCGACCGGCGGTATCGATTTGGCTATCCGCGGCATCCGACTCTCCCGCGGACGGATAAGTTACGACGTGGGTCGCGGCCAACCACTCGCCGGCCGGTTCGATGTCGCCCACCTCCGCGCCGACGACATCGACGCTAAAGCCACGCTTCACGAACTACATGGCGACCGGCTTCGTGTCGAAGTGCACCGTTTGCGGTTCCGCGAGCGATCGGGATTGGAGATCCGCCATCTATCGGGCGACCTTCGCAAGCTCGGGAAGCAGCTCGAGCTTCGCCATCTCCTACTCCACCTACCGCGCACTTACCTACACATCTCCGTAGCGACTACCCGCCTGCCTCTCGACTCGGACGACACACCGATCCGCCTCAATCTCCAGCCCTCGGAGGTTTGCCTCGCAGACCTCGGAGCATTAGTGCCCGCACTCAGCGATTTACCTGAGACATTGCGCGTGGCAGCCACCGTGTCCGGGACCTTAAACAATCCCGTGCTCGATGAGCTATCGGTGAGCCAGGGTGAAGCGCTATCGCTCACCGCGCGGGCTATGCTCCGCGACGTACGCTATGCACAACGACTCTATGTCGACGGTCGCGTATCGCGGCTGCAAGTCACCACAGCCGGAGCCGGCATGCTCCTCCGGCGGTTAGGTGGCGATCCGTCCGCCGCACTCCCTTCGGTCATCGAACGGTTAGGCACGCTACACTTCTCGGGGGAAATCTCCGGCTTTCTGGACAAGCTCGTCGCATACGGTACGCTGAACTCCGACGTGGGCCGACTTGCCATGGACATAATGATCGGGCGAGACCGGAGCCAACGGATAGCCACGTCGCTACAAGGACGGATAGAGTCGTCCGATCTGGACATGCATCGCCTCTTCGATGAGGGCAATGCATTCGGCAACGTACGTTTCAGCGCAGAGCTCGACGCGTCACAGCCCACGGGCGGCGATCTGGCAGGCATCGTCCGCGCGCGAATCGACCGGCTGGAGTACAACCAATACGGATACGAGAACATCGAGCTCGACGGCAGCTTCCGACCGCGCGAGTTTCGTGGCAGCATACGCATGGACGATCCCAATGGCAGCCTACATGCCGACGGCCTATTCCTGAGCAACGGCGCAGCGTCCGCGTTCGACTTCACAGCAACCGTCCACCATCTGCGCCCCGACCGACTTCGCCTAACGGACCGCTACGAAGAGCCCGACCTTAGCTTTGCCATCCGCAGCAACATCACTGGTAACAGCCCGGATAACTTTCGCGGCACGGTTTGCATCGACGCCCCTGTCTTCCGCACCCGCACCGATAGCCTCGCGCTCCGATCCGTCTGCATTGAGGCTGACGGCCAACCGTCCGACCGACGTATCGCAGTGCGCTCGGAGCTCTTAGATGGGGAGCTGCGCGGTGCCTTTGCTGTGGCCGACCTACCGGCAGCATTCCGTGAGGTGATGCATGCCTGCGTACCGTCCGTCTTCGAAGCACCCGCCAAACGTATCGCCACCACAGCTGAGCCACCACGCTTCGCCCTGAATGCGTCGGTGCGAAACACGGAAGTACTCTCGCGCCTACTCGGACTGCCCGTCACCGTCGTGGAGCCTGCCACCATCGCAGCAGATTATGACGGCCGCACGGGGCGTGTACATCTCACGGCGGACTTGCCCCACTTTCTGGCGGCTGGATCCACCTTCCGCGCCGGAAAGCTCACAGCCGACAATGCCGACGGGCCAGTTCGCGTGCAAATAGAGGCCAATCGACAGCAGCAAGAGGGCAACTTGAGCCACATCCACGTAGAAGCGGAGGCGGAAAGCGACCGGTTGAAGACGCGCTTGGCTTTCCGCTACCCGGAGGCCGGCGTAGATCTGGCGCTATCGGCCGCCACGCACTTCAGCATGCACACTGGCGCGGACGGTCGGCAGGCATTGCTGGCCGACATCGATCTGGAGCCGAATCGCCTCGTCATCCGCGACTCCACCTGGCAGACGGAGCCGGCTTCCGTGACCATCGACGGCCGAGACATCACGATCCGCAACATCCACTTAGCCAACGGCTCGCAATACTTGCGCATCAACGGTCGACTCTCCGAACGCGACCCGCAGGAGATGCTCCTACTCGACCTGAACGACCTCGAGCTACGCGACATCTTCCGCATCGTCGACATCCCCGTGCTACAGTTCGGAGGCCGCGCCACGGGTACTGTCCGCCTGAACGACCTCTACGGAAGCCGCATCATCAGCACCGACCTGGACATTCGTGACTTCGCCTTCAACGACGTCGTACAGGGCCGCCTCAGCCTCTTCAGCGCGTGGGACAACGCCCGAAACGGTATCCTCATGCGCGGTACGATCTTCAAAGACTCCACCACCTTCACCGACGTCAATGGCTACATCTTCCCCGTGGGCGACAGTGCCGGTCTGGCGCTCCAATTCGACGCCCACAACCTCGACGTGGGCCTACTCCGTCCCTATCTCGACGCCTTCACCCATACCCTCGACGGACGCGCCACGGGGCGCATGCGCCTCTACGGCACCTTCTCCGAAATCAACTTCGAGGGTAGCGCCATGATCCGTGATGGACGTATCGGCGTGGACTTCCTCAACACGGTCTACAGCTTCAACGACTCCGTACGCCTCACCCCGACCGCCATCGAAGGCCGCGCTATCACCCTCACAGACCGCAACGGACACACCGGCACGTTGGACTTCACCGTCCGACACAACCACTTGGAGAACTTCGCCTTCCAAGCCGACATCGCCGCCCGCAACCTGCTCCTCTACGACGTGCCCCGCAAGATGAACCCCCGCATTTATGGCTCCGTCAGCGGCACCGGAACGGCTCGCCTCCGCGGCACAGAGCAGCTGATCGACATCGACGCCGCCGTCACCACCGACCGTCAGACGGCCATGAGCTTCGACTTTAACTCCGCCTCCTCGGCTGAAGATTACGGCTTCATCCGCTTCCTCCCCCCCGTCCTGACGGACACCGCCCTTGCCCTCCGCCCCCCGCTCATCGTGCCGACAGCGGACGACGACGCCACCGAGATCCGTATCAATATCACCACCGACATCACCCCCGACGCCACCTTCGAACTCGTCATGGACCCCATCGCAGGCGATCGCATCCGCGGTAACGGCACCGGAAACCTACAAATCAAGTATTCCACCAACGCCGACTTGGGCCTGTACGGCACCTACACCATCCGCGAGGGCAACTACAACTTCAGCCTCGAGCAAGTGCTCCGCAAGGAGTTCCGCATCCGCGAGGGCAGTCGCATTGACTTCCGCGGCAACCCCACCGACGCCCTGCTCGACCTCAGCGCCGTCTACGCCCTCAAGGCCGACATCGAGGACCTGGACGAGCGGCTGGCCAGCGAAAGTGGCTCCCAGCGCACCATCCCCGTCAACTGCATCCTGCGCCTCAACGGCCGCCTCACCTCGCCCGCCATCGCCTTCGACATGGAGTTCCCCAACTCCACCGGCGAGCTGGCCCGACAGGTGCGCGCCTTCATCGGCACCGAGGACATGATGACGCGACAAATCATCTACCTCCTCGCCATCGGCCGCTTCTACACGCCCGGCTATTCCGGCAACGGCTTCCGCGCCGGCGAGCTCAACGCCGTGGCCTCGTCCGCCCTCTCGGCGCAGCTCTCGGGCATCCTCAGCAGCCTGACCGACAAAGTGCGCATCGGCACCAACATCCGCACCCAGCAAGACGGCACCAGCGACAGCGACACGGAAATGGAAATGCTCCTCTCCGGCCGCCTGCTCAACAATCGCCTCCTCTTCAATGGCAACTTCGGCTACCGCGGCAACTACATCCAGCGCAACGCCTTCATCGGCGAGTTCGACCTCGAATACCTGCTGGGCCCCACCGGCGACATCCGCCTCAAGGCCTACAGCCACGCCAACGATCTCTATCGTTACAACTTCAAATCGCTCACCCGCCAAGGCGTCGGCATCCTCTTCCACCGCGACTTCACCTCGCCTGCGGAGCTGATCCGCCGCCGTTCACTGCGCCCCGTTCAGTCGAAGTAGGCGCCCCTCAGCGTATCGTGAGTTTGATACGGAGGCGATCCACATCCGGCCGATTTCCTGAGGAAATGAGCCGAAAAGTTTTGTGGCGGCCGATTTCTCAAGGAAATGAGCCGAAAAAGTTTTGTGGCGGCTGATTTCCTCAAGGAAATGAGCCGAAAAAGTTTGTGGCGGCCGATTCCCTTGAGGCAATCGTTCGTCGAACTCACGCATTATTTGTGCTACAAAGGCCAACACGCCTATCCGATACGTAGAAAGGTTCGTGGACGCATTTCCGATTGGCTATATCTTTGCCGCCGTTAAGCGCGTCGCAAAACGCAGTCACATTTTTTTATTCCCAATAAAACAAGTAGTAAGTAAGTATGAAGTTCCTTCTCTGTTCGATCCTTTTGGCTTGTACCGCATGGATCACCACGGCACAAGAACCCCAGAGCTGCCGCCTGGGATTCAGTTACGAATTCAGCAACAACAAAAACTGGGGGAAAGACAAACCCGTCATCATGAAAGTCTACCCCAACTCGCCGGCCGAAAAAGCAGGCCTAAAGCAAAACGACATCATCGAACGCATCAATGGCGCTCGGATCGAAGAGATCTCACCCGACGACGTCGACTCGCTCATCTCCGACCCTGAAGTGCGCGAAGTGCGCCTCACCATCCACAACTTCAGCAGCAACAACCGCGAGGTGACCCTCGAGAAAGAGTGCACCTCCGCCCTCTCACTTGGCGAAGAACAGCTCGCCACGGCCTTCTCCATGTACAGCGTCGAGAGCACACACGACCGCCTCTTCATCTGCCCCTTCATGACCAAAACGACCGATGCCGCAGTCGACTTTTCGCAGTTCACTACCTTCGACTTCACCGACACCGACGACCACACGATCTCCAAGATCGAATCCGTCATCAACAACGTCCTCAAAACCGAACTCACCAAGAAGGGACTCCGCCAACAATCCATCAAGCCCGACTTCACCATCCAGACCTATTACAAGTTCAACAAGAACCCCAACTTTAAGAAGAAGAGCCGCGAGACCGCCGAACAGTCGCCCACCTTCCGCTACGACATCACCCGCGACCGCGTCACCAAATTCCCCTTCTACGACGCCAACACCCCCGAAAGCGAAGCCGAATACATCCTTCAGTTCGGTATCCGCTTCATCGATCAGCGCTACGTCCGCGGCCGCGTCCTCTGGGAGTGCGAAGCCAACGAACTGATGAGCAGCCCCTACGCCGTCGATGAGTACGCCTCGATCCACATCCCCCTCATGTGCATGCAGTTCCCCTACGTCAAGTACGAGCGCAACGCCCAGTTCATCCTCACCAAAAATAGCCACAACTACACCGGCATCCGCTACAGCATCTATGAGCTGAACAAGGTAGTCGACGTGGACTACGGATCGCCCGCCTCCAAAGCCGGCATCCAGCGCGGAGACATCATCGACCGCATCAACGGCAAGCGTATGGATCACACGGCCGACGAGTTCACCGCCGCCTATCGCCAGTTCATCACCAACACGCTCAAATATCGCGACAGTGGCACCCGCTTCACCAACGCCAACGGCTTCCCCAACTGCATGTTCTGGGACAAGTTCAAGTACCCCCAGATCGCCAAGATCTTCGAGACCGATAAGTATATGACCGCCTTCTCCTACCTCTATTTCTTCGCCCCCTACGTCAACCCCGAAGGCACCGGCGCCAACGTCTGCATCCTGCACCTGCGCCGTGGCACGGAGAAGTTGGAGTACATCATCCGTCCTGAGCTGCGCTCCGAAAAGACGATCGAACTGAATTGAACTACGTGATTTATCCGGAAAACTTTGAACATAAACTCGGCTTCGACAAGATCCGCGAACTGGTCGCCGCGCAATGCCTCAGTTCGCTCGGCAAGGAGCAAGTAGAAGCGATTCGCTTCTCGGCCGATGCGACGGTCGTAGCCGAAGAGTTGGAACAAACAGGAGAGTTTGTCCGCATTTTGCAGGGGGAGCGTGCTTTCCCTGCAAATTATTTTATAGACGTACGCCCTACGCTCAGCCGCATACGGCCCGAAGGCACCTTCGCCGACGAGCTGGAGCTGTTCGACCTCAAACGCTCGCTGCAGACCATCGTCGACATCACGCGCTTCTTTCGGCCCGTGGACAAGAGCGAAGACGCTCAGCCGGAGTATCCCGTGTTGGCCGCAATGGCCGGCCGAGTGCCCGTCTTCCCACAACTCGTGCGCGACATCGACGCCATCCTCGACCGCTACGGCCGCACGAAGGATAGCGCCTCGGCTGAGCTAGCCCGTATCCGCCGCGATATGTCGGCCGTCTCGGGCAGCATCTCCCGCAACCTGCAGTCCATCCTCCGCTCGGCGCAGGCTGAAGGCTGGGTGGATCGTGACACGGCGCCCACCATGCGCGACGGCCGACTCGTCATCCCCGTAGCCCCCGCCTTCAAGCGACGAATCCGCGGCATCGTGCACGACGAATCGGCCACCGGTAAGACGGTCTACATCGAGCCCGAAGCCGTCGTCGAAGCCAACAATCGCATCCGCGAACTCGAGGCCGAGGAGCGCCGCGAGATCGTCCGCATCCTGATCGCCTTCACCGACGTGCTCCGCCCACTCGTGCCGGACATCATCCAATCCTACGAATTCCTATCCGTCATCGACTTCATTCGTGCCAAAGCCCGCTTCGCCGAAAGCATTGGCGCCATCGTCACGCTGCCCCAAAACGAGCCGCTGATCGACTGGCAGGAAGCCGTACACCCCCTCCTACTCCTTGCCCACCGCAAAGCCGGCAAAGAGGTCGTCCCGCTCGACCTCTCCCTCGATCGCGACCGCCGACTGCTCATCATCTCCGGCCCCAACGCCGGAGGGAAATCCGTCTGCCTGAAGACGGTCGGACTGCTACAATACATGCTCCAATGCGGCATCCCCATTCCGCTCCACGAGCACTCCCGCACGGGCATCTTCGAACGTATCTTCATCGATATCGGCGACGAACAGAGTATCGAAAACGACCTCAGCACCTACAGCTCGCACCTGACGAACATGAAGTACTTCGTCCGTCACGGCAACGAGCGTACGCTGCTACTCATCGACGAGTTTGGTAGCGGCACAGAGCCACTCATTGGCGGCGCACTGGCCGAGGCCCTACTCGAGCGCTTCAACCGGCACGGCGCGTTCGGCGTTATCACCACGCATTACCAGAACCTCAAGCAGTACGCCGAGGATCACGAGGGCGTCGTCAATGGCGCCATGCTCTACGACCGCAACCTCATGCAGCCGCTCTTCCGCCTCTCCGTTGGTCATCCCGGTAGCTCATTCGCCATCGAAATCGCCCGCAAGATCGGCCTGCCTGACGATGTCATCGCCGAAGCCGCCGAAAAGGTGGGCAGCGATTATGTTGATATGGACAAGTATCTCCAAGACATTGTCCGCGACAAGCGTTACTGGGAAAACAAGCGACAAAACATCCGCCGCCGCGAGAAGCAACTCGAGGAGCTGGTAGCGCGTTACGAACACGATCTCGAGTCCGTGAACAACCAACGGAAGGCAATTATCGGCGAGGCCAAAGAGGCGGCGCAGCGCATCGTCGGCGAAGCCAATGCCCGCATCGAGAATACGATCCGCGAGATACGCGAGGCACAGGCCGAGAAGGAGCGCACGCGTGCCGTACGCCGCGAGCTGGACGCGTTCAAAGAGACCGTCAGCCAAACGAACGAAGACGACGAACGCATCGCCCGCAAGATGGAGCAGGTGCGCCAACGTCAAGAGCGGCGCAAGGAGCGCAAGAAAAAGCCGTCGACCACCACGGAGCCGACCGTCGCCGAGCCGAAAGCAGAGCGTCCGCTGGCCACGGGCGACGCGGTGCGCATGAAGGGCCAGACGGCCGTCGGAAGCATCTTGGAAATACAAGGCAAGCAGGCCGTCGTAGCCTTCGGGACGATCAAGAGCACCGTCGCCACGGAGCGCTTGGAGCGCGTCGACCAGGCCGCCCTGAAGCGTGCCACGACGCGCAGCGCCACCTTCCTCAGTGCACACACGGCCGATGCCATGCACGAGAAACGCCTGCATTTCCGCCAGGAGATCGACCTCCGCGGCATGCGTGGCGACGAGGCGCTGCAAGCTGTCACCTACTTCATCGACGACGCCATCCAAGTCGGCGCCGACCGCGTCCGCATCCTTCACGGCACGGGCAACGGCATCCTCCGACAGCTGATCCGACAGTACCTCCCGACCGTCCCCGGCGTCGCCCACTTCGCCGACGAAGACATCCGCCTCGGTGGCGCCGGCATCACCGTCGTCGATCTCGAATAGGGGGAAACGAAAAACGATTTCCGACCAGCCCCAATCGGTCATTAGCCACCCGGGCACACACCATAAAACGAAAAGTCCTCCGGACGACGAGACCTTAAAGTCTTGCGCCCGGAGGACTTTTCATTTTTCGTTTTTCGTTTCTCAGTTCTTTCTCCGCTTGTATTTCTCCATCTCAGGCAGATAGCGGCGGATGGCAGCGATACGCGTCTCGTCGCTCGGGTGTGTGCTAAGCAGCTCGGGCACGCTTGATCCACCCTGAGACATGCGTTGCCAGAAGCCCACAGCCACGTTCGGGTTGTAGCCCGCCATGGTCATAAACACCAGCCCCATATAGTCGGCCTCCGACTCGTGCTTGCGAGAGAAGGGCAACATGACGCCCACCTGCGTTCCGAGTCCGAAGACCGTGGAGGCGAGCTGCTGCGTAGCGGCCGACTTCTTACTCAACGCCGCGCCGAGGATGGCCGCACCATATTGCGCCACCAGTTGTTGGCTCATGCGCTCATTGCTATGCTTGGCCACAGCGTGCGCCACCTCGTGTCCAAGCACCACGGCCAAGTCGTCGTCCGTCGGTGTCAGGTCGAGGATCCCCTCGTAGACCACGATCTTCCCGCCCGGCATGCAGAAGGCGTTGTGCTGCTTGTCCTTGATCAGGTTAAACTCCCAGCGGAAGTTCTGCAGCTCACTCTCCATGCCATTTTGGCGCAGATATTCCTCCGTAGCCGCAGCAATCCGTCGTCCGACGCGCACGACCTTGTCGGTTTTCGCCTTGTCGCTCGACTTAACCGCCTTTTTCATGTAAGCGTTGTACGATTTCCTGCAATGAATTTCCAACTCTATCTACTGTAGCTATATATTCTGGTTTAATCACATCTTTGTTAGGATTAAATATCTCCACACCTATAAAATCTTTGGCTACAAACATTTTCTTTTCTTCAATATATTTCAAATCTGAAGATTTACTCAACTCTTTAAATTGAGTTTCCAATTGAAGAATTTGTTGAAGTTGCTCATTAGTAGCATTCGCTTCCTTTAAAGCAGTATTTAACTGAGAATTCGTTATTTTCATCTTGCAAATACACACAACAAACAAAACCAACATGATGAAAAATAAGCTTGTCATCAAGTCTGAATAGCTGAGCCAAAACGAATCCTTATGTCTTTTCCTTGCCATAGTTATTTTCTGATTTCGTCAAAGAATCTATAGCTTTCAGCATCGACTTATGTAAATCGATTGATTCCATCTGTGCATCTTTATAATCTTTGCGGAGATTTAAAATTTCGCGTCGCAAATCCTTATAACACTCTGCTTGAACTTGCGTATATTGCACCATCGTGTCAAGCACTTCCTTAAACTTGTCAAACGTATCAAAGAAATCTTTGTTGTTAGCTATGAAATTCTTTATGTATTCCGTTGATACAGTAAGTTGTGTTGATAGATTTTCAGAGACCGTCTTACCCTCAGATATTAGCATATCAAATTCTTTTCTCCAGACATCTCTAGCATCTCCTCCTGTCGGGAAATGGATTGTTATAGCTTCCTGAAACTCTCGTTGGAGTTCTGTTGTTTTATTCTGATTGCTGATCACAACCGAAAGTCCAGTGGCAAAATCATTGAAATTACCAATTATCGTTTGTATTTGATTTACCATTCCCGATACGTTTGCAATGGTCGAATTAAGTTGTTTCTGATATGTACGGAATACATTGAGTGAGTCAGCAGATTCTTTTAACTGTATAAATGTTTCCGCTATCTTGTTCGCTGTCTGCGTCAAACTTAGTTTGTTTATTTCAGACAAAACGAGATGTTGTTTTTCAAGGTTGTCATTTAACAACTCGGTAGAGTCTGCATAAGCATCGAGGTTACGCCCGAACTTATCTACAAAATGACCAAGAACTCCTTTTAAAGAGTTTAAACTTGAAGCCATACTATTTGACAGTAAAGGCATCAATTCTCTTCTTAAAAAATTAATATACTCTTCTGTGCCCTCATTGGATTTAGAAACAGCATTCTTATATGATAT
>ERZ772957.867-NODE-867-length-21590-cov-3.347992_pt1 | contig 21590 bp, 10 predicted proteins | sample MGYA00580682_ERZ772957 | MGnify/ENA primary metagenome ERZ772957 (study PRJEB29015, sample SAMEA2737921) | human oral metagenome | biome: human oral; feature: human-associated habitat; material: dental | place: China | collected 2025 ...
GGGACGAAGCTAAACGGAATCCCTGACCTCAAAAAGCGATTATGCGTCAGCCCTGACTCCACGCTTACTTGACGCACCTTTAGCATCAACCAATACCAACTCGGACTCTCTCCAAACTGGCCAACCAAAAAAGCGGATAGACCTACGCAAGAGCGTGGCCTATCCACTTAAACATATTCAAGTCACCAGTCCATTCGGTTATCGACGTGACCCTTTCACCGGCAAAAAACGTATGCACAACGGTCTTGACCTACAAGCACGCAGCGACAAAGTCTTCGCCATGCTGCCAGGCATCGTCCACAAAGTCGGCTACGACAAGCGCTCCGGCATCTTCGTCATACTTCGCCATGGTGACATCACCATTAGCTATTGTCACCTCTCAAAGGTTGCCGTTCGGAAAGGGGATGTTGTCTCAGCTGGAACCATCGTTGGAATAACAGGTAACACTGGCCGCAGCACTGGTGAACACTTGCATATTACTTGCAAGTTGAAGGGAAAGCATGTTGATCCGATGGCGATGATTGAGGTCATAGATAGAAACATAAAGAGCATGTAATCAGCTTATCACCGATTACATGCTCTTACTCTATATGTAGATTTGCTTACCAGTTGTCGTCTTCATTACCAACCAGACCATTTTTAATGCACTCTTCAATTTTGTCCATGACTACATTATTAGAGTAGGCATAAGACATAACAAGTGCTTTGCTGGAAGTCTTCTTGTGAGAATCCTTCTCTGTAGTAAATGGGAAGCATTCATCAAGTACCCAACTTTCATCAGAACGTGTGGGAGCTGCACCACCCATGGCGCCAACCCAACCACCGCCAACTAAGCGGACAACAGAATAGAACGGAACAGTATAGGTTACACGTATTTTATTGTCCTTGAGGTCACATTTGATGACTGGCTTAATGTTTACAACGTATGAGTTCATACCGCCTGCGTGAGAGGCGATACCTTCCATATAGCCTTGAGCGATGATTGAACCAAGATCTTTGTCGTTGAGCTGAATAACAGAGTTCGCATCTTTGAAGGTAGCCAAAAACCAATAATTTAGTAAAACGTAAAGTTGATCCTTAGTCTTACCCGGAGCTTCGATTACCTGCACAAAGGTTAAGGCGTTGTTTTTGTCCAACTTGAGTTGACCACCCAGATTTTCGGCTGCATCCACCCATTTCTCGCCATACTTTTCTTTGGCATACTCTTCCAGTTCTTCGGTACGCAAAATCTGCGCATTGATTGACATGGCACAAAACACGAGTGCCATCATTGATGATAAATTTCTTCATAACGGTATTATTGTTTGAATTAGTTTCTGCAATCAATGGTAACGGTTCCTCCATTGTTGAGGAATACATCATTCACTTTACTGTTGTTCTTATAGTGCTTAGTCAACGCGTCTTCAATTTGACTATAAGAGACACTGTTACTTGAACTATTTTTCTTTACGACAATCAATCGTCCCATCGGTGTTACTCGGTACTTGCCGTCACTCGAATCGGCTGCTTTAGAACCGAAGGCATCATAATGCTCATACACAGTATCGAGCATATCTACGAAATGGTCGGTTTTACTAAAGAGCGAAGTAAAAGGACTAAGCTCATCTTCATCATCGTTGCTGCACGAAGATGTGATCATACAAACGCAGCACATTATGAGAACTGCAAGCAGAGGTCTAAACTTTATTTTTTCCATTGCTTTTGGGGTTATTTGTTCTTTTTGGAAGCAAAATTATAGCAAACATTTCGTATAACCATGGAATCTATATAACATGGACTAACATGGATAAAATGCTATATAATAAGGTTATAGCCATAGATATATGCTGAATAGCATGTTTATGAAGGAAAATAAAGCCGAAAATGAAGATTTTGGATAAAACTTGTCTGTTTTTTGACAATTATGTGTTATCTTTGTAGAGTACTAATGATATAATTTGGTCACATGGTAAACTCAAACATGTTACTCGCACGTATTAAGCAGCTCCGAGAAGAGCTGAATGTACAGCAGCGTCAAATGGCAGACGCAATTGGTGTGGATGCACCGATGTATAGCAGGATAGAGAGAGGTATTCGACCTTTCCGAGATGAGTATATTGAGCCTATGGCGAAGATACTCAAGGTTGATGAGGATGAACTGCGTTCCTTGTGGACGGCAGATAAAATCATCAATGTCACAAAGGACGAGTCAGACAGTGTGGCTCAGCGAGCGCTCCATCTTGCGAAGAGTGAGATAAAGACCAATCCAGACTAATCTTCTGCTAATCAGAGGATGGACTAACTTGGATATGGTTATGTGGAACAAAGACAGTAATTTTGTAAATTATGGCAGAGAAGACAACTTCGGTAGATAATGCACAAGAAAAAGACGAGCTGGTATTGGAAGATAACCAGTTAGTTTGTGCACTCACCAATAAGGTCGTGAAAGCGACAGATAAAGAACTCACACTTCAGTCAATGATTGATATGATGGCTGAAGAATATGGATTTGCACCTGAAGACATGGAACGTGACTTCAGAGTGACATACAAAGAGCCTGATTCAGATAAGAGTCGGGCTCAAGCGGTTGATTTGGCTATCTTTGAGGCAGGCATGACTCATGTGGTAGAGAATCTGATTCGCTTTGTGGTGGTGGCTAAGGATGCAAAGGTGAAACCCACCGATGCAAAGAAGGGCGTGGATGCCATGCTCGACAACATCCTTACTTTCACAGACTGTGAGTTTGGCTGCTGGACCAATGGTGAGGACTTGCATTATCGCTATTATACGGAAGATGACTTTGGTCAAGCTGAGACCCAAGACATTTCGGACTTTCCTGCCAATGGCCAAACGCTTGCCGATCTCGAAGCGCAAGGCGACCGTGCCATGCCTCGTAAGCCGGCCAATGAGTCGCTTATCAAGACATTCAAGCGCTGCCACGACTACATCTATGGCAATGAGGGTATGAAGAAGACGGCCTTTTGGGAATTGTTGAACCTTATTTTCTGCAAACTCTACGATGAAAAGCGTCGCAATATGGATGCCAAAGAAGGTATCAGTTACCGTCGCCGTTTTTGGGTAGGTGTGAAAGAACAGTTTACCGAAGAGGGCCGCAAGGCTGTGGCCGACCGCATTCGTGGCCTTTTTGAAGAATTGAAAGAAAGCCAAGTATTCCGTGATGTCTTTGACGGTTCGGAGCAGATTATGCTTTCCGACCGTGGCCTTGCTTTCGTGGCAGCTGAGTTGGCAAAGTATTCTTTCCTCGATGCGACGGTCGATGTGAAGGGTACGGCTTACGAAACCATTGTGAGCAACACATTGAAACAAGAGGCGGGTCAGTTCTTCACCCCTCGCAACATCATCAAGTGTATGGTGGAGATGCTCGACCCCGACCAAAACACCCGTGTGCTCGACCCCGCTTGTGGTTCGGGTGGTTTCTTGGTGACCGTGCTCGACCATGTTCGTCACAAGATTACACGCAACCTTTATCCTGAATTGGACGATGTGCGCTTGGCAGCACGTGTTAATACGCCCGAGGTGGATGAATTAGTTCGCAACTATGCCGAAAAGATGATTTTCGGTTTCGACTTCGACCCCGACTTGAAGAAGGCAGCGCGCATGAACATGGTAATGGCTGGTGATGGTCATAGCAATATCTTCAACATCAATTCACTGGATTATCCGCAAGGTGATAAGCCCGACCGTCCACTTATTGCAGAAGCTGTCAATGAGAGCATCAAACACAGCAAGGACAAGGACTTCCCATTTGGTACGTCGGCGGACAACGCACAAGGCAAGTTTGACATGATTTTCACCAACCCGCCATTTGGTGCCAAGGTGGAAGTGGATGTGGAGATTGCTCGTCGCTATGCCCTGAATAGCAATGCTCCTGAAGTGCTCTTCATTGAAGCCTGCTACAACTTCTTGAAGCCCGGCGGCAAGATGGGTATTGTGCTACCTGATGGCATTTTGGGTAACCCCAACACCGAAAGCGTGCGCAAATGGATCTTAGAAAACTTCAAGCTTTTGGCATCAGTGGACCTTCCCGTTGAGACCTTCTTGCCGCAGGTGGGTGTACAGGCATCTTTGCTCTTCCTACAAAAGAAGACAGCCGAAGAACTACTCATTCCTTTGGATAAAGAAGACTACGATGTGTTTATGGCCATTGTAGAGCAAGTTGGTAAAGACCGTCGTGGTGTGCCCATCTATAAGAAGGATGAAGATGGTGCAGAGATTCTCTTTGCCCACGAGAAGAAATGGTTAGTTCGTACTGATAATGGACATGACATTGTACGTAGCCGCCGTGAACGCATTAAGCGTTTGGCAGATGATCTGCCCGAAGTGGCTGCGGCTTATGCTAAATTTGTGGAGGAGCATAAACAATGAAAATAGGAATAATCAACTCGAACGTATTACATCGTTCTGGCTCTGGCTATAGAATAGATCCAGATATTCATTTAAGTGATGGTGTGCAGGCACGTGAGCAACTTGCACACTCTCCTTATGAGCTATCTACTGTAGGCGAAAATGCGAGCCAAGTTTTTTTAGGGAATATCTTTTCTCGTGTTTTTGTAAAGGACAAAGAACATGGTATGCCTTATTTAGCTGCATCTGACACTGTATTAGCAAATATTGAAACGGGTAGATTCTTATCAAATAAACAAGCCAGGATTCTAAAGAATTTGATTCTTAAAAAGGATTGGATTTTGATTACATGTTCTGGTACATTAGGTAATGTAACTTACACAAACAAGACGTTTGAAAACCATATAGCAACCCACGATTTAATTCGTGTCGTACCTAATGACAATAAGGTAAACAAAGGAACGCTCTATGCTTTTCTTTCAGGGACATATGGCTATAACCAAATTACACAATCTCAATTTGGGGGGGTAGTTAAGCATATTAATGATGTGCAGACGAAGGCTATATTAGTGCCTGTTTTTCCTGAATCGTTTCAGCAAGAAGTGGATGATTTGATTCAAGAATCTGCAAGATTGCGAGAGGAAGCGGCAGATATGCTTGAAAAGAGCAAAAATCTCTTGAAAGAAAAAGCAGGCCTAGATAATCTTGTATCAGAAGATTATGACTACTATGGTCATCGTTCTGCCGACAGAAAGGTTTCATGCTTTTCAATAAAACAAAAAGAAATTACTACGACTACTATTAATGCATTCAATTTATCCGAACGAATAAGAAAGACAAAAGAGAAAATCCAAAGTCGTTATGTTCGTTTGGGTGATGTCATTGAAAATGGTCGTACGTTCTCATCCACGAGCTCTTCTAGTGTGGAAGTATCGCCAAATAATGGAGTTATGTTCGTTAACCAGAAGGATATTTTCGACAATATTATCAAGGGTAAATGGGTTTCCAAAAGAGGATTTAATCCTGCAAATTGCATTCAGCAAGGTGAAGTTTTGGTAGCCTGTGATGGGACATTAGGCGAATCCGAATTTTTCTGCCATGCTCTTTATGTAGGAGAAGAATTATCAGGTAAACTAATATCAAGCCATTTTATGAGAATGCGTGGCAATGGAACTATTCCAATGGGTTATCTATTTGCATGGTTAGATACTGATTATGGGTTTAGATTCATTCGAAACACTCAAGCAGGAACAAAAATTTGCCATCCAATTCAAAAATTATTTGTGGAGATTCCTGTTCCTCTAATAGATGACGATTCTATGCAGGAAATTGATAAGTTGGTACGAGATGCTCATGCTAAGCGTTATCAAGCAAACTGCAATGAGCGCAAAGCCATCTCGCTGGTTGAAGCAGAAATCGAAAGTTGGACTACCTCAAAAAAGAATTAGCATATGGACGAATACATAGAAATATTCACCCATCTGTGGGAACATGCCGAAAATGAGGTGGTAGAATTTAAGAAGGCTGAAACCAACTTTGATGTAGATGAGTTGGGCAAGTACTTCTCTGCCCTCAGCAATGAAGCCAACTTGCGTGAACGCGAGTTTGGCTGGATTGTGTTTGGCGTGTGGGATAAGAAACATGAGATTGTTGGTACCTCCTTCAAAGATGGTGAAGTGGCACTCAATAAATTGAAACAAGATGTGTCGCAACATACCACTGACGGATTAATCTTTCGAGAGATTATTCCATTGGAGATAGAAGGCATACGTGTACTCCTGTTCAAAGTTCCTGCCACACCTCGAAACATCGTGATGAAGTGGAAAGGCATAGCTTATGGTCGTGACGGAGAGAGCTTGAAACCTCTCAATCAAGCCAAACAAGACGAGATTCGTCAGCAACCGCCTATCCCTGATTGGACGGCGCAATTGGTGCCCAATGCCACCTTGGATGATCTTGATGAGTTGGCTATTGCTACCGCCCGTATCATGTATAAGAAGGTACATAAATTTTCGATTCCAGCAGAGGAAATAGATGGTTGGACAGTGGAAGAATTTCTCTCTAATAGTGGCGTAATGCGTGACGGACAACTCACACGTGCTGCCATCTTGCTACTTGGCAAACCTCTCTCACTTCAGAAGATACATCCCGCTGTGGCGCAGATTACATGGACATGGGAAGATAAAGATGAGACTGTGATTGACTACGAACACTTCACGATTCCCTTTATTTTGACCGTGGATAAAGTTTTGGCCAAGATACGTAACAAAACCATGCGTGAATTGCCTGGTGGTACGCTCTTTCCTGACACCATGAAGCAGTATGACGACTATACCATACGCGAAGCTCTCCATAATTGCATCGCTCATCAGGACTATACGCTTCAAGAACGCATCTCGTTTGTGGAAGGCGACGACAAACTGTACTATGGCAATGGCGGCAGCTTCATTCCCGGTACTATCGAGAATGCGTTAGAGCATAAAGGCCCTCAGCGCCATTATCGTAATGAATGTCTTTGCACAGGTATGGTAAACTTCAACATGATTGATACCGTAGGACGTGGCATCAAAAAGATTTTTGCTGAACAGCGTAATCGCTATTTCCCAATGCCTGACTATGACATCGATAATAATAAGCGTAGCGTTGGCGTGACCATTTACGGTAAGATGCTTGATGAAAAGTATAGTTCTCTACTGAAAACAAACACAGACTTGACGCTAAAAGAATGTGTTTGGTTGGATGCCATTCAAAAGCATCGTCCTGTCACCAAAGATGCCATCAAGCATTTGAAGGAGAAAGGACTCATAGAAGGACGTTCGCCCAACTATATTATTTCGCTAACTGTCGCTAAGTTGACGCATCAAATTGGACATTACACCAAGGAAAAGGGGCTTGAGGAAAAACTGCTTGAGCAAACCATTCTGCAATTAGCAAGGGATGCTGGTAATGAAGGGTTTAAGTTGGCAGATGTTTATGAAGCCTTACACAAGAACCTTCCTGCTTCAATGAATGCTACTTCAAAGAAAAGGTATTTAGGTCGTTTGCTCTCTAAGATGGGGGTATCGGACTTACTTCAAATAGAAGGAAGAACATGGAGAATAACCGAAATAGGATTGACTAAACTGCGGTTATAATTCGGCTATAAGTCATGGATGAATTTGCAAAGTAGTTCATTATCAAGCATATTACATTGAAATTCGGTTATAATTCGGTTATAATTCGGTTATAATTCGGCTATAAATTACAGAGATAAAGCGGCAGTTGTTGCCTCCACCAAATTTAAAACATGTTGCCCATGTCAAAGTATCATAAAGAACAAATAGAGTGTCCGCACTGCCACCATAAAGGCGAGTTTGACCTTTGGGAATCGGTTAACGTGGACCTTGACCCTGAACTTCGGGGACAAATATTAAGTGACCGACTCTTCGTTTGGACTTGTCCGGAATGTGAGAGCCATGTTTTCATACCCTATGGCACTTTGTACCATGATATGAAGCATCGCTTCATGCTCTTCTATTCGTACGAACACGAAGAAGATGATGGGGATAAGTATGCCCCAATGAAAATGCCTAAAGGTATGCATTTGGATGGCTACACCCACCGCTTGGTATATGGGCTCAACAATCTTAAAGAAAAAATCCTCATTTTAGAACAAGGCTTGAATGATGTGGCCATTGAACGTATGAAGTTCATGATAAGCCATGTTGTTGTACCTGAAATAGCAGAAAAAGGCTACGACCTCTATTTCCATCACCTTGACAGAGCAGATGATGTTTCGGAATATGGCGCTATCTTCTTTGTCTATCCTGACGATAAAGAGGATAACGACATGATTGTTCGCTTTGCCATGGACAACTACTTTGAGCATTGCTTGGCCGTGAAACTTGATCCACGTATGCAAGTCGAAGGAGGCATGTGTATAGACCAAGGTTGGATGGCCAAACAGCTACTTTGTGTACAGGAAGATACGCTTCCAAAGGAGTTTAATGGCTTTGAAGGTCAATACAAGGACGGCAAATGGGCTTTAGTGGATAAACGAGGACAGGCATTGTCTCCTTATAAATATTGGTTTGTAGAGGATGCGAAAGAAGGCTACTTTCGTGCACAAGTCACAGGTGGCTCTGAATACAACTTACTTCGTCCGAATGGTTCTGAAATTCTCAATCAGAGTTTCTCAGGTATTACCGAAGTGCATAATGGCTACTTTGTGTTTTGGCGCACCAAACGTAAGACCAAGACAACGCCAACTCGTTACTTGCATGGTATTGGTTATGTGAGCGGTGTACTGCTGTTCCCCCCTATGTTTGAAAGACTTCATTGGCTTGATGAAGAGAAGAAGGAAGCTTATTATGCTGAGCTTGATGGTAAACCCTATATTCTGACACCAGAAGGTAGCATTTTTGACCCTGAACGCCAACACTTGCCCAAGAAGCTAAAGATTATTCCAGAGAAGTTCTTTGAGAAGTTGGCTAACTGGGTACTCCCTGATCTCCAGTTTTTCTATCGTGACACGGATGCACCTGTAATTGTTGAGACAACATACCATGTCGGCGATGTTTTGCGTGCAGGCCGCTTTATTGATGTGACGACGAAACTTCTTAAACCTGCGCACAAGACACGCTTTTTGATTGCTTCAGCTCATGTAGCCATGTTGTGTGAGATTGGAGATATTGTTCGTAATAATCCGCATGTGAAGGACTGGAACCTTTGCACGCTCCACTTTGATAGTTATTTCAAGGTGCTTGATGTCTATGAACTGAATGGTGTAAAGCAAGTATTCTTGCTACACATTCCCGAAGCAGCTGCCCACTTCTTAGGCGACCAATCGCTTGACTTCATCATCAATGGTGCCAGATCTGAACTGAATTTGATTGAAATGGCCCATCGTAGTTTGGAGGACAAGATGCGTATGGAGGTGCATCCACGTTCACTTGATAAAGAATTAATGGAGCGTATGGCTCATCCTGTGGGATTAGACGATGAATTTTATCCCGTAGAGTTAGCTCCCGATGGTGATCCTATCGATGAGCATCTGCTTGGTCTGAGCAATATGGTTCATCATTTGGCCAATGATGAAGATATTGACGACTTCTTTGAAGTGGACGATAACTTCCACTTCAATGGTATTAAGAACACCATCTGTGATGGCTGTGTATTTGCGCAAAACATCAACGAAAAGGGTGACGGTTGCGGCTGCTTGGCTCAAGACCAATTCAGGCAGAATTATCTGAAAGGCGAATGTGAACATCGGAAAGAGGTGTATAAGGATGTTTCTGACCACGAACGCCGTGAAGAAGAGAAAATCAAAGAAGAAAGTCTTCAAGCAGCCAAAGAATGTGATGCTTACGCACTTTCATTGGTAAGAGACTTTATCGCTGATCAATTGGATGGTGACATAAACCGATTAAAAGATTACGACTTTGGTACGCTCAAACAAGAAGATAGTACCGAGCAAAAGGCTTTGGAAAAATATGCAAGAAGCGTTTCTGGGAATTTTTCAATTCCTGACACTGCTATTGTGTGTGCCATAGCCTCTCTGGTATTTGGAAATGCTTGGAAAGAATACACACTTCAAAGCATGGAGAAGTACAAGTTCAAAGTGGACTTTGTATGCCCATTTATGTATCTTTTCGGTTTTCCATTGGGCTTGGAATGGGGCATGAAGCAATTCAAGGGACTTGATAAATTCAATCCTTCGGAGGAATTGACAGACCGCGTTCTGCGATTCTGGAAGTTGCAGCAAAGTATTGGTAACATTATTCTCCTTCCTGCTATGCTCACGCAAAATTCGGTAGAGCTCAGCCTATCAAGAGCGAAACGCTTGTGGCGCAACTATCCCGACTCATTCATTAAAGAGCTCAGAGAAGAGTTCGTGGATGAAACACATCGCAACAAGTATCTCCAATCGGAGTTTTATAAAAACCGAAAGATATACGTTCATTGCAAATCGGAAGAAGGGTTCAATCGCCTGATGAAGGAACTTCTACTTGAAGATTATCTGGACGAAATGGGTCATCCACTAAAGCGCTTTGCAGGTTTAGGTAGCATGGATAAAGACCTTAGCAGAGAAACATACCTGATGGCTGTAGATGAGTACTTAGACTTTTGCGAGAAAGAAATTCCTCAACGAGCAGAACGTCTCATTGACAGGCTAAAGAATATACTTGATAACAACAAATAAAAACAGCATAATTATGGCAATAATCAAAAGACCTCCTCATGATGATGGACCTGTAAACGCCGGTGAACAGCGTTTGCTCGATTATCTGTCTGTGAAGTTGCCCAACAATTATTTCATCATTCCCAACTGCAACATTGCCATTACGGGACCAAACCGTATCATGAAGTATTGGGAGTATGACTGTATTGTGGTGACTCCTCATGCCCTCTACCATATTGAAAATAAGGATTGGGCAGGAAATCTCGAAGGCGACGACTATGCTTGGTTCCGTAATGGTCAAGAAGTGGCAAACCCACATAAGACAGCCGGACTAAAGAGCCGCATCCTCGCTTCTAAAATTAAGAATCAACATCCCGACTGGAACTTTGGCCAAATCATTACTTTGGTTACGTTGAGCCATCCTCAGCAATCAAAGTTTGGTTTGGATCCAACTTGTGACACTTACAAGCAGACGTTCACACTTGGGGATGCGCTTGTTGATTTTATCTCCAACCATGAACTCGTGGCACGTTCGGAAAACGGCATTCAGCCATTGATGGCGCAACTTACCGATTTCCTTACAGGAGAATCTGTGGAAAGAAGACGTGCAGAACGCACCACCATTTTCAACTACACCATCGAAGAGAAACTTCAAGAAACGGAAGAGTTTACGGAGTACCTCTGTGTTCCGCAGTTTATCGCTACGGCTCGTTACCGTGTGCGCGAATATCCTCTGGATGTAGCCGATAAGAGCCCGAAGGAACTACAGCAGCTCAACCTGTCTGTGCAAAATGCTTATATGGCACAGGAGAAGATTGGCGACTCTCCTTATATTGTCAATACAAAGTGCCAGATGAACGAAGAGCAGACTTACTACTATGAGATAAGTCGCTATCAAGATGAGAGTTCTCTGCGTGCAAAGCTCAATCAAAAGACTTTTAAGCAGACCGATAAGCTTAGCATCATCATGGATGTGGCGAACGCTTTGAAGGCAGCCCATAAGGTGCAGGTATATCATCGTAATGTGTGTCCTGAGAATATTTATGTGTATGAAGGCGGCAGAGCAGCCTTGGCTAACTTTAGAATGTCATGGTTTGTAGAACATATTGACTTGAGTTTCTCAGTAAATTCAGCGGGCGATCAGTCGTCTCCTTTCACTGCTCCAGAACTATTGGATGGCGATGTAACGTCTGCCAGCGACATCTACTCTTTAGGTGTAGTATTCTACCAACTGATGGTGGGCAAATTACCTTTTGATAGCGTCTTTACATTTATGACCGCTTTGGGTGGTGAACTTCCTGAAGACCATCTACCCAGCCATGTGCTGAAAGAGCTACCTGCATGGATGGACGAGTTTGTAAAGAAGACGATTGTGGCTGATGCAGATAAACGTTGGCAAACAGCGGATGAAGTGCTTGACTTCCTCAATGCGGCGATTGATGAAGAAGTACATAAAACGATTGCAACTTCTCATACGACTTCGACCCAACATGCGGAGAAGGCGTTGTGCCTGAAGGATATGAAGCCTGGTATGAAAGTTTCTCCCAGCATGACACTTCATGAAATATTAGGACGTGGTGGCTTTGGACGAGTATTTAAGGTATGGCACGACATGCAGAAGCAGTTCTTGGCCATCAAGATATTCGAGAAGGATGCCTCTATTGATAATGCCATCAATGAGTTTAATGCGCTTAAAGAATTACATCATCCCAACATTGTAGAGTTCAAACATAACGACAGAACCGTTCCCGGTGGTTTGTTCTTTACTTTGATGGAATTGCTTGATGGCGAAAACCTTCAAGAATACGCAAATGGTGATTTGCGCCTTCCTGCTGATGAAATTTTCAAGATGGCAACACAGATTCTTAATGCTTTGGTCTATATGCAAAGCAAAGAGCCTCCTGTGTACCACCGCGACATCAAGCCCAGCAACATTATGTGGCACAAACGCCAGCTGTACAAGTTGATTGATTTCAATATTTCGGCTACGACAGATGATAAGTCGTTTGGAGGAACCTTCCCTTATATGGCTCCTGACCTTATCGTTTCAGGCAATAAGATTGACTGGGATTGCTCTGCCGACACATTCGCGCTTGGCATCACGCTTTACGAACTGCTTGCCCATGCTTATCCATGGCCTGGTGGAAACTTGTGTCCAAACATTCACAAGTTGCCTACTGATATTCGAAACTATAATGATAAACTATCCAATGAGATGGCTGATTTTGTGATGAAGTCGATCATTACCGATAAGAATAATCGTTTCAAAACAGCACAAGAGATGCTGGATGCACTGAACGCTATCGGATTGGATGGTATGCAAAAGGATTCATCTGTCATTTCTGTTACTCACAATGGAGAAGATGTTGGGAATCCTGTGGACTACATTAACTCATTATATAGCCAAAGTCGCCATGGCAATGGAGGTACACGTGCTGGCGTAGCTCAACATGCGTTTGATACGTTAACTTATTCTGAAACTCGCTTGGACAGAGAGTTAATTGCCGATATTGAAGCTTTGAAGTACAAATTGATTATCATTACTGGTAATGCAGGTGATGGTAAGACTGCCTTTATTCATCGCATAGAAGATAAGGGCGTGGATAAGCAGCAATTTGACACGAACAATGGTTCGCAATTCTATATTTCTGGTGTTCGATTCGAGTCAAATTATGATGGTTCACAGGATGAAGACGACAAAGCTAATGATGATGTATTGGCTGAGTTCCTTTCTCCTTTCTATGGTCTGAATGATTATACGCAAGCTCAAGAAGGACGTGTGATTGCTATCAACGAGGGTCGCTTGGTGGACTTTTTGTCAATGCGTCCTGAATTGCGTGTGCTGCAGGACAACATCGAGGAGTACTTCTATAAAGAAGGTCATGCTGAGTTATTGCCGGGTTTGATGGTGATAAACTTGAACCTTCGCTCTGTAACAGCTCGCGATGCTGAAACAAAGACTCCGAGCTTGTTAGCTCAACAGATGAAGAAGTTGACACGCCCTGAATTGTGGGGTAAGTGTCAAAACTGTCCTGTGGCCGACCGTTGCTTTATCAAATACAATGTGGACACCTTCCAAGATACCAGCGCTGGTGATGAGGTCATCAACCGTTTGGAATGGTTGGTGCGCACCATCGTTTATAAACGTGAACTCCATATCACCATGCGCGACTTGCGCTCGATGATTGCGTGGATGTTGACTCGCGACTATTCGTGTGGGGAAGTAAAGGCTCTGATTGAATTGGTAAATGCCGACAATGTACCTGAGTACTATTGGCAATATTACTATTTCAACCTGACTGCGCCTGTTACATACCCGGACCCCAACAAGGTAGAATACTTCGAGCTGCCGACACTGGAATCGAATGACCGTTTGGTAAAGTTACTTCGTGAAACAGACGTTGCAGGTGTGGCTTTGCCGGCATTCGACCGTGATTTGTACTATCGCACGAAACGTCCGAACGACTATATTATCTTCAGCGACCGTACACGCTCTTTGCTGAAGGATTTCAATGATTGCAATCAAATTATCCCTGCATACGAAGTGAAGTCGGATGATGTTCGTATGGCTGTTACAAGTCGTCATAAGTCGTTCGTGCGTCATCAATATTTTGAAGGAGCCATTGATTTCAGAAGAAGATTACCTTATCGATATGCCAGTGCTTTTGAAAAGCAGTTGCGCCTTGAAGATCCAAAGGAATTGGCCAAAACTATGCAAGACCTTGCGAGTGCAATTTCTGCCAGTGAGGGCTGTTCTAATGAAATGCTAACTAAGGGTTATCTTCTTTTGGCAAGTTCAAATGTGGCAGACCCCATTTCAAAGAGCTACCGTCGTTTCTCATTGGATGAGTTCGAGCTCTATGTGAATAAGACTGAACACTTGACAAAGTACATCGAGTATGAAAGCGACAGTTTGATATTCCGCCATAAAAAGGATAAGTTTATCCAACTGACGGTAAGTCTCGACTTGTATGAAATGCTGGAATACATTCACGCAGGCTTTAGCCCTTCTGTGAACGACTTGCGTGGTCGCTTCATAGAACTTCAGATATTTAAGAATTTGCTGGAGGCAAAAACGTATTCGGAGATACTTGTGACAAAGAATAATCGCAAGTTCACTGCTGTACGATTGGATGATCAAAAGCATATAGTAATTGAACCTCTTAACGTGCAATGATATGATATTAAAACTAAAGAAAGGAACAGGCGTACAGGCCTTCCTGAATAAGGAAATATTCTATGTCGATGTTAAGTCGGTAAAGCTAGACCGTGTGCTGACCAATCTTTTTATTAAGATGTATGCTTACGGTGCTCCGGTATCAATGGCTTTCCGTAAAGAATATACCATTGACATACTAAAAGAGAACTTGGCGACCTTGGAAAATCAAGGTGTGATGCATGGCGTAAGCGACAACCCTGATGGCGTGGAAGACTGGCTCCGCAGTTCGCTATTGGAGTTGGTGAATCGCGGCAACGTGGTGAAAGAGCATGTCTCAACATTAAAGCCGCTTCATTTGCTAAGTTTTCGTGTTCAGAACAGTAAATTCTGTCGTGACTACCGTGCCTCAGATCAACTTTATCTCATGTTGCGAAGCAATCCGGAAGTAATGCGTGGATTGGTACGCTACCTTAGTAAGGGTTGGGATAAGCAGACGGGAGAAATCGTATCAAGTGAAGATCTGGATGTAGATACTACAGGTATTCTTTATATCACCAAGCCTTTGCGTGAGCGTAAGACATTAAATAAAGTGGCAGAGGCTATTCCACAGCCGTTCCTCCGTGACCAGGCTACGTTGTTCAATGACGATATTCGTCGGTTGCTTCTTTACAAGGATAAGCTCCCAAGAGCCGTATTCATCGACTATCTGAGAATCCTTTGTGGTTTTCATTTGGCTTTGTATGCAATGAAACTGATTTACTTGCTTCCGAAGATGGTGGATGCAGGTTCACGTCAAGTAGAAGACGACTGGTCGATGCTCGTTGATGTGACTGACGATTTGGACAGCATTGTTTCTGCATACGCCTGTAAAGATGTAGAAAGGATGCAGAATGGCATTGGCAAATACATTCGTTCTACCTACATGGCTGACATCATTCAAGACAGAAAACCATGCTCTATTGACGAAGCGCTGAGAATACTGAAAGAAGAGAACAATAAGTCAGATGGTTTCTATGAATCCGTTTTGAATGGAATCCGGAAGGATCTTCCCAACTCGGATGAGAAAGAGTTTGATAAAGAAGACTTCAGAGAAATGCTTGAGCTGTTTCCTGAAGATGACTACTTCGATATGTTGGTTCATGTATTAGAAAAATCAAACTTGGGTAACTATCAGTATCGCTACTTACACGAGTTTCTTGATGCAGTGGCAATGAAGAACTCTTCATCTATGCTTTTGGCTGATAGTCGCTCACGCCGCCATCCACGACGTGGTGCACTCGGCTCGAAGCTCTTAGAGACATTGGTGCAGCTCCTTGTGTTAAAGGAAAAGCCTACTGGTGGTTACGAAACTCGTTCTTTATCGATTGACGAATTAATCAGTGAAATTCGTGACCGGTATGGCTTAATCATCAATGGTGTAAACGAGAAGCGTTTTGCCAATGCGGATGTGGAAATGAATGAAGCATTCCGTAAAAATGTTGAAGCTTTTAAGGATAAACTACGTCAGATTGGTTTCTATACCGATATGAGTGACGCTTGCATCCTACAGAAGATTCGCCCACGCTATAAAATGTAAACAATGGAAGAAATAAGAACTCTATATTACGAGCGTTTCATACAACATGTTGTTGAAACGTATGCACCAAAGTTGAAGCAAGTTCGTCCGGGGCATTGTATGAAGATTACAGGCCTCGCGCTGAAAGAACTTCGTGTTCTGCTTCCTTTGTTGCGCCCCATCAATAAGGATTTGTCGGTGTTCATTCTCTCTGAAGAAGAAAAGGGAGAGGAATTTATCCATGCGACCAAGCTTATTGAATTGAGAAATGACCCCACAAAGGCAGTGCTCATCTTGGTACCGACCAATAGCAGAACGTCAGCAGAAGACTCTTATGGTGATGCTACGTTCCAAAATTTGTCAGCATCAGACCTACAGGATTCCTTCATTCTAAAGTTGATTGACGAGATTCCGGAGGAAAAGAAATATAGCTGGGCACAGATATTTGAACTGCTTAGAGACGAGGTTCATGCCTACAAGAATGATGTAATCTCGTACATACTTTATTTGGAACTAAACCAGTTCTCAGATGAAGCATGGGGTAATGGATTATTTGTGTTTGGCATGTGGCCTGACATAGCGCTTCTCAGGGATGAGAATGCTGTGCGCAGACGTTTCATGCTGAACAAAGAAAAGGCTTCAGTTATTATCTCTGATTTTTCTTTGACTGCAGCTGATCGCATTTCTTCTCTTCCTATCGAGAGAGGAACAATTCAACGTGCCCTTATGAGCTTTCTTACCTCTGATGATTCTGTAGAAGATGCTAATTCTTTGTTTGAATCTATTCTGCGCAATCATCCAGAGTTTAACTATGCCAATATTCCATGGCTTGAAACTGGGTCTTCAGGCCCAGTAAAGGTAATGGTTGACTTGAACACGGGTAAGGATTCGAAGAAAGAATTGGTTAGAGACGACGAAGGCAATTTTGTGTTAAACATCATTACCGAGAAGAAGTCGAAGGTATCTTTTACCATTACTACTGATCCTGCTCCAAAGGATAATCCTGCGATTGTTTCTTTTGAAATAGCACTGGTTGACATCAGCGATTTTTCAGAAGTTGGTGTTATAAAGAAAGCCAAAGTTGGCACGAATAAGCGTGCGTCACGTAAGATGTCTGTGAACATTGCAGATGGCATGTTTGATGAAGGTGATTACTTGCTGCGTGTTCGTGCGCTTGATGAGAATGGCATTGTACTCGAACAGAAGAAAGAGTTCAAAGAAGACCTCGTACAAGCAGCTTGGGAAGAGGCAAAGGAAAAGAACCCGAACCTCCAAATGGAACAATATCGTTTGGAACACCACGTGGCATATTGCAACGAATCTGCTGTATTCACCATTGTAAACGATGGTGATGTGCCCGAAGGTCAAATTGATAAACGAGCTAAGGTAAATAGCTTTACACAAGCTATTATTCTATATCGTTCGGCCCATTTGGCAAAGAATGAAGACTTGGATATTCCTACAGATGGTATTGACCGTAATCTGTGGGTGGATGGTAACTTGAATAATACCTATCATTTTGACTTTGGTGCTGCTTATGCCTATCAGATACAGCTGTCAAAGAAGTTAATTCAGTTGGAATCTACTTTCTTGAAGAATACCAATGTGTTTGGTCATGTCGAGGCACTGTTAGGCGGAAATCCAACAGATGCTTACTTGATGAATCCGAACGATACGGCTAATCGTGAACCGCTGTTTGTGCCTGCCTCAGATGTCAATATTCCCAATGAATTAATTGCTTTAAGAGAAGACCTCTTTGCTATCATTAGAGAATCGGCCGAGGACGAAAGTGGCTTAACAAGCACTTTGGACTTCACAACCAATTTGGGTCTGATTAAAGCCTATCTTGCTGAGTACAATACTTGGCTCAATGAGGAATTGGAGAAGGATTTAAATACAGACGATGTGGTTAAGCTGCAGAACATCGATACGGTTCTCTTATCCGTAGAAATGCCTGACGGCAGCAAGAACCAAATTAAGTTGGTAAGTCCTTTACATCCGTTGCGTTTAGCTTGGATGGTGAATCTGTACGAACTTTATCAAGATTGGGAAGATCGTACAATTGAAGTACCTAAGTATAGAAAAGCCTGGTATCGTAAACTGGATAAGCTTTTCCAAGGGCAAATACCAATGAACGTGGCACCGATAGTGCTTAGCGATGACCCTCTAAAGGAAGCATATCAGTACATTGGTGAACTTACCTTTGGTTGGGGTGCTTATGCACAACCTACGCAGTCAGAGGAGGCATTCTCTTCAGGTAGTCGTCAGTTGAAATCATACGTTTTGATGTTGCTGAATGTAGCAAGAGAAAAGCGTATTGATAGCGATGTGAACTTGGATTTGGTGGTACGCCATCTTTTTAATTACAGCGTTTCTCACCCTTATACTAATAAGTTGGTTATCAACCTGTTTAATGCAGGTGATGCGGCTACGTTTGCAGAGGCGTTGGTTAGACTGGAGAAGATTGGTATTGGTCATGAATTGGCTTATGAAATCAGACTGTTTACCGATGAGAATATGTTGCAGTCTGGTGAAGCATTCAAGGATTTGCTCGACCCTGAATCAGCAGTTGCAAACGATGCAGAGGTTTTCTCACAAGCTTCTGCTAATCGCTTGTTCCCTAAACTTCGCTTCTCCTTGAATAAGACGAGCGATTTTATCAACAAGCATGATAACTATCAGGCTCATCTTTCTTTCTTAGTGAATCCGTTTGTTGTGAACACGGAGCCTGCTCGTCCAAGCGAACTAAGCCGTTCTTTCTTCTTGAATGGCACTATCTGCAGAGATATTGTAGAAGCGAAGCCTGTGGGTAAAACCTTTGTGTGGAATAGATACTATTCTAACAAGAGCTTGCCTAATCCTGTTTCAGAGTCTGCCAACCTTGAAGTTAGTTTGTTTGCTCGCTTGCAGGAAGTGATTGGTAAGATGTTGTCTTCAACCATTGAAGAGTCTGTGCCAGCCACAACGTTGCGATTGAAGGAGAATGATATGATGCTCTTGTCATTCATTCATGATAGCAGTGACTGGGTGGTTACGTTTGACAAGAATATGGGACCTGAGTTCTATGACCTTCCTTGTCTTGGCGATTCTGACGTTCCATATCTGTTGGATTATGTGCCTAACGACGAAGCTACTGGTATCTCATCTTACTTGACGACGAAACCTACTAGTGAAATCGCAGCACTGATGGTTCCTCTGTTCAAGCAGTATGGCATCAACATTGAGGACAAGAAGAATTTCAAGCAGATTCTTGAGGATGTTCGTTCAATTAGTAGTTCACTCATCATGCAGGTGAATACAACGTCGAGAAAAGGCTTTGAGGTGATTGGTACCACGTTGACGAAGCGTTTTTTGGAGAAGAAGGGCATCACAACAGAATCCTTCATGATTCCTATTGACCTTCATAAGGAACTATTTGTCGATTTGGATAGTGATAAGCAAGAACGAGCCGACAACTTGGTGGTTAAGATTGATACCAGCCGTAAGGAAATCCTTTTCAATGTGGTTGAGATTAAATGCAGAAATGCTTATTACCAAGCAGACGAACTTCATCAAAAGATTGTAAATCAAATTGAGAATACCATCTTCGCCCTGCGTTCTCACTTCGAGATTGCAGTGGATGGCAATGATAGACTTGATCGAGAGCTGAAAGTGCTTGAGTTGAAGTCTCTCTTGGAGTTCTATATTAACCGTTCACTGAGATATGGCCAGCTAAATCCGGACAAGGCTCATGAGTACAAGGTGTTCTTGAGTAAACTCTCCGAAGGCTATACTATTCGATTTAAGCGTCTTGGCGTAATCTTCGACTTTATGCAGGCTGAGCGCCAAAAGAAAGATTTCTATGGTGATACGGTGATTTATACGATGGGCAATCCTGTTATCGAGCAAATTCTTGATGAGAATAGCAACTTGAAAACACAGGTATTGGAGGCTCAGGACAATGAGTTCGTGAACTTCTTCGAACCCACTTTCGTTCCTGCCGAGCAAACAAGCCCAACTCAAGAATCGCCAGTTAAGCCTGTTACAGTGGTTGCTCCGACTGATGATTCTGACTATGAAGTTATTGTGCCTAAAAAGGTGGATAATGATCCAGCTGAATCAGTAAAATCTGAGAAGAAGGAACATAACGATTCTGTGGTATTTGATAAACCTAAAGAGGACGTTGAGCAACCTCAAACGCCTCCTGCAGTCACTCCAGAAGCTGAAGAACAGCCTTCGGAAACAGAACCGACCAAGGAAGAAAAGCCGGAGAAAGATGTTCCTGTGACAGATACTCCTGTAGAGGATATACCGTCGCAACCATCTCATGACGATGAAGTCGTTGTTCCGGAGGTTGATCTAAACTACAAAGAACCTGTAGTGGATGTTATCATTGGTAAGAATAGCGAATCGCCTCAATTCGGTGTTCTGGGCAAGATGGTATCCAATGGTCGTGTTATTGGTATGGACCTCAATGAGTGCAATACCATCAGCCTCTTTGGTGTGCAAGGCGCAGGAAAGAGCTATACGATTGGTTCTGTAACAGAAATGGTGCTCAAACAGTTCTCTAACGTGAACAAGTTGCCAGCACCCATGGCAGGTGTGATATTCCATTTCAGTGAAAGTATGGATTATGCGCCTGAGTTCACATCAATGGTATATCCTAATGATGAAGCTGGGCAGTTGGCCAAGTTGAAAGCTGAATACGGTGCTGAGCCCAATTCAGTAAAAGATGTAGTCCTTCTTGCTCCTGAAGCTCAGGTCGAATTGCGCAAAGCTCAATATCCTGATTTGGAAGTTCATTCAATTGGCTTTGATTCAGGCGAATTATCGGTTCGTGACTGGTTGTTCCTCTTAGCTGCGATGGGCAATGATTCTGCTTATATCAAAGAACTGAAACAGATTATGAAGGCTTGTCGTCACAATATGTCACTGGCCAACATACGTTCTGGCGTTGCTAATAGTGACCACCTTTCTACTTCTCAAAGAGCATTGGCCAATACCAAATTGGACTTTGCTGAAGAGTATATTACTGATGGTTGTAAGCTGCAGCAGTACCTTCGCCCGGGCAGACTTATCATCGTTGACTTGCGTGATGAGTTTATCGAAAAAGAAGAAGCATTAGGCTTATTTGTTGTCATGCTCAATATATTCTCAAGTGTGATGACTGTGGATGGTAAGGCATTCAATAAGTTTATTGTATTTGATGAAGCTCATAAGTATATGAACAACAAGGAACTAGTAGATTCTATTACTACGGCGATTCGTGAAATGCGTCATAAGGGCGTTTCAATCATGATAGCCAGTCAGGATCCAATGAGTTTGCCTACAGAAATCATCGAACTTAGTTCGATGGTAGTGATGCACCGCTTTAGTTCACCTGCATGGGTGAA
>ERZ772957.868-NODE-868-length-21589-cov-14.968329_pt1 | contig 21589 bp, 23 predicted proteins | sample MGYA00580682_ERZ772957 | MGnify/ENA primary metagenome ERZ772957 (study PRJEB29015, sample SAMEA2737921) | human oral metagenome | biome: human oral; feature: human-associated habitat; material: dental | place: China | collected 2025 ...
CCTCCGCCTCCCAGTCCCTCGCCATGCTCGCGACCGACCTGCAGAATACGACGAACAAGTTTAAGCTCTAGGAAAATCAATACAAAGGGGCTGTTGCGCGAAGTTTTCTAACTGCGTGCAACAGCCCCTTTTATGAGACTATATTGCTTTTTTTCGTTGGTTATGTCTATAATAGAAATGGAACGTCCTCGGACAACGGCGGTGTCTTTCCCCCGAAAGGGGGTGAGCGAATATGTCTGAAATCGGTGCGATCCTGTTTTTGGTCGTTGCCACAGGCTATATTTTAGCGATAAGCCAAAAGAAATAACCGCCCAGCTCTGACCAGTTGAGCGGTTCATAGAAAAACACGCGATTCTGGAAAGACACCGCCCGAGGCGTTCCTTCTGTTCTTATTATAGCAAAGCATCATCAAATCTGCAAGATAAAAGATCGGAGGCTTTCGTGATCGACATCATCGACATCCACACGCACAGCATCGCCAGTATGCACGCCTACAGCACGATCCGTGAGATCGCGACGATGGCAAAGGAGAAGGGACTCGCCCTCGTCGGCATCTCCGACCATGCGCCCGCGCTGCCCGGCACGTTTCACGAGATGTACTTTCGCAACTTCAAGGTCATCCGCCCCGCCGCCTACGGCATCGACATCATCATGGGCGCGGAGCTGAACATCATGGACTACGAGGGCAGGGTCGATCTGCCCGAGCGCGTCCTGCAAAAAATGCATTATGCCATCGCAAGTCTGCACGATGTCGTGATTGCGCCCGGCACGCAGGAGGAGAATACACGCGCCCTCCTCGGTGCGATGGCAAATCCCTACGTCACGATCATCGGACATCCCGACAACCCCGCCTATCCCGTGGACTTCGATGCACTTGCCCGCGCCGCCGCCGCAGAGCACGTCCTCATCGAGGCAAACAATGCCTCGCACAACCCGAACGGTCCGCGCGTCGGCTCGGAACTTCTCGCGCGGGATCTCCTCGCCGCCTGCCGCCGTCACGGCGCACACATCCTCATCGGCAGCGACGCGCACATCGACATCGATGTCGGCGAGCACAGTCATACGCACGCCATTCTCGCGGACATTGATTTCCCCGAGGAACTCGTGCTGAACAGCGATCCCGTCCGTCTCAAGGCATGGATTGCAGAGCGTCATGCACGAAACGGCGTACACAGCTTAAATTATTCTTCTTAATTGTTTTCTTTTTATCGTTATTTATATATATTTATCGTTATTTATTTTATAAATACAAAGAAGCTGCCTCCGCCGATTTATTTTCGGTGGAGGCAGCTTCTTTTTTATCCGATCATCAGAAGTCGTATGTCAGACCGAGCCAGTAGCTGCGGCGGGAGAGATACGAGCCGCCCGCGATGCCGTCTGCGTCGATCTCGTCATAGTAGTCGCCGTACTTCGTGCCGTCTGCCGCCGTCCGCATCTGATCGAAGTTGCGGTTCAGCAGATTGTTGACAGCGAACTGCATGGAGAGGCCGTCACGCAGCTTGTGCGTCACGCCCATGTTGAGGACGGTGAACGGACGATAGTGCGAGGCGATCCCGGCTGCCTGCTTCGAGCGGTACATCCCACTGCGGTACTGCGCACTGAGCCAGACATCCGTCGCATCCGTCGGCATCCAGTCGAGTCTCAGGTTGACCGCCTGCTTCGGTGTGGAGCGCAGCGGCTGACCGACATTCTTGCCGCTCTTTATCTGACTGGTGAGCAGCGTCCAGTTCAGCCCCGCCGACACCTTCGGTGCGATCGCGAACTTCGTTCCGACCTCTACACCGTGGATGCGTGCCTTGCCGACGTTCTCATAGGTGCGCACACCGCCCACAGCGTCGCTGAGGTCAATCTTGTTCTGGAAATCCGTGTGGAAGAACGTCACGTGTGCATCCGTATCGTGCTCGTTGTGGTAGTAGAACCCGATTTCCTCCGTCGTCGACTTCTCCGGTTTCAGCCCCGTATTGCCGCGATAGATCTCGCCCGTGATATTGAGGTGGATGTCCACGGGCGCGGACTGGAGCATCGTCGGAGCTTTGTAGCCCGTTGCAACGCCGCCCTTCACCGTGAAGTTGCGGTTCGGCATATAGATGAGGTAGCCGCGTGGGCTGAGATTGTCGTCGTAGTCCTCGGGATGATCGTAGCGCAGACCGTAGGTAAAGACGAGCTTCTTCGTGAGTGCCCACGTATCCTCGCCGTAGAGCGCCCAGCTTGCGCGCGAGAGACTGCCGTTGTCATTGGAATTGCGCCGCTGCATCTGAGCCGTGAGCATCGGCGGAGCAAAGCCCGTCGGCCCCATCCGCCGCATGAGATGATAGTCCACCCCCTCGCGCTGCCAGCGTGCCCCCACCGCGAGTGTGTGGTCGTCGCCGAGCGGTGTGACGTACTTTGTATCGAATGTCACAAAGTCATTCTTCACGTTGTTGCGGATCTGTGAGCGGATCGGGATCGCGCGGGGCATAAGGGAGGGCTTTGCCGTCCCCGTCATATCCGCATCGAGGTGCATCTCGTTGCGCAGAAAGGACAGGGTATTCGTCCACGTTCCCTCCCTGCCGACCTTGTTCTCCGCGCCGAGTACGATCTTCATGCGGTCAAACCGCTGCGCCACACCGCCGTCGAGCTTCGTCCGCACGAACGCCCCGGCGACGGGTGCGGGCGGCGACGGAATATCCATCCGCCCCGCCTGTGCAAAATCACCGTCGCGCATATTCTGCCCGCGGTCGATGTCGAGATAGTAGCTGTGCCCTGCGGCGGGCGTATAGGTCACACGCGTCCCGAGATTCCAGTTGTCGTAGTCGCGCTTCTCCTTGTCCACGCCGAATGCCGATGGGCCGCGTTTCAGATAGCTGCCGCGCATCTGCATCCCGACCTTGTCGCGCGTAATGGGCCCCGCCACGTTGAAGTTGTATTTCATCGTGTTCGACTTGTTATCCGTCGTCTCAAGGATGCTGCCGACGGAGACAGAGCCGTGGAACTCGTCCGTCACCTTCTTTGTGATGATGTTGATGACACCGCCCATCGCATCCGAGCCGTAGAGCGTCGACATCGGGCCGCGCACCACCTCGATGCGCTCGATCTGGCTCGGTGTGGGCAGGCTCGTGTTCGCGAGCTGGTTGAAGCTGCGCATCATCCCGCCCGCGATGCCGGGGCCCACCTGCGCCACCCCATCCACGAGGAGCAGCGTATAGCCGTCGTCCATCCCGCGAATCGAGACTGCGGGCGTATCGAACCGCCCCGTCGCGCCGAACGTGTCGACACCCTCCACCATATCAAGCACCTGACGGAGATCTGTATAGCCGCGCTGCGCGATCTCATCCGCCTTGATGACCGAGATACTCGCGGGCGCAAAGCGCACATCCTCCTCAAAGCCCGATGCCGTCACCACAACGGGAGCTGTCTCATAGCCTTCTTTCTGCGCCTGCGTATCCTCTGCATAGACGGCGTGTGCCGTGCCCGAAAGTGTGAGCGCGACCGCCGCCGCAAGAGCCCTCTGCTTTGTCATTCGCATACGATTCCTCCTCATCTGTCCGACACATGGATGCCTTCGTCCGCTCTCCTGATCCACCTATTTTTTGCTGACGACAGCGATGTACGAGAACTCCTTGTTGTGGTCAAAGAAGAAGTTGAACATCTTGCGGAAGCGGTCGAGGTTCTCCGTCCGCAGCCCGTTGCGGATGATCTTCATCGCACCGTCGAATCCCTCGTCGCGCACAAGTCCCGCAGGGTCGAGCAGCGTCATATCGCCCGTCTGCACCTCGATGGCAAAGCCCGCGTCGCGCAGCAGCTTCTCCCAGAGTGCGTGCGGGAGCGGATCGACATTCACATTGATCGCACGGGAGATGCCCGCACGCAGCTCCGCCGCCTCCGCCTCATCCGTCACGCGCAGCGCGACATCGTGCGTGAGGAGCACGCCGCCCGGCTTCAGCACGCGGAAGTACTCGGCAATCGCCTTTGCCTTGTTCTCACGCGGCAGCATTGTGAGCATCGCCTCGTTGATGACGACATCGAACGTCGCGTCGGGGAAGGGCAGCGCGAGCGCATTCCCCTCCACCACGTCGATCACATCGTTCAGCCCGTGCGCCGCGATGTTCGCACGCGCCTTCTCCAGTGCCTTCGGATTCATGTCCAGCCCCGTGATGTGGCAGCCGTGCGCCTCCGCGAGGGCGACCATCGTCGTGCCCATGTTGCACGCGACCTCAAGCACGCGCGTATCTGCCGTAAAGTCAACGTGGCCGAGCAGCCACTCCGTCGCCTCGCGCCCACCCGGACGCAGTCGTGTCTTGCCCAGACGCGCAAGGAACTCATGTCCCGGTTCGTTCTTCTTTTCTTCAGCCATTGGTATCGCTCCCATCTATATGATTGAAAATATCTATCATCTATGGGAACAGTATAACTGAGAATCATCCCCGATTCTGTTGCAAAAGTCACAAGAAGTCTAAAAAATTGCAAAAAAATAAGGGAGCGGCTACACGAAGTTTTAGCTTCGTGCAACTGCTCCACTCAAAAGTGCTCAGTCGTATACCTCACGTCGATGGGCAATCCGTACGATGAGGATGACCACAACATCGTCTTGGATCTCCGCAATCAGGCGATAGTCGTTCACGCGATAACGCCACTGACCGCTGCGATTCGCGGTCAGCCCTTTGCCATGCAGGCGCGGGTTGCTGCATCCTTCAAGGTTACGACGAATCCACGCGATAATCATGGCATAGATGTGACGGTCAAGTTTCTTTAGCGATTTTTTCGCCTGCGCACTAAAAACGACATGATAGTTCACGACAACCCCAGTTCTTTCTCCACTTCTTCCAGTGTGTAAGTGACCGGATTCTTTCGGAACTCCGCCATTGCTTCCTCGTATGCCTGTCGATCGAGTTCGTCCTCCATGCGCTCGCGCATGGCTGCTGCGGCAAAGTCGGACAGTGTCATGCCGGATCGTGCGGCGTGCTTCTTAAAGATTTTCGCCTCACGCGGACTCAGACGGATCGCGACGCTCATGGAAATCAACTCCTTTTATGGATATTTCACCGCATTGCGGCTGCGATCATACGCGCAATGTACTCCCGCAGGTGCTCAGCTTTCCCCGTCGCTCCACGTCGTATCCGTAAAGAGATCGAGCGACTCGCCCGGCAGCGCACGCTGCGCGGAGATCTCGAACGGGACGCGCTGCTCGCGCACGCAGGCGATGGCGAACATATTGATCGCCGTGGACATATTCATGCCGACTGCGCCGCAGAAGGTCTCGAAGTTCTTTTTGAGTTCAGCGTCCATGCGAATGCTAATGCTGGTCTGTGCCATGTAGGACATCTCCTTTACAAATCCATTACCCCACCACAGAATAGCATATTTTACCTGCGCTTGCAAGCGTATTCATGGGGAAAACTCCTAGCGCGCCCTAGGGAAGCCCCCAATTTTCACTCAGCACCACGCACATTCTCCCTCCGCCCCTGCACGCAGTTTCCGCAGGAGGTTCGCCTTGCTCTTGGAGACTGCACTCGCCGATGTTCCGAGCAGCACGGCGATACGGCGCAGGGTGAGGTCGCGGAAGTAATGCAGGCTCAGAATCTCCTTCTCGCGCTCGGTGAGGCGGTGCATGACGCTGCGCAGAATCCCGCGCACGAGGAGGCGCAGATCCGCACGCTCCGCCATGTCCTCCGTGCCGCCGCAGCGTTCCCATACGTCGCGCCCCTCCGCACTCTGCTCGGGGTGGCACGTCCGCTCCCAGAGCCGCCGCTCGCGGCGAAACTCGGTGTAGAGTGCATGGTGGACGCGTGCCTTGACGAATCCTGCGAACGGTGCGCCGTGCTTCGGGTCGTAGTCGTGCAGTGCCTCGATGAAGGCGAGCACGGCGATGTTCTCCGCATCTGCCGCAAGAGCCGCGTTCCTGAGGTACGAGGCGTGCGCCTCGCTGACGATCAGCCCGCGATACCGCGCGTGCATCTCCGCCATTGCCTGTGCCTCGCCGCGCACGGCACGCGTGATGAGTGCGTCCTCCTCCGCTTTCGTGAGTGCGGCGTACTTGGGTGCCAATCCGACAGACGACATCTTATCAGCGATTTCCTTGTTGTTCTCGTACATATGACATTCCTCCTTCAAACATTTGTTTTGTTAGGAGGGAGTATAGCAAAAGAAAACATATGATGCAAATTTCGCATCAGCGGGATGGGCACAAATACGAGAATATGATATAATGATTATGGAAGCACTGATAAATTCAGCACTGCCATCTTGGCGCATCTTTTTCGTCCTGCCATCGTCGACAAATCCTCCACATAGCTTTGGCTATGCGTCCGGTTTGTCTCCTTGACCGAACAAAAAATCTACACCAATCTGACAGACTTCATTTTATCAGCGATTCCTTATAAATGAACGGAGGCGATCATCATGCACAAGGCAATTGTTGTCGTGGACATGCAGAATGACTTTATCGACGGGACTCTCGGGACACGGGAGGCGCAGGAGATGCTGCCGCGTATGGTGGCAAAGCTCACTGCCGCGCGCGCAGAGGGCGTGGCACTCATCTTTACGATGGATACCCACGGCACGGACTACCTCGCGACGCAGGAGGGGAAGAAACTGCCCGTCGAGCACTGCATTCGCGGCACGGTAGGGTGGCAGATCGCGGATGCACTCCAACCCTTCGTGCGGGAGGCGGCCGCCATCCTCGAAAAGCCCACCTTCGGCGCGACCGCTCTCCCCGCCGTGCTCGCGGACTATGACGAAATCGAGTTCGTCGGGCTCTGCACCGACATCTGCGTCATCTCCAACGCCCTCCTCGCAAAGGCATTCTACCCCGAGAAACACATCAGTGTCGATGCCGCCTGCTGCGCGGGCGTCACCCCCGAGAGCCACGCGAACGCCCTGAGTGCGATGCGGATGTGTCAGGTGGAGATTCACGCCTCATGATGAAATTGGCTGCTTAGAAAATTGAATAAAAATAAGGCGCATATCCTCAAAGAGAATACACGCCATCCAAAACCCATGAAAATGGATTTTCATCGTGATATTATCTTATCGTGGGAAGAGGGCTTTGTCAATCGTTATTTTTAAGGAAGCAGCGCACGATTTCAGTACAGTACCTATGGGTGTCCGTAAGAATGTCATTTTTTGCAAAGTATTCCGGATGGCGGCACATCCTGCTCAGGAATAAATCGTCCAGTGCCTGTCTTGCTGATCTGCGCATACTGCGGCTTTTTACAAACGCTGCATATGCCAGTATCAGCGCAGTGAAATCCTGCGTGAACTGTTTGCGCAGATATTTCTTTCGGCGTGATTTTGTAATCTGCGGATATGTTGCCAATATATTCGAGAGGCGATTGTTTTCCTCAACCTTGCGATTGATATGTGCAATCAGACAGTTGTTGTGGGCTGCGGCATTTCGGATATTTCGTATGTGCTCCAGCAGACGGTAATCAAACGGAGGCGTGCGCCGCTTGTGGTAGAGATCGAAGTAGACGTGATAGAGCTTGATCAGATCGCCAAATGATATGATTTCCAGAAGCACCCATATAGGGAGCGCATCTTCGTTGTGATAGTAAAAATCTCGGCAGTAACTTCGCTGCATCTTGCGGTTCGTTTGATCTGAAAATGAAGCTTCTCCCCGTATAAATACAGCTACGATGTTATAACCGTCCTCGTCCGGGTTATCCAAAATGTCATTCATAAGAGCGACTTTGATTGCGTGTTCGAGATCGAGGCATAGCGTCATCACAAGTCGTCTGAGGTGCATATCGATTTTTGAAAGCTCGACGAGATAGGCGAAGTCCAAATTGATGTATTTGTCTTTATTGGGACCTGCAGGGTGTTTTTGATAATTCTTGCGATATGCCGAAACCTTCGTGAGATAGCTGTTCTCTTGAAGAAAGATCAGTGCATCGTCCTCTGAATAGAGATGAAAAGATATGCCGCGTTCCTTCAGGTGTTCGATCTGCTCCGCTGGTATCAATAATTTGCCGCCGGACATCGTCAGCATCCTTTCGTGATTTAAGGAAGCACTGATAAATTCAGCCACGCCATCTTGACGCATCTTTTTTGCCCGTACTGTGTCGGCAAATCCTCCACATAGCCCTTGCTATGCGTCCGGTTTGCCTCCTTGTTCGGACGAAAAATCTACGCCGATCTGACGGACTTCATTTTATCAGTGATTCCTTAGATAGTTTGTTTGTATAAAAGTATAACATGAGACGGAATGGCTTATCAACAAGTGCTTTTGACGCGACGGCAGCTTTTTTATTTGCGTATTTATGTTATAATAAATGGAAAATTACGTCATAAAGGAGAATGACAAATGACAACATGGAAAAAATCAATCGCACTCGGCACGGCGGCATTCCTGCTCGGCAGCGGAGCGGCATGGGCGGCGGAACCTGCGGCAGTAGGCGCGGCGTATGTGGAGAATTCGCAGGACGTGCCGATGCCCCTGCCGCTGACCGAGGAGGAGGTGAGCGCACAGCAGCTTGCCGATGCCGAGTACATGGCACTCCTCTGGATGCGTACCTCGGCGGAGTACCGTGCGCTCTGCTATCAGGGCTACAATGCGGCACTCATGGCGATCGACCGTGCGCAGGCGAATCCCGCCGCCCGCAGCAGCAAGCCGCTCGCCATCGTCCTTGACTGCGACGAGACCGTCACCGACAACACACGCGCCATGGCGGCGGCTGCTGCCGCAGGCAGCGGTCGGTTTGATGCGCTCTGGTGGCGCGGCACCGTGCACGAGGGACGCTCCGAGGCGCTGCCGGGTGCGGTGGAGTTCCTGAACGAAGTCGCACGGCGCGGTGTTGCCATCTTCTACGTCAGCAACCGCTGGAGTGAGGTCAACTATGAGCCGACCATCGAGAACCTCAAGGCACTCGGTTTCCCCTCCGTGGACGCAGAGCATGTCCTCCTCATGGAGGATCGGACACAGAGCGATAAGCAGCCGCGCTTTGATCGGATCACAGAGGACTACGACGTCGTCGTCTACATGGGCGACAACGCGGGCGATCTCCCCCTCGGGACGAAGGGCATGAACCGCGCCGCACGCAATGCCGCCATCGATGCGGCGCGGGAGGAGTTCGGCACCCAGTACATCGTCTTCCCGAACCCCGCCTACGGTTCCTGGGTCAGTGCCCTCGCCAAGGACTACATGACCATGAGCCCCGAGGAACGCGAGGAGTTCTATGCAAAGACACTGACGGAGTAACAGAATACAATGAAAAGAGCCCGTCTCTGCTTTCTTGTTGCACAAGGGAGCAGGGGCGGGCTTTTATAGAAGATCGGACACTATAGGAAGCACTGATAAATTCAGCACTACCATCTTAGCGCATCTTTTTTCCTGCTTTTTCGGCAAATCCTCCACATAGCTTTGGCTATGCGTCCGGTTTGCTTCCTCAATCGGACAGCAAAATCTACGCCAATCTGACGAACTTCATTTTATCAGCAATACCATAAAAATGATTGTTTTCCTCCTCTTAGTCCAATATAATTGAACTAAGAGGAGCAGATATGATAAAAACTACAAATATGATATTAGCAGAGCTGAGCTCCTATGCAAATCCCAAAGCAAAACTATCCCGCCTCGTCAAAGAGGGAACATACATCCAGATCGTAAGAGGGCTCTATGAAACAGATCGAGGTGTCCCGAGGCACCTTCTTGCCGGAAGCATTTATGGACCATCTTACATTTCTTTTGCGTATGCACTGGGAGTCTACGGTATGATCCCCGAGGCTGTCTATGCGGTTACAAGTGCTACGTTTGAAAAGAGAAAGAATAAGAAATATCAAACGCCTTTTGGTATGTTCCTTTATCGAGATGTTCCATCCGCCGTATTCCCTTTGGGCATCAGACTCTTGCAGGAGGGGGACTATTTTTATCGCATCGCAGAACCCGAGAAGGCACTTTGCGATCAGCTTTATACCATGCCGCCGACCGCAAACACAAGGGAACTGTCTGCACTCGTGTTTGACGATCTCCGCGTGGAAGAGACGGCGTTTCAGAGTTTAAGCGCAGAGAAAGTTGCATTTCTCGCACAATTTTATCGATCGACGAATATCAGACGGCTAGTCACATTATTGCAAAGGAGGCAGAGAGGATGAATGCAGGGATCGAGCAGATGCTGCATTTGACCTTGCGATGTACTTTCCTGCACTGGAAAAAGAACTGCGATCATTCGGGCTGAATCTCACCCGACGCCCCTTGTGATCTCCCCGAGATCAAACGGATTCTGTGCGAGCGGTTTGACACCATTGATTTTGCACAGGCGCGGCAGGATGTCGAACCGTTCATTCGTGACAGATCGAGTCTCGATCTATGGCGTACAGATTTTTTCAAGCAGATCACGGAGAGGCTGAGGGGGCGGTAGCGTAACGTCATAAAGACTGCGTGATCTATGAGCATGTGAATGATTTCCAGACGCTGCTCAACTGCGTGATGAAGTGAGAGCCGCCGCAGATTCGTTGCGTGCTGTGCTATAATAGGGGAAATGGGCTGGATGCCATGCATGGCAAATTTGTGTAAGTTGTGAGGAGGATTTTTCATGAGAATGTTTCATCATTTCTTGGTGGTCACAGTATTTCTGCTCTGTCTCGTTCCGCAGACCTGCCTTGCCATCATGTATGCGAACGGGGATGCGAACTATCCGATATGGAATACGGGCAATCGGGGCGGCTCGGCATTTGATCTCTCCTCGTGCGTCATTACGAGGGACACGGACTCTGAGCTGATCATCTGCGCGTTCAACTATCACCTTACCTATACGGCGGGTGATGGACGCACCTATGAAAATGGGGATTTGGAACCTCGTGGTTATGTGAACTTTTCCGAAGATAAGCGGTCGGGAACAGTCTCTGTTCTCGCATCGACCATGCGGCAGCCGCAGAAAGTGAGCTCCAATAGCCCCGAACAGGAGGCATTTGATTTGATGAAACGTCAGGTGGGGAAAATGTGAGCGGATGGATACCGTCGACTGCATCCTCCTGTTGTGGGGCAGCTGTGCCATGTTCGAGCACTCGGGGTTGAGCTGCGGGAACACGCCGTACGAGTTCGCACAGGCATATCAGATGAAGCACGTCCCGCGCATCAACTATGATGATCGATACTCAGGCAGTGGATGCTATGGCATCGGCGGCGAGGAGTACCTCTCTTTCGGCAACCGCATGGAGTACGTCATGCTGAGTAAGTATTGGAACTAGTGGGATAGCAAAGCCTGCCTCTGCAGATGCTGGTGTGGATCTTTACTTTCTTGAAATATGCTATAATAAATGATGGGTATGGTATTAGGAGGTACCAGTATGATTGGACCAATCATTGATGACATCATAGAGACTATATACAATGGCAGAGAACGCAGGGGTAAGCGATGATGAAATTTATTGTTTCTGATATTCTCCCGCTTGGCATCTCGAGCGGTCAGCAAACGGTGGCAGACTGTATTAAGGAGCAGCTTGCTCTGGCAGACCGCGTCGATATTGCTGTTGGCTATGTGTCGCGGGCTGCGCTCATGGAGTTGGATCAGCTTGTCTCGGCTGGGAAGATACGGTACATCTGCCTCACAATAGGTATGTACTACATCGAAGGAATGCCGGAGCGTTCGTATCATACCGCGATGCAGATTAACCAACGCTGGCAGGAGGCGGGAATTGGCGAGATTCGCATCGTAAAGCCCTTCAAATATCATGGAAAAATATATGTGTTCTGCCACGGAGAACAGCCAGCTGCCGCCATAGTTGGGTCGGCAAATCTGGGTGTACTGAAACCAGAGGCATCGAATCGCCGTCAATATGAGAGTGCACTTTTTCTGACGGAGTCCGAACCGTTGGCAGAGTTTGCCGCGCATATTGCTCTGCTGAATGAGCCGCGCTGCTCTGATAACATTGCGGCAATCACGGATATGCCTCTCGTGCGGGAGATGAATACAGCACTCAGCGGGCTGGAACTCGTGGCACAGCTTCCACCATCGAATGTAGAGTTCTACAAATCCTGCCCCTCGATTTTTTCCTTTGTTCTTCCGCTGAAAGTCCCTTGTGCTGCGCAGCGGCATATGGATGATGGAAAGCACTACACAAAATCCAATATCAATGTATGCTATGCTGCCCCGCGCAATAAACGCAAGTCGAGGGACTGGTACGAAACTCAGCTGACTGTTGGTGCAGATGTGTATCGAAGGGAGGGTTATCCTGCAAAGAATCAACCCTTTTTTGTCATCACAGATGACGGATACTACTTTAAGGCGCATACCACGAGTGACAACAACAAGCAGTTCAGTGCGGTTGGGGATGAGCTGATTATGGGGCGCTGGCTGAAAGGGCGTCTTGCAGCGGCGGGGCTTGTGCGCCCCGTGAATGATACGCAGAGAGATACGGAACGAGCGGGGATGATTACACAGGAGATGCTGTGGGAATACGGATGCAATGCACTCATCTTTAAGAATACCGGTCAAACTGCACTGGATACGGATGGAATGCCGCTTCCCGTCTGGTTTTTGTCGTTTGCCCAGCAGGAGGATGAATAGGAGGCAAAAAAGTGCAGTATTTGCAAACCTATTTGAGTAGAATTATCGAGCGTGGGAATGTTAAGCTGGCGGAGTCTATCTTACAAACTGCAGATGATATTGGTGAGCGGCAGTTGAAAAATTTTTCCTTTACCACGCACGAAATAGGACTTTTGTTTGGCAATGTCCAGTCCGGCAAGACGGGACAGATGTTTGGGATCATGTGCAAGGCGGCGGATCTTGGATTTCCTGCATTTGTTCTCCTCACAACAGACAATGTTGTGCTTCAGCAGCAGACGCTTGTGCGTGTGCACGCGGATCTGGACGGGTTCTGTATCTGCGGCGAGAATGATGTGCAGCTCTTTATGGACAACAGCCTTATTCAGCCTGTGATCGTCGTGTTGAAAAAGAATGCGCGCGTTTTGAAATTATGGTCGAATGTGCTTGCTTCCTCTGGTTTTATGAAAGGGAACCCTCTGTTTGTCGTTGATGATGAGGCAGATGCGGCATCACTCAATACGCTGGTGAATCGACAGCGTCAATCATCCATCAACAAATATCTGGATGCAATCAAAAACGAGACATCGAGCAGCCTGTATCTGCAAGTGACGGGAACCCCCCAGGCGATCCTTCTTCAGACAGCTGTTTCCGGATGGCGACCGCGTTTTGTCGGCTATTTTAAGCCCGGAGACGGTTATCTGGGCGGTGATTTTTTCTTTCCGGTCGGAGAGGAGACGGCACCGTGTGTGTCCTTCTTAGAGACGATGAAAATGCCGATGTGGACGTTTGTCGTTCGTCACATCGTCGTATCGGCACAGATTTTTCTTGCAGGTGGGCGCGTGTCCAACGCTCTAATTCATCCGAGCGTGCGCCAGTCGCAGCATACGCATTATGCTGATGCTGCAGCGCAGGAGATTGCGTGGTGCAAAGAACATAGCGAGACCGCTTTTGTGGAGGCGGTGCGCGCGGTCTATGAGGATATGAACCCGCAGAAAAGTGAGAAACAAGCACTTTCTTTGATTCTTGCGGAGGCACAGCGGCTCATTCGAGAGGATTCCATACATATCATTATCATGAATGGCGCGCACGAAGCAGACAGTGTCTCATATGCACAGGGCTGCAATCTCATCATCGGCGGAAATACGTTGGGGCGCGGCGTCACTTTTCCTGCACTCCACAGTATTTACTACACGCGAACGAGTAAGAAACCGCAGGCAGATACAATCTGGCAGCACAGCCGTATGTTTGGATACGACCGCGATCCGGGACTGGTTCACATTTATATGGATCGCCATTTGTATAAGCTCTTTGCAGATATTAACGCATCAAACAATGCAATTGCCGCACAGATCGAACGCGGGATAGAGAATATCCGCCTGTATTATCCACAAGGGATACGTCCAACGCGTGCGAATGTTTTGGATCAGAAGCGTGTGGAGATGATTGTGGGCGGTACGAATTATTATCCGTATCGCCCGAATAACGACAGCATTGAGGGCTTGTCTGAGCTGCTTGCAAGATTCGCGAATGATGAGCCATACTATCAGATCAATCTGCGATTTATGCAGGAGCTTTTATCGCATATCATTCCAAGTGCCGATTTCAAACTGGATGCATTTCAATCCATACTGCGTGCCATGCTGTCGGAGAGACCCACAGCGCAGGGGATTCTGATTGTACGTCGGGGGCGTGATATTGCACAGGGGACAGGTGCATTGCTCTCACCAAATGACTGGAAACTGGGTGCATCCTTCTCAGAGCAAGCAGTTCTCACGATGTATCAGGTCACAGGAACGAAGGGCTGGGGCGGCAGGCAGCTCTGGATTCCGAATATTCGCCTGCCGGATGGTATGGCATACTATAATGTTCATGAGGACATAACGGGAGAATAAGGGGGACGTGATGGCGGATAATCACTCCAAAGAGGTGCGCAGCCGGAACATGGCACATATCCGCAGCGTGAACTCAAAACCCGAGGAAATGGTACGCAAATATTTATTCTCTCATGGCTTGCGCTATCGAAAAAATGTGCGAAGCCTTCCCGGCTGTCCCGATATTGTCCTGCGGAAATACCGTACCGTCATTTTTGTACACGGCTGCTTCTGGCACCATCATGATTGTGGTCGTTTTGTTTGGCCAAAGACCAATGAGGCATATTGGCGTGCAAAGATTGCGCGCAATGTGGAACGTGATGAGGAGAATACGCGTCTGCTTTCCTATGTGGGCTGGCGCGTCTTTGTGATCTGGGAGTGCCAGCTGAAAAAAGCAGTCGTGGAGGAGAATTTGCGGAAATTGTACAAAGAAATTATAAATGTTGATAAAATTTGAAAAAATGATATAATCAATATAGTAGAATTTATTAGTGTCTGGAGGGATCAATTATGGCACATGCAGGAGATACATATACAATTCCACTAGGAGACGCGCCACGACAATGGGGGGAACACAGGAATCCAACCAATAGAAGACCTGTCGAGGGAGAGGGGTATATTCCTATTCCAAAGCATTGTGCAGAACAGTTTTGCGTTTATAACTCAAATCATATTCCCTCTGGCATGGGGTATAACCTTTTCATTGCAAACTCAACAGATGGATTTCTGCATGGGGTGGAATTACTCGCGCAAGGATCGAGTAAAGCAGGAGATATTTATGCAAAGCAATTCTCAGTACGGGGGAATCTTAAAACACTTGGGGATTGGTATCGTCAGCGAAATGTAGGAAATAACAACTCGGTTCGAGTTACATGGCAAAGTGATACAGAAATTTTGCTTGAAATCATATGAGAAAATGGAATCTTAGAAAGCTAACACCGAAGATCAGGCACAGTCTTCGGTGTTAGCTTTCTTAAGTCTTAATAGATATTTGGTTCTGCTGCATCATATTTAATTCCTGCAAAGGAGCGGAGTACCGCCTCGAATATAATGCGGGCTCCTTCGCATGGAACTGCCATGCCGATTTGTTTTCGTACACTCTCCTTGCTTCCCATAAATTCATAGTTATCGGGGAAAGTCTGCAGCCGTGCCCGCTCGCGATTTGTAAGCGCGCGCGGTTCTGCCCAATGATAGATGTGTGTCCCGCCGCCGCCGCTGCCCGTCACGGTGTAGGCGGGCTTTTTTGGGTCTAGGCGCTTGTAGATTTGGCTGATTTGTGCTCCTTTGATGTTCAGCTGCAGTTCTTCGGGCAAATCTGCTGTAAAGGCATTCTGACCGGGTTTGATGTAACTAAGACGCTGAACGACGATGGGGGCATGTTTGGTAGGTTCGTTGTTGTGTGCATTCTTAGGAATCGGCGGAACTTCAAGTGCCGTTTTGCTTGTATTATCTTTGTAGGCGTATGGCGCAGGAGAGGGAACACGAAAGACAACATCGAGATCACTGCGTATTCCAATGATGATAATGCGATGACGTGCCTGCGGAATGCCGTACTCCTCGAATTTATAGAGATGAGGCGTGATGGTATACCCAGCTTCACGCAGCTCTGACAGAATTTTTTTGAACGCCGATCCTTCGTTGGCGTTTTGCAGCCCGCTGACATTTTCCGCAAGGAAAAACTGCGGGCGGAATTGCCGTAATGCTTTTACCCCATAGGAATATAGAGGTCCATAGATGCCGTTGATTCCCTTTTGCTCGCCCACAACAGAATAATCATTGCACGGGAAACCAAATGCCAGTGCGTCGATGGCGGGCAAAGACGTGAGATCAAATGTGCGTATATCTGCATGGTGAACGGAGGACGGTTCGTTTGGACAAATGTTGTGCCGATAGGTGCTGCAGGTGTCGGCATCGTAATCGTTGGCCCAAGTGTGTATGATTTTGTAGTTCGGATCACCAATATCTGCATGGGCTGCGCCCCACGCAATCCCGCCGGGGCCGCAAAAGAGTTCACCTAGTCTGAAGTGCATTCTGTACCCCCTTTTTGCAGTCTTTTTCGATGGATTAGAAAGTCAACAAATAACTGAAGTTCATTTAAGTCATCATCAGATAGAGCGGAAAGACCATGAATATTCTGGGATGGAGCAATGTCCTCTTCCGTTACATAACCCGCAAGTTTCAGCAGATAAAAACGGCGAATATGGAGCGCATCCGCAATTTTGCGAAGATGACGGCAGTCAGGACTGTCTATAAGACCTCCTTCAAGACGTTGTATGGTTGCATCGCTTAGACCACAGCGTTTCCCTAACTCTTTTTGCGAAAGCCCCTGTTGTTTTCGCTGTGCTCTAATATATTCTCTAAAATTTGGCATTGTGTCACCTCATTTTGTTAGTATACAATAATCGCTGCGTTTTAGCAATATAATGCTGCATAAACGCAGCGATTATTTGAAATATATTGATTTCATCGTTGGAAACATAAATAAGTTGTAACTTTTTCCTTTGTTTTGTCTCTATATGCTATAATATCTACTAAAGATACAGAGTGTTTCTCATACCGCACACGGCAAAGGAGGTGTATCATGCAGCGGCGATATATTTTTACGGGACTGGTACTTGCGGTGTTGGTCGGTGCATTCTTCTACCTCCGTGCCGAGCAGCGGACGCAGATCGATTTCGAGCAGGTGGAGCCGATCCCGGGGTACAAGATGGAGATGCGGGAGCCGCCGCTGCGGGTGGCGATGATCTCGGTGCTGAACCACGCGCGTACGGAGGGCTATCAGAGCCAGATGGTGCGCAGTCTCGGGCGGCTGCTCGGGCGGCCGGTGCTGCTCCTGCACCGGCGCAGCTATGCCGAGATCAATCAGCTGCTGGCGAAGGGAGATGCGGATGTAGCGTTCCTGTCGAGCGGTGCATATATGGTGTATGGAAAAAAGGAGGATGTACGCCTCTTGGCGATGCCGGAGCGGAGCGGGGTGAACTACTATTTCTCGTATGTGATTGTCCCGCGTACGAGTCGCATTGAGTCGCTTGCGGAGCTGCGCGGACGGCGGTTCGTCTATGTGGACCCGATGAGCTACTCGGGCTATCTTGAGCTGCGTGCATATCTGCGGAAAATGGGCGAGGATCCCGAGACGTTCTTCCGCTCCTCCTACTTCACCTACAGTCACGACGACTCGCTGCGTGCGGTGGCGGATGGTCTGGTGGACGGCGGCGTGATTGCGAGCCTGACGTATGACTACTATCAGGAGTATGCGCCCGCGATGCTGGAGCAGGTGCGGATCGTACAGGTGCTGCCGGGGAGCGGGATGGGGCCTGTGGTGGCGCGGCGCGATCTGAGAGAGGCAGATGCGGTACAGGAGATCCTGCTGCATCTGGACGAAGATGCGGAGGCAAAGGAGGCGATGGAGCAGCTGCTCATCGACCGCTTCGTGCCGCCGCAGCCGGAGCTCTATCCGCAGTTCTCGCCGGAAGAGGGGATCTGATGCAGTATTTTGCAAAACTCCGCATTGCGGGCAAGCTGACGGTGATCGTGATGGGGATTGTGCTGCTCTTTGCCATTCTCTCGGGTGCGCTCATGCTCGTCACGCTGTCCGACATCATGCGTGCATCACTGGAGCGGCGCGGGCTGAGCGTGGCGGCAGAGGTAGCGGAGCTCAGCAGCGACGCGCTGCAGACGGGCAATCTCTTTGCGCTCGAGGAGCTGATTCACACAGAGAAGCGCAACAATGACTTTGTATCGTATATCTTTTTGCTGGACACGGACGAACGTGTGATGGCGCATACCTTTCCAAAGGGGATGCCGCTGCATCTGCGCGAGCTGCACGGGGCGGGCGGCGCAGAGCCGGAGGTGCTGCGCGTGGACACGAGCCTCGGGCAGATCCAGGACATCCGCTGGCCGATCGAGGGCGGTGCGCTCGGCGCGGTTCGCGTCGGTGTGAGCGAGGATGCGCTGCGGGAGCTGCTGGTCTCCAATGTACTGAAAATGCTCGGGATAACGCTGGTCATCCTGCTCCTCGCGGCGGTGCTGATCTTTCGCCTGTCGGAGATCCTGACGCGTCCGCTCCATCATCTGATGGAACGTGCGGAGCATATCTCCAAGGGGCATTTCTCGGGGCGTGCGATCACGTTCCCCGCGACAGATGAGATCGGGCGTCTGGCGAATGCGATGAACGATATGGAGCGACATCTGCGCGAGGGTGCGCAGGAGCGCAGCCGTCTCCTGCGGCACATCATCACGGCGCAGGAGGAGGAGCGCAAGCGGATTGCAATGGAGCTGCACGACGAGAGCGGGCAGACGCTGACGGCACTGCTCTTCTCCCTGCGTGCGCTCGCGAACGAGACGGACGATGAAAATATGCAGAAGGCGCTGCTCGCGATCCGTGACGAGACGGCGGATACGCTCGCGCGGCTGCGGAATCTCGCAGTGGAGCTGCGCCCGCCGGCACTGGATGAGTTGGGGATTGAGGCGGCACTTGAGAAGCTGGTCGCGGACTATCGGCGCAAGCACGCGGTGGGCATCGAGCTCGTCTGCGCGGTCGAGGCGGTACCCGGTGACGTGGAGAGTCTGGCAGTCTATCGGATTGTGCAGGAGTGCCTGACGAACATCGTGCGGCATTCCCACGCGACGCGGGCACAGATTCGCCTGAGCGCAGAGGAGCGCATTGTGCTCTATGTAAAGGACAACGGCGACGGCATCACACAGGAGCGCATCCGTGCGGCGCGGCGGGAGAACCACATGGGGATCTACGGGATCGTGGAGCGCGTGCGCCTGCTCGCGGGGCGCATGGAGCTCTCCGCAGAGCTGCCGGAGTGGACGACGGTCTATCGCATTGAGCTGCGTGGAAGGGGAGGGCTGACGGATGAATCTGATGATTGTGGATGACCATTTGCTGATCCGCGCGGGGATGAAGCTGCTGCTCAAAAACACGTCCGCCTATACGGTGACGGCGGAGGCGGAGAGCGGCGAGGAGGCACTGCGGCTGCTGGCGGCGCAGCCGATCGACCTCGTGATCATGGACATCTCGATGCCGGGGATGGGCGGGCTCGCCTGCATCCGCGAGATCCGCGCGCACTATCCTGCAGTGAAGATTCTCGTGCTGAGCATGCACGAGGATGAGGAGTATATCTACAAGGCGATGCAGTACGGGGCGATGGGCTATCTACCCAAGACCTCGGCGGACAACGAGCTGTTCGATGCGCTGCAGGCGCTTTCGCAGGGACGGCGTTACCTCAGCCCGAACGCGCAGCAGTCGCTCATGGACATCATGTTCCGCCCCGCAGAGGAGGCGGCGGATGATCCGCGCAGCGTGCTCACCGCGCGGGAGCGAGAGGTCTTTGACGAGCTGATCCACGGGTATACGATCACGGAGATTGCCGAGCGGCTGCATCTCAGTGTAAAGACAGTGGATACACATAAGAAACATATTTACGAGAAACTGCACTGCAGTCGGCGCAGCGAGCTTGTCACGCTCGCCCTGCGGAACGGGCTTTTGCAGTAGAGTGACCTGTTCAAAAGAACCCTACATCGGATTTTTTCTGATGTGGGGTTCTTTATTTCTGATGGAAAAATGGGGAGAAATCCGAGGGAAAAACAGAACTTTGCCGATGGTCGGGCAATGCTGCATTCGCTATACTGCAGATAGCATAAATTTCACAAAGGAGATGAATTCATATGTCGATTTTTTCACCGGCACCGCACATTGAGCGGCTGCCCGCCGACCAGATTGACGAGCGGTACAAGTCACTCCGACGGCAGGTCTTTCTCGGGACGTTCATCGGGTACGCGACGTTCTACCTGATTCGCAAGAACTTCAGTCTTGCGATGCCCTACATGATTCAGGACTACGGCTACTCCAAGGCGGATCTTGGTATCGTCCTGACCATGCTTTCGGTTGCATACGGCGTGAGCAAGTTCGTCATGGGCAACATATCGGATCGCTCGAATCCAAAGTATTTTGCCACGCTGGGCCTCCTGCTCAGTGCGCTCGTGACGCTCGCATTCGGCGTTGTGCCGGGGGTCATGACGAGCATCCCGATCATGTGCGCCCTGAGCTTCATGAACGGCTGGTTCCAGGGGATGGGCTACCCGCCGTATGCAAAGTCCATGGTGACGTGGTTCTCCCAAACAGAGCGCGGCGCGTGGTGGTCGCGGTGGAACGTCTCGCACAATCTCGGCGGCGGACTGATCGCACCGCTGGCGACACTCGGCATTGCCATCTTCGGCACATGGAACAGCATCTTCTTCTTCCCGGCGATGATCTCCATTGTGCTGGCATTCGTTACCTTCTTCCTCCTGCATGACACGCCGCAGTCCTGCGGTCTGCCGCCCATCGAGGAGTACAAGCACGACTATCCGAAGGAGCACGGCGCCGTCATGGAAAGGCAGATGACGGCGAAAGAAGTTCTGATGAAGTACATCATCAAGAACAAGCTGCTCTGGTATCTGGCGATCGCGAACATCTTCGTCTACTTTATCTGCTACGGCGTCGTTGACTGGGCGCCGACCTATCTCGTCGCGGTCAAGGGCTTCTCCAAGGAGAGCTCGCGCTGGGCGTACTTCCTCTATGAGTGGGCGGGCATCCCGGGTATGCTCGTGAGCGGCTATCTGAGCGACCGCGTGTTCCGCGGACGGCGCGCACCTGCGACGATGATCTTTATGACGCTCGTCATCATCGCGATCCTCGTCTACTGGTTCAATCCGCCCGGCAACATCCTCGTCGACAACCTCGCGCTGATCGCGATCGGCTTCCTCATCTACGGCCCTGTTATGATGATTGGGCTGCAGGCGGCGGACATGGTGCCGCGCGTTGCAACGGGCGGCGCGACCGGCCTCACCGGGCTCATGGGCTACATCATCGGCTCCGCGTTCGCGGGTGTCTACATGGGCTTCGTCGTCGACCACTTCGGCTGGACGGGCGGCTTCATCAGCCTCCTCGCCTCCTGCGTCCTCTCGATCTTCTTCCTCTTCATGACTATGGGCGGGAAGAAAACAGCGGAGTAAAGGAATCGTTGAATTCCTACAAAACCCCCGCCGCGTTCGGTATGCTCCGAATGCGGCGGGGGGGTGCGTGTATGAGGTTATCTCGGCTGCACGGCACTCAGGTAGCCAAAGCGGCAGAGGAGGGCGGCGGCACCGGCAATCGCCGCGCCGATGTAGCCAATGTGGGCGAGGTGGCCGTCCCCCGCCGCGAGTCCGCCGATGTACGTTCCGCTGCCGATGCCGAGGTTGAAGATGCCCGAGTAGATCGCCGTCGCA
>ERZ772957.872-NODE-872-length-21530-cov-6.295041_pt1 | contig 21530 bp, 13 predicted proteins | sample MGYA00580682_ERZ772957 | MGnify/ENA primary metagenome ERZ772957 (study PRJEB29015, sample SAMEA2737921) | human oral metagenome | biome: human oral; feature: human-associated habitat; material: dental | place: China | collected 2025 ...
GCGATATTTCAGCAGGTACACGGGAGGAAATGCTGACGTATTTCGGAGGGCTGATTGATGGTTGATTTGACGCATGTGAAATGGCTGCCGAATCGCTTCGGAGGTTCGGAGAGCAAGTGGACGATGCTGTACGACGACAAGCTCTATATGGTGAAGTTTCCCGATCCCAATCGAGCGCCGAAACAAACATCGCTGCCCTACATCAACAATCATTTCTCGGAATATGTCGGCTGCCATATCTTTCAAATGCTGGGAATTCCGGCACAAAACACGTTCTTGGGGCGTGCCACTCCGCCGAACAGCGAAAAAGAAAAGCTTGTCGTGGCGTGCGAGGTCTTTTCCCCGAGCAGCGAAGGTATTCTCATCGAGTTCAGCAAGTTCTTTTTGCATGAGACGGACAGCCAAAAGCGGAACAAGACTACGATCGATGATGTCATGTATATCATCGATACCGATGTGACGATCAAGAACAAGCTGAGTATGAGGAAATTTTTCTGGGAAATGTTTGTGGTGGATGCTTTTATTGGCAATACGGATCGCCATTTGGATAATTGGGGCGTGACAGCGTCGCCCGATGGGAAAATATCTCCTGCGCCTGTATATGATTGCGGTTCAGCACTTTCGCCACTGGAATCCGATCAGCAAAAAAAGAGACTTTTGGAAGATCCTACAAGCTTCAAAAATGTCGAGTACAATATATGCTCTGTCTATCGCCATCATGGAAAGCGAGTTTTTTACCACGAAATCTTGAAAACGCCTCCTGATGACCTGCATCGATCAATTTTGGAGATCGTTCCAAGAATCAAGTTCGCCGCGCCTCGCATCGATGCGCTGATTGACGCGACAGAAGGAATGACCGATATTTCCAAAGCCTACATGAAGAAATCTCTCGCCATGCGCCTGAATCAGATGCTGCTTCCTGCATTGAAGAAGGCGCAGGAGCGGCAGGCTAGCGAGGATGCGGAAAGTCGCGGCTTCAGCCGTTGACACAAATGGCGGGAGCGGAAAGGAACAGTCCGATGAGCAGCATATACACCTACAACGATTATCTGCGCGATCTCTTAAAGGATGCGCCCTGCATCCTCGCCTACGATACGGCTGCGGATTATCTGGGGCTATGGAGCGGCAGTATAAATCCGCTTACGGCGAAGATTTATGTCTGCAAGCCTCTGCACATCGAAGGAACGACGGAATATCTGATTCCTTCCTTTGAAGCTGTGGAACATGAGAATCGCCTCGGGCTTCTTTGCACGACGGTCAATCAGACCATCAACGATCTCCTTCGGGCTGACGGCGATAATCAGGTCATACAGGAAAGTTTGGCCACGGTTTATTATACGAATGGAGAATCCTTTGACTCTCTTCGCATTGATGACGATCTTATCTCTGCCTTTGAACATTACAAGAATTGGGCGATTGAATATTACGATGAGGCATAAAGTATGAACAAGATGGAAAAGACCATGCTGGATGTCATGGCAGAGCTTACGCTCGCCCACGCGCCTATCGCGTTCAAAGGAGCGATGCTTCTAAAGGTCGCGATAGAAGAATCGTCTCCAAGTTCGGTAGTTCGTGAAACAAGAGATTTGGATGGCGATTGGCTGCAAAAGAGTGTGTCGATGGAGCAGATGAAAAACATTGTGGAAAAAGCCGTCCAAAGCGTCAATCCAGATTTATCGGTTTGCGTGTTTCGTGAATTTGCCGAAAATAAGTCTGCGGGATTCTGGATTTTGAATCGAGATCAGGAGCGGCTTTTCAGCATAGATTTGGGGATTCGCCCTCATCCGTTCCAGCAAAACTACCAAATTTCCTACCAAGGCAAGCCGCTCTTCATTCGCGGGGCGACGCTTCCCAAGATGTTGGCGGACAAGATCTGCGCCATTTCCAGTCCGAAGGTGTTCCGACGGGCAAAAGATCTTGTGGATGTCTACATCCTCTCGCATTGTAAGGGCTTCGATCTCTTGGATGTCCACCGCCTTACCCATGCCAACGGTCGAACTCCCGGAACTTTCGAGGAATTTTGCAGCCGCAAGGATGATCTGAAACACGCCTATGAAAAACTGGCGAACGTCGAAAATAAGCCGGATTTCCAATCTCTCTACGATCGCGTGAATCTCTTCCTCAAGCCGTTCATCCGAAAAGAAATGCGCTCGCGCGAGTGGACAGGGGAAGCATGGAAAGAAAAGCAGTACACGTCTGAGCGCGGTCAAGGAAGATAACAAAAGAGGCAGCCCGAAGGCTGTCTTTTTTTGCTGTAAAAATGTGCAGTTTTTCAATTCTGCAAGCCTTTATTCTTGAAGAGAAGGAGGCAGAGCCATGGTTACAGCAAATACGCTCATCGAGGAGCGTGAGCGATTTCTTCGGGAATTGCGCTTCAATAAGACGCGCCTCGTGGATTTTCTCGGTGCGATGGCGCCGCATTACAAGCAGCCGCTGGCGCGGCAGATCGGCATCTTTTTTCATGCGCCGGTCGAGGGCAAGTCTTATGCAGAAGAACGCTTGTGGACGCGTCTGAAGAGCGAGGTGAAGGACGGCGCAGCAGGCGTGCCGGTGCTCGCGGACGACGGGAAGAGCACTCTGTATCTTTACGATCTTGCCGATACGGAGAATGCAGCGCGACCGGAGCTTCAGTCGCTCGTTTGGCATTATGATGAGGCGAAGGACGGTGCAGCTGTGCGTGCGCTTCTTGCATCCGAGGACGGACGGAGAAGTACGGCAGATTGCATCGTCGCTGCTTGCCGCAGCGACGAGAAAGAGGGCGATTCCGAACTCATCGCCTTGGGAAGCGCCTACATCGCGCTTTCGCGCCTTGGTATGGACGCAGAAGCAGAGGTGGGACTTCCCCTTCTTCTCGCCGAATATGACGATGTGAATGCAGAAGAACTGTTGGAAAATATCAACCGCACGGCCGCTTCGGTGCTCGATCCGATCGCCAAGGCGGTGCGCGAACGGCAGAGGGAGGAAATGCGCGATGCTGACAGAAGTCGAATGGAACATCCTGATGAAAGAGCTTTGGCAAGGGAAGAAATCGCTGACGGAGGAGGAAGAGAAGATGTTCCCGCAGGCGATGGAGAAAGTCGTGGCGATGAAGGAAGCCTACTGGATGGGGACGGGCGAGCTGACGGAAGCGGAAACGCTGCAGTGGGAGAAACTGCAGGAGGAGATCGACAGACAATCGGAGGAAGCGGAGAAGAAGCACGAAGCGCTCGTGGAGAAAGCCCTGCAAACGAGGGAGAGTCCGCAGGTGGAGGGCAGATGGGCACAGATTCGTCGCGGATTCCTCCAGTGGTACAGCCCGGAGGAGTGGCTGAACCTCGTGGAGAGCGGCGAAGCAGCGATGTACCTCAAGCGCATCGAGGAGGAGACGGAGAAACGCTACCAGAGGATGTACCGTCACGAGGAGGAGATGCAGATTCTTGGGAGAAGCCTCTCCCGCTTGGAGGAAATTCAGACGAGCAACGAGATCGAAGCGATGCTCAGGGAGCTTCTCACGGCGGAGTTGAGCCGCTAGAGGGTGAAGGAGAGCCTGTCGATCTCAGTGCCATTGATTATGCAGCGGACATGTCGTCGACGCGCGGCAAGCGTGCCGTCTTTGCACGAAATCTTGCCGCGATTCGCGTCCTGAAGCGACTGGAGGCGACAGGAGCGGACGCAAGCCCCGAGGAGCAGAAACTCCTCCGAAGCTACAGCGGCTTCGGAGGCCTTTCCGAAGCTTTTGATCCGCTCAATCCGACATGGCAGAAGGAGTATGACGCGCTGCAGAAGCATCTGACGCACGCGGAGTACACTTCTGCGCGTGCAACTGTACTCGATGCTTACTATACGCCGCCGGAAGTGGCCGAAGCTATCTATGCGGGGCTTGAGCATCTGGGCTTTCAAGGCGGCAACATTTTGGAGCCGTCCTGCGGCGCAGGAAGATTCTTTTCCGTCATGCCCGCTGCAATGCGCGAACAAAGCAATATTTTCGGTATCGAGCTGGACGAACTTTCTGCACGCATCGCCGCCAAGGCGCATCCGGAGGCGGAAATCTCGTGCCAGGGCTTTGAATCGACACGATTTGCCGACGGTTCTTTTGATCTCGCCATCGGCAACGTGCCCTTTGGCGACACTATTATCACATCCGACGAGAAATATATGGGCGAGAATTTGCGCATCCACGACTACTTTCTTTTGAAGATGCTCGACGAGGTTCGCCCCGGCGGCATGGCGGCTGCCATCACGTCGAGCGGCACGATGGACAAGCAGAGTCCGCGCGTCCGCGAGATGTTGGCCGAAAAGGCGGATCTCGTCACAGCCATTCGCTTGCCCGCTTCGACGTTTGCAGGCGCAGGCGCATCTGTCGTATCGGACATCCTCGTATTCCGCAAGAAAGGCGGCAAGCCGACAGCACTCGAAGGGAGCACACGCTATACGCAGGATTTGGGACTCTGGAAAGATGTGCAGGAAAATCATTTTTTCAACGGACAATATTTTGAGGAAGCTCGCGGCATCAATCGCTTTTTCCATGAAAACAGGGAGCGCGTCTTAGGAAAATTTGCAGAGCGCCGGGGCAAATTCGGCTTGGAACTGACGGTTGAGGCGCAAGAAGGCAAGAGCATTGCCGAAGGCATCCATGCCGCTTTCGAGGACTTTCCGGCAGGAAGCGTCTGGCGTGAGGCAGAAGCGCCGCTTTCCATGCCTGCGCAGGCGAAGGAATCGCCGCATCGGGTCATGGGCTTTTCCGTAAAGAACGGAGAGCTTGTTTTCATTACGGCACAGGGAGAAGAGAAGCATCCAGCGATGGACGACACAACGAAAAGGCGCGTCCTTTCTGCCGTCCATTTGCGCGACGCCGGACATGCGGTGCTTGAGGCGCAGCAGCAAAACTGCTCGGACGACGAACTGCGGGATTTACAGAAGCATCTGAACGATCTTTATGAGAGCCATGTGCGCCTATACAAGCGTCTTGCCGACGACAGTCTGCTGCAGCGGGAATTTTCTTCCGATCCCGGCTATAACTTCATCCGTGCCTATGAAATAAAGGATGAAAAAGGGCGTTTCGTGCGCAAGGCGGACATCTTCACGGAGCGTACGATCCTGCCCGATCTGCGTCCCGAGCATGCTGACACAGCGGAGGACGCCCTTTTCATGTCCATCCAGCAGAAGGGCAAGGTTGACCTTTCCTATATGTCCGAGCTTATGGAAATGAAGCCGGCGCGAGAAATCGCTGCCGAATTGGAGTATACGCATCTGTTCTTCGATGAAGAGAAAAAGGAATATGTTCAAGCGGATGAATACCTGTCGGGTGACATTCGCTCCAAGATGGAATTCATGGAGGAGCGTCAGAGGCATCTGTCTCGCGAACGCAGTGAACATATTGCAGCAGAGCTTTATAAGGAAGAGGCAGAGGAACTGCGCGGCAATCTCCTCGAATCTCACCTTGAGCCGCAGGGCAGATTGGAAGAGGCGCTTGAAGGCGTGCTGCAGCGCAGCGACAGTCTGATCGTCCATGCGGCAATGTTTCAACGCACCTTGAACGAAGCGAACGGGATAAGCGAGCATCCGGAAGCGGCAAAGAGCATCGCGCGATATACGCTGGCGATGCTGTATAAAAAGAGGCGGCAAAGCACGATGCTGCTCTCCTATACGGATTTATTGCCCGAAAACTGCTTGAACGACTATGGCCTCGTTTTCCATCTGATGCGCAGCGATCCGGACTTCAAGCGAAATGCCCGCTATCTTCTAGGAAACAGCGACACAGCCTTCTTCGTCGTTGACGAGGCGGCGTCCCTTTACCGCGAGTTCCATCGCCGTACAGGCGAAACAAGTGCAGGCGGTCCCTCTGTGCCAAGCAAGGAACGGATTCGCGACGAGTTCTTGTATGCGCTGAAGGGTAGTGAAGAGGTGGCGGAGATGCTTCACATCTGTCGCTTCACTGAATCGTATTTTGCTGGACGGCGCGGCACGGGGAAGCTCTTCGATCGGCAGGATTTCTTTGATCGATACCAAGAAAGCCTCCGAGAGCTTAAGGATAAGACGGCGCATATGGATGACGATTTCCTAACGGAAAATGCCGCCTTTCTGAATCGCTGCGAGAAGAATCATGCTGCCTTGGAAGCCGTGCGTCCAAAGGATCTTGAGATCGGCGAGATTTCCGTCGAACTTGGAACGCCGTGGCTCAAGCCGCAGCTTGTCTTGGATTTCATTAAGACGACGCTGACGATTCCGAATATGGAAAATCATATCGAGGTTCGCTATTCCAAAGAGGCCAGTGCATGGAAGATTGTTCGCAAGGGCAGCGTCACGGCGAGTGAGACCATGCTGGCGGAGCTTTCCGCCGGGGGAAAGTCCGCCTACGATCTCATCGAGCTTTGCTTGAATCAGAAGAATGCAGAAGTCACAGTGCCGTCCGCAGAAGATGAGAATCGCCGCGTCGTCGATGTGAAGGCGACGACGCAGGCGCAGATGAAGCAGCAGGAAATTCAAGAACGCTTCCACAAGTGGCTTCTTGCCGATGCGCGGCGTGTCAAGGAGGTCACGGATTACTACAACCGCCATTTCAACAACATCCGGCTGCGTGAGTACGATGGTGCGCATCTGACTTTCCCTGGCATGACGAACACGATCAAGCTCAAGCCCCATCAGAAAAATGCCATCGCGCACAGCCTTTACGGCGGCAATACGCTTTTTGCTCATTGCGTGGGCGCGGGCAAGACCTTCGAAATGGTCGCATCCATTATGGAATCGAAGCGACTAGGCATGTCGCACAAGGCTCTGATGGTCGTACCCAATCACTTGTCGATGCAGACGGGCGAGGAGTTTCAGCGGCTCTATCCGCGAGCGAAGATTCTCGTTGCGACGGAGCGTGACTTCCAGAAGGATCGCAGGCAGGAGTTCATCTCCCGCATCGCCACGCAGAATTGGGATGCCATCATCATGGGCGAATCGCAGTTCGGCAAGGTCAAGCTTTCAAGGGCGCGGGAGAACGCTATGCGTGAACGCGCAATCAAGGATCTGGAAGAATCCCTCTACCGGCTGCGCGAGGAAGCAACGCGCAAGAATGACTTTTCCGTGCGGGCAGTGGAGTCGCTGCTGCGCCGTCATAAGGAGAAACTAGCCAAACTGCAGAAGGAGAATCGAAAGGACAAGGACGAAACCATCGCCTTTGAAGAACTTGGCATCGACAAGCTCGTCGTGGATGAGGCGCACGAGTTCAAGAATCTTGAAATCTCGACGAAGCATGGGCGTGTCAGCGGTGTCGGTACGACGACCTCGGTGCAGAAGACATGGGATCTCTACCAAAAGACGCAGTACATCAACGAGATCACCAACAACCGGGGATTGATCTTCGCGACCGGTACACCTATTTCAAACTCTATGACCGAGCTTTATACCATGCAGCGCTACCTCGCGCCCGATCGGCTTCAAGGCCTCGGCATCGAGAACTTCGACGCCTGGGCAGCCGCTTTCGGCGAAATCACCGTCGGCATGGAATTGAAGCCCGAGGGCAGGGGCTATCAGCTCAAGGAACGTTTTTCACGTTTCCACAATCTGCCGGAGCTTATGAATCTCTTCAAGGAATTCGCCGACATCCGCACGGCGGATATGCTCAAGGGCGACATCCGCGTGCCGGAAGCGGAAATCATCGTTGATCGCGCACCTATGACGGGAGGGCAGCAGGAGATGATGGACGAGATTGTTGAACGCGCCGAGTACATCCGCGCCAGAAGACCGCAGACCGTCATCAAGAAAGACGGAACAGAGACGGAAGACAGTTTTCTCTTGATTACGGGAGCGGGACGCGACCTTGCGCTCGATCAGAGGCTTCTCGATGAAAGCGCAGCTGATGATCCGAAGAGCAAGGTCAACCGCTGCATTCGCAATGTCCTCAAGGTCTACGAGGAAAGCAAGGACATGCGCAGCACGCAGGTCATCTTCTGCGACAGTTCCACATCGACGGGCGCGGGCAAGGGACGATTCAACATCTACGATGACATTCGCGACAAACTCATCGCTGCAGGCGTGCCGAAGGAGGAGATCGCCGTCGTACAGGAAGTTAAGAAGCAGGACAAGCAGAAACTCTTCGACAAGGTGCGAAGCGGTGAAGTGCGCGTTCTCTTAGGCTCGACGGGAACGCTCGGTGTAGGTACGAATATACAGGACAAGCTCATCGCCCAGCACGATCTTTCCGTGCCCTGGCGTCCGGCCGATCTTGAGCAGCGCATGGGGCGCATCGTGCGTCCTGGCAATGAAAATGAGAAGGTAAAGATCTTCCGCTACGTCACGGAGGGCACATTCGACGCCTATCTCTGGCAGACAGTGGAGAACAAGCAGAAGTACATCTCGCAGGCCATGACATCCAAGAGTCCCGTGCGTGCAGCCGAGGACGTGGACGAGTCAGTGCTTTCCTATGCTGAAATCAAGGCGATTGCCACAGGGAATCCCTTCATCAAAGAGAAGATGGAATTGGAAAACAGTCTGACGCGCATTCGCATGGCGCGTGCAGACTATGAATCGACGCGCCAATATCAGCAGAAATTTGCCACGATCGAGGCTCCGGCACGTCTCAAGGAATACGAGACAAAGATAGAAAAGCTCATGGATGACAAGCTCACCATGGAGCAAAACACGCTGCAGAAGGAGAACGGAGAGGAGAGCTTCCGCATCACGCTTATGGACAAACTCTATACAGACAGGGAAGAAGCGGCGAAGATTCTGCAGGAAGCCGGAAAAAGCGGACATAAAGGTATGAAAGGATTCCATGGCGAGTATAAGGGGATGAAACTTCTTATGACGCTCGATTCGCGCTCCTTAGAGCCGGTTTTGGGCGTAAAGGGGAAAATCCTGCACAAGCTTGCCTTCGCCGCCGCAGGCAAGACGACGCTGCGTCGCCTCGAGGAAATGGAAAAGACCTTGGGCGACAACATCGAGCAAATGCAGAAGGAAAGCGCTTCTTTGACGCAGGAAATCGAAGCGGCCAAAGAAGCGATGAAGCAGCCCTTCCGTTTCGCGGCTGAAGAGGAGGAGAAAAAAGCTCGGCTGCGAGAGATTCTGCAAGAGATGTTTCAAAAGCCGGGGAAGACGGCAGCATACGATGCGCCGCAAGGGAAGAAGGCGCAGGAGACGGACAAGGCCTATGCGCCTGCTCCCGTAATGGCAAGGTAAACGGCAGGTGATAAGGAAAAACACGGCAAGAGCGGAACACTTTGCCGTGTTTTTTGCTGTTGTTATAAAATCGTGCAGTTTTTCAATTCTGCAAACCTTTACAATGACAGTGAAAGCAGCAGTTTGTCGAATGATGGATAGGAGGAAAATCATGCCGTTAGAAAAAAATGTCATTCACGCAGAAGATGATGCAGTGGAAATTGTTCCGCAAAAGGACATCATTGACGAGTACGGCACGGACTGGGCGACGAATCCCGATCTGTTCGAGGAAGAAGACGCCCCGGACTTCTCGCGCCGGGAATTTGACTGGGACACGGGACGCTTTTTGCCGGAGGGAGGCGCAAGCAATGGCTGAAACAGAAAAGTTCGACATCTATGAGCGCACGACAAACAAGATTGTCGAACTCATGGAAGCGGGCAAACTGCCGTGGCAGAAATCTTGGGACAGCAACGTGGGCGCAGCGCTCGTCATGCCCATCAACGGCAAGACGAATCGCGGCTACAATGCTGTCAACAGCGCCTACCTTTCGTTCGTCATGGCGGAAAAGGAGAGCGAAGATCCGCGTTTTTTCTCCGCCGGAGTCCTGCGTGCACAGAATCGGGAGTTCTTTCAGCGCGTTCAGAAATTGCGCGACGAGGAAAAGCCCATTCATCCGGAATTGCTTTGGGAATATCGCATCAAGAAGGGTGCCAAGGCGACGCCCGTCCTGCAAAAGTGGAAGGTCATGGAAGACAAGCGGGGCAATCCCCTGCCGGAGAGCGAGCAGTATTGGGCGCGAAAAGTGACGCCGCTCTTTCATGCATCCGATTGCATCCGACGTGAGTATGAACGCGACAAGGAAGGAAATATTCTTTTCGGCGAGGACGGCAAACCAAAGTATACGGATCACCCGCTGAAAGCATTCGTACCGAAAACGAAGGGCTACACTCACGAAGAGCAGTACGAAATCGCCGAAGCAATCCTTGCAGCCAGTGGTGCAAAGATTGCCAACACCTCTGCCAGCCGTGCGTTCTACAGTCCGGGAAGAGATGAGATTCACCTGCCGCCAAAGGCTGCGTTCAAGGAGCTTGGCGATTACTATGCCGTCGCACTGCACGAGCTTGCGCATTGGACAGGACACAAGAGCCGCTTGAATCGTCCTCTGGAAGGACGCGAGAAGAATCTGCCATCCTACGCGAAGGAGGAGCTTCGCGCAGAACTGGCATCAACCTTTCTCGCGCTCGATCTCGGATTGCCGATGAATCCAACAAATCATGCAGCGTATGTGCAAAGCTGGGTACAGGAATTGAAGAATGACAAAATGGAAATCTTCAAAGCGGCAAGTGATGCGAGAAAGATCGCAAAGTATATCGAGGCCTTCATGCCGGAACATTTCCGCGAAAAAGGAGATGCTCCCGCTGCAGCCGAAGGTGTCGTTGTGGATGCAACGCCGGTGACACCGGAAAAGGAAGGAACAGGAAGCGCACCTGCATTTCCTACGCTGGTCACGGATGAAAAGATTCTTGCCCTTCCACCGGAAGCGCAGGCGAAAGGAACGGCGAGGCTCTACAAGTATTATCTCGACCATCGTCCAGCCGATGCGGGCGCTGTTCCCCGAGAAGGTTTGTACTTCGTGGATGGAGAAGACAAGGGCGCGAAGTTCGGCGCTGTTTACTATGAACAGCAGCTTCCGGCGAGCGTGCAGACGCAGTATGAGCTGCGCCCGGATTACAACTATTTCGCCAACAAGTCGGCACATGTGACGATTTATTTTCGCAAGGAAAAGCAGCCGGATGCACCTTCGCATACGCCGTCCTTCGGTACGGACTATGAGCCGGTGGCAACGGCAAATTATTTGCGCGAAGGTTTGACGATAGAAGCGGTCTATCGGCAATGGAAAGAGCAGCCACCTGAGGGAAAGCGCCCGATTGGCATCGGAGATCTCATCGAGATGGATGGTGAGATCGTGCGTGCGGAAGACATCGGCTTTCAGAGACAGAAGCTCGTCCCGTACAAGGACGGCCTCGTCCTTGTAGAAGTGCCGGACGCGCAGACGGAAAAGCTTACGAAAGCGGCGGAAGAAGCCGTTGGCAAGGAGTCCTATCAAGTCTATGCGGAAAAACTGCGGCAGAACTTCTATCGTGCAGGGCAGAACCTCGTTGCCTACATCAAGCATCCGGGGACGTTCCAGCAAACAGACAGCCCGATGGAAATGCAGCGACTGATGATGGATTTCGCATACAGCCAGGGATTCCGTGAACGCGCTTTTCGCGAGGGACTTTCCTCGTACACGCCGACCGATCAGAAAGGTTGGCAAAATGCGGATGTTTGTGTCGCTGTACGCGAACTTACTGCCAAACTGCAGGGGCACAGTTTTCATGACACAACTGTGCCTGAGTTCAAAAACCTCCTCGTAGCATCGATCCAGCGCAACAGCCCCTACGCCGTCATTTCTCAAGATCGCTGCTATGGCAGACGTGTGCTGCAGGAGGCGGAAAAGACACCGTCCATCCGAATGCTGCAGGAAGCACAAAAAAAGACCTCGTCGCAGGAAAGACCACGCGAGGCCGCTGTTGCGTATGGAAGATAAAGTGGATTAGGAGGAATTTCTTATGGCAAACGAACAAGAAAAGAACATCACGCCTGAGCAAACGGCAGAAGCCGCCGCTTTGCAGGCAGGCGACTTTTCCGACGAGTATTTCAATGAGATCGCTCAAAGCCTTGTTTATGCAGAGCCGCCAATGGAGGAGGAAACGCGTGCTGAGCTTTGGAAGAATGCCCGCAGCCTTCATGCAGACATGAAGGCTTTCGAGCAGGTGGAAAAAGAAAACGGCGCGGATATGGATGCTTGGGATGAGTATGCCAAGCGTCATGGCAAGATTATCAAAAACATCGAAACGGCGGGTGAAGCATACAGCGTGGACAAAGGGACTGCCGAACGCAAAGAAGCCGTGGGACATGCCAACACGGCGATGCAAGAAAGCAGCGAGTTTTTCCGCCGCCAGCAGGAAGAACTGCTACGTCGCGAAAGAGAGCAGCAAGAGCAGATCGCCGCGATGCGCAGGGAACTCGAAGAACTTAGGAAAGCGACGCAGCAGATCACGCCGCAGACGATGGCGCAATGCTTCGCTGCAGCGGTGCAGTTCTTGGAGGAAGCCGACAAGACACGCAGGGAAGCAAGAATTCAGCCGCGCATCATCGCAGGAGAGCTTTTCTCCGAAGCCCGAAAGGAAGTTAGGGAAGCTTACTACTCCGTGCGCAACGCCCCGAGCAGGATCAAAGGTTATCTGCGGCAGAAAGCGGATAAGGCGATTGACGGTGTACTGCAAAACGTCGCCGATGTATTCGACAAGGGCGCAAAATCTTTAGCAGCCCGACGCGACACTGTGATGGCCAAATCGCCGCTTCGTAAGAAGGGCACGGAGAAACGGACGCTTGTCGAAAATGTCTATCTCGAAATTATCGAGCAGGAAGTCAAGAATAATCATGGCACGCGCAACGCCGTCACCGAGATGCGTGCTGCGGGAAAACTGGCATCGGCAGGCTTCAACGAGAAGGAAATTTCCCTCGCATTGAAGCGGCATTCACCGTTGGAAAAGATGAAGGATGGCACGCTGGCGACAGAGATCGCACAAACGGCCAAGCGAAATGCACAGGAAGGTCAGCCAGCGAAAGCTGCACGCAAAACCGATGCTGCAAGGTGATCAACGTCCTCTCGATACATCGTCAAGGATTTCATCCTTTTCCATATTGGAGACAAGATTCCAACTGCCGATTAGCTCGTCCTTGTCGCTTTTTGCAATCAAAGCGGCATACTGCGGGTGCAGGATGCTGTTTGCAATCGTCTGCGCCTGTTCCAGCTTAGAAGGAGCGACTGTACCGCCGCCTCCTCGATTAGGCGAAGGAGGCATGACTACCTTGTAGCGTGCAGCGGGCGATCCGCTGGCTGCCGCCTTGCCCACAGCCGAAATCCGCTCGCCGTTCGTGGCCGATGCTTTCTGCAAAGCTTCGATTCGCGCGGCGAGCTTTTTTACGCGCAGAACGGCAGGACGATTCTTCGTCAAGATACCGACGGCGATCTGCCCAATCTTCTTCTCGGCTGCTTCCGTATCACGCGCCGCTTCCAGTTTTGCACTGCGACGCGATAGCTCTGCCCGCTCTTCGGCAAGTCTTAACGTTCGCTCCTCGACTGTGCGCCGCCTCTTTTCAAGCTCCTGCTGTTCCTCTTGGCAGGAGCTTTTTACATTGCCGAAAATCGCAAAGCGTCCGGGCTTCTCCTTCTGAGCATACGCCTTTTCGTCAGAAGCAAGCTTCTCTCTGTCTTCAGCGAGGAACCTTTCTTCTTTTTCGAGCTTCCTCGTGCGCTCACGAAGTTCTTTATACGCACCTTTCGACCAGATGTTTTCCGCCATCTGTACGGCACGCGCGTATGAGATCACATCCTTCTGCGCTTCCTTTAGCTCGCGCTCTTTATGACGAAGCTGTGCATCCGTATGCGAGCGCTTATGTTCCAAGATGCGCTTTACGTCGGCGAGCGTCAGAGAAATATCATCAGCAAGCTCTCGTCTGCGGTCTTGCATGACGAGTTCGCTCCGCAAATCATCCAAACGCAGCCGCGCTTTTTTCACGGCAGCCGCATATTCGCTCAGTCGCTTTTCATAGCGTGTCTTGGAAAGCTCATTTTCAAAGAGAATCTTCTGGACGCGATACGGAAGGTTCTTCTGAACGCTTTTCGAGGAAAGCTTCTTCAAGTGAGGCTGAAGTTTTTTCGCTGCCTGTTTGTAGGCCTTCGTGAGTTTTTTGATGCGCCCTTGCATTGCGATCTGTACTTCCGTGAAAGCCAAGTCCTCTTCATCCGAAGCGCCGAAAGGAAGAAAGAGGGACGCTTCGAACTCTTTCGCTTCATGCAGCGATTTTCTAAGAGATGTTACAGCCTCCCATGCCTCACGTCCTTCTTCACCGAGATGGTCGAGACGTGCCATCTCCAACGCACTCCTTCCCCAGACAACGACAGCAGCGGAAATTTCCGCTTCCTTTTCCGCCTCGTCCATTTCATCATACAACTTTTTCAACTCTTTCTGCGCACGGGGCGAAAGCTCTGCAAGGATCGAGGAAGAGAGCGCTGCGTGGTCTTCCTTGATACGGAAAAACAGCTCGCTGCATTTTTCCTCGCGCTCAATGTCCTTCGTCAATTCTCTTTTAATGATGCGCTGCGTTCGCGCATTATTGAAACGGCGAAGCTGCTTTTGTTCGCGAACCACATCATCGTCGCGTACAATGGAAGTAGGCGAGCAAGATTTTTGCGGCATCCGGTCGAGCATTTCCGCGAGCACATCATCACCGCGCATCATGGCAGCGTACTTCTGAGCCTCAAGACAGCGGTGATCGACTTGCGCAGGAACATGATACTTCGTCAACACCTCATTCTGGATGCGAGCGAAATCTTCGCGCAGCATCAAAAGATGCTTGTAGCGATCTGCTCCGTTCCACTTCATTGCTTTCGGACAGCCGCCTTTCTCCGGTTCTTTCTTGTTCGCACGTTTGAAGAAAACTTCCGGCGCACGTTCCTGGCTGCGTTCCGTTTCATCAATCTCACGCGGCGAGAACATCAGGTGCACATGCGGGTGACGTTCGCCGTCCGACATCGAGCCGATCTTGTCGTGAATTGCCCATGCGTAATAGTGGTTTTGCATGTGCCGTTCAAGGAAAGTGTCCAAGATTTCTTTCTGCTGTTCCAGCGTCAGCTCGTTTGGCAAAGAGAAGACGATCTCCTTGTATCGCTCGCCGTTTGCACGCTCGAAGCGATCGGCTGCATGAAAGAAACGCAAAGAAGAGCCATCCGCCCATTTCGGCAAATGACTTCCCGTAGCCTGTACGCCGCCGCGCATCTCGAAGGCGGCTTCTCGATTGATGTACTGCACATGAGAAGAAGCGAATTCGCTTCCGACACCTTTTTGCAGAATGCCGAGAATCGCATCGGCGGATTTTTCTATTTCGCGCCTTCGAGTGCGAGAGAAAGCCCATCGCAGAATAAGACGGGCGTCGCGTCGTCCTCCGCCATCGTAAAACTCACGCTTGACATGATCCGGCAATAGCAAAGAAGTGCGTCGCCCTTGATGAGCCACATCGCTCCCGGGCAGAACATGCAGGCGAAGTCCTTTTTTGGCAAGCTCTCCGATGGTAGGGAGAGAAGCGTCGGACTCAAGTAGCTCTTGGGCGACTCGGGCGTCGCGGAATTGCTGCTGCTGTTGTTCATCAGTGTAGGAAAATTCTCTTGTATATCTGTTGATGTATTGGTCGTTTCTGACGGATTCGTCGTCTCCTCGCTTGACCGCTCTTCCATCTCCTCGTCCAGCAGTCCGCCGGCGAGAAGCGATAGCTGATCCTTCAGCAAGTCCTCGCTGCCACTCAATTTCTTTACGCTCCTCTTTCAAATGTTCAAGCTGCTGCTCCATACGAATGTCACGGAAGTGTATGCCAAGCTCCATGTCGCGAACGGTGGAAAGCGTTTCTGTCGCAAATTTTTCCGAGCCGCACACGGAAAGCTCATCGCCGAAAATCCTCTGCGCCGTCAAAAGTGCGATGGCCTGTGTGTCGACCGAGGCGTTCTTGCTCACATGTACACCTTGTTCATCGAGCACGATTTTGCCATAGGGGCTGGAGTAAAGAAGCGTGAGCTGCTTCGGCAACGCAAGTATCGGATTCTCGCCTGTGAAAAAATTGCCGTAGTCGCGTCTGCCCGAACGCAACTCCTGCTGATGATCAACATTCCGATACTTGCCGTCGCGATTCATATAGGCGATATGGTCTGCCGCTGACACGCTCATGCCGTTCGGCTTTTTGTCTGACTTGATGCGAAAATGATAGCAGGCCACATGATTCACCTCCACGCTTTTTGGGCATCCGTGGTTTTTCGTTCTCTTTGTTTTCCAAAACCGAAGGTTCACAGCGCGAAGGCGATGGGCAAACGTCTGGATGCAAAAGCGTCCGGACGATCGTGCCAAACTGGCACGATGGCATTATCAAAGTGTGAAAAGCATATTCTTTGAAAATGATTAAATCTGCATTTTTGCAGTTCTGCGCCAAAAGCGCCCCGTTGCTCCCGAGTTTCTCCAAAGGAGAAACTCCTAAGTGCACCTCGAAAGCCCCGAACCTGTCTCTATCGTAGCATTTTCACACCACTACATCAAGTGTCAAATGTGACACCTAGCGCAATATCTTGTGTTTTGATAGAATGAATGAAGAGCGATGCGTCACTTTTGAGAAAGCGTGCTGCACACATTTTTGAAAGGTGATTCGTAAGCATCGCGTATGGTTTTCTATTTTTCATAGGAGGGAAGAAGATGGCAGAGAAAAAATCCGTCGTCGATACAGCAGAGCAGCTGAAGAAATTGGACGAACAGCTGGAAGGGCAGAAGAAAAAACTTGCGGATGCGGAAAAGAACATCGCGAAGATGCAGAGCAAAATCAAGAAGCATAAGCAGACGATTGCGGAGATTGAAGCGAAGCGGAGTGCGATTGTCGGGAGCAGAATCATTGCGCTTGGCTACGACAACGCCGCAGATCTGGATAAGCTTTATGCGCTGGCAAAGCAGCAAAAAGCGGATGAAACGCCAGCTGAGGCCGAGGGACAAGGAGCGCAGGAAGAATCGTCAATTGACCAAGACGAACCTGCCGCAGAAAACGAGGGGGCGATGTATTGAAGCTATACATCGCAGAAAAACCGAATCTCGGCAGAGCCATCGCGGAAGGTCTTGGCGGAGGAACAGAAAGTGGCGGCTGCATCCGAACGAAAAACGGCATCGTGACATGGTGCTTCGGGCACATACTAGAGCAGTATGCGCCCGAAGAATACAATGAAAAATATCACCACTGGCGCATTGAGGATTTGCCGATCATCCCATCCGTTTGGAAGATGAAGGTGAAGCCCGATGCAAAAAAGCAATTTGGCGTCATCAAGGCTCTTGTCAAAGAGGCGGATGAAATTGTGAATGCAGGCGATCCCGATCGCGAAGGACAACTGCTCGTTGATGAGGTATTGAACGAACTTGGCGTGCTGCATAAGAAAACCATCAAGCGCATCTTGCTCAATGCGCTTGATGAAAAATCTGTCAAGGAAGCGTTGTCGAAGCTACGTTCCAATGACGAATTTATCGGCCTGCGCAACTCCGCACTTGCACGCTCTCGCGCTGACTGGCTCATCGGCATGAACCTGTCGCGCATCTACACGATTCTTGCACGCGCGGCAGGCTATCCGAACAGTGTCAGCGTCGGGCGCGTACAAACGCCGACTTTAGGTTTGGTCGTGCGGCGCGAAATTGAAATCCGTACGTTCAAGCCTGTGACATTTTTTACGCCGCAGATTGAATTTCAGCATGCGAACGGCAGCTTCCGTGCGAAATGGAAATCGCATGAACAAGATGTCGTCGATAAAGAAGGCCGCATCTTGCAGAAAGCGTTGGCAGAAAAAATCTTGGAGAAAGCTGCCGTACCTCCGGCAAGAATCGAAAGCGTCGCGCAGAAGAAAGGCACATCGCCGCAGCGGCTGCCATATTCTCTCTCGGCGCTGCAAATCGACGCCGGAAGAATCTATGGCTACTCGCCACAGGAAGTCCTCGATACGCAGCAGTCGCTCTACGAAAAGAAGCTCGCGAGCTATCCGCGCTCGGATTGCGACTACCTGCCCGAGAACCAGTTCAGTGATGCGGACGTGATATTGAAAAATCTGGCGGCAGCCGATACTGCTCTTGCGCGATTTGTCGAACATACAGATAGAAGTATAAAGAGCCGCGCATGGAACGACAAAAAGATTTCCGCGCATCATGCGATCATTCCGACGACGATCCGCGCCGATCTATCCACGCTCGATGAAAAAGAAAAGAACCTCTATACCTTGCTTGCAAAAAGCTACATCGCACAATTTTATCCGGCGCAGGAATTTCTTTCAACCCAGATAGAAATTTCAGCCGGAGGCGAGAGTTTCGCCGCAAGCGGCAAAGTCATTTTGGAGCAAGGATGGAAAAGCCTCTATCAAAATGAAGCGCGGAAAGAAGACGAGGATGACAAGGATGAGCCGCAAAGTCTCCCGGATATGCAGCAAGGCGATGCAGTGGAATTTATCGACGGAAAAATCGTCGAAGGCATCACGAAACCTCCGGCGCGTTTTACACCGGCTACGCTGTTGAAAGCCATGAAGGAAATCCACAAGTACGTTCATGACAAAGAGCTTGCAACGTCTCTTAAGGAATGCTCCGGCATCGGCACGGAAGCGACGCGTGCTGGTATCATCGAGATCATTCAGAAGCGCGGCTTTGTCGAGATGAAAGGAAAGAACTTCGTACCGACGGAAATGGGCGTCGCCATTTGCAACATTCTGCCCGCAGCGCTGATCTATCCCGACATCACGGCACGCTGGGAAGATGCCTTGGATAAAATCGGCAAAGGGCAAATGCCGCTTGTTGATTTCTCCAAAGAGCAGGCAGCATTTCTCTCAGAGCTTTTATTGAAAGCAAAAGAAACAAAAGTGCCGCCTCCGCGCAATTTGCAAAAGTGCCCGTCTTGCGGGAAGCCATTGATGCGCCGTAAAGGGAAGAAAGGTTTCTTCTGGGGCTGCACAGGCTATCCCGATTGCAAAACGACATTGCCGGATAAAAACGGCAAACCAGATACAAAAGCAAGAAACAAACCTTTAACAAAGGGGTTATCGAAAGCGACAGGAAGAGGAATCTTCCTATAATAGAAAGGAGCAGTCTAATGAATCGCCTGATCTTGAGCGGCTTTATTGCCACAGAGCCTGATATGAGATACACGAGTACGGGAAAAGCCGTTATTCATTTCTCAGTTTCCGTGCGCAAGGGAACGAAGAAATCGAATACAGAAGGAAGCGCGGCTTCAGCAAAAACATACGATGTGAACTTTTTCAACGTGGAAGCATGGGGTGCTGTTGCAGAATATTGCAATGACCGCATTACAAAGGGCAGCTTCGTTACGCTCGAAGGACGATTAGATAATGACGTTTTTGAACAAGACGGAAAGCGCAGAACGCGCGCTAAAGTGATTGCCGAGCGAATTGAAGTCCCTTATGTTGGAAACGATAGCGAGGCAGCTAAGAGGGAAAGCAGCGAACATCCAGAGGGAATCAGTGAAGCAAAGATATATTCCGATCCCTATGCGCCGGATGTGCCGGATGAGGAAATTCCTTTTTGACTAAGTACCCTGAGCTTAGGAAAAAGGCACCTGTGCTCAAGGGTTCGTGCATCATAATGCTTATTGTTATCGCGACGTTTGCGTAGTATCATAACCTTAGTGGAAGATTATTGGAGGTGTCTTTATGAAAAATTTACAAAGGCTTGTTTTGAGTGCGATCTTTATTTGCTTCCTTGGACTTGTGACAGGATGCGGCATAGGAGATAATTTTGAAGGAACATGGGTCGGCGTAAATCGGAGTGTCGGATTCCCGCAGGACATGATCGTTATAAGGAAAGTTGCAAAGAACGGAAATGGTTATGTGGTCAGCGGAAAAAGAATCTGGCTTTGGAATACTACTGTTACCGATAAGACAGCAAGGCTTGAATGGCGTGAGCGTGAGCTCAATACCAGCGGAGCATCTGCGAAAGATAATATTTTGACAGCAGTACAGGGAATGGGCGAGCGATTGACTTATGTCGAAAGCGACAAGTCTCTGCAAGTTGATTCCGCTGGCGATATGGCGATGCCTCATGCCGTATTGCATAAAGTCGATGATGGTGATGCAGAGGTAGAGAAAATGAAAGAAAAGTTGCTTGCCGAATATAAAGAAGCGCATTCGGGTTGGGACATTACTATGGTAGAAAAATAAAAGTATGGGCAGCTGTAAAGTGGCTGCCCATACTTTTTTAGAAAAAGAAAATCGGCACAGTGAATTTTCTGCTATACTGTAGTTGTCCAGACCACAAAATAGCAAAGGAGAATCCACCATGCCTTGTAAAGATTTTAACACATACCTCTTTAGTTTGCCAGACGATTGCAAAGAAATTGTGACAGATGAATGTATCCAATTCCATCTGCCGCAGCCAGCAGAAAATCCTCCACGCCCGGCTTGCGGTGCAACACATACGCGTGTAAACGATTATCACAAACAGATTTTGAAAGGCATCCCCGATACGGCTACGCAGTACATCTATCGCGTCCGTCGCTACCGCTGCCCTTTTTGCGGCAAAACTTTCCCTGAAGAACGCCCGTTTATCGACAAGTACCAGCGGATGCCGCATCGCGTCATTCAATCCATCATCAGCGAGCACGGCGAACTTGTCACGACATCTTACATCGCTCATAAGCATGGCATATCGCCCTCGACCGTCATGCGTCATTTCGCAAAGTCGCAGGAGGCACACGAGGAAACTGCCAATCACAATCTTCCTACTATTCTTTCGATGGACGAATTTCGCGGCAATGTCGGCGCGAAATATCAAGTTGTCCTCAACGATCTGGAGCATCGTAGTTGCTGTGCTATCCTAAAAGACCGTACAACAGAAAATCTTTACAAGACAATCCTCGAATATCCGAAAGAAGAGCGCGAGAAAGTTTTGTTGGCCAGCATAGATCTATGCGCCTTTTTCCACAAACTCATTGAGGAGTGTTTCCCCAACGCCGAAATCGTCGCCGACAAATTCCATGCGGTACGCCTCGCCAATAACGCTCTTGACAGCATCCGGAAGCAGGAGCAGGCGAAGATTGATTCGTCCGATAAGAAATGGTTCAAGAACTCAAGGCATGTTCTCCTTGGCAGAAAAAAGAATCTCAAAGAAAAAGACAAGAAAAAACTTGCAAAAATGCTAGGATTTTCTGTAAAACTTGCCCATGCACATGAACTAAAAGAAGACTATTTCAGTATCTTTGACAGCAAAAGTCGGCAGGAGTACAAAAAGAAGCTACAGGATTTTGCCGATAAAGTCGAAAAATACGACATCGATGAGTTTAGGCGAGTATTGCGTACGACGCAGCAATGGAAGGAAGAAATCTGGCTAGGAATACAAACAGGCTACAACAACGGCTTCACTGAGGGGTGCAATAATACCATCAAGGTATTGAAACGCATCTGCTATGGCTTCCGCAATATCGTCAATTTCCGTCGCCGCATATTGTTTATTTTGAATAACAAATTACGTCAAGCTCGTCGCTCGCAGCCTGCCTAGAAAAATTTTTGAAAAAAATTTTCCATGACAATTGACAAAGAGCCAACATTCCGCAAGGCTTGAAAACATTGGAGCTATGGCAACGGTGCATTGCAATAGCAAGGTTGATTGCAATAGCAAATCGGACAGTTTTCATAAAAGGTGTTGACAAGGGACGCGCGTAGTGCTATCATAATATATGAAGTTCATGAGAACATAAAAACTTCATATCGATTGGGTTAGGTGTCGCAAGA
>ERZ772957.879-NODE-879-length-21393-cov-3.035992_pt1 | contig 21393 bp, 17 predicted proteins | sample MGYA00580682_ERZ772957 | MGnify/ENA primary metagenome ERZ772957 (study PRJEB29015, sample SAMEA2737921) | human oral metagenome | biome: human oral; feature: human-associated habitat; material: dental | place: China | collected 2025 ...
CATAAATCAATGTTGCTTTTATTTTTTTATGCACACCCCGCCCCGATTCGGTATGATACCCTTTCGGCAGCGTATACCTTTCACCCTCTTCCTGCTCGCTTTCGGCGGGCTTTTTCTTTGCCTCCGTTTCCTCAGCTGCACCCTCTGACGGCTCGCTTTCTCTTGCCTCCGCATATTCTGCCTGCGCCTTTGGTGCCTCTTCCCCGCGCTCTTTTGCGACTTCCTGCATCTCTTCTTTGCGCTCAGCTTCTTCCCCGCGCTTTACTTCTTCCGCCCGGGTTTCTTCCTCGCGTGCTTCGGTTTCTGCCGATGTCTTCTTTGCCTTTTGTGCGGCAAGCGACATCTCTACCACATCGCGGAAAGCGTCCCCTCTGCTTTCGTTCAGCGTCTTCTCCCTGAGCCTGCCCCGGAACAAAGAGCGATTCAGAACTTTTCGCTGCTCGCCCGGGTCTTCCTGCAAGAGTTCCGCCAGCCCTTTACCAAGTCGACCTTTTGCCTTTTTGCCCTTTTGTGTCTCAGCTCGCTGCTTTGTCTCTTTTGCCTCTGCCGCCGCTACTTCTTCCGGCGTTTCCTGCTGGCGTAGCTGTTCATCCGAAGGTTTGGCGTGTTCCTTCGCTGTACCCTCTTCCATAGCGGCGTAGGTGCCGCCGGCTGCCACAGCGCGCCTTTGCTCGGCTTTTTCTGCATGTCCTCTCTCCTCCTTTGCCGGCATCCGCACCCCTGCCGCCTGCAAGGCTTGCTGTGCCGCTCGAATCGCTTTCTTTGAGGAGCCTTCCCCAAGGAGCTTTATCACGCCTGCCGGCAGCTTGACCGCGTGTTTTCTTGCCAGCTGCATGAGTGCGCGTCCCTGATGGCGGCGCCCTGCCTTAGCGTTAGCCGCGGGAGACATGGCGTCGAGCAGAACAATATCTGCCGCCGTCGGCGTGACCGTTGGCATCTGTCCTTCCTGCCTTGCCGTCGGCTCTGTCTGCATCCCTGCCGGTTCTGCTGTCGGTGCCTGCTGCGTGCTCTCTGCCGCGCCCTGCGCCCGATACGCCGCTTCACGCTGCTGCCGGACGGTATCCATCGGCGGCATTTCGGCGCCCTGCTGCACACTTCCGCTTTGCTGCTGCACTTCAGGGCGTGTACGCTGCTCTAGCGCTGCACTTCTTTTTACGGGCTGCTCCGCCGGCTGCATCGTCACCTTGCTGCTTGGCTGAAGGTGTCCGCCCTCTGCCGGCAAGCGCCGCTCCTGCTGCATGCGCGTATCCGGCTGCATCCCCGGCGTCTGCAGCTCCGCCATTGCCGCCGCGGGGCTCTGCATCCTGCCCGCCGGCTGGAATCTTCCGCCCTCTGCCGCGCTGGCTTCGCCCTGCAGCGCTCCCTTTGCCGGTTGGGTATATTTCCCCTGCGGCATGCTCTCCGCCCCGCCTGCGCGATTCTGCGGCGCCTGCTGGGTATTCTGCGGCTCATTCGGTGCGGTGCTTTCCTCCAGCGTGCCCATAGTGCGGGTGAGTGAACGCCCGCCATCCATTGCCTCGGCCTTTGGCGGCTCTGCCTGCAAGACCTCTCGCACGCTCTTTGGCATAGGGGCTTCTTCGATACGCGGCGCCGCCTCTGCCTGCGGGCGCGTGCGTCCCATCGGGCGCGGTGCATGCTCTGCCGTCTGCCGCGTCTTCGTCGTCTCCGGTGCCGCCTGCATCAGCTGCATGGCGTATGCCTGCAGTTCCTGCGGGAACGCCGCCGCCAGTGCTTCGCGATTCTTTTTCGTGTTCATGAACTGCCCGCGGACATTCTTCATCTTCTCCAGCGTCACCAGCAGGTTTTCGTTCGTCGTGCTGTCCCCGACATCCCGCGTAAAGGCGTCAAAGAACGTCCGGCCAAATGCCGAATTTTCCCCTATGCCGGCAAAGAGCTTGTTGATGTCGATCGGCGGCGTGCGCTTCGTCTCGCTCTGACTGCTCTGTGCACTTGTGTTTACCTTGCCGCTGTGGTAAGCCTCATACCACCGGGAGCCCGTGCGGTCACTCGTGCCCTGGTCGGTGGACATATACGCGTTGCCCTTGCCAAAGGAGAGGTCGAAATGCGTGTCCTTTTCCAGCGCCGCGCCAATGCCGAGCTTTTCGCAAATGTCCAGGAAGACCTTGGTGTCAACGCCCGTGTTGTCAATGTCCGCCTTCCAGCCTGCCGCATGTCCCCATTCCGACGCGTTCGACGGATGACTGCCGCCCGCCAGGCTGTTTAAGAGCAGCTTCTTTCCCGTGCGCTTGAAGTATTCGCTGGCCAGTGCATTGACGCCCGCGATGGTCTCCGGCTGCACCTTGCCCATATTGTCATAATTGCTCTGCGAAAATGCCGTGGACGCCCCAACATAGCGCCCGTCAAAGCCATTCCATGCATCCTCACCCTGACGGATATAGCCCGCGCCCGCCGGCTGCGCGTTCTCATCCGCCGGCTGCGCGTTTTCATCCGCCTGCTGCGTCTGCACCGGCTTTGCGTCTGCCGAAAAGCCCTCCTTCGATAGGCTGTTCAAATGCCGCTCGACCGCCTGCGTGTATGAGCCGAGGTCAGCCCCGAAATACCCTTCCGCCTTTAGCTTCGAGGTGAACTTCTGAACATCGCTGCCCGAACCCTGAATCGTGCTGCCCCACCACTTGAAGTAATGGTCGACAAAATCCTCCGGCGATGAGAACCGCGCGTATTGCATGTTGCCGTCCGGCTGCGGCATCCCCGTGTTCTCCGTCGTCGTGAGCCCGCCGTAATTGTTTGCCGAACGTGCCAGGTCGCTGTCGAAGTTTGCGCTTTCGTGCGACAGCTGCGCCAGGACGAGGCGGGGATCGACATCGTATTTCTGCGCATATGGCAAGATGGCGTTCCATAGGCGCTCTTTTGCGTTTTGTGCTGAGCTTGCCGCGCCCGAGCCGCCGCCCGTGACCTTGACCGGCTGACCGCTCGTGCTGCCCGTGCTCGTGTCGTCTGCGCTGTCGGTCGTGCGTTCCGTCTGTTCCGGCAGATTGAGGCTCGCCGCCTTGCTCCCCTGCAGCATGTTCTTTAGCTGCTGCGCCAGCGCTGTCTTTTGTGCATCGGCAATTTCGGCGTTCGTCTCTTCTATCTGCGTGCCAAGGGCGCCGCTTAGAATCGGGTCGTCTGCTATACTCGCATTCGCGCTTCCCTTGCCGCCCCTCACAAGGTCATACACGCCGCCGCCAAGGCCAAACAGCGCCCCGGGGAAGAACGCACTTGCCGCCGCGGCTTCCTCGCCTGGGGTCGGATTCAGCAGCGTGCCATACGGCTGATTCGTGTACTTGTCCTGGATGATCTGCTGATTGAGCTCATCGAGATACTCGCCCGCGCCGCCGATCGGGACACCGAGCAGATTCTTTGCCAGACGCGCCGCGCGGCCGCCGCCGCCCAAGAGGCGCCCAATGCCGCCCGACAGGAGCAAGCCATCCAGTGACCCCGTCAAGATGTCCTGCGGGAACTCCTCCCATGCCATCTGCCGCATCGTCTTAGCGATGTCCCTATTGCTGTAGCCCTGCGCCGCCAGGTCGCTGTAAATGCCGCCGGCGTTCGACATCGCCGTCAGCGGTGCATAAAATGCCCCATACCGCATCATATTACCTGCCGCCTTGCTGCTAAGCATACGGGCGCCAAGCTGCGCCGCCCTGCCGAGTGCGCCAAGTGCTCCCTCGCGCGCCGCAAGCCCTGCCGCCCCGCGCCCTGCTGCACCCAAGAGCCCGCCGACCAGCGGCAAATCTGCGCCGCCGGTTGCCGCCGTCAGCGCGACAAAAGGCAGCATGGAACCGATACCTTCCCCCAAATCCGCCATAAGGCCGCGCGAATCCGTCCAGTAATCTAAGTTGCTCAGCCTGTCCCAAATACTGCCCTGGTATGCGACATTGCCATACTTTGCGTTACGCTCGGCGGCATCGTTCAGCATCCATGTACCGGCGTCAAGAATCTTGCCCCCGATGGCGGGATTGATGTCTTCTTTTGCCGGGTGATAATACCAGGTGTTGGGGTCGTATGGGTCATACGCCGTTGGCTCTGACGCTGCATTTGCGCCAAGAAACGCCGTAGCGCCGCCAATGAGTGCCTCACCGCCCCTTAAGATGTTGTTGCCGAACCTCTTGATCGCTTTCCACGTCTCAGAAGAATCGTCCGGTGCCTCCGGCAATGCGCCCCCGTTGAGTGCGCGTTCCAGCGTTCCGTTCTTATAGTTCGCTCTATACGTGGATTCTTCCGGCGTTCCAATCTCTGCCTCAATCTTTTGGCGTGCATACTCGCTCAGTTTCGACATGCTTTCACCTCCTCATTCCTCCGGTGCATAGCCGCGCTTTGCCCGCAAATCATTATTTGCCTCGCGCCCACGGGTATAAAGCGTATCTAGTGTATCCGTATCCAAGACACCTTCTCTTTGCAATTCTACCCAATAATCATTTAGTTCTTTCATCGCGTCATCTTCTGTTTCGCGTTGTTCTTTGCTGTCGTCTTTGCTGGAAATTAGATTCCGCACTTTCACAAGTAGATTCGTGTACTTCTGTATCCGTTCGTTTTCCTTCTGTGTCGGCTTGTATTCACTGGCCTTAGTGCCGCCAAAGACACCCGGGTATCGTTCGGCAAGGGTCAAGTTGTTATTGAATGTGTTATTGTCAACCGCTATCTTATTCGCTGTATTGCTCTTGCCCACGGCAATCTCCACATTCCCTTTTGTCTCTAAAGTTTTGCGATCTTGGTTTCCCTTTGCCTCTGCCCTTGCGATGTCACCTTCCGTTTGCTTTTCCGTAAGGATGGCGCCCCATTCGCCTTGCTTGTCCATGGCTGCCATGTTAAAGCCGTGCTGCTGCTCGTTTGCTTTCATGCCGCGATCCAGTGCGTTGTTGCTTGCATCTTCGCCGCGGTAGTACTTGTACTCGCTCAGCGGCGAGGCGAAGTTTGTCATCGCGAACATTGCGTCTTTCGGGTTTTCGTCATAAATCTGATTCAGCAGCATCGCGCCGTCCTGGGTAATGGCGTTTCGCCCGTCGATCCCGTAGTTGTAGAATGCCGTCTTCAGGTCAGCCAGACGCTGCGCTTGGTACTTTGCCGCCTGATCCCCGGCAAATGTATTCGCCTGCAGCGGCGACATGCCAACCTTTAGTCCGCGGTCATACATCCTATGGTAATACTCCCCGGAACTCATGCCGCCCGCAACCAACTTTGCATACATATCTTCGTCGTAGAGGTTTAACATCGCCTGTTTTTGTGCCGGCGTCTTATCCGCGCCAAAGCTCTTTTCCAGATCAATGCCGTGTTCGGCCGCCTGCTTGCGGATGATGTCTGCCGCTTGGTGCGCGTTTTCCATGCCGGCGGTATTCCCCGCCTTTTGTGCAGCCATGTATTCGTCTGTCGCCCCCAGGAGCCCCTTTGCGTAGCGGTGTTCCAGCGTCTGCCGCGCAATCTCCCCCTGCGTCGGCAGCTGCCCCAAAAGTCCGTTCTGCAAGACCTGCTGCCCCGCCTGTGCGTACTGGCTGACCACCTGCTTTTCAGCGGCGTCCTGCTTTGCCGCGGCGTGCTCTGCTGCCGCCTGCTGCGCCCCTGCCTGAAAGGCCTGTGTCGCCGTGTCCGTCTCCTCCGGCTCCGCGGGCGTCACCACAATCCCCGCCGATGGAGAGAAGAACGCCCGCCCGTCCCAGTTGATCCTTGTCATGTCCGTCATGCTGCCTCTCCTCTCAATACCGGAAGACAAACGGGTTTTTGTCCTCATCCTTTAAGCCAAACGCCGGCGCACGATTGCCGCCCGACAGCCAAGACGCCAGTGCGTCCGTGTCCATCGTCAGCTTGACGGGGCTGTTCGGGCTCAGCGCCGCCGCCATCGCCGCCAATTGGCTGGCCCCCGGGGCATTTGCCGCTGTATTTGCCGCTGTCGCATCCGCATTCGCTGTCGCCGTATCCGTTGCCGCTGTATCCGTGGTATTCGCTGCCGCGGCCGGCGGAACGCTCAGATTCGGATTCACCCCAAACGACCACACCGACGCCGGGCTTGCCGCAAGCAAACTATCGCGTACCTTCCCCAACGGCATACCGGCAATCGCGCCCTGCGCCTGTCTTGCCGCGAGAGCATCCCAAGCGTCGCCCGCGCTCTCTGTCGGGGTATAACCGCCCATCACCGCGCTATTCATGAAGTCTTGAAAGGCAGGATTCCCCGACTTTGCCACCGCATCGCGGAGGCGGTTTTCAGAAACCCGCTCCATCGCGCCCTTATAGCCGAGGAGCCCGCGCGTCGGTACATAGCCATTTGCTGCCGCCTTGGTGCCTCCGGCGTCCTTGCCGCCTGTGCCCAGCGCGTCGCCTGTCTGCTTCTTTGTCGGTGTCATCTGCTTTTGGCGGCGCTCCCACAAATGCCGATCCCATAACTCGCGCAGGAGCTTGCCGAGGGCAAAGCCGAGCATCGTCTTAGCTGACGCCCCCTGCCCGAGTGCCATGAGCCCCAACATCTGCGTCCAGTCCGTCTCTTGCTTTTTCTTTGGGTTTAACTTCTCGTCCGTCTTTCCTTTTTCAACTTCGTATGAGCTCATTCTCTGCCTCCCGTCTATACACCGAAGAAATGCATCGCTAATTTCAAAAGCATCTGCTGGCGCTGTGCTTCCTCCGCCTGCGCCTGCTGCATCGCCTGCATCCCTGCACTCTGCGCCGCCTGCGTCTGCTGCGCCATCCTGCCCTGCAGGGCGTTATTTGCCGCCTCCATCTGCGCTGCGTCCTGCTGTGCGCCTTGCTGCATCGAAAGCGCCTGCTGCGCGTTATCCGCCGCGATGTTTTGCAGGGCTGCCTGTGCATTCATATTTGTGCCGCCCAAAAGACCCGGCTGCATCGAAAGCGGCTGTGCCGTCAAATCCTCCGCCGGTATCGACACGCCTGTCCCCTGCGCGATGTCCCGCTGCGCCCCCTGCTGCGCGATCTGCTGCAGGAGATCCTCCTGCTGACTGCTGTCCCACATCGTCATTCCCCCTTACAGAAGACCGCCCAAGAGCCCGGAGAGCAGCCCGCCGCCGCCACCGGTACGCTGCGTGTTCGTGGACTGCGTCGTCCCCTTGCCCGCCGCTGCCGCCAAAGCGCCCGTCGTCGCCCCGTTGAGCCCAAGGGACGCGTTCCAGAGATTCAGTGCCGGGCGCTGCGCCGCCTCCTGTGCGGCCGCTGCCGCCGTGATCCCCGCCGTCGCGTTCCCGATGATACTATTGTGGATCGACGCATTGCTTGCGTTGGCGTTCAGTGTGTTGTTCATCGCGTTCTGTGTCAGTGTCGCCTGATTGTTCAGCGCGTGATTCGTATTCGCCAAATTTGCTGCCGTCAGCGCTGCATTCTGCCCAATCGCATAATTCCGGTTGGCCAAATTTGCCGCCGTCAATGCCGCCTGCTGTCCCAGCATATTGTTTGTATTGGCCAGCTTCGTCCCGGCAATCCCCTCCTGCGCCCGAAGAGCGTTGTAGGTGTTCGTGTTCTGCTGGTTGGCAAGGTTTGCCACCGTGTTAATGTTATTGCTGTACTGCTCCGCCACCGTATTTGCTGCATTGGCTGTAATATCGTTTAGGGCTTCGTTCGTCACCGAGCCATTGAGCACCCCGCGCCCCGCCATCGCGTTAAACGTCTTGCCCATCGTGTTGTTCAGCGCCCGCGCAATGCTGTTTTCCATCGCCATTTGATAATTCGCCGGAAGTCTGCCGTTCATCAAGCCGTACAGCGAGGTATTCGCCGTGTTCGCCGCCTGCATGTACTGCGGGGAGAGCCAATCAAGCTCTGTATTCGCCGCCTTTGCCGCCTTGCCGTACTCGCGGCTGTAGCCTCGGTTTTCCTGATTCGCTTTCTCCATCGCCGCCGTGTAGTCCCGCTGATACCCCTTGTTCGCCGCATTCGCCTTGCGTGCAGCATCCCCGTATTGCCAGCGGTAGCGCAGGAGGTCAGAATTTGCCCGATCCGCCGCCTGCGTGTTGGCATGCGTGATTCCCCTAAGTGCATCCTGTGACGCCCGCATTGCGCCGAGTGCCTGTTGTGTCAGCCCGTTATAGTCCACCTGCACCGTGCCAAGCGAATTTTGCAGCAGGTTTCGCGCCGTCTGATTCAGGTAGCGGCTGTTCGGTGCAATCGCATTCGCATAATCGCTCTGCAGCTTCTGCAGCTGCAATTCATACTCCGTCGGGGTATAGGTGCTGGTGTTCGTCACCGTCGTTGAAGACCCCTTAAAGTGCACCCCGTGGAAGAACTGCCGCCGCACTTCTGCACGCAGCACTCTGCCATCTAAAAATATCGTATCCGCCGCCAAATGCAGCGAACCGCATCGTTCACGTAGCATGACCACGCCCCCTTTCAAGGCTCCCATGTGATAAAATATGCCGTCTTGCCCGTCGCTAGGTACTGGAACGCCGGCGAGGCAAGCCCCCGTTTGCCCGTCTCCTTATGCCGGCAATGGTAGCGAAAGAGCCCATGCGGCAGCGGCTCTTCTTTCTCCACCTGAAACCCAAAGAGGCGAATGTACGCCTTGATTTCCGGGCGAATGCAGATCGTCCCGCACCGCGCTTTTTTCAGCTTCCTAGCGAGGCTGGAAACCCTATCGCGCCAAAAACGCGCATCGCCGCACAGCTGATGGATCAAGAGCATGTCCGCTGTCTGTCCGACCTCGCAAAAGCCCCGCGCCGGCAAAAAGTGCAGCCTGAACCGCCTGTCACGCTGGAAGGGCTCCGGCGCCTTTTCGTTATACCGCGCAATCCATTCTTTCAGCCTCATGCCGTCCGCTTCCACATGTAGACCGCGAGGTACGGCGGCAAGTTATTGTGCGCCGCATTGCCGCCCGCGCTGCCAATCGAGAGACTATGCGTATGATTTCCCGCATCCCCCAGATAGCCGCCGTACATCGTCCGATATCCTGTCGTCGGCTGCGCGACCTTCTGACTGCCCGCGTGCGTTGCTGAGACCGAGGCGATGGTATGGCTGTGGCTGCCCGCGCTGCTTGTCGAGCCGCTGTGCGAGTGCGAGGGCATCTCATCCATCGTCAGCTGATGTTCCTCCTCGCCGCCCTGCGCTCCCGGCGGGTACTTGCTGCCGGCGCCCACCAAGAAACGGTTGGAAAGCATCTCCCACGTCCCGCCGAAGAGCAGTGTCGGATTCGTCGGCGCTATGCTCATGTAAATGCTCCCCACCGGGTAAATCAGTTCTGCAATCCCGCCGAGCGTATTGAGGCGAACCGAGACGCGGTCGTCGACCACCTGCCACTTGACCGTACCATCCATAAAGGTTTCGCCCGGTGTTTTATGTGTGCCAATGCCGCCCGCAGCGGTAATGCCCGCCTGCATGCATTCCAAATGCAAATACGACGGGATTTCTTCCGTTCGGACTAAATCGCTCAAAAGATACGTATGCTTTGGCTGACGCATATAGGGAAGGGGCTTGTCCTTCACCGTGGTATTTAGTGTCACATCGCCCGTACCGTCAAAGGAAGTGCCGCCCGTCACATCCCCCGTCAGCGTGATCTGCCGCGCTGCGGAAAGCTTTTCCGCCTCTCTTGCCCGCGCTGCCTCATCCGCCGCTTTGGCATGCGCCGCCTCCTTGGCCGTCTCTGCCGCCTTGGCATGCGCTGCCTCCTTGGCGCTCTCTGCCGCATCCGCTTCCTTGGCATGCGCTGCCTCCTTGGCGCTCTCTGCCGCATCCGCTTTCTTAGCGTGCTGCGCCTCCTTTGCCGCGGCTGCCTCCCCCGCGACATCATTCTTCAGCTGCAGGCGCCAGATTTTCCAAACGACCGAACCATCCGTCACCTCATCCGACTGCTTTAGGCGCTCGTCGTTGATGGCAGATTCGATGTTCTTCTCCCCCGTCGTTCCGGCGACCTTACACTCTAGGTAAAATTGCGGCAGCGTCATGAGCCGGACGCATTCCCCTTCCGCGACCTCCGTCTTCGCCGTCCAATAGCCGCCGTATGTACGCGCTAGATCCGCCTCTGCCGCCGTGTTGCCGTCGTACACCGCGAGGATCGTCTTGCCTTGGCGAATCGTCAGCGCCTTACCGCTGCCGACGGCCTCCTTATTCTCGTTTACGAACTTGCCGAGGCTCTCGCGGTAAACCGGAATCTGTCCATCCGCCAGCCGCGTGAAGACAAAGGGCTGCCCGCCGACCTTGTCCGCCGTCCCCGAGATGTTCACCGGCAGCACCCCGGCGCTGTTCGTCCGCACCAGCTTTTGACTCTCCGTACAGAGCATGGTGGTATTCGTCGGGGTCACCACATCCGCCGACTGCCGCACCAAATCGTTGTAGCCGACTAAATCCTTCGCCTGCAGCGAATACAGGAGCCGCCACGCCCCATCGCGCCAGAGGAAAAAGCGCCGCGTATCCGTCGCCAGATAGAGGTCATACGCCCCGCCGGCTGCCGGGCGCATCCGCTCATCGCCCGAAGATATCTGCCCGATGGTATCCGTATGAAAGCCCCCATGCCGCGCCACATCGAAAAGATAGACCCAATCCACATTCTCCCCGTCGCGGATGAAGAACCGGCCGCCCTCCACCTTAAACTGATACGCCTCCGGCGCCTCCGTGCTCGCCGCATGTGTCCGAAGTTCATTCAAATACACGTATAAGCGCTGCATCTCCGCCATGTACTTTTGGGCGAAATCGTCGATCGTATCCCCGCCCGAGCGATAATCCAGCACATTCTTTTCTGTCAGCTTTGCCACCGTCACACCTCCGCCACATCAAACGAAATCGAATTAAAAATCGTAATGCCGCCCTCGCCCTTTGCCCGCGTCACAATCGCGCGCTGCCGGTCTACGCATCGCTTTTCCGCGCGGTACATCTCCGTACCTGCCCGCCCGTAATCCTCTTCGTCGAATGCTGCCTTGCCGCCGTAGAGCGGGTAATACTTCACCTGATAGATCTCCGTCTCGTTATGGTAGATATAGCGGTCATTGTGATAGAGCGCATAAGCGCTGGACGGGTGTCCGCCATGCAGCTTCACATTCCCGACCATATAGGTCTCTTCCGTGTCGTTCTCCAGAAAGGGCGTCGTATCCACCCGTACCCGCTTGATCAAATAGGAATTGTCCGAGACGAGCGTCTTGAGCGTAAAGCGCCATGGCAAATACTTATCTTCATCCTTCGAGGTCTTGGCATCCACCATATACAGACCGTGCGGCTTCAAGAGATAGATATGCCCGTCCGCCTCCACGGCATCCACTACCGGCGCATGGTACGCCCGGTAAAAATACGCCGCCGCTGCCACATCCAAGAACAAGAACGGCTGCTTGCCGTCAATAAACCAAACCTGCCCCATCGACGGCAAATACCGCACCTTCACATCCGGCGCAATCTCCGAGACCTGCTTATACACTTTATCGCTGATGTTCGTCGCCCGCATGTCGCCATACTCATCTGTGACATTGATCACCTGCACCATGTCGCGCCCCAAGACGACCGTACTCGACGCCAGCGCCACGCAGGCATGATAACACTTGCATTCAATCTGCCGCCCGATCTCGCTGACCTTCCACGCCGGAAAGGTATTCGTCAGATGATAGGCGTACAGATTATCTTTGAAGACGATCGTATCCGCCGAGAGCGTCGTCACCCCGACGATTTTTCCGCCGTCCTTATAGCCGATTTGCAGCCACTGCGCCGACGCCTCGTTGTTGCTGTCCGTCGTCCAGTTGTGCTCGTCGCCAATCCCTGAGCAGTGCAGTTCGTCATTAAAGAACGTCCAGACACGCCCGTCCTTGACAAACACCCCGCGGCAGTGCGCCGGGGACGATTCGATCGTCTCCAGTACTCCGCCATGGTAGTACTGCAGCTGCCCGCCGCATGCCAGCATCACCCCGTCTTCCCATGCCGTATAGGCGATGTGCGAGCCATCTAAATTCAGCTCGCCGATGGAGGTCAGCTTGCCATGATCCACCCGGTACAATATCCGATTCTTTTGACTTGCCACCAAGAGCGCACAGCCGATCGCATCGTAGATCAAATCGGTCAGCGTCAGCCCTTCGGCTAGGCAAATCGGCATTGTCCCTGAAATCACCCGCAGCTGTCCCTTGTAAAGTTCCACATTCACGGCTTTGCTCAGCTCATTCTGTGCGATGAGCTCCGGCACCAGCGAGGTATTGAGCCCGCCGGAAAAATCCGAGAAGGCGACCGTCTGCACATTGCTGTGTCGATTCGATAACTTCATAGCATCGCCCCGTTCCAGTACCCTTCCGTCTGTATCCCGTGCGGGCTCAGCCCATGCAGCATGGATTCCACCTGCGCGATGATGTTCTGCATCACCTGCGTCTCCTGCCCAATGTCAAATTCATTGCTCATCGACGCCCGGATGTTCACATACTCCAGCAGCCAATCATCCATGTCGTTTGGGAACGGCGAGACATCCGACCCCTTTTTGAGCAGCTGCATGTCCTTTGTTCCGAGCAAATGAAACGGCATCGCCTCTTTCGGCACCGGGTAGATCCGCACCGTATCCAGCCCCTGCAGATAATACGCCTGCGGCACGCCCTGCACCGTCAGATCCGCAAGCTCATTCGGGTCAATTTGCCTGAGCAGCCGCCCGCCCACCCGAAGTGCGGAAACATGTGTCAGCCGCGCCCCGGCCGCAAGCGCGCCTTTGCCCGCCGGCAGCGTCCCCGATAGGTCTATGTCCGTCAAAAGCAGCGGGTTGATTTCAAACACTGTTCGCCGCAAGAACCGTATGCCGTCGTTGATATAACTCGTCAGTGTCTCATCGCTGTAGCCCGTCTTCTGCTCGTCATGGATCGCAGCCCGTACCCGGTTGAGTATCGCCTCCACTGTCAGCACCTTCCCCTACCTCCTTTCTGCATAAAAAGGGACGGGAAACCCCGCCCCAGCCTCCTTACTTATCGTCCGGCGACGCCGTCACCACATTCACCACGCCGAAGTCTGTCTTCGTGCCGCTATTCGTATAGTCAAAGGCTGACTTGGCAATCCCGAAGATACGCCCGAACGCAAAGCCCATCTGATTCTTATAGTCGAAGGTATCCTCGTTCCACTCCGGCTCATTGCCGACCGCCATAACTGCCGCCTGTGCGCCCAGGAAGAGCGCATGGGATACCGGCGTCTTGGTGTTCACTGTCTTATCTCTGAAAATACGGTTGCTCTGATGGATCACCACCCCGTCGTACATGCCGAGCGCCCCCGTAAAGATGGGGTTTTCCTTGCCGCGCATGCCCGCATACTGCTGCGCATCCAAGAATACTTTGTCCTTCATCAGGTCACGCGCCTGCCACTGGTCAACCACCATAACATACGTATCCGCGCCGTCAATCTTAATCGGCTTGACCATCGTGTTTTCGTCCGCCGTCGCCATGCGCTTTGCCTTGCCGATCATCTCCGCCGTAAATATGCCTGTCGCCGCAATCGCTGCATCATTTGCCGCACCGCCCGCATAAAGCACACGGTCCGGCGATGGATTCTTCGAGAGCACATCGAAGATCGTCTTGTCAATCTTCGTCGCCAGCCAGTCCGAAAGCGCGTTCTTCGCATCCGTGCGCATGTTCAGCTGTGTCTTCTGCTCCTCGAACTTCCCCTCGAGGCGAACCGCATTTCTCAGCTGCGTGATCGTCACGCCGAAATCCTTGTAGATGAGCGATTCTTCATGCCCTTCCAGCATGCTGTCGCCCGTCACGCCGGCGCCCGTCAGCGGCATGAGCAGCGGGATTGTCACCGTGTCGCCCTTGCCCTTCTGCAGTTCCGTCTTAATCTGTACAATGCTGTCTGCCCCTGTCCCTGTAAACTTTTCAAAATACGACTTGTGAAGACCGCTCGCCCACGTATCCTTCGCCCAAGCTTTCATCACCAGCGTATCTGGAATCTTCGTCGTTGCCATAATAAAGCCTCACTTTCTAGCTCAGCTGCCCCGATAGCAGCATCTGCCGATACCTTGCCGGGATATCCTCCCAGTTCTTTTCGGATAACATCTTGTCCAGCGTCGCCGCCGAAACACTGCCGCCGACATCCGCCGCCCCTGCTACCTTTTCCGAGCGCGGGAACGATTCCGCCTGCTGCACCTTTTCCATCACGCGCCCGCCCTGCGCCTGCCGGCTCTTTTTGCCGCTGAAACTCGCTTTAGCATCCAGAAAATACCGCTTGATCAGCGCGATATCCCCCGGGGACGCTACATTGTGTTCAATGCGCTGGTATGCCGCTGCAATGGCGGGCTGCTCTGCCTTGCTGATTCCCTTCTCAAAATAGTCATTAATCGCATACTGCATCACCTGCGGATATGCCGGGTCGCTCATCTCCTTTTGTGCAAACGCGTTGTAATCCGCTACCGCGGCATTGTGCAGCGCCATGAACTGCTGCGCCTGCGCCGCCCGCTGCTGCTGCATCTTATACACGCCGTCGATGACCTGCGTCCGCGCCACATCCACAGCGGTTTTCCACTGCTCGCGCCTTGGGTCGTCGTCGTCCATATAAGAGAGCGCGTCGACGTCCTCCTTGGAGAACCCCGTCAGCTGCAGCGCCTGCTGGCGGACGATGGCGTTTAGCTGTTTCGTCGCCTCCGGGGTAATCCGCGGCTGCTGCACCTGCGGCGCCTGCTGCATCGCCTGCTGCGGCTGCGGTGGGGCTTGCTGCGCGCGCAGGCGTTCCACCTCCGAAGAAAGGTCTTTGAGCTGCGCTTCCAGTTCCTTCTTTCGGTCATGTTCCTGCTTAAAGCGTACATACGGGATCTTCTGCCCGGTAAGTCCTGCCGCATCTTCCGCCGCCTCTTCGACTGCCCCATCCGCTGCATCTTCTGCCGGCGCTTCCTTTGCCGCCTGCGCCTTTGCCTGTGCCATCGCCTCGCGTGCGCTGTCTTCTGAGATCCCCGCAAGCTCCGCCGGGATTTCCTCCTTCGGTGCCTCCGGCGCCTCCTCTGGTGCTGCCTCTGGTGCTGCCGCCTCCGGCGCTGCCTCTGCCTCTGCGAATCGCTGCAAGTCAAATACGTTTTCCATCTTGTGTCCTTTCTGCGTTTAACGCCCGCCGGCGACATACGCCCTTGACGTAGGCGACACGAAATCTATAGAAACGCCCCCATGGGACGGTATCTTGCAAACACTACATAGCCGGCGCCGCCCCGCTTAGGAGCGACTGAAGAGCCGCCTTTGTCATGGTGCTCCCCTGCGCGGCCGCCGGCGGGCGTTCGGCGGGCGGTGCCTGTCCTTGGCTGCCCGCCCCCACTGACGCGCCCTGTGCGCCATTTTGCGCGCTTGCAGGTATATTCTGCTGCATCTTTTCCTGCAGCATCGCCTGCAGCTGCTGGAGCTTTGCCGCCTGCTCTTCCTGCGCCGCCTGCTGCTGCCGCTCGGCTGCCATCTTTTCCGCCAGCTGCGGGAATAACTGCTCGACCATCAAATCCACCGCATACTGTCCAACCTGCGGGTCAATCAGTCCCTGCTTAGCCGCCATCGCAAATTGCAGCGGCAGCGGTGCATCCTTAAACGAAATCGACTGGCTCTGCCGCGTCGCCTGAATCCTTGCCAGTTCCATAGACGCTTCAAGCTGCTGTGTCTGGAGCGCGTTCTGCTGCTGCGTCAGCTGCTGCTGCGCCGTCAGCCGCTCTGCGTAGCGCTGCTTGATTTCCTCCTTGTTCGGGATGTCCGACAGGTCAATGATGAGGTCAAACACCATGTCGCCCGGTACCCCGAGTTTTGAGACCGCATCCACCAGCCCCCACATCTGCGCCTGCCGCTGCGTCGTCGACGCCTCAACATCGCTCACCACAATGTCAAACGCTCCGACCGAGAGATCGTTCAGCGTCTGGTGAATCGTGCCGAGCAGCGGGTCTTCCTGCACCACATCCTGATTCACCCGGATGAACTGCTGCCCATTCGTCCCCTCCACGCGGTAGACCTTGTCTTCCGTATAAAACTGCGGCACCACCCCCGGGCGGTTTTCCTCCCCCCAAAGCAGCACCGCGATTTTCTTCTTTGCCGCGCGTAAATTGTCAAACATCGGCGCGATGTGCGTGATCGCCTGCTTCTGCTTTAATTCAATCGCGCGTCCGCTCGCACTGTTCGGGATATCCACCCCCATCAGCGCTTCATTAATGCCCGAAATCTCAACCAAGTCCTGCCCTGCCTGCGCCTCAGCCTGAATCACGCCCTGCGGCATCTGCCCTGTCGCGCGTTCCAGGATCTTCCCCTGCGAGATGGCGCCCGGCAGCACCTCACTGTAATGCCCCGGGATATTCCCATGCTTCTTGAAATCTGCCTTTTGGCGGTCGGTCATCGCGTCCTCTTCGATCCAGCCGCCGCCGTTGCCCGTCGTATTCAAGATATGCAGTTCCTGAATCCGGCGCTTATTGATCTCCCGCTGCGGGTCGATCAAATCCCGTACAAACCCCGCCGGCAAATCCTCTGCACCAAAGTGATAGCACGTCAGCGGGACAAAGGGGAAGTCGCCATGCGCATAGGGGGAGACGATATCATCGAGCAAGACATCCTCTAAAAACGACGCGACCCTCACCTGTGTCATATGCGCCATCCGCTGCCCTGCCACAAGCCCCTCCAGGAAATAGGAAATGTCCATAGATTCCCTGGGGAGGACGCGCCCGTCGGTGAGATAATACAGCGTCTGCGGCACCTTCACCTTGTACCAGCATTCTACCAGCCGCGCCTTATCCGTATCCCGCTTATACCACAAAGGGTCGATGTCCTTACCGCTGGTATGCTCCGCCTTGTCATAGACGGCATACTGCGCCCGGATATCCTCTGCATGCTCCGGGTATGCCAGCGAAAGCGCGTCCTTCGTCACCCATTTCGCCCGGCATATATATTTGGCATCCGAAAAATCCAACGCGTGCGTCTCCGGGTCTAAATACATCCCGAACGGGTCTTCCCGCCTCACATACGCCTCGCCGTCCGTCGCCAAATCGTTGAACCGATACCCGACATCGAACCAGCCAAGCCCTCCGATGACCGCATCCAAAAATACCTGTGATTCCTCCCGGTCATAGTTGCAGCGGTCTAAGATGTACTTCGTCATTCCCTGCCGCACCCGGCAAAGCTCCATGTCATCGCTCGTGCGCGGCAAAAACTCAATGTCATACCGATTCAGCCGCTGATACCCCGAGAGGACATTGATCAGCGGCTTAATGCGGTTGATCGTAATCGCCGGGCGCCCCGACTGTGCAAACGCCCGCTTATCCGCCTCGTCCCACTGCTTGCCGGCGACAAATTCGTAATCCGTCCGCGCTGCCTCGCGCCAGTCGCTCGCAAAATCTGCCGCCTCGCGGAACCACCGCCGGTACTTGCCAATATCTGCCATAACGCCCTCCTTTCATGTCGTCCAAGCCGACGCTGCACTGTCCCTGCGGCGCCGGTAATGCCTTGCACCCTCCGCCTCCTTCGGCCGCTCCGGCGTATATGGGCGGCTCATCAGCCCATACCCCAAAGCATCGCAATTGTGCACGAGAACCCCATTTGCCACATACGCATGTACTCCGTCCACCGACAAATTATACACATCCGCCCGCCCCGCGCTTTCTACCGACACCACGTGCGGCATCTCCTGGCATCGTTCTTTTCCTCGATAGGCAAGCAATCTGTCGCCTGCCTTTAAATCTGTTATGGCAGTGAAACCTTCTCCTATAACAAAAATCGGATGATTCCCCGTCCCGATGAGGCAGGCGCCATGATCCATAGACATCCGATATACCCGTGCCCCTAAAGCCGTCCGCGCCGCCCCTGTCACCTTTCGGTATCCTTTCGGGGTCAGCACCCTATCGCCCACCTGAACGCGCTCGATCGGTATATTGCCGGCTTCCGTTATGATCTTTGTTCCAGCCGCCAAACATGCATGATCTTCTCCCTGCGTGTCATAATCCTCCGGGTTGTGCTTATCGTAGCCAAGCATCGGAATTATCCGGATCGCATGCAGACAAGACGCGAAGAAATACAGCGCCGGCTTAAAACTGCCGTCCTTCTGCCTTTGCCCAAGCAGTCGCTGCTTGATTTGATTCGCCATCGCCGCGCGTCCCTTGCTGCACTTGCCAAACGTCACCAGATGATGGTCGTATAACACCCGGTTGAGCTCCTCCGCCACCGTCGGACCCGTGACCCCTGTTGACGCCCAGCATGCCGAATCCAGTACTCCATAGCGGACGCTTTCCTTGCGGCTCTCCAGCGCACAGATTCGCTCCCCGACCTCCTTTGCTGTCTCGCCCGTGCCCACATTCGGCTTGCCGCCCCAACCGTAAAGCTCTCGGTAAACATAGATCCGATTGTCATAATCCACCGCAAACCAAAGCACCGCATACGGGCGAGCGCTTCCCCAATCCATCGCGCGGAACCTGAGCCAGCCCGCGGGAATGGCAAACGGCTCTATTACATGCAGATCGCTTCGCCAGCCCTTAAAGAACTGCCCGCCGGCAAGACCCCATTCCCCGAGCCCCGCCACCTTATACCGCTCCGGGTCACTCGTCTTCATCTCCTCGAACATCCGCAAATCCGCTGCCGACAGCCATTCATTGCATTGATAGGTTGTCGTCATCGCAAGGACATTCTCCGCCGCCGTGTCAAAGAACCGCCGCTTCAGCCAAGAGCCGCTGTCCCACGGGTTAAACGTCAGCAGCCACTGGATGTAGTACCCCGCCGGCAAATGCCCGCGCAGCGATTCATCCACGCGGTTAAACGCTTCTTCACTGACCTCATATGCCTCCTCCAGCCAGCCCCAACAAAGTACACCGCGCTTCACCGTGATCGACGTCACCTTTAGCGGATCATCTACATTTTTATTCCAACACATGCGCTAAATGTGTTGCGTTCTCCCATGAACTGCTGCATGTTGCCATGCAGATTAGACTATGTCTTGCAATACAAAAGGACAATACTTTTGTATTGCCCTCCCCGTTTCCATGCGCTTGCATGTACGCCTTTCGGCTAGTCGTTACACTTCCTTGCTTTATCTGCGTATTCAAAGAAATACTTTTCTCCGTTAATCCACGTATAAGGCTTATGTCCACCAGTAACGTTCTGTATCGTCGTCCTTGCTTTTTTATAGTAGTGACTACATGCAGAAATCGTCTGAAATACCTTGCCGTCATTTACGCATCGGACGCTCCTTCGCTTCGGGTTGTACCATCCATATCTGTTTTCTCCGGGACGATCATTCAGTAATGTTTCTGCGTATTTATAGTAATACTGTTCTTCCAGTGCTACCATTTCAGCCTTGTTTTTACCAACATCTGTAAAAACGACTTCAACATCCTTATAGAGTGTTAGATTATGGCTTAGCATATACTGATGTACCTTGGAAGGCGGTTTTATTCCATTCAAGGCTTGCTGGTGTTCGTTTAGCCTTGTTATCGGTCTTGCCGAACTACCAACATATATGACTTTTCCACTTTGCTTTTCTCTAAGCAGATACACAATGTACATACAGCATCCCTTCTTTCAAGGAACACTATACCCGAAAACCGTAATAAGCATCAACACAAGTTTAGCTCGACATTATCCACTAGGGACTTTCATCGAATTAGAGGAGGTTTTACGTGAGCTAGTTTTTTAGGTCAACCCACGAAATAAAATCCGCTGCGATGTCGGCAAATATTCCAGTTCCAGCGGCGAGACACGCGCTTTCCAAAACGCCGTCACCCCCAAGCGGTCAATCGCCCATCTCAGCTGCGTCCAGCACGAATCTTTCAGACTTGCGCCCGTCTTGCGTACCACCAGCGCATTCGCAAGCGGATACGCCATCAGCCGCACAATCAGCTTCAGCGCCGCCGTCGTGCTCTTCTTTGACGCGCGGCTTCCCTTCACCACCAGATATCGCTTCTTGCTGCACCAGAATTCGTTATAGCCGCCGCCAACCACCGCCCGCGTCGAAACCCTCGCTATCAAGGTGCCCCCTCCTTAATATCATCTTGAATCACCACCGGCACCGCCTGCGTAAAGCTCACCTCCTGCCGCTGCAGGAAAAGTCCCTGCATCTTGCAGAGGAGCTCCAGCGCCTTGAGGGCGGCATGAAGAGACGGCGCCTTTCCGTCTGCCGCCTCCACCTCGCGCCGGGCGATACGCGATAAGCGCTCCTGCATCTGCTGCGGCGTCATCACCTTTGAGTTCTTCGCCGCCTCCTGCTGTATCGCACGGATCCGCGCCTGTATTGCCGGCTTCTTCAGGCAATTATTGCCATTCACCCCGGCGACATTGTCCGAGCTCACATGATACCCCGCCATCTTATATGCCGCCGTCGCGTTTCCCGCACATACCCCCGTATACGCCAAACAGAAAGCCTCTTGCTTAAGCGTCAGCCTCACCACGTCACCCCCTTTCGCAGCATCAAAAAAGCAGCCGCCCCGCCGGGCTAGCTGCCTTTCTCTATTTTGTTCCTACCACCGCTGGTCTTCCTTCTTTCGTTCAAAAGTCCTTCTTTACCGCTGCGGTGACCTATGGTATACTTAAAATATTAGGAAGTCTGCAAGGATACCTAATGCCTTTTTCTACCTCAATGAGTTCCATACACTTTCACCTCCTTTCATGCTTTATGATACATTTTTTGTATCTACCGAGCATGAGGGGAGGCTTTTTTATTCCCTTTTCGCCCGCATCCACTTTCGTACATACCAGCCGAAGATACCGCCGCCGACAAAATACGGAATACCAACCGCGCGCCCCATCACGGCAAACACAGCGAGGAAGACCACGGCACAAACCACAATGCAAAGCAGAGGCATATACCGAAAGCATCTTTCTTTCATGATCATCTTACCTTGATGGATGGGGCGGCAAAATGCCCCTCCATGCCTTTAGTCCTACCTTCCTAAAGTCGCGTTTTGCGGCCTTAGACAATATCAGATTCCTCAAATGGGCATCTAATCCCTTGAAACACCTGTCGCCCTCTCAATCTCAAGACCGATTGACACTTATACATATAGTACGTATAATATAGATGAAAGGAGGGGAAGAATGAGATTCAAAGAACTTGATCGACTGCTAAAGAAGAACGGTTGGCGATCTGTTCGCGCGAAGGGGTCGCATCAACACTATCAAAAAGAAGGTGTCCTAAAAACTTTAACAGCACCAAATCATCCCGGTGATATTAATCCATTCATCGTGAAAAGTGTACTGAAAGAGGCGGGAATTAATTTTTAAAGCCTGCCATGACAAGGAGGAATTGATATGAATCTTATTTATCCTGCTGTATTTTATCCCGACCCTGATTCTTCTGCTTATTCTGTTGTCGTCCCCGATCTCCCCGGCTGTGTCTCTGGTGGAAACTCGCTTGCTAATGCTATCGCCATGGGAGAAGACGCCGCTTCCGGTTGGATTCTCGGCGAGCTTGAAGATGGGAACACCGTCCCTCCGGCAAGCAATATCTCCGCTATTCACCCCGATCCGGAAATAGGCGATGGCTTTGTCAGCCTGCTTTCTCTCGATATGGACGCCTACGCCGCAAAATACGGCAATAAATCTG